>Ga0157298_10000010_pt1 | contig 102735 bp, 107 predicted proteins | sample NitcycUS043104R2_FD_108394 | JGI IMG/M metagenome (GOLD analysis project Ga0157298, IMG submission 108394) | Soil microbial communities from Arlington Agricultural Research Station in Wisconsin, USA - Nitrogen cycling UWRJ-S043-104R-2 | ecosystem: Environmental > Terrestrial > Soil >...
GACACCCAATCCCTCCCAGTAGCGTTCCTGCGATGCAGGCACGGGGACTCGTCAAGCGGTATGGGGACCGGGTGGCTCTGCGTGGGATCGACCTTTCGGTGGGGGCTGGGGAGCGGGTTGCCGTGATCGGGCCCAACGGGGCGGGGAAGACGACGCTGCTCTCGATCCTGGCCGGGATCTTGAAGCCGGATGGTGGGGAGGTCCGGTCCCCGAACGGAAGCGTCGGCTGGGTCCCACAGCAGGCGGCGCTCTACCGGCGGCTCACGGTGGAGGAGAACCTGCTCCTCTTCGCCCGGCTGGAGGGGCACGAGGACCCGCGCGCCTCGGTCGAGGAGATGCTCGAGCTGACCGGGCTGGCGGGGCGCCGGGGCGAGATCGTGGCGCGGCTCTCGGGTGGCAACCAGCAGCGGATCAACATCGCGATCGGGCTGCTCTCGCGCCCGGCGGCGCTGCTGCTCGACGAGCCCAGCGTCGGCCTCGACCCGCGCCAGCGGGCGCGACTCTGGGGCTTCGTCTCCTCGCTGGGGGAGCGCGGCACCACCGTCATCTTCTCCACCCACGACATCCAGGAGGCCGAGCGCTACGGTCAGCGCCTGCTCGTGCTGGCCGATGGCGACGGCCTCTTCGACGGCACGGCCGGGGAGCTGCGCGCCGCCGTGCACAGCGAGGCGCCGGAGGCGGCGAGCAGCGACTTCGAGACCGCCTTCGTCGCCTTCCTCCAGCACCGGGGGCACTGACCGGATGCGCTGGCTCCTGCTCAAGGACCTGCAGATCCTGCGGCGCTCGCCGCTGCAGGCGCTGCTGCTCGTCCTCTATCCGATCCTGATCGCGCTGCTGGTCGGCTTCGCGATCTCGCGCGACCCCGACAAGCCCCGGGTCGCCTTCCTCAACGAGGTGCCGGAGGGCTCGCGGATCGCCGTCGGCGACGGGCGGCTGCCGGCGATCGGGGTCGAAGACCGGATCTGCGCGGCGGTCGAGTGCTCGCGCGTCGCCGATCGCGAGGAGGCGATCGACCAGGTGCGCTCCGGCGACGTGCTGGCGGCGCTGATCCTGCCCGCCGACCTGGTCGACCGGCTCAACTCGCTGGCCAGCCTGAACCCGCGGACGCCGGAAGTCGACGTGATCGTCAACGAGGAGGACCCGGTCAAGGCGCGGCTGGTCGACGACCGGATCGACGCGCTGCTCGCGCAGGCCAACCTGGTCGCGGCGCGGCGGATCGCAGCCGAGGGCGGCCGCTACCTGGGGCTGCTGATCGACGGCGGCAGCTTCGAGGTGCTCGGCCAGTCGATCGAGATCCTCGGGCTGCGCAGGACGGCGAGCATCCTCGAGTCGGTGCGGCCCGAGCTGCCGCCGGGACCGCTGCGCGACGCGCTCGACGAGGTGCTCCGGTTCGCCGGCCTCGCCCGCGGCAACCTCGACGTCGCCGAGCCGCTGCTCGACCGCGTCGCGCAGCCGATCGTCGTCGACAAGCAGGTGGTCAGCGAGCCGACGCCGCCGCTCGAGGTCTTCGCGATTGCCGTCGCCGCGACGCTGACGCTCGCCTTCGTCACCGTGCTGCTCGTCGCCGGCTCGCTGGCGCTGGAGCGCGAGGAGAACGCCTTCCCCCGCCTCACCCGCGGCCTCGTCTCCCCCACCGCCCTGCTCGCCGAGAAGGTTCTGCTCGGCGTCGCGATCGGGCTCGTCGTGACCCTGCTGATGCTGGCGGGAGTGCAGCCGTTCGTCTCGCTCGAGTGGAGCCGCTTCGGGCTCTGGCTGGTCGCGATCGTCGCGACGGGGGCGGCGCTCGGGGCGGCCGGGGCGGCGCTCGGGGCGGCGGCGCGCGAGGTGCGCGCCGTCTCGCTGCTCGCCTTCATGGTGACGCTGCCGATCGCGCTGCTCTCGCTCGTCCCGTCCGGCGCCGTGGGGGGCGCCGTCTACGACCTGATCCGCGCGCTCACGGCGCTCTTCCCGTTCCGCCCCGGCCTCGACGCGATCGGCGCCGCGCTCGACCCAGCCGGCGGCTCGCTGGGCGAGCCGCTCGCGCACCTGGCGATCCTGCTCGTCGCCTACGCGGCGCTCGCTCGGCTGGCGCTACGGCGCTTCGCCGCGGTCTAGGCCACCGGCTGTCGGCAACGGGCCGCGCGGCCCGTTGCGCACGAACTCGCCGAGGGTGGCGCCGGGGCGCACCGCGTCGCGCACTCGTTCCAGCACCTGACGCTGACTCATCGCCGGGAGGCGGCGGTCGTGAGCGTCGATCGCGGCGAGGGCAACCTCGCGGCCGTCGAGGCGGAGCGCGCCGTGGCGGCTCAGGTAGACGCGCAGCTCGGCCGGCGCCTCGCCGCGCTCCACCGTGCACGAGGGCCGGTCGAAGCGGGCGAGCTCGTAGTTCGGCTCGGTCGGCGAGACGCGCGCCAGCTGCTCGGCGGTCAGGTAGGCGACGAAGGCGGGCGCCTCGGTGCCGGGGCTGCGCAGCAGGGTGGCGGGAACGGCGCCGTAGGGCGAGAGGTGCGCTGAGTAGACGACGTCGAAATCGCGCAGAACGGTCCGCACCACAGACGCCTCCTCGCTCGGGCCGAGCTTGCGGGCGAGGACCTCGGGCGCTGCATTGGAGCCGTAGGCGAGCAGGGCGATACGTCTCTCGCGATCCGCCTCCGCCGCGTCTACATCCTCTACGCCGCCGTCGACCAGGGCGTATGACCTGTCCGGAATCGCGTATGGATACGCGAGGGCCCGCTCGAGTGCCTCGTCTCGCTCCTCCACCTCGCGGCGAGTATCGCGGAGGCGCGCAATCGTCGGGCTGTCACAAATTTTGGCGATCGGCGAGGAAGTAGGGATGGACGCTTTCGAGCAACGCAGCGACGAGGAGCTGCTCACCGTCACCCGGCGAGACGCGGAGGCGTTCGGCGCCTTCTATCGCCGCCACGAGCGGGCGATGCTCGTCTTCTGCCTGCGCCGCACCTTGGACGCGGAGCTCGCCGCCGACCTGACCGCCGAGATATTCGCCGCGGCGCTGGAATCCTCGCGGCGATTCCGGCCGGGGTCGGCCCCAGCGGTCGCCTGGCTCTACGGGATCGCCAGGAACAAGGTCGCGGCCAGCTATGCCCGTGGGCGCGTCGAGGAACGCGCCCGCAGGCGCATCCAGGCCGAACCGCTAGTCCTCGGCGACGAGGTGCTGGAGCGGGTTGAGGCGCTCGCCGACGCGGAGCGAAGCGCCAAGGTCCTCGAAGAACTGCTGGCGCAGCTGCCTCCAGATCAGCACGACGCGGTTCGCGCCCACGTGCTCTACGAGCGTCCCTACCAGGAGATCGCCAAGGATCTCGAAACGTCACAGGCGGTGGTCCGACAGCGGGTCTCGCGCGGCTTGCGCTCCCTGCGGACGAGCCTGAGCAAGGAGTCAGTGTGAACCGCACCACCGAGCCACCGAGCCAGGCCGCCACCCTTCCGCAGCTGGAGCACCTTCTGGTCCGCGCCGCGCGGCACCGGACGGGCGCGCGCTTCGCCCGCCGGCGCTGGGCCCTGTCGGTCGCCGCGGCGTCGTTGCTCGCCGCCGGCGCGGCGGTGGCGGCGACCGACGTTTTCGAGCTGGCGAGTGGCGAGACCGAGGGCGGCATCTTCAGGGTGGAAAGGGCCACCCGGGTGACGGGAAGAGACGCGCCCGCCGGTTCGGTCTGTCTGCAGCTTACGTTCAGCGGCCGGGGGGCCGCCTACGGGTGCGGCGCACGCCCGACCGGCTCGCGGCCGTTCGGTTTGGTCATCGCCGATCCGCTGGACAACGGCGCCGAGCGAGTCGTCTACGGCCTAGTCGTCGATGCGATCTCACGAATCCGGGTGCTTGGCGGGAAGGGCAGCGAAACCGCCGCCGCGACCGGCGAGCAGGCCGGGCTGCCGGGGCGGTTCTTCGCCATCGTCGTGCCGAGCGACGGCCGGATCGAGCTGGTCGGCTACGACGACGGCGGCGGTGAGATCGCGCGGATCGGGAGCATCGGCGGTGAGGAGACCCGGCCGCTCTCCAAAGCGGAAGCCATCGAGCAGGGCGACCCGGCCGGCTTCGCGCCCGCCGTCCCGGCGCCCGAGACCTATCTCTACGAAGACGAGCCAATCGACCCTGGCGGCGTATCGCAGCGGGGGCTCGCCTGCCTGGAAGGACGGGTGGTGGTTCGCTGCTACGACTCGGCGACGGAAGCCGAGCGCGCCCGTGGTCGGCCCTAGCCTGACCGGGCGCCGAGCATCGTCCCAGGGATAGGGTCCCGCACGATGCGGGTGCTCTTCATCGGGGACGTGGTCGGGGGGCCGGGGCGGCGCGGGCTGGCCGCCGCGATGCCCGGGCTGCGCGAGCGGCACCGGCCCGACCTGATCGTCGTCAACGGCGAGAACTCGGCCGGCGGGATGGGGATCACCGAGAAGACGGCGCGGGCGATCTTCGATCTCGGCGCCGACGTGATCACCACCGGCAACCACGTCTACCGGCACCGCGAGGCCTACGACTTCCTCGACCGCGAGCAACGGGTGGTCCGGCCCGCCAACTACCCCCACGCCAACCCCGGGCGCGGCCACGTCGTCGTCGAGGCGGTGGGCCGGCGGGTCGCGGTGATCAACCTCAGCGGCGCGGTCGGCCTCCAGGTCGCGCGCTCCCCCTTCCACGAGGTGGACGCGATCCTCGAGCGGATCGAGGCGGACTGCGCGATCGTCGACTTCCACGCCGAAGTCAGCAGCGAGAAGGTCGCGATGGGCTGGCACCTCGACGGGCGCGTCGCCGCCGTGCTCGGCACCCACACGCACGTCCCGACCGCCGACGCGCGGGTACTGCCCGGCGGCACCGCCCACATCTCCGACGTCGGGATGACCGGCTCGCGGACCAGCGTGCTCGGCGTCAAGCCGGAGCAGATCCTCGAGCGGTTCATCACCCAGATGCCGGTCCGCTTCGAGACCGCCGAGGACGACGTCTGGGTGATGGGCGCGGTCGTCGAGGTCAACGAGCGCGGGCTGGCCGACTCGATCGAGCACGTGATGACGCCGGCTCCGGCGCAGCGATAGCGACGAGCAGCAGCGGCAGGAACCAGACGACGTAGAGGTAGAACCAGTGCTGGGCGGTCAGCTGCAGGCCGATCAGCAGCGCGGCGCCGAGCGCGGCGGCCTGGGTCAGGGTCTTGCGACGCGGGCGGAAGGCGAAGAGGACGGCGAGGGCGCCGACCGCGGCGAGGATCGCGAGGCGGAGCGGCTCCAGGCCCGGGACCTGGCCCCAGATGCTGAACGGCGAGTCGCGGCCGGCCTGGTAGGCGATCGTGCGGTCCCAGACGGTGGCCAGGCCGGGGTCGAGGGCTGGCCAGAGGAGCAAGGTCGCGGCAGTGACCCCGAAGGACAACAGCGCGATGCGCGCGGGTCGAAGCGCCCGGCCGGCGGGTCCTGTCGCCGCAGAGAAGGTTGCGAACAGCGGCAAGAGGAGCGCTGGGGCGAACTTCGTGAGGGTTGCCAGGGCCAGCAGCGAGCCCCTCGCCAGCGGGTGGGAAAGAGCGAGGAGGGTTGCCGTGAGGAGCATCGCTACGAGGGTGTCGTTGGAGTTGGACTCGAGGACGAGGGCGGTGTAGGGGTAGGCGGCCCAGGCGAAGGCCAGGGTCGCGGCCAGCTTGCGGCCGGCGGGGCCGGGACGGATGCGGAGGCCGAGCAGGCAGAGCAGGGCCAGGGTGGCGAGGTCGAAGACGATTGCCGCGGCGTGGGCGGCGGGCAGGTCGTCCCACTCGCCGCTCCAGGGCCAGATCGCCTCGAAGGGGACGTAGGCGAGGTAGTTGGCGGGGCCGTAGGTGTCGCCCCGGGCGACATCGGCCGGGAGCTCGCCGTAGAGCGCCTCGCCGTCGGCGATCCGGTCGGCGCCGACGACGCTGGCGTAGCCGACATCGATCACGCCCGAGTCGGCGACGTCGAGCCCGACGCGGAGGCCGACCAGGAAGAGCGCCGCGACCAGCAGCCAGGTCGCCGGCCAGACGGGCCGGATGCCCTCGCCGCCGCGCAGGCCGATCCACAGGCAACGCCCGAAGAGGTAGAGGAGGACCGGGTACTGGAGCGGCACCGAGACGCCGATCTCCGCCCAATTGAAGAAGAAGTGCGAGGCGCCGAAGCCGAGCAGGACGACCAGGTCGAGATTGGCGAGGCGCCAGGGGCGCCGCCAGTCGACCAGCCCGAGCAGGAACAGCGCGCAGAGGGGCAGGAAGACGTAGGGCGCGTTGAGCGCGTGGCCGAAGGCGCCCTCGTAACCCCGCGCCATCCTCCAGTCGACCTGGTAGCCGGTCCACGACTCGCGCACCGCGCCGCTCGCGGCGTCGACGACGACGAGGCCCACCCGCTCCCCCCCATCGAAGTAGGAGACCTCCCACCTCCCGTCCACCTCGGCAGCGTCAGAGCCCAGCTTCCCCGGCCTCGCCCGCAGCTCCACGACCGTCGGATCCCTGTCGGCAACCCGAATCGCCTCGACCTCGCTGACCTCACCAGCACCAACCTCCGATGCGGAGGCGGCGACGGGGGCCACCGCCAGGCTCAGCAACAAGCCGGCGAGAGGCGCCAGAGCCCACCGGAGGCAGCCTCGACAGTGCCTCCCCCCGGCACCGCGGAGTGATCCCTTGGCGCCGAAGGCGCCATCCAAATCAGCGCCGACCGAAGGGAGGCGCTTAGGCACTGGCGAGGCTGCCTCCGGTGGGCTCCCCCACGCCTCACCCCACCCCGAAGTGCTCCAACACCACCGGCACCACGTCCCGCAGCGCCCACTGCTCGCGCTCGGCCGCGTCGCCCGGCCCGCAGCCGACGAAGAGCAACGGCCCGAGCGAGTCGTCGCGGTGGAGCGCCCCGTGGCTGCCGCCGCCGGCATGGCTCACGCCGCCCCAGTCCACGGTCTCGTAGCCGAGCGCCAGCGAGAGGACGAAGTCGCCGGCGCCCGGCGAGGCTAGAGCCGACCAGACCCGGGTCAGGGCGTCGGGGTACTCGTCGCTGAGGAAGCGACCGTCCTCTACCCGCGCCGCCAGGGCCGCGACGTCCCCCTCCAGCTCCCAGCCCTCCCCGCGCGGATCGCGCGCGGCGTCGCCGGGGCGGAAGCGCAGCCGCCCGCCGCGACCCTCAACGGCCGCGACCTCGCCCTCGCGCCAGCAGACCAGGTCGATTCCTTCCGTCTCGACGAGGCGTCGCCGCACCTCCTCGGGCTCGGCCCTGGGCCCCTCCCCGGGCAGCAGGTAGACGTGCGCGGCGCGACCGGTCGGGCTGACCGCGAGCTGGGCCAGCTCGGGGCGGTCGTCGGAGGGACGCAGCACGTCCCACTCGCGCGCCAGCAGCTCGGCGAGCGGCAGGCCGCGCCTGACCGGCGTCTGCGCGTGATCGGCCAGCAGGATCACGGCGTGGGTCGCCAGGAAGTCGTCGATCCCCCCGCAGGCATCGACCAGCTCGGCGAAGCAGCCGTCGGCCTTGGCGATCGACTCGACCGTCGCCTCCGGCCCGTGGCGGTGCGAGTAGCTGTCGTTGTCGGGGAGCGAGAGCAGCAGGAAGTCGTAGCCGTCCGCGCTGGCCAGCTCGGCCGCGCAGCAGCCGGCGTAGCCGTCGCGGTTGCCGGGAATCGAGGTCGACTGGCAGGGCACCTCGCGGCTCGCGTAGAGGTCGCCGTAGAAGAGCTCGGTCGGCCCCCAGGTGTGGTGGCGGAAGTGCAGCCGCGTGCTCTCGACGGCGCGGCGCGCCAGGCCCTCGAGGGTGACCTGGTGGCGGTGACGGCCACGGTAGATCAGGAAGGGCGTGCAGGCGGTCCGCAGGCCGGCGTCGTCGAGCAGCTCGAAAACGGTCTCCACCTCCGGGTTGAGGTGGGCGAGGTTCATGTTGTAGACGAGGTCGTAGAGGGCGCGAAAGACGCCGACGCTCCGCGTCGCGTCGAGCGAGGAGCCGTACTCGACGTAACGTCGCTCGAGCCGGTGATACCAGTTCATGCCGCTGATCCAGTGGCGGTCGGCGGTGACCCCGGTGACCATCTCCGCGGACGCGACCGGCGTCACCGAGGGGAAGCTGGAGACGCAGTCGGGGACGAGGACGCCACGCTCCAGCAGGGCGCCGAAGGTCGGCGCGCGCCCCTCCGCCACCGCCCGTTCCAGCATGTCGGTGCGCAGGGAGTCGACGTAGGCGAGGACGAGCTTCTGGGGGCGCTCGGGCATCGAGCGCGAATGATGAAGTGTCGCGATGGCGCTAGCGCAGGACGCGCAGGCCGGCGTGCTTGCGCTGCGCTCGCCGGTGGCGGGAGACGCCGAGCCAGACGAGGCCGGCGAGGACGAGCAGCGTCAGCGGCTCGAGCAGGACGGCGATGACGACGACGACGAGGGCGGCCAGCGAGACGAGGAAGGCGAGCGCCCCGCCGCCGCTTCCCTCCCGGCGGCTTGCCCCTCCGATCACGTCGCTGATCACCACGCAGGCGACGGCGGCGCCGATCAGACAGAAGATCGCGGCGGCGATGGCGCTGAGGTCGGCAGCGTCGGCAAGCAGGTAGCCGGCGACGAAGCCGATCACAGCGGCGAGCAGGGTCATCCGGCCGCGCGCCGAGCCATGGGTTCCGGTGGTGCCGGCCAGCATGCCGACGGCGATGCCGATTCCCAGTACCAGTCCCAGTCCTTCGAGGAAGTCCACGACGAAAACCTACACTCCAGGGATGGTCGAGCCACCGCACCGGCGCCGCGCTCACACGCGCACCCGCGACCTCGAGCGCTACGCCGGCCTCTTCGCCGAGCGGACCGGCGTGATGCGCTCCTCGGCGATGCGGGACCTGATGGCGATCACGGCGCGCCCCGAGGTGATCTCGCTGGCCGGCGGCCTCCCCGATACCTCGACGTTCCCGGCCGGCACCTTCGCCGCCCAGATGACCCGGATCGCGCAGGAGTCGACGGCGGAGGCGCTGCAGTACGGCCCGACCGAGGGCTTCGAGGAGACCGTCGACTGCATCCTCGAGGTGATGGGCGCCGAGGGCATGCTCCCCGACCCCGACGACGTGATCGTCACCACCGGCGGCCAGCAGGCGATCGACCTCGTCTCCAAGACCCTGGTCGACCCGGGCGACGTCGTCATCTGCGAGGCCCCGACCTACCCGGGGGCCGTCCCGGTCTTCTGCAGCTACCAGGCCGAGGTGGTCCAGATCGACTGCGACGAGGACGGGATGCGGATCGAGGAGCTGGAAGCGGTGCTCGCCGGCCTCGACGCCGAGGGGCGCCGACCGAAATTCGTCTACACGGTGCCGAGCTTCCAGAACCCCGCCGGGGTGACGCTCTCGCTGGAGCGGCGGCGGCGCCTGGTCGAGCTGGCTCGCCAGCGCGAGCTGCTCGTCGTCGAGGACAACCCCTATGGCCTGCTGCGCTTCAGCGGCGACCCGCTGCCGCCGCTCTACCAGCTCGACGGCGGCGACTTCGTCATCTACATCGGCACCTTCTCGAAGATCCTCTCGCCGGGGATCCGGCTGGGCTGGGCGGTGGCGCCGCCGCCGGTGATGGAGAAGATCGTGCTCGGCAAGCAGGCCGCCGACCTCTGCACCTCGACCCTGACCCAGCACTTCGTCCGCGAGTACTTCGCCGAAGGGCGCTGGCGCGAGTACATCGCCGACCTGATCGGCATCTACCACGGGCGACGCGACGTCATGGTCGGCGCCCTGCGCGAGCACTTCCCGGCCGAGGCGACCTGGACCGAGCCGGAGGGCGGCCTCTTCATCTGGGCGACGCTGCCCGAGTACATCGACACGGGCGACCTGCTCGCCAAGGCGCTGCGCGAGGACGTCGCCTTCGTGCCGGGCCAGGCCGCCTACGCCGACGAAAGCCGCGGGCGCAACTCGATGCGGCTCAACTTCTCCGGGGTCGGCGAGGACGAGATCCGCGAGGGCATCCGGCGGATCGGCGCCGCGGTCGGCGAGCAGGTGGAGCTGTACCAGGCGTTGACTGGCGAGTACGCGCAGGGTAGTTCCCACCCCGGCATGCCCGGACGCGAAGCGGAGGACATGCCGGGCATTGATGCGACCAAGCCCTCGGCCGGCCCTGGTCGCTATCTGACTTCTCCAGGGCCGGCTGAGGGCCCGGCAGACCACGGTGAAGGTGGAGACGTCCTGCCATTTCGGAAGGAGAGCGCGTGAAGGTCGCGGTGCTGAAGGGCGGGCGCTCGCTGGAGCGGGGCGTCTCGCTGCGCTCGGCGGCGCGGGTCGAGGACGCGCTGGAGCGGCTCGGGCACGAGGCGGTCGCGATCGACGCCGACGGCGACCTGGTCAGGCGGCTGCGGGACTCCTCCCCCGACGTCGCCTTCGTCGCCATGCACGGACGGGGCGGCGAGGACGGCACCGCCCAGGAGCTGCTGGAGATCCTCGGCGTTCCCTTCACCGGCCCGGGGGTCGCCGCCTGCGGGCGCTGCATGGACAAGGTGGCGGCCAAGCAGGTGCTGCGCGGCGCCGGCGTCCCGACTCCCGACTGGTTCGCCTTCAACGAGACCGCCTTTCGCGAGCTGGGAGCGGCCGACGCCCTGCCGACGCTGGGCGAGCGGCTCGGCTTCCCGCTGGTCGTCAAGCCCGGCCGCGGCGGCTCCGCGCTCGGCGTCAAGTTCGCCTCGAGCCCGGCCGAGGTGCCGGCGGCCCTCGTCTCCGCCTTCAGCTACGACGACCGGGTCCTGCTGGAGCGCTTCGTCGAGGGGCGCGAGCTGGCGGTGAGCGTGCTCGGCTCCGAGCCGCTGCCGATCGTCGAGGCGATCCCGGCCGACGGCGACCGCTACGACTTCGAGGCGCGCTACGAGATCGGGCGCACCGAGTTCGCCTGCCCCGCCCGCCTCGACGACGCCGCCGCGGAGGCGGTCACAACGACGGCGCTCGCCGCCTTCGAGGCGCTCGGCTGCTCGGGGTTCTCGCGCGTCGACCTGATCCTCGGCGCGGAGGGCCCGCAGGTGCTGGAGGTCAACGCGATACCGGGCCTGACCGACACCAGCCTCCTCCCCCAGGCCGCCGAGGCGGCCGGCATCTCGTTCGAGGAGCTGGTCGAGCGGATCCTCGAGCTGGCCCCGCGGCCAGCCGCGGCCTGACCGCCCGGAGCCCTACTGGTCGCCCTGGGCGAAGTCCTCGGGCGAGACCTCGTCGAGGAACTCCTTGAACTTGTCGACGACCTCCTCGGTGTCCTCGACTTCGTGCTCGAACTCGATCGCCGACTCCTCGATCACCTCCTCGGCCGCGAAGATCGGCGCCGAGACGCGCACCGCCAGGGCCAGGGCGTCGGAGGGGCGCGAGTCGATCTCCATCTCGGAGCCGTCGATCGAGACGGTGATCGAGGCGTAGAACGTGTTGTCGCGCAGCTCGGTCACCGAGACCCGCTCGCACTTGGCGTCGAGCTGCTCGAGCACGTCGGAGAGCAGGTCGTGGGTCATCGGCCGTGGCGTCGAGGCGCCCTGGAGCTTCATCAGGATCGCGGCCGCCTCGGGATGCCCGATCCAGATCGGCAGGAACCGGTTCCCGTCCACGGTTTTCAGCAACACGATCGGCTGCTTGCCGACCATGTCGAAGCTGACCCCGTAGATCTGCATCTGCTGCAAAGTTCGCTCCGCTCCGAGTGGGGAGGGCAATTATAGGAACGGGCTACGCCTACCCGGCGGCAGCGGGGCGCAGTCGCGAGAGTGGGCGATCCTGGATTCGAACCAGGGACCTCGTCCTTATCAGAGACGCGCTCTAACCAACTGAGCTAATCGCCCGAGGTGGTGGCCGATGATAGCGGCCGGCCGGCGAGGCAGGGAGCCGTTCAGCGAGACAGGCGCGAAGCCAGGTCGCGCGCCTGCTCGAGGTCGTCGAGGCGTACCTCGACGGCGATCCCCTCCCCCTTCGGCCGGACGGTCACCTCGTGGCCGAGCGCCGACTCGAGCCGGTCCGCGGTCTCGCGCAGGGCGGCCTGTTCCTCGGTGCCGAGCGCTCGTTTCGAGGCTCTCCCACGCTTTGGCTGGCTGGCCAGCTTAACCCTGTTCTCGGTTTCGCGGACCGACCAGCCGCCGGCCGCGGCCTCGCGGGCGAGGCGGCGGCGGACGTCATTGCCCTCCACCGAGAGCAGCGCCTTGCCGTGGCCCTCGCTCAGCTCGCCCGCCTCGAGCAGCTCCAGGGCCTCGTCGGGGAGGTCGAGCAGCCGGATCAGGTTGGAGACGGCCGGCCGGCTGCGCCCGATCCGCCGCGCCAGCTCCTCTTTGGAGAGGCCGAGGTCCTCGACCAGGGCGGCGCAGGCCTTGGCCTCCTCGACCGGGTTCAGGTCCTCGCGGACCATGTTCTCGATCAGGGCGACCTGCAGGCGCTCGGCCCGCTCGGAGTCGCGCACGACCGCCGGCACCTTCTCGAGCCCCGCCTGCCGCGCCGCGCGCCAGCGCCGCTCGCCGGCGACCAGCTCGTAGCTGCCGTCGGGGAGGGGGCGGACCAGCAGGGGCTGGATCACCCCGCTGGCCTCGATCGAGGCGGCGAGGGCGGTCAGCGCCTCAGCGTCGAAGCGCGTGCGCGGCTGCTTGGGATTGGGCTTGACCAGCTCGACCGGCAGCTCGCGCAGCTCGCCGACCTCCTCGGCGCCGCGCTCGGGCAGGATCGCGGCCAGCCCGCGGCCCATGCCGCGCTTCGTCCCGGCGCTAGCCACGGGCTGCGAGCTCCTCGGCAAGCTCCCGGTAGGCGTCCGAGCCCCGCGAGCGGGGGGCGTGCTCGGTCACCGGCAGCCCGTAGCTGGGCGCCTCGGCGACCCTGACGCTGCGCGGTATGACCGTGTCGAAGACCATCTCGGGGAAGTGCTCGCGCAGCTCGCGCTCGACGTCCTGCGCGAGCCGCGTTCGCTCGTCGTGCATAGTGATCAACAGGCCCGACACGTTCAGCGACGGGTTCAGCTCGCGGCGGATCGCGCCTAGCGTGTCGAGGAACTGAACCAGCCCCTCGAGCGCCAGGTACTCGGCCTGGACCGGCACGATCACCCGGTCGGCGGCGACCAGGGCGTTGACGCTGACCGGCCCCAGCGAGGGGGGGCAGTCGAGCATCGTGAAGGCGAACCGCTCGCGCACGGGACCGAGTCCCTCCCGCAGCCGCGTCTCGGAGCCCTCCAGGCGCGGCAGCTCGACCGCGGCGCCAGCCAGGTCGACGTTGGCGGGCACGAGCCAGAGGTTGTCGGGCCCGGCGGGCCGGGCGGCCTCCGCGACCGACACCTCCCCGATCAGGCAGTCGTAGGAAGACGGGCGCATCTCGCGGTCGCCGCCCAGGGCGACCGTCCCGTTGCACTGCGGATCGAGGTCGACCAGCAGGGTCTGGGCGCCGCCGCTGGCGACGCAGGCGGCCAGGTTTACGGCGGTCGTCGTCTTGCCGACGCCGCCCTTCTGGTTCGCAACCGCGTAGACGAGGCCCATCGCGGCGCAGACTAGGAGGTTCTGCTCGAACTCAGCCGCGCGGGCGCTTCTTGGCCATGCCGGGACGACGGGGGAGGTCGGCTGGGGTAGGGCCGACCTTGCGGAGGACGTGCAGGTGTCGATGCCTGCTGCCGGCGCGGTCGCCGACGTCGAGGACGGCCTCGGGCCGCATCGCCAGCCCCTCAGCCGCGCTGCGCAGCTGCTCCTCCTCATCGGCGTCGCGCTTGCCCTTCCAGGCGACGAGGACCCCTCCCTCGCGCAGGAGCGGCGAGGCGAGCTCGGCGAGCGTCGAGAGGCGGCCCACCGCCCGCGCCGACACCGCGTCGTACGCCTCGCGGCCGGCGGCGGAGGCCGCCTCCTCCGAGCGTTCGCAGAGGACGCGCCCGTTGCCGATCCCGGCCGCCTCGATCGCCCGCTCGACGAAGGCGCACTTGCGGCCGACGGACTCGATCAGGTCAACCTTCGCCTGAGGCAGAGCCACCGCGAGAACCAGGCCCGGAAACCCAGCCCCAGAGCCAAGATCGGCGATCCGCTCCGCTCCGCGCAGATCCTCCACCTCCAGCCCCGTCAGGCTGTCCTCGACGTGGACCTTCCACGCCTGCCGCGGCGCGGTGACGGAGCTGACGGAGGCGCGCTCCTCCTCGAGCAGGCGCAGGACGGTCTCCAGCGCCGCGCGCGCCGGGGGCTCGAGCGGCGGGACCGGCGTCAACCGGAGACGAGCGGGGCGACGATCACGCAGCGGCGTGGCTCTTCGCCTTCGCTGTAGGTCTCGATGCCCGAGCGCTCTTTGAGGTGCTCGTGGACGATCCGCCGCTCCTGCGCGCTCATCGGATCCATCTCCACGGTGCAGTCGCCCTCGAGCGCCTGGTCGGCGGCGCGATCGGCGCGGGCGGTGAGGACCTCGCGGCGGCGCTCGCGGTATCCGGCCGCGTCGAGCGTCACCCGCTTGCGGTCTCGAACTCCCCGGAAAGCGGCTTGGTAAGCCAAAAGTTGCAGTGCGTCGATGGTCTGGCCGCGTTTGCCGATCAGCAGCCCGAAGTCCTCGTCGCCGACCACCTCGGCCTCGATCCGATCCTCGCTCTCCTTGATCTCAACCTCACCTTCAAGGTCAAGCTCGTCGAGAACGCCCTCGATCAGCTCCCTGACCCGCTCCGCCGGCTCTGCCGGCCAATCCTCGATCTCGCTCATCGCCTTCACCCTAGACGACGACCGAGAGGCGGTGGGGCAACCTCGCAAGTCCCCAAGCACCTCCCTTCGGTCGGAGCTGATTAGCAGCCCGCCTGCGGCGGGCTAGAAACACTCCGCGGTGCCGGAGGGAGGGACTTGCGAGGCAGCCCCACCGCCTCTTAGCGGCCCGTGTGAATTCGCTGGCTCGTAAGGAAGCTGCGGCAGCCCGGAGGAGTCGGGTTGGCTCCTCTCCGAATCCTCCCCCCGGCACCGCGGAGTGATTCATTGGCGCCGTTAGGCGCCATCGAGATCAGCTCCGACCGAAGGGAGGTGCTTGGGATTCGGAGAGGAGCCACCCCAGCCCCTCCCCAAACCCGCCTAGCGACGTCGCTTCTTCTTTTTACGCGGAGAAGGCGGCGGTGGCTTGGCGGCCGCCGTCATTTCCGGCGTCGGGTGCACGGGGGGCGGCACCAGGCGCTGAATGACCGACTGCTGGCCGATCGTCCAGATGTTGGTGGTGATCCAGTAGAGGACGAGGCCGGCCGGGAAGGTGATCACGAAGGGCACGAAGACGAAGGGGAGGACGAACATCAGCGTGCGCTGGCTTTTGTCGGCCGTCACCGCCATCACCAGGCCGGAGATCAGCTGGGTTCCGATGTAGAGGATCAGGAGGGCGATCAGTTCGCCGCCCGTGGCCTTCGCGGTCAGGTCGGAGATGAAGAGGAAGGACGCTTCGCTGCCGCATTCGCCGGCGGTGCAGCCGATGTCCTCGGGCAGCTCGTTGCGCAGCACGTAGAAGAGCGTGATGAAGACCGGCATCTGCGCCAGCAGGGGGATGCAGGAGGCGAAGGGGTTGATCTTGTTCTCCTGGTAGAAGCGCATCATCTCCTGCTGCATGCGCTGGCGGTCGTTTTTGTACTTGGCCTGGATCTCCTTGATCTGCGGCTGCAGCGCCTGCATCGCCCGCATCCCTTTCAGCGATTTGTAGGTGAGCGGGATCAGCAACGCCCGGGTGAGGATGGTGAGCGCGATGATCGACATGCCCCAGCTGAGCCCGGCGCTGTCGTGGAAGAAGGTCAGGACCGAGTTGGCGACGTCGATCAGGGGCTGCAGGATGTTGGCGACAGGCGTCAAGTGCGCGCCTCTCGGTGGTAGTCGGCCGGATCGAGCGGCCCCACGCGCAGCGTGAAGCGGCGCGGCACCGGGTCGAAGCCGCCGTGACTGAACGGGTTGCAGCGCAGCAGGCGCCAGCTGGCCAGCAGGGTGCCGCGCAGCGGCCCGAAGCGGCGGATCGCCTCGACCGCATAGGCCGAGCAGGTGGGCTCGTAGCGGCAGCGGCGCGGCAGGGATGGGGAAATCCAGCGCTGGTAGGCGTCGATTACGCCTAAAAGCAACCGTTTCACGTGGAACGGCCCCCGCTGGGCGACGCCCCCGCCAGCGCCTCTTCGAGGCTGGCTCGCACGCCGTCCTTGCCCTCGCGCTCGATCAAGTCCGCGATTTCCGGTCTGGCGACGATGACGAAGTCGTGGCTGCCGGGAAGGCGGTCGGCCAGCTCCCAGAAGGCCTCGCGCAGGACGCGCTTGGCCCGGTTGCGCTCGGCGGCGCCGCCGACTTTGCGGCTCGCGGAGACCCCCAGGCGCACGTCGCGGTCCTCCGCGTCTCCGCGGGGAAAGCGATATAGGACGAGGTGGCGAGTGGCATGGGAGGAGCCGTCTCGGTAGACGCGGTCGAACTCACCGCTCCGCGAGAGGCGGCGTCGCTTCGGCATCGCTATGGCGTGAGGCGCTTTCGGCCCTTGGCCCGGCGGCGCTTCAAGATCGCCCTGCCGGCCCGGGTTCGCATCCGTGCCCGGAATCCGTGAGTCTTCGCCCGCTTTCGCTTCTTCGGCTGGTAGGTCCGCTTCATCGGCCGTCGCAGTATACGGACGGGCCGGAGATCGACGCCCGGCCGCGCCCAATTCTTTCTGCGGGATTTGCGGCTCGCCTGGGCGCGGGCGAGGGGGGCGCCGCTATGGTCGCTCGCCGGTGCCCGCAGACCCCCCTGGACAATCGCCGGAGGCCCTTTGGGGGGAGATCCAGGCGCGCCTTCGCGAAGCCGTTCCGGAGCCCACCTACGAGCTCTGGCTGGGGCCGCTGCGGGCGCTTGGGGTCCAGGGCGACACCCTCTACCTCACCGCGCCGCCGGGGATCCGGGTCTGGGCCGAGCGGCGCTACTCCTCGCTGATCGAGGGCGCGCTCGCCGCCGCCGAGGCCGGCCCGCGCTCGGTCGCGTTCGCCGAGGAGGATGGGATCGAGGAGCCGGGCGAGGACGCGCGCGAGATAGATCTGAACCCGAGCTACAGCTTCGACCGCTTCGTGATCGGCGAGGGCAACCGGGTTGCCCACGCGGCCGCGCTCGCGGTCGCCGAGGCGCCGTCCGAGGCCTACAACCCGCTCTTCCTGCACGGGCCACCAGGGCTCGGCAAGACCCACCTGCTGGTCGCGATCGCACACTACCTGCGCGACAACGCGCCCGGTTTGAGCGTGCGCTACACGACCGCCGAGCGCTTCACCAACGAGTTCGTCGCCGCCCTGCGCTCGAGCGGCACCGAGGAGTTCAAGCGCCGTTACCGCGACCTCGACGTCCTCCTCGTCGACGACGTCCAGTTCCTCGAGGGCAAGCAGCACACCGAGGAGGAGTTCTTCCACACCTTCAACGCGCTCTACGAGGGCGGCAGCCAGCTCGTCCTCTCCGCCGACCGGCTGCCCAGCGAGCTGGAGGCCCTCGCCTCCCGCCTCCGCGACCGCTTCGAGTGGGGACTGACCGTCTCCGTCGAGCGGCCCGACCTCGCGACCAGGCTGACCGTGTTGCGGCGGCTGGCGCGCGAGGCCGGCGTCGGCGAGGAGCACCGCGACGCGCTTTCCGAGCTGGCCCGCCGCATCGACGCCAACGTGCGGCGGCTGCACGGCGCCTTGACGCGCGCCGTCGCCCACGCTTCCCTGACCGCGCGCCCGCTCAGCGCCGAGCTGATCGCCGAGCTGATCCCCCACACCACCGCCGCCGAGCCGACGACGGTCGAAGACATCCAGCGCCAGGTCGCCGCGGCCTTCGGCATCTCGCGCGGCGAGCTGGTCGGCTCGACCCGCACCGCGACGCCGCTGCGCGCTCGCCAGGTCGCGATGCTGCTCACCCGAGAGCTGACCGACCTCTCGCTCCCCCAGATCGGACGCCTCTACGGCGGCCGCGACCACTCGACCGTCCTCAACGCGCTGCGCCGGGCCGAGACGAGCGTCGCCGGCGATCCTCAGCTCGCCGCCCGCGTCTCCGAGCTGCGCGACGCAATCCACAACGGTTCCCCAGGCTCGGCCTGAGGGTCCGGGGCCGCTGTAAGAATCAGTGCTTTCCCACAGCGGCATCCACAAGGAGCAAACCCCATCCCGAGGCCAGATCCTCCGCCTCCGCCGCTGTTTCCACAGACACTGATCCAACTCGAAAAGGGAAACTTCACTTGAAGCTGTCAACCAACCGCGAGGAGCTCGTCTCCAAGCTCTCGATCGTCTCCCGAGCAGTCTCGACGCGCGCCGTGACCCAGGCGCTCTCGGGCATCCTCCTCACCGCTTCTGAGAACGGCGTCGAGCTGGCCGCCACCGACGGCGAGATGGGCCTGCGGACCGCGCTCGACGCGCAGGTCGATGAGCCCGGCTCGGTCCTCCTGCCGGGACGGCTGCTCGCCGACCTCGCCCGCTCGCTCGCCGACGCGGCGGTGCTGGTCGAGTCGCGCGACTCGCAGCGCGACGTCGAGATTCGCAGCGGCGGCTCCAGCTTCCACGTGCGGGTGCTGCCGACGGACGACTTCCCAGCGCTTCCCGCCGAGGACGGCGAGCCGCTGAGGATCCCGGCGGCGGCGCTGGCCGCCACCGTGGACCTGGTCGCGCGGGCGGCCTCCCGCGACGACATGCGGCCGGTGCTGACCGGGGTCTTCGTCACCGCCGCCGGCGAGGAGATGACGATGGTCGCCACCGACTCCTATCGCCTGGCGGTGAAGCGGACCGAGCTGCAGCAGGCGATCGGCGGCGAGCTGGAGGCGAACATCCCGGCGCGGGCGCTGCGCGAGCTGGGCCGGATCGTCGGCGCGGGAGGGGTCGAGGAGGTCGGCGTGAGGCTGCTGCCGAACCAGGCCGTCTTCACGGCAGGGGCCGTCGTCCTCAACACGAGGCTGATCGACGGCCAGTTCCCCAACTTTCGACAACTCCTGCCGGAGTCCTACGAGCACGACGTTCGCCTTCCCCGCGGCGAGTTCCTCGAGGTGGTCCGGCGGGTGAGCCAGCTGGCGCAGCGCAACGCCCCGCTCCGCCTCTCCTTCTCGCCCGGCGAGCTGAAGGTCTCGGCGTCGACGCCCGACGTCGGCGACGCCGAGGAGTCGATGCCGGCCTCCTTCGAGGGCGAGCCGCTTGAGATCGGCTTCAACCCCGAGTTCCTGCGCGACGGGATCGAGAGCGTCGAGGGCGACGAGGTGATCCTGCGGCTGATCTCACCGCTGCGGCCGGGGCTGCTGCAGCCGGTCGACAACGAAGACTTCCGCTACCTGGTGATGCCGATCCGCCTCAACGTGTAGGGCGCCGTGCTGGTCGTCTCCGCAGAAGCAAGGCCGCTGCGGAGCCTGACCGAGGCGAGGCTGGAGACCGGGCCGGGGATCGTCAGCCTGGTCGGTCCGAACGGCGCCGGCAAGACCAACCTGCTCGAGGCGCTCTACTTCGCGCTCACCGGCCGCTCCTTCCGGACCTCGGACCGCCGCGAGCTGATCCCGTTCGGCGGCCAGCTGGCCCGGGCCGAGGCGACCGTCCGCGACGAGGACGGGATCGAGCACCGGCTGCTCGCCTCGGTCAGCCGCCGCGACGGCCGCCGCCACCTGCTCGACGGCAGCGCGGCGGACCCGGTCACGCTGGCGCGCCACCGCCCGCCGGTCGCGGTCTTCTCCCCCGACCGGATGGCGCTGGTGAAGGGCGCTCCCGGGGAGCGCCGCGCGCACCTCGACCAGTACGTCGCCGCTCGCTGGCCGGCTCGGGCTTCCCTGAGGCAGCGCTACGGGCAGGCGCTCGCGCAACGCAACGCGCTGCTCTCGCGGCTGGCGGGCGGGTTGGCGAGCGGCGACCTCGACGTCTGGGACGCCACCCTGGCCGATGCCGCCGCGGCGCTGATCGTGGCCAGGGAGGAGGCGACCGCCGAGCTGGCCGGCCCGTTCGCGGAGGCAGCCGCCGAGCTCGGGCTGCCGGGCGAGGCGACCCTCGAGTACGCGCCCCGCGCCGCCGGCTCGGCGGAGGATCTGCGCGCCGGCCTTCTTGAGCGGCGTGAGCAGGACCTGCGCCTCGGCCGGACTTCGTGGGGCCCTCATCTCGACGAGCTGAAGCTGGCCGCCGCGGACAGGTCATTGCGGCGCTACGGCTCGCAGGGGCAGCAGCGGATCGCCTTGCTCGCCCTGCTCTTCGCGGAGCGCGAGGCGCTGCGCTCTTCCGGGCGGCCGCTGCCGCTCCTCTTGCTCGACGACGTGATGAGCGAGCTGGACCCCGAGCGTCGCGAGCGGCTCGCGGCGCGGATCGGCAACGACGGGCAGGCCATCGTCACCGCCGCCGCGGAGGAGTCGCTGCCCGCGCTTGCCCGCGAGAAGATGGTCCGGGTCGCGGCGACCACGACGCGGGCGCTGGCAGCGTGACCCGGCGGCGAGCGCCCCGCCCCGCCGCGACCGGCCTGCGCGCGGCGCTGGAGCGAGCGGCCCCGAAGACGCCGCTGGCCAGCGCCCAGGCCGCTTGGGCGGAGGTCGTCGGCGAGCGGATCGCCGCGGTCGCCGAGCCGGTCTCCGAACGCGACGGAGCCCTCGTGATCGAGTGCTCGGACCCGGTCTGGGCACAGGAGCTCGACCTGATGCAGGACGACCTGCTCGCCCGTCTTCGCGAGCGAATCGGCGCGACGGCCCCCGCCTCTTTGCGATTTCGCGCGAAAGACGTATAGGAATGCACGCTTTATACGAGATTTGCAGGGATTTTCCGCAGCTCGGGGCGGCGTTGGAGGGGCCGCAACTGGTATCCTTATGTCAACTCGTGCTTTTGCCCCGGCCTCCACGGCAGAGTCGTCTCGCGGTCGGGGTTTTCTCTGAGACCCGGAAGGGATCAATTGCCTGACACCAAGAAGAACGCTGCCAAGAGCGGCTCTGGCTCGGCCTCATACGGCGCCGAGGACATCACCGTCCTCGAGGGCCTCGAGGCGGTTCGCAAGCGGCCCGGCATGTACATCGGCTCGACCGGGCCGCGGGGGCTGCACCACCTCGTCTACGAGGTCGTCGACAACTCGGTCGACGAGGCGCTCGCCGGCCACTGCGACCTCGTCCGCGTCGTCCTCCACCCGGACGACAGCTGCACCGTCTCCGACGACGGCCGCGGCATCCCGGTCGAAGAACTGAAGAAGGAGAAGCGGCCCGCGGCCGAGGTCGTCCTGACCACGCTGCACGCCGGCGGCAAGTTCGGGGAGGGGGGCGGCTACAAAGTTTCGGGCGGCCTGCACGGCGTCGGCGTCTCCGTCGTCAACGCGCTCTCCGAACGGGTCCACCTGGAGATCAGCCGCGACGGCCACGTCTGGCGCCAGGAGTACGAACGAGGCAAGCCGGGAGGGGCACTCGAGAAATGCGAGGCGACGGAGGACACCGGCACGACGCTGACCTTCAAACCCGACCCCGAGGTCTTCGACGAGCTCGAGTTCGACTTCCAGACCTTGGCCGAGCGGCTGCGCGAGACCGCCTTCCTCACCCGCGGCCTGAGGATCGAGCTGATCGACGAGCGTGGCCAGACCAACAGCGAGACCTTCCAGTACGAGGGCGGCATCGAGGACTTCGTCCGCCACCTCAACGAGAACAAAGAGGCGCTGCACCGCAAGACGATCTTCTTCGAGGGCGCCGAGGACGAGGGCCAGGTCGAGGTGGCGATGCAGTGGAACGGCTCCTACCAGGAGTCGATCTTCAGCTTCGCCAACAACATCAACACCCATGAGGGCGGCTCCCATCTCTCCGGCTTCCGGGCGGCGCTGACGCGGACGCTGAACGCCTACGCCCGCAGCAAGGGGCTGCTCAAAGAGAAAGACGGCAACCTCTCCGGCGAGGACGTCCGCGAGGGGCTGACCGCGGTGATCTCGGTGAAGCTGCACGAGCCCCAGTTCGAGGGCCAGACCAAGACCAAACTCGGCAACCCGCCGATCAAGGGGCTGGTCGAGGAGACGGTCAACCGCAAGCTGGCCGAGTTCCTCGAGGAGAACCCCGGCGACGCGCGGCGGATCATCACCAAGGCGATCGACGCCTCCCGCGCCCGCGACGCGGCGCGCAAAGCGCGCGACCTGACCCGCCGCAAGTCGGCGCTGGAGAACTCGACCCTGCCGGGCAAGCTCGCCGACTGCTCGGTGAAGGACCCGCGCGACGCCGAGCTCTTCGTGGTCGAGGGCGACTCGGCCGGCGGCTCCGCCAAGCAGGCGCGCGACCGCTCGACCCAGGCGGTGCTGCCGCTGCGCGGCAAGATCATCAACGTCGAGAAGAGCCGCATCGACAAGGTGCTCGCCAACAACGAGGTGCAGGCGCTGATCACGGCGATCGGCACCGGCGTCCACGAAGAGTTCAACCTCGAGGACGCCAGGTACCACAAAATCGTCATGGCGACCGACGCCGACGTCGACGGCGCCCACATCCGCACCCTGGTGCTGACCTTCCTCTACCGGCAGATGCCGGAGCTGATCGACGCCGGCTACGTCTACATCGCCAAGCCGCCCCTCTACCGGGTCAAACAGGGCAACCAGGAGACCTACCTGGAGCGGGAGTCCGAACTCGAAGAGCTGCTGCTGCGCGACAAGCTCGAGGACATCGAGCTGAGCGACGCCGGCGGCGACGCAAAGAAGCTGACCAAGGGCCGCTGGCAGACCTACACGCGGCGGGCGAAAGAGTACGAGGGCTGGGGCTCGTCGCTGCAGGCCGAGTTCGGCCAGGACACCGTTCGCTTCCTCGAGGAGTCGAGCCTGCTCGACGAGGAGGTCGCGAGCCTGGCGGCCGCCCGCAAGGTGCTGGGCGGCAAGGACGATCCCGCGGAGCCCTTCGAGACCGAGATCCTCGAGGACTCCGACGAGTGCCTGACCGTGAAGGCGATCGAACGCAAGAGCGGCCTCGCCCGCACCCACCGGCTGCCGCGCTCGCTCTTCGAGCACCACGACTACCGCAAGTTCGCCGAGGTCCACACGGCGCTGCTGAAGCAGGTCGGCCGCCCCCCGTTCGAGGCCCGGCTGGGCAGCCGCACCAGCGAAGCGCTCAGCTTCGAGGCGCTGCGAGGAGCCGTGCTCGAGCTGGCCCGCCACGGCGTCCAGCTGACTCGCTTCAAGGGGCTCGGCGAGATGAACGCCGACCAGCTGCGCGAGACGACGATGGACCCGGCGTCGCGAACGCTGGCGCGGGTGACGCTCGAAGACGCGACCGCCGCCGACCAGATCTTCTCGATGCTGATGGGCGACCAGGTCGGGCCGAGGCGCGACTTCATCGAGTCCAACGCGAAAGAGGTGAAGTTCCTTGACGTTTGAGCCCAACCGTTCGGCTGGCGAGGTGACTCGCTGATGGCGCTGGAGGCCCTGACCGGGCGCATCGAGGAGCGCGAGCTCGAGAAGGAGATGCGCTCGTCCTACCTCGATTACGCGATGAGCGTGATCGTCGGCCGGGCGCTGCCGGACGTGCGCGACGGCCTCAAGCCGGTCCACCGGCGGGTGCTCTACGCGATGCACGACATCGGCCTGCAGCCGACCCGGGCGTACCGCAAGTGCGCATTCATCGTCGGCGAGGTGATGGGCAAGTACCACCCGCACGGCGACTCGGCGATCTACGACACGCTGGTGCGGATGGCGCAGGAGTTCTCGCTGCGCTACCCGCTGGTCGACGGCCAGGGCAACTTCGGCTCGATCGACGACGACCCGGCCGCGGCGATGCGCTACACCGAGGCCCGCCTCGGCCGCCTCGCCACCGAGCTGCTGCGCGACATCGACGCCGACACCGTCGACTTCGGCCCCAACTACGACGAATCGACGCAGGAACCGCTGGTCCTGCCGGCCCGCTTCCCGAACCTGCTGGTCAACGGCGCCTCCGGGATCGCGGTCGGGATGGCGACCAACATCCCGCCCCACAACCTGCGCGAGGTCTCGGCCGCGGTCAGCGCCTACATCGACGACCCGGGCATCGACATGGTCGGGCTGATGGAGCACGTCAAGGGCCCCGACTTCCCAGGCGGCGGGATCATGAGCCTGGAAGGCATCCGCGACGCCTACGCCTCCGGCCGCGGCACGGTCAAGGTCCGCGCCCGCGCCCACGTCGAGCCGATGAAGGGCGGCAAGGAGGCGATCGTCGTCACCGAGCTGCCCTTCATGGTCAAGAAGGGGGGCGACAACGGCCTGAACACCAAGATCGCCGACCTCGTCCGCGACAAGAAGCTGGAGGGCATCTCCGACCTGCGCGACGAGTCGGACCGCTCGGGGATGCGGCTGGTGATCGAGCTGAAGCGCGGCGGCCACCCCGCCAAGGTGGTGCTCAACAACCTCTACAAGAAAACGGCGATGCAGAGCAGCTTCGGCATCAACATGGTGGCGCTGGTCGACGGCGTGCCGCGGACGCTGAGCCTGCTCGAGCTGGTCAAGTACTACGTCGAGCACCAGCGCGAGGTGGTCACCCGCCGCACCCAGTACGAACTGCGGCGAGCCGAGGCCCGGGCGCACATCCTCGAGGGGCTGCTGATCGCGCTCGACAACCTTGACGCGGTGATCAAGCTGATCCGCGCCTCGGCCGACCCCGACGCCGCCCGCGACGGCCTGATCTCGACCTTCGAGCTCTCGCGCGAGCAGGCGCAGGCGATCCTCGACATGCGCCTGCAGCGCCTCACCGCGCTCGAGGCCGACAAGGTGCGGGCCGAGCACGCCGACCTGCTCGAGCGGATCGGCGAGCTGCGGACGATCCTCGGCGACGAGGCGAAGGTGCTGGGCCTGGTCAAGGAGGAGCTGAACGAGATCGCCGGCTCCTACGGGGACGAGCGGCGCACGGAAATCGCCCACTTCGAGGGCGACGTCGGCATCGAGGACATGATCGCCGACCAGCAGATGGTGATCTCGCTGACCGCCTCGGGCTACGTCAAGCGCCTGCCGCTGGCGACCTACCGCCAGCAGCGGCGCGGCGGCGTCGGCGTGATGGGGATGAACCTCAAAGAGGACGACTACATCGCCCACCTCCACATCTGCTCGACGCACGACTACCTGCTCTTCTTCACCAACCGCGGCAAGGTCTACCGGCTCAAGGTCTACGAGCTGCCGGAGGGCTCACGGACGGCGAAAGGCAGCGCCCTGGTCAACCTCTTGCCGCTGCGCGACGGCGAGCGGGTGATGGCCGTTATCCCCACCCGCGACTTCAAGGAGGAGAAGTACCTCGCCTTCGCGACCGCCAAGGGGATGATCAAGAAGACCGAGTTCCTCGCCTACAACACCCCGATCCGCGCCGACGGGATCATCGCGATCAAGGTTCGCGACGGCGACGAGCTGGTCCAGGTGCGGCTCACCTCGGGCGAAGACGACATCCTGATGGTCTCCCACTCCGGGCACGCCTCGCGCTTCTCCGAGGACGCGGTGCGGCCGATGGGGCGCGACACCAGCGGGGTCAAAGGGATGAACGTCGCCGGCAAGGACAACCGGGTGCTGACGATGGACATCGCCCACAACGACAGCGAGCTCTTCGTCGTCACCGAGAACGGCTACGGCAAGCGGACCTCGATTGCCGAGTACCCGGTCAAGGGCCGCGGGACCAAAGGCGTGCTGACCGCGAAGCTGACCGAGAAGAAGGGCGGCCTTGCCGGCGCCCTGATCGTCCGCGAGCACCAGGACCTGCTCTTCATCTCCCAGAACGGGATGGTGCAGCGCACCGCGGTCAGCGGCATCTCCCGCATGGGCCGCCCGACCCAGGGCGTCAAGGTGATGAACATCAAGGACGACGACTGCGTCAGCGCCGTCGCCCTCGTGGTCGAGTCGAGCGACGGCTCAGAGGCGGGAGCGACCGACGGTGCTTCAGTTGACGGCGGACCGGCCGAGTCGCTGCCTGGCGTCGACGAGTAACGGCTCGGCGCCGTCTGACGCGCCCGCCCGCCCCTGCCCGACCGCCTCCTCGATCGAGGCGAAGCGCGACTCGCGCAGCAGACGGGAGAGCCCGCGGTTGACGCGGCGCGGCCAGAGCGGCCCGCCGTAGACGAAGCCGGTGTAGGCCTGGACCAGCGAGGCGCCGGCCAGGATCCTCTCCCAGGCGTCCGCGGCGGTCTCGATCCCGCCGACCGAGACGATCGGGATGCGGCCGCCGAGCCGCTCGTGGAGCCTCTCGAGCACGGCCAGGGCACGGGGCCTGAGCGGCGCGCCGGAGATGCCGCCGCGCCCTTCGAGGCAGGCCTCGCTGCCCGGCGCGACCGAGCGGTCGACGGTGGTGTTGACGGCGACGATGCCGTCGGCGCCGACCTCGAGCGCGGCGTGGGCGACCGCGTCGACTTCGGCGTCGTCGAGGTCGGGCGAGACCTTGACCAGCAGCGGCACGCCCGGGCGGACGCTCTCCAGCTCCGCGCGCGCGCCGCGCACGAGCGCGACCAGTTGCTCGGACGCCTGCATCGTCCTCAGGCCGGGCGTGTTGGGCGAGCTGACGTTGAGGACGAGGTAGTCGGCGACGGGGGCCACGGCTCGCACCGAGCGGCGGTAGTCGTCGACCGCCTCGCCGAGGGTCGCGCGCATCGACTTGCCGACGTTGACGCCGACGACGCCGCCCGGCAGGCGGCGCTGACCGAGCCGTCGCGCCACCGCGGCCGCGCCCTCGTTGGGGAATCCCATCGCGTTGACCAGCGCCCGCTCGCGGGGGAGGCGCGCGACGCGCGGGCGCGGGTTGCCGTCCTGCCCGACCGCGGTCACCGACCCGACCTCGACCGAGCCGAAGCCGAGCGCCTGGAGCCCGTCGAACCAGGTGCCGTCCTTGTCGACGCCGGCGGCGCAGCCGAGCGGCGTCGCGAGCTCGAGTCCCAATGCCCTGACCCGCAGGGCCGGGTCGCGGGGGGCGAGCAGCCGGTGCAGCGCCCGTGCGACCGGCGCCGGGATGGTGAGGACCCGCAGCGAGAACGCCGCGAGCCGGTGCGCCGTCTCCGCGTCGATGCGGAGCGCGACGAGCAGTCGGAAGCAGGCGCGGTAGATCACGCAGCCGCCGGCAGGTACTGCTGCCAGGCCGGCGGGATCGACGGGGTCGCGACCTGGATGAAGACGGTCGGCGGCGGCGCCTTCGGGCGCTTGCGGGGGTGCATCTGGATCTCGCGCGGCAGGCGGTTGCCCTTGCGCCTGTTGCAGGCGGCGCAGGCGGCGACGATGTTCTCCCAGACCGATTTGCCGCCGCGGCTGCGCGGGATCACGTGGTCGACGGTGAGGCCGGACTTGCGCGAGCCGCAGTACTGGCACGTCCAGGCGTCGCGGGCGAGGACGGCGCGCCGGGTGATGCGGCGGCGGTGCGCCTCGCGCGGCACCCGCACGTAGTTGACGAGGCGGATCACGTCGGGCCGCTCCAGCGTCATCCGCTCCGAGTGGATCGCGCCTTCGCGCCGCTCGAGCAGCTCGGCCTTCTCCTTCAACAGCAGCACGGTTGCGCGTCTCAACGTGCAAACGTTGATCGGCTCATACGTCGCGTTCAAGACTAGGACGCGTGCCATATTGCTCGGCAATTCTACGCAGGAGCAAGGAGGGGCAGGGCGGGGGCACTCCCCGCCCGGACTCGCTCGCTTCGCTCGCTCTGAGTATCCGCCCGTTGGGGAGCGCCCCCGCCGTGCTCAGCCGGCCGGGTAGGACCCCAAGATACGCACGGATTCAGCTTTCGTTCGCAGCGACGCGAGGGCCTCGGAGATAGCTGGGTCATCGGCCCTGCCTTCGGCGTCGCAGAAGAACATGTAGCGGCCGAGCCCGCGTCGCAGCGGCCGCGACTCGATCCGCGAGAGGTTGACGCCACGGCTCGAGAACTCCTGCAGCGCCTCGACCAGCGCCCCCGGGTGGTCGGCGCCCAGCTCCGAGAAGACGAGCGAGGTGCGCCAGCGCTCCCCGCCCTCCGGCTCGGTCCCGGCCGGCGCGATCCAGACGAAGCGGGTGACGTTGTCGGGCTCGTCCTCGATCCCCTCGCGCAGGACGGCGCAGCCGTAGAGGTCGGCGGCGGCACGGGCGCCGATCGCCGCCCAGGGCCGCACCGACTCGCCGACCATCCGCACGGCCTCGGCGGTGCTGCTGACGCTGCGCCGTTCGACGCCGGGCAGGTGCTCGCGCAGGAAGCGCGCGCACTGGGCGAGCGGCTGCGGGTGGGAGAGGACCGCGGCGACTTCGTCCAGCGCGACTCCCGCGCGGGCGATCAGGTGCGCGTGCACCTCGAAGTCGTGCTCACCGACGATCGTCACCGCCTCGGCCTCGAAGGCGAGCGTGTCGAGCGTGCTGCGGACAGAGCCCTCGATCGAGTTCTCGAAGGGGACGAAGGCGCGCTCGGCCTCGCCGCGATCGACCGCGAGGATCGCGTCGGCGACGGTCGGCGTGCGCAGCGACTCGACGTCGCCGCCCGGCGCCGCTTCGCGCAGGGCGTCCTCGGTGAAGGTCCCGGCCGGCCCCAGGTAGGCGACCCTCATTCGAACGTGACCGTGAAGGCGTCCTCGTTGTTGTCGGAGATCTGCTCGCCCGGTACCGGCTCGGCCGCGACTTCGAGCGTCACTTCGCCTTCCGGCGTCGGGACCAGCGGGATCGTCGCCGTCGCCGTTTCGCCGGCGCCGACGGTGCTGATCTCGCCCTGCAGGGTGGTGCCGCCGACGGTCACCGAGACGGTCACCCCGTTCTCCGTCGATTCGCCCTGGTTTTCGACCGTCGCTTCCAGTTCGGGCGTTTCTTCGGCGCTGATCGAGACGGCTTCTTCGGAGGACAGTTCGGTGCCGCCGATCGCGACCCCGGTCAGTTCGAGCCCGTGGACGCCGGGCGTCGCCGCTCCGGTCGCGCCGCTGACCTGGCTGAGTGCGTCGGCGACCTCGCCCTCGTCGAGCCACTTGGTGTCGTCGGGGACGAAGACGCTTTCCGGCACCTCCTCTTCGATCCCGTTGTCGGAGAGGGCCGCCTCCATCTCAGGCCGGACGACCGAGGCGTAGAGGACGTCGCTCGCCATCAGCTTGCGGATCTGTTTGGCGATCGAGGCGGTCGCCCGCTCCGCGCCGACGTCGCCCAGGGCGGTGCTCATCTTCGCGGAGATTTCGGTCATCGCGTTGCCGCGCAGGGCGTAGGTCAGCTCGAGCGCCTCCTGCGCTTCGGCCATGTCGCCCGGCGCGTCGAGCCCGTCGATCCGCGAGAGGTAGTTGTCCATCGCGCTGCGGTCGGCTTCCACCTCGGCGACGAACTCGGTGACCGAGAGGCCGCCGGGGTCCGAGAGCTTGCCGAAGAAGCTCTTGCTCGTCTGGTCGGTCTCGTCGACGATCTGGGCTACGTCGGTGGCGTAGTCCCGCAGCGCCCGGTCCTTGCGGGCGTCGAGGCAGCCGCGCACGCCGAGCACGAGCAGGATCAGGATCAGCAGGCCGGCGCCGAGGGCGAGTCCCCGCCGCAGCATGATCTGCTGGCGTTCCGGGCGACGTTTGGGCCGCTGGCGCGGCGGGCGGGATGCGGGGGAATCCTCCACGAGCGGCTCTCCAAGCTGGTTGGCTGGGCGGGGAGAGTATGCACAGCGGACAGGTCGCCGCCGCCAGACCCCCCGCAAACGGTGACTTTTTTGCACCTCTGGCGCAGGAAAACCCGCTCCTCGCGGCGAAGTCGGTGGACGCTGTGGTGGGCTCGCTCGTACTCGACCGGTTCCTGATCGAGCGCCGCATCGGCAGCGGCGGGTTCGGCGTCGTCTACGAGGCCTGGGACGGCCGGCTCGAGCGCAGCGTCGCGGTCAAGGCGATCGAGTCGCGCGGCGAGGCACGGCGGCGGGTGCTGCGCGAGGCGCAGGCGGCGGCCCGGCTCAACCACCCCGGCATCGTCACCCTCTACGAGATGGGCGAGGAGGACGGCAACGCCCTGCTCGTCACCGAGATGGTCGAGGGCGGCACCCTGGCGAGCCTCAGCGCCGACGGCGCCCTCAGCGACCGCGCGGTCGCTGAGATCGGCGCCGACCTCTGCGAGGCGCTCGACCACGCGCACGCCCGCGGCGTCGTCCACCGCGACGTCAAGCCGCAGAACGTGCTCGTCGACGACCGCGACGGGGAGCCCCGCGCCAAGCTGATGGACTTCGGCGTCGCCCGCCTTGCCGACGCGGCCGCGCTGACCGCCCCCGGCGACGTCGTCGGCACCCTCGCCTACATGTCGCCCGAGCAGGCGGAAGGGAGGCCGGCCGGCCCCGAGGCCGACGTCTACTCGCTGGCCCTGACCCTGTACGAGTGCTGGAGCGGCGAGAACCCCAACCGGCGCCCCACCCCCGCCGCCACCGCCCGCGCGATCGGCGCCCGGGCGCGATCGCTGCGCCGCCACCGCCCCGACCTGCCCCGCGAGCTCTGCGACACGATCGACGCCTGCCTCGAGCGCCGCCCAGGCCGCCGCCCCGGCCTCGAGCAGCTCGGCGCCGCGATCGAGGACTCGCTCGACCGCCTCGCCGACCAAGTCCCGTCCGCCTCGCCCTCGCTCGGGTTTCGCACGGCGGCCGCGACCGCCGCTGTGCTGGCCGGCGTCTGGCTGGCGGCCGGCCACGGCATCTAGGATTCCCCGATCGGCGTCCTGCGCAACCTCGAGAGTCGGATCGAAGGCCTCGTCGAGGGGGTCTTCAGCCGTGCCTTCAGCTCCGAGGTGCAGCCTGTCGAGCTGGCCCGCAAGCTGGCCAAGGAGATGGACGCGAACAAGACCGCGGGGGTCGCCCGCGTCCACGTGCCGAACGAGTACACGGTCTACCTCTCCAGCCGCGACCGCGACCGGCTCGAAGGCTACGAGCGCTCGCTGGAGCAGGAGCTGACCGGCTACCTGCTCGAGCACGCCCGCCGCCGCGGCTACGACCTGCTGACCCGGCCGACCGTCAGCTTCGAGACCGACGAGCGGCTGCGGCTCGGCGAGTTCGGCATCCAGGCTCGGCTCGTCAAGCCTCCCGCCCACGAGGGCGCCAGCCCCAGCCAGGGCGAGGAAGGCCACACGATGGTCTACTCGGCGGTGCGCGACGCGCAGCCGTCGCGGCAGGCGGCCGGCCGGGCCGAGGTGGCGACCCGCGCCGTCGTCTCGCTCGGCGACCGCCGCTACGTCCTCGACGGGCCGCGGGCGACGATCGGCCGGGCCAAGGACGCCGACTGCGTGCTGCGCGACCCGAACGTCTCGCGCCACCACGCCGAGCTGCGCCGCTCGCCCTCAGGCGAGTGGACGATCGCCGACCTCGGCTCGACCAACGGGGTCAAGATCGACGACCGCCGCGTCTCCTCGGCGCGCCTGCGCGGCGGCGAGCGAGTGACCCTCGGCACGACGACGTTCCGCTTCGACGTCGAGCAATGAGGGCGTAGTCCGGCGGCGATCTGGGACCGTCATTAGGGTGCTGGCGTGGACTACGACCCCATCAGCGTTGCGCTGAAGTTCGGCTTCCTCGCCGTCCTCTACCTCTTCCTGCTCGGGATCGCCCGCAGCGCGCTCAAGGACCTGCGCCGCACGGTCGCGCCGGCCCCCGACGCCACCGGCTTCCACGCGGTCGCGCCGCTCGGCGACGCCGCCCCCGGCGCCGACGCCTGGCTGGTCGCGATCCGCGGCGGCGGCGTGCGCGAGGGCGAGCGCTTCGACCTGCTCGGCGGGCTCTCGATCGGGCGCTCGGCCGAGGCCGACCTGCGCATCGACGACCGCTACGCCTCCGGCATCCACGCCAGGATCTTCTCCCGCGATGGCAGGACCTACGTCGAAGACATGAAGTCCACCAACGGCACGCTGCTCAACGACGCCAGCCTCTACGGCGAGGCCGAGCTGGTCGACGGCGACGTGGTGCGGATCGGCGACACCGAGTTCAGGTTCGAGGCGGGCCGGTGAGGCGCGCGCTCCGGGGCGGTGGTCGGTGATGCTGCGCGTGGACGATCAGGCGTTCCGCACCGACACCGGGCGCCAGCGCAGCGAGAACGAGGACTCGTTCTACGTCCGCCCGCCGATCTTCGTCGTCGCCGACGGCATGGGCGGCGCCCAGGCCGGCGAGGTCGCCTCCAAGGCGGCGGCCGACGCCTTCGACCGCGACCTGCCGGACGCGCCGCCCGAGCGGGTCCTGCGCGAGACGATCGAGGCGGCCAACCGCGAGATCCACGAGCTCGCCCGCTCCGACCCCTCGCGGGCCGGCATGGGGACCACGATCACGGCGGCGATCGTCAACGCCGAGAGCGAAGAGGTCGGGATCGGCCACGTCGGCGACAGCCGCGCCTACCGTCTGCGGGGCGGCAAGCTCGAGCAGCTGACCCGCGACCACTCGCTGGTCGAGGAGATGCGGCGCAAAGGGCAGATCACCGACGCCCAGGCCGTCGACCACCCGCAGCGCTCGATCATCACCCGGGCGCTCGGGCCCGAGCCGCGGGTCGAGGTCGACGTCCACACCGTGCCGGCGGCCCCCGGCGACGTCTTCATGCTCTGCTCCGACGGGCTGACGACGATGGTGGACGAGGAGCGGATCGCCGCCGCCCTCGGCGGCGCCCGGTCGATGAAGGAGGCGGTCCGCTCGCTCGTGGACGCCGCCAACAAGGCGGGCGGCCGCGACAACATCACGGCGCTCGCCTTCCGGCTCGAGGACGCCGCGGCGCCGCGCCGCGCCTCCGCGAACGACGACGCGGGCGACGCGACGCTGGTCGGCTCCGCCGCCGAGGAGGCCGGCCTGACCGCGACCGAGGTGCGCAGGCGCGCCGCCGCGGCCGCGGCGAGGGAGCGCCGCGAGCAGCTCGCCGCCCAGCCGCGCCGACGCCCGCTGCGCACGGCCGCGAAGGCCCTGGCGGCGCTGGCCCTCGTCGCCGCGCTCCTGTTCGCTGGCCTGTACGCGAGCCGCCAGGTCTGGTTCCTCGGCACCGACGAGGCGGGCCGCGTCGCCCTCTACCGCGGCCTTCCCTACGAGCTGCCGCTGGGCGTCGAGCTCTACGAGGAGCACTACGCGAGCCCGATCCAGACCGCCTCGCTCACCGGCAAGCGCCGCGACGCGGTCACCGGCCATGAGCTGCGCTCGCGAGAGGACGCCGTCTCGCTGGTCGAAGAGATCGAACACGGCCAGCTGGGGGCCCCGCCGAGCGAAGACCGCGCCCCCGCCCCGAAATCGTGAGGTCCGCCCGCAACCGCGAGCTGATCGCCCTCGTACCGGTCGCACTGCTGCTCAGCGCCGGCTTCGCGGCGGTCTTCGCCCAGGAGCAGGCCAAGGTCGGCGACCTCAGCCTCGTCTACGGCGCCTACTTCCTCGCGGTCTGCCTCGCCACCCACGTCTTCCTGCGGCTGAAGCTCCCCAACGCCGACCCCTACCTCTTCCCGCTGGGGGCGCTGCTGACCGCCTTCGGGCTGGTGATGGTCTACCGGATCGACGCCGACCTGGCCCGCGACCAGGCCAACTGGTTCGTGCTCGGCCTCGTCCTCTTCGCGCTCGCTGTCCACTTCCTGCGCGACTACGAGGTGCTGGAGCGCTACCGCTACACGATCGCGATCGGCGGCCTGCTGCTGCTGCTGGCACCGCGCGTGCCGGGGATCGGCCAGCAGGTCAACGGCGCCTACCTCGGCGTCAAGCTCGGCCCGCTCGCCTTCCAGCCGGCCGAGTTCTCGAAGATCTGCATCGTCATCTTCCTCGCCAGCTACCTGCGCGAGCACCGCGAGATGCTGATCGTCGGTGCCAGGCGCGTGCTGGGGGTGACCCTGCCACCGCTCAAGCACCTCGGGCCGCTGCTGGTCGTCTGGGGCGCGGCGATGTTCATGCTCGTCTTCATCCGCGACCTCGGCAGCTCGCTGATGTTCTTCGCCGCCTTCCTGGCCCTGCTCTACGTCGCCACCGCCCGCTTCTCGTTCGTCGTGATCGGGATGACGATGTTCCTCGCCGGCGCCTGGTTCTTCGCCTCGACCGTGCCCCACGTCCACGACCGGATCCAGATCTGGCTCGACCCCTACCAGGACCCGACCGACAGCGGCTACCAGATCCTGCAGTCGATCTTTGCCCAGGCCGACGGCGGCCTCTTCGGCGTCGGCTTCGGGCAGGCGCTGATCACGATCCCCGGCACGAACGACGCCCTGCTGCCGGCGGCCCAGACCGACACGATCTACTCGCTGATCGTCAACGAGGTCGGCCTGTTCGGCGCCAGCGCGCTCATCCTCACCTACCTGCTGTTCGCGGCGCGCGGCTTCAAGATCGCCCTGCTCGCCGACGACGGCTTCTCGAAGCTGCTGGCGACGGGCCTGACCGCCGTCTTCGCGATCCAGGCCTTCGTGATCGTCGGCGGCGTCACCCGGGTGATCCCGCTGACCGGCGTGACGCTCCCCTTCGTCAGCTACGGCGGCAGCTCGATCGTCGCCAACTTCGTCCTCCTGGCCCTGCTCCTGCTCGTCTCCGACCGGGCCCGCCGTGAGGCGACCGCCGCCGCGCGCACCGGCCCCCTCGCCCCGGAGCCGGCGTGAACAGGCAGATCGTCAAGCTCTTCGCCCTGATCGTCGCCCTCTTCGCGGTCCTGGTCGCCTTCACGTCCTACTGGGCGGTCTTCGACGCCGAGGCGCTGAAGGAAAAGACGGCGAACAAGCGGCCGTTGCTGGAGCAGCAGCGGATCGAGCGGGGGCGCATCCTCGCCGCCGACGGCACGGTGATCGCCCGCTCGGTCGCCAAGGGCCGCGGCGACAACCTGCGCTACGTGCGGCGCTACCCCGAAGGCGCCCTCTTCGGCCACCCGGTCGGCTACAGCTTCGTCCGCGAGGGAGACACCCAGTTCGAGCAGCTCCACAACGACGAGCTGGTCGGCGAGGAGTCGGAGTTCGTCTCCCTGCTCGACGAGCTGCGCGGCCAGGCGCAGGAGGGCAACGACGTCGTCACCAACCTCGACCCGGAAGCGCAGCGGATCGCGATGGGCGCGCTGGAAGCGGCTGGCTTCGGCGCCGTGGTGGCGATAGAGCCAGACACCGGACGGGTGCGCGTGCTCGCCTCCAACCCGCCGTACGACCCGAACCGCATCCCGTTCGACCTCGACGAGCTGAACAACGACCCGACCTCGCCGCTGCTGAACCGCGCCACCCAGGGCCAGTACCCGCCCGGCTCGACCTTCAAGGTGGTGACCGCCGCCGCCGCCCTCGACAGCGGCGCGATCACGCCGGAGACGACGCTCGACGCCCCCGGCACGCTGGACGTCCAGGGCCAGCCGCTCTCCAACGACTACAACGAGAGCTTCAGCGGGATCGCCCTCGACACGGCACTGACCAACTCGGTCAACACCTGGTTCGCGCAGGTCGGCGAAGAGGTCGGCTCCGAGACGCTCTTCGACTACATGGACCGCTTCGGCTTCGGCTCGGCGCCGGCGATAGACCTGCCCGACGATCAGGTCTACCGCAGCGGCGTCTTCGAAGGCGGCGACCTGCTCGGCCGCGGCGACCCGGTCGACGTGGCGCGGGTGGCGATCGGCCAGGAGCGACTGGCGGTGACGCCGCTGCAGATGGCCGAGGTCGCGGCGGCGGTCGCCAACGGCGGCGTCCTGATGAAGCCGCGGATCTGGAGCCGCGTCGTCGATCCCGACGGGCGTGTGGTCGATCGCCTCGACCCGTCCCGCTACAACGATCCGATCGACGAGGAGACGGCGGCGGCGCTGACCACGGCGATGGAAGGGGTGGTCAGCGAAGGGACCGGCACCAACGCCGCGATCCCCGGCGTGCCCGTGGCCGGCAAGACCGGCACGGCGGAAACGCCGTTCAACGACGCCTGCGGCGGCGCCGACGTCAACCAGGCCTGGTTCATCGGCTTCGCGCCCGCCGACGACCCCGAGATCGCGATCGCCGCCACGGTCGAGTGCACGACGGCCTTCGGCGGCGACATCGCGGCGCCGATCTTCCGCGAAGTAGCCGAAGCGCTGATCGATGAATGAGATAGAACAGCGGCCGATGGGCCGAAAACCGCTCTATATCAGCGGAAATCGGCCCGTCGGCCTGGGGGGGCGGTGGTGCGGGCGTGCTTGAGGTGCGTGAGGGCAGCGTGGTGGACGGGCGGTATCGGCTGCTGCGCCGGATCGGCTCCGGCGGGATGGCCGACGTCTGGCTGGCCGAGGACTCCCACCTGCAGCGGCAGGTGGCGCTGAAGGTCCTGCACGCGCGCTTCGCCCAGGACCGCGAGTTCGTCGAGCGCTTCCGCCGCGAGGCGGAGGCGGCGGCGGGGCTCCAGCATCCCAACGTCGTCGCCGTCTTCGACCGCGGCGACGTCGACGGCACCTACTACATCGCGATGCAGCTGCTCGAGGGGCGCTCGCTGAAGGAGCTGATCGACCAGGGGCTGACCCCGGAGCAGGCGGCCGGGCTGGTCCGGCAGGTGCTGGTGGCGGCCGGCTTCGCCCATCGCCACGGCGTCGTCCACCGCGACCTGAAGCCGCAGAACGTGATCGTCGACGCGGAGGGGAAGGCGACGGTCACCGACTTCGGGATCGCCCGCGCCGGCGCCTCGGAGATCACCCAGGTCGGCTCGGTGATGGGCACGCCGCACTACCTTTCGCCCGAGCAGGCGCAGGGCCAGGAGGTGACCGCCGTCTCCGACCTCTACTCGGTCGGGGTGATCCTCTACGAGGCCCTGACCGGCCGGGTGCCGTTCGAGGCGGACTCCGCCGTGGCGATCGCGATGAAGCAGGTCTCGCAGGCGCCGCAGCGGCCCAGCTCGATCAATCCGAGCGTCTCGCCGGCGCTCGACGCGGTGACGATGCGGGCGCTGGCGAAGGACCCCGGGCAGCGCTTCCAGAGCGCCGACGCCTTCGTCGCCGCGCTCGACGCGGCACTGCGCGAACCGGGCGTGGCGGGCGAGGGGACGGCGGCCTTCGCGCCGCTGCCGCCGCCGGTCGTCGGGCCCGAGGAGGCGGCCGCGGCGGCGGCCGCCGAGGAGGAACGGCGACGCGCCAACTGGCTCTGGGGGGCGCTCGCCCTCGCCGTGGTGCTCGGGATCCTCGCCGGGCTGGCGCTGACCCGCGACACCAGCACCGAGGTGCCGCCGGTGACCGACAACCAGCTCAACGTCGCGATCTCGCTGCTCGAGCAGAACGGCTTCAAGGTGGGCGAGGTCAAGAAGGTGCGGCGCGACGTCGCCTCCGGCACGGTGCTCGAGCAGGATCCGCCGGCCGGCGAGACGTCGCTCGACTGCGCCCTGCTCAGCTTCTTCTGCTCGAAGCCGAAGATCGACCTGACCGTCAGCGCCGGTCCCGGCTCGGCGAAGGTCCCCGGCCTCGCCGGCGAGAGCCAGGAGGAGGCGGTGGCAGCGCTGGAAGAGGCGGGCTTCGAGCCGCTGGTGCGCCAGGTGAGCTCCGACGAGGTGGAGGCGGGCGTCGTGATCAAGTCGAGCCCGTCCGGCGGCTCGACGGCGACGCGCGGCTCCACCGTCGTCCTCACCGTCTCGAAAGGACCGAAGCTGATCAAGGTCCCGGTCCTGGTCGGCACGCAGCGCTCGCTGGCCGTGCAGCAGATCCGCTCGCGCGGGCTCTCGCCGAACGTCGAAGAAGAAGAAAGCTCGGCCGCCGCCGGCGAAGTGATCCGGCAGTCGCCGAGCGCCGGCTCCGAGCTGCCGCTCGGCTCGAGCGTGACGGTCGTCGTCTCACAGGGCGAAGAGCAGGTGAGCGTCCCGAACCTGATCGGCGACGAACGCGGCGAGGCGGTGGAAGCGCTGCGCGCCGCCGGGCTCGAGCCGACCGTCACCGAAGAGCCGACCGAAGTCGAAGCCCAGGTCGGGCGGGTCACCGATCAGTTCCCGCCGCCGGGCGCCGAAGTGGAGCCCGGCACCGGCGTCAGCGTCGTCGTCGGCAAGCGCACCCCGGGCGCCGCGGGCATCGCCGAACCGGAAGAAGGCGTCGAATGAGGGTCGCGGTTCTCTGCGGCGGGCGCTCCTCCGAGCACGAGGTCTCGCTGCGCTCCGGCGAGGCGGTCGCGAAGGGCCTGACGGCGGCGGGCCACGAGGCGGTGCCGGTGCGGATCGCCCGCGAGGGCTCCTGGGAGTGGGAGGGCGGCCCGGTTGCGCTCTCGCCGGGGGCGGGGCTGCTCGGCGCCGACGTCGTCTTCCCGGCCCTGCACGGCCCGTTCGGGGAGGACGGCTGCATCCAGGGGCTGCTCGAGTGGCTCGGCGTGCCCTACGTCGGCTCCGACGTGCTCGCCTCCGCCGTCTGCATGGACAAGCTGACCCTGAAGCGGCTCTTCGCCGAGCGCGGCCTGCCGCAGGTCGAGTTCGTCGCCGTCGGCGAGGACGGCTGGCGCGAGCGCTGCGCCGCGCTCGGCTCGCCGCTCTGGGTGAAGCCGTCCCGGCTCGGCTCGAGCGTGGGGATCAGCCGGGTCGAGGGCAGCGGCGAGGAGCTCGACCGCGCGGTCGAGCTGGCGCTGCGCCACGACCCCCGCGTGATCGTCGAGGCCTCGGCGCACGGCCGCGAGGTCGAGTGCTCGCTGCTCGGCAACGAGCGGCCAGAGGCCTCGCTGCCGGGCGAGGTCGTCGCGCACGGCGAGTGGTACGACTACGAGACGAAGTACGGGGAGGGGGGGATGGAGCTGGTCGTCCCGGCCGACCTCGCCGAGGAGCAGGCGACGCGCCTGCGTGAGCTGGCGGTCGAGGCGTTCGCCCTCGGCGGTTGCGCCGGCCTGGCCCGCTGCGACTTCTTCGTCGAGCCCGACGGCACCGTCCTCGTCAACGAGATCAACACGATGCCCGGCTTCACCGAGACCAGCGTCTACGCCAAGCTCTGGGAGGCCAGCGGCCTGCCCTACCCGCGGCTGTGCGACCGCCTCGTCGAGCTCGCCCGCGAGCGCTACGAGCAGGCGCGCTCGCACGAGTTCTGAGCCGCTTGGTAAACCGGGCTCAGAGGCCATATGCTGCTCGCGTGGCCGCTCCAAATCCCTTGCGTAAACAGTTGGGGCGCTCGCTCGCCGTCCCTGCCGCCTTCATCCTCGCCCTGCTGGGATCGCAAATGCTCCTGCCGCCTTCGGCCCACGCCGCCGGCTTTCACCGCTGCGGCGACATGCCCGCCCTCGCGGCCTGGAACGTCAAAGCCAAGCGGGTCGGCTGCGGCCGCGCGAAGGCTGTAGTCCGGCGCTACAGCCAGGCGGTTCTGGAGGGGCCGCCGTGGACGCGGCAGATAGGCAGGTACCGGTGCAAGATCTCGAGTTCCTATGGGGACGGCGTCTATATGCGATGCGCGGCGGAAGGTGGCTACCGGGACATCCGGTTCGCCAGGGGCGGCTAGGCGCGCCGCGGCTCGTCAGTCCAGCAGTTTCACGTCGCTGACCTCGACCTGGTAGCGACCGGCTTCGTCGCGTGCTTCGGAGGGCGTCGTGAACCAGAGCAGGAAATAGGTGGCGGGCCGGCGCACGTCGAGATCGATCTCCTGCGTGCCGCTCGCGCCGGTTGCCTCTCCGACCGGCTCGCCCCAGCCTTCGAGGTCTTCCGGGGGTCCGCTGGGGGCCGCGTAGACCTTGGCGTCCCAGCCGGGCGTGGGGGAGCGGACGATCATCCGCTTCGGCGTCGAGGGCGAGGCGGTCGTCAGGTAGAGGCCGACGCCCGCCTCGGGGCCGGTCTTTATTTCCTCGAACGAGTCGGCGTCGTAGTGCTCGCTCTCCCAGGCGGTGCCGGTCGGGTTGCCGTCGACGGCGAAGTCGACCGTGTCGCTGCCCTCCTCGGCGTCGCCCTGCGGGTCGTAGTCGGTCGCCGAGGCGACCTTGACCGGCGCCCCTTTGCCCTCGTTGGCGCCGCCGCCGCCGATCCCGCTCGAGATCAGCTGCACGGCGAGCAGCGTCGCGCCGGCGACCAGGAGCAGGGCGGCGATCGCCGCCCAGGACAACCGCGAGCGGCGCGAGAGCTTGCGCTTCGGCGGCGGCACCGCATCGAGGACGCTGGTCGCCTCGCCCGTGGTCGTGCCCGCTCGGGCCGCCTCGACTTCGAGGGCCGTCTCGAGGTCGTCGACCATCTCGCCGACCCGCTGGTAGCGCTCGGCGGGGTCCTTCGCGGTCGCCCGCTCGACGACGAGCGCCACCGCGGCCGAGACCTCCGGTCGCCGCCGCTGCACGTCGGGCAGCTCCTCGTTGACGTGTTTCATCGCCACCCCGACCTGGCTGTCGGCGCTGAACGGCACCTGGCCGACCAGCATCTCGTAGAGGACGACGCCGAGCGAGTAGACGTCGGAGCGAGGGTCCACCGGCTTGCCCATCGCCTGCTCGGGGGCGACGTAGTCGGTCGTGCCGAGCACCCGGCCGGTAGCCGTCACCCCGTCCTGTTCGAGCTGGCGCGAGATGCCGAAGTCGGTCAGCTTGGCGCGCCCCTCCTCGTCGATCAGGACGTTCTGCGGCTTGATGTCGCGGTGGACCATGTTGCGCGCGTGGGCGACCCCGAGGCCGCGCGCCACCTCGATCGCGTAGGCGATCGCGTCCTGGACGTCCAGCGCGCCCTCGCGCTTGATCCGCTGCTTGAGCGTCTCGCCCTTGACGTACTCGAAGACGATGTACGGGTGGCCGCCGTCCTCCCCGGCGTCGATCACCGAGACGACGTTGGGGTGGGAGAGCTTGGCGACCGCGCGCGCCTCCTGGCGGAAGCGCTGCAGCTGATCCTCCTGCTCGGACATCTCGCGGTGCATGACCTTGACCGCGACGGGCCGGTCGAGCGTGGCGTCGCGGGCGAGGTAGACGGTCGACATGCCGCCGCTGCCGAGCTTGGCCTCCAGCCGGTAGCGGTCGGAGAGCACCGTGCCGATCATCGAGCTGGAGGGCTGGGTGGTCATCCCCGCAGGACTTCGCGCGATCCCTCGACGGCCCTGCCGATCGGCTTCGCGTCGGGGTAGTGACGGCGAAGCAGCCGCAGCGCCGCGTCCTCCTGCCCCGCCGCGACGACGCAGCAGAAGCCGCAGCCCATGTTGAAGACCTCATGCATCTCGCTGTCGGGGACCGGGCCCCGCTCGGCGATCAGCTCGAAGACCGGCGGCACGGGCAGTGGGTCGTCGATCTGGAAGCCGCCCTCGAAGGCGAGCCGCAGCAGGTTGCCGAGCCCGCCCGAGGTGATGTGGGCGAGGCCGCGCACCTCGACCTCCGAGCGCAGCAGCTCCACGACGGGCTTGACGTAGATCTCGGTCGGCTCGAGCAGGGCCTCGCCGAGCGAGCGGCCGAGCCGTCCTTCGGGGTCCTCGCCGAGCGGCAGGCCGTCGAGCGCGGCACGGGCGAGCGTGTAGCCGTTGGAGTGGATCCCCGAGGAGGGCAGCCCGATCACGGCGTCGCCGGGGCGGATCGCCGAGCCGTCGACGATGGCGTCGAGCGCCACCGTGCCGAAGCAGGCGCCGGCGACGTCGAAGCCGCGCACCATGTCGCCGAGCTGCGCCAGCTCGCCGCCGGGGATCTCCACCCCGGCCAGCTCGGCGCCGCGCGCCAGGCCGATGCCGATCTGCTCGCAGACGGCCGGGTCGGCCCGCTCGATCGCGATGTAGTCGAGCATCGCCAGCGGCTCGGCGCCGACGCAGATCACGTCGTTGACGTTCATCGCCACGCAGTCGATGCCGACCGTGTCGAAGCGCTCCACCTGCTCGGCCACGAGCAGCTTGGTGCCGACGCCGTCGGTGGAGAGGGCGATCCCGAGCCGCTCGTCGATCCGGATCACGCTCGCGTAGTGGCCGGGCAGCGGCACCTGCCGCGAGGGGCGGCCCAGCTCGATCGCCCCCAGCGCCCGGACCAGGCCGGCGACCGCCGAATCGGCCGCGCCCTGGTCGACCCCGGCCTTCGCGTAGGCGTCCGTGTCGCTCACTTTTCCGATTCTTTCAGTCGTTTTGCAGGGAAATCCAAATTCATCCAAATTCATCCCAGGATTTGGATTTGGCTAGCGTCGCAGTTTGCGAAGAACGATCATGGCCAGCCCCGTCCTGTACGCCGCGTACGGCCACAGCGCCCGGTCGCGCTCGACGAGGCGGATCAGCCGTTGCGAGGCGAGGGTCGAGGCGAAGGAGGCGCCGGCGCCGAGCGCCATCGAGCGGCGCAGCTCCGGCGAGGTGCCGCGCTGGCGGAGCCGCACGCCCTTGAGGGCGGTGGCGCCGACGATCACCGGCAGGGCGATCGTGCGCGAGAGCAGGTTCGCCTGCTCTCGCGAGAAGCGCCGCCAGCGGGCCGCCGCGAGCGTGATGCCGTTGCGCGAGACCCCGGGGGCGAGCGCCGCCGCCTGGGCGACGCCGAGCGCGAGCCCGTCGGCGGGCGTCGCCTCATGGTCGCCCCGCTCCTGCGGCCGCGTGTCGCCGGCCAGCATCGCCGCCGAGCCGGCCAGCAGGCCGACCGCGGTCGCCCTCGGTCCGCCGAGCCGGCGCTCGATCCGGCGCTCGAAGAGGAAGCCGACCGCCGCCGCCGGCAGGAACGAGAGCGCCAGCAGCAGCGCCCGGTGGCGGTCGAAGGAGCGCAGCTCGGCGGCGATCTCGCGCCGCTGCCCGATCAGCAGCGCCGCCGCCGTGCCGGCGTGGAGCGCCACCTCGAAGCTCTTGCGCACCTCCGGGTCGACCTCCTCCCAGCGCCACCCGGCCAGCCAGGGGAGGAGGACGATGTGGGCGGAGCTGGAGACCGGCAGCAGCTCCGCCGGTCCCTGGACCGCGCCGAGGGCGACGGCGCGGCGGCTGGCGATCCGGCCGTCGGCAGGCGCGCTCAAGCGTCGGCGGCGGGGGAGACCGGCTCGGCCGGACGGTCCTCGTCGACCGCTCCCGGCCCGTTGCCTCGCCGCCGCCTGACCAGCAGGTAGGCGCCGCCGATCAGGACCGCCGCGACGACCGCGTAGTCGAGGTAGTGCAGATGGTCGCGCCACTCCTCCCAGTTCTCGCCGACCGACTCGCCGATCAGGCCCAGCATCAGCACCCAGGGGATGCAGCCGAGCAGGGTCAGCAGGGTGAAGCGCCAGAACGGCATCTTGGCGACGCCGGCCGGCAGCGAGATGAAGGTGCGGATGATCGGCAGCATGCGGGTGAAGAAGACGGTCGCGTCGCCGTAGCGCTCGAACCAGTCGTCCGCCCATTTGAGGTACCTGGGGGGCAGGTGGATCAGGCGGTTCTTCTCGAGCAGGTCGAGCCGCGCGTAGTAGCCGACCGCGTAGGCGGCCCAGGAGCCGACCAGGTTGCCGAGCACGCCGGCGGCGACGATCCCGAGCATCGTCAGGTCGCCGGCGGCGACGCTGGAGCCGGCGAAGAGCATGATCGCCTCGCTTGGGACCGGCAGGCAGGCGGACTCGAGCGCCATCAGGACGAACACCGCCGGCAGGCCGGCGCTGCTGATGAAGTCCGTTCCCGCGTTGACGATCGGGTCGAGGAAGAAGTCGGTGACGCTGGCGAGCAGGAGCATGCGCGAGCGGGGCATTGTAGGGATCGGCCCTGGCACGAACTAAACTCGGGCGGTCCCCATGCGCCGCTTGAACCACCCCGTCTACCGCAACCGGGTCCTGCAGACGATGGCCGACGCGGCACTCGTCGCGCTCGCCTTCTACCTCGCCTTCCGCCTCCGCTTCCTCGACGCGGCGCAGGGCATGCCGCCGCGCTACGAGGAGATGTTCGTGCAGGCGGTCGGCTTCGTCGCCGCGGGCAAGGTCGCCGTCTTCGCCGCCTTCGGCCTCTACCAGAAGTGGTGGCGCTACGTGAGCGGCCGCGACTTCCTGACGATCGTCCGCGCCGTCGCCGTGGCGAGCGCCCTGCTGGTCGTCCTCTTCACCGTCCTGCGGCCCTTCGGGCCGGACCTGCCGCGCTCGGTGGCGATCATGGACTTCGTCCTCACCGCGCTCCTGATCGCCGGCGCCCGACTCGCCGTGCGCCTGATCGTCGAGCGCCCCGCCCACGGCCACCGGCTGCCCAAGCACGAGGTGCTGGTGGTCGGCGCCGGCTCCGGCGGCCAGATGGTCGTCCGCGAGCTGCAGCTCAACCCCAACCTCGGCGCCACCGCGATCGGCTTCCTCGACGACGACGCTCGCAAGCGCGGCATGCGGATGCTGGGGCTGAAGGTGCTGGGCTGCACCGACGAGATCGAGCGGATCCTGGACGAGACCGAGCCCGACGAGGTCGTTATCGCGATCCCCTCGGCGCCGGGGACGCTGCGCGCCAAGGTCGTCGCCGCCTGCCGCGAGCGCCAGATCCGCGTCCGCACCCTGCCGACCGTCTTCGAGCTGCTGCGCGGCGGCGTCCAGCTCAACAAGCAGCTGCGCGAGGTCCAGGTCGAGGACGTGCTCGGCCGCGACCCGATCGTGGTCGAGCTCGACCGGGTCGGCGCCTACCTGCGCGACCGCATCGTCCTGGTCACCGGCGCCGGCGGCTCGATCGGCTCCGAGCTCTGCCGCCAGATCGCCCGGGTCGGGCCGCGCCTGCTGGTGATGCTCGACCACGCCGAGGACAACCTCTTCGCGATCGAGCGCGAGATGGTCGAGGAGCGCCACTTCAGCAGCGTCGAGGCGGTGCTCGCCGACTGCAAGGAGCCGCACCGGATGCTGGAGACGATGCAGCGCTTCAAGCCCAGCGTCGTCTTCCACGCGGCCGCCTACAAGCACGTGCCGCTGATGGAGGCCAACCCGCTGGAGGCGGTCCGCAACAACGCGATCGCGACGCGGGTGACGACCGACACGGCGGCCGCCTCGGAGGTCGAGCGCTTCGTCCTGATCTCGACCGACAAGGCGGTCAACCCGAAGACGGTGATGGGCGCCTCGAAGGCGATGGCCGAGTGGATCGTCGAGGCCGCCGCCCACAAGCACCCCGGCACCCGCTTCGCCAGCGTCCGCTTCGGCAACGTGCTCGCCTCCTCGGGCAGCGTCGTGCCGATCTTCCGCAACCAGATCGAGCGCGGCGGGCCGGTCACCGTCACCCACCCCGAGATGAGCCGCTACTTCATGACGATCCCGGAGGCGGTGCAGCTGGTGATCCGGGCCGGCGACATCGGCGCCGGCAAGGGCGAAGTCTTCGTCCTCGACATGGGCGAGCCGGTGAAGATCGTCGACCTCGCCACCAACATGATCCGGCTGGCGGGCTACGAGCCGGGCAGCGAGATAGCGATCGAGTTCACCCAGCCGCGCCCGGGCGAGAAGCTCCACGAGGAGCTGGTCGGCACGGTCGAGAGCCTGCAGCCGACGGCGGCGAAGCGGATCCACCGCGCGGTCCGCGCGACGCCGCTCGACCCCGATTGGGTCGAGTCGACGCTGAACTCGCTCGAGCACCTGGTGCTCGCGGGCGACGAGGCGAATCTGGCCGAGCGGGTGGTCGCGATGATCGCGTCGCCGGGCGGCGACGCCGCGGCGGTCGGGTAAGCGCCGCACGCGCGCGCTCTCGGATCGCCTCTAACGGATAGCCTCCTCGCCGCCGTCTCTTGGAGCTGATCAAGGAAATCGGGGCCTTCGCGGGCTTGGTCGCGTTCCTCGGCCTGGCCGTTCTAGCCCTGCTCTCTTTCTCGCAGGGGCGGGACATCCGGCGCCTGCGGGAATGGGCCGGGTCGGCCCCCGAGCGCGACGCCGAGCGCAAGGAGACGACCTCCGAGGCGGCGTCGGAGCGGGCGGAGGAGATGCGCAGGGCCGAGGAGGCACGCGAGGCCGAGCGCCGCGCCGAGGAGATGCGCGAGGAGCGCCGGCGCAGGCGCGAGGCGGGCCTGCCCGAACTGACCCGCGGCGAGCGCCTGCGCGAGCGCTTCGGCGGAGTCGGCGGCGACCTCGGCGGCAGGCTCGGCGAACCGCGCTACCTGATCGCTCTCTTCGTCGTCTTCGTGGTGCTGGCCGGCGCCGCTGCCTACGCGGCGCTCGAGGGCTTCGGCGGCGACGACGGCGGCGGGGGGAGCGGCAAGAACGGCAAGGCCGCGACGCTGAAGCCGGGCGACATCGAAGTGACCGTCCTCAACGGGACCGCCGTGCCCGGCCTGGCGGCGACCTTCGGCGACATGCTCGAGCAGGAGGGCTTCCAGCTCGGCGACGTCACCAACAGCGAATCGAGCTTCGCCGAGAGCGTCGTCATGTTCGAGCCGAGCAACGGCCGCGCCGCGCACCTGGTCGCCCGGGCGCTCCAGGTCAAGCGGGTGCGGCAGATGACCTCCGACATCGTCGCGGTCTCCGGCGGCGCCCCCGTCTCGGTAGTCGTCGGCGAGGACAACGCCTCCACGGCGGGCTGAGGCGAGCGCATGAGGCGCGCTCCCAGCGCGGCCACGGTCGTCTTCGCCCTGCTCGTCCTGGCGACGCTCGCGGCCTTCGCCTGGTCGCAGCGGCTCAAGCGCGACCCGCTCGTCCTCGACCGGGTCAGCTTCCTCGCTGTTCCGCAGGGCAAGGACCAGCGGCCGCGTGTGCGCGCCTTCACCCCCAACGGCGACTGCCGCCTCGACCGGGTCAGGATTCGCTTTCGGGTGACCCAATCCGACAGCGCCCACGTCCAGGTCGTCAAGCCGGGCGGCAAGCTCGTCGTCACCCTGGCCCGCGACCGCTACCTGAAGCGCTACCGCTTCTTCACCTTCTACTGGGACGGCCGCTCGCGCGAGGAAGGCCGGGCGCGCCCGGGCCGCTACAAGCTGCGAGTGAAGATGCTCGGCGAGGACCGGGTGCTGGTGCCGGGCGGCGTGATGCGCCTGCACGAGGGGCAGCGGCGGCCGACCGAGGGGTGCGACAAGTGAGCGGGTGTGACGACTTTTCCGTGATATGGACGGATAAGTCGTCACAGGAGGCTGGCCGATGAGCGAGGTCCTCGCGAGCGTCGGCGTTGTCGCGGCCGCGAGCTTCGCCGCCGCCGCGATTCTGCTGCCGCGCGGGCGGGCCCGCAGCGCCGCGATGCTCGCCGCGCTCGTCCTCTTCCCCCTCCTCATCGCGGGCGACCAGTGGCACTCGCCGCAGGTGGTCGACCTGCGCGAGGAGCCGCTCGGCTTCGCGGCTCTAGTGGTGGCAGCGCTGGCGGCCGCCGGAATGCTCGCCTACGTGTTCCATCGATGGCCGCTCGCGTTGCCCCTCGCAATCGTCTCCGCCCTCCCCTTCCGTATCCCGCTCGAGGCGGGCGGCGACACCGCCAACCTTCTCGTTCCTCTCTACCTCGTCATCGCGGGCGGGGTGCTGGCCTCGGCGGCTCGGGATTGGCGGCTCACCAAAGCCCTTTCTCCGGCGGGTGGCGTCGTAGGGGGGACCACCCCTGAGGACGCTTCAGCGACCGGAAGGGGTGGTGGGTCCCCTGCGGCGACAGGACCCGCCGGCCCCGCGCTCTGGCTCCCCCGCGTCCTTGCGGCCGTGGTGGTGCTGTACGCGCTGCAGACTCTCTACTCGCCCGATTTCTCGAAGAGCCTCCAGAACGTTTGCTTCTTCTTCGTGCCGTTCTCGCTGGTGTATGCGCTGCTGCGAGATGTGGACTGGACGCAGAAGCTTCTGGGACTCGTATTGGTCGTGGTGGCCGTCGAGGCGGTTGCCTTTGTGCTGGTCGGCTCGGTCGAGTACCTGACCCGCGAGCTGTTCTGGAACGACCAGGTGATCAGGTCGAACGAATTCCACACCTACTTCCGGGTCAACTCGATCTTCTGGGACCCGAACATCTATGGGAGGTACCTGGCGCTGGTCGCCGTCATCGCGATGGCGGTGCTTCTGTGGGTGAGGGAGCGGCGGACGTTCGCGCTGCTCACCGCGCTCGTCGCCTTGCTCTGGATCGGGCTGGTGCCGACCTTCTCGCAGTCGAGCTTCGCGGCCTTGCTCGGGGGGTTGGCGGTTCTGGCGGCTATCCGCTGGAGCGTCAAGTGGACGCTGGTCGCGGTCGGCGGGGCCGCCGTGCTCGGGGTATTGGTGGTGATCTTCGCCGGTGGGGTCTCGAAGTTAAGTCCCGACCGCTGCAACGTCGACACGGGCGGGCGCTGCAACCTGATCGCCGGCGGCGCCAAGCTGTTCGGGCAGCGTCCCCTCTGGGGCTACGGCGCCGGCTCCTTCCCCCGCGCCTACCGCGAACACGCCGCCACGAAGAAGGCCCCCGTCTCCGTCTCTCACACGGAGCCGATCACGGTGGCGGCGGAGCAGGGCCTGATCGGCCTCGCGGCCTACCTCGCTCTACTAGCCACCGCGGTGTGGACCCTCGCCAGTGGACTACGGACTTCCACGTCCAATCCCAACGGTTCTCGCGCGGGTGGCGTCGTAGGGGGGACCACCCCCGAGGACGCTTCAGCGACCGGAGGGGGTGGTGGGTCCCCTGCGACGACAGGACCCGCGCGCCAAGCGCTCGGACCCGCCGGTCCCGCGATCGCCCGAGCGGCGATCCTCGCCGCCTTCATCGCCCTCCTTGTCCACACCATGGCCTACGCCGGCTTCTTCGAGGACCCGATCGCCTGGGTCCTGCTCGCGATCGGCGCCTCGCTCGCGACCAGCCAAGTCCGGGCCTCCGCCTAAGCTCGCCGCGTGTCGGGCTACCTCCGCCGCCTAGCGACGACCGGCGCTGCATACACCGCGGCGAACATCCTCTCGAAGCTGATCGCGGTCGCGCTGCTGCCGCTCTACACGCGCTACCTGGCGCCCGCCGACTACGGCGTCGCGGAGGTGCTCTTCGCCGCCGTCGTCGCCGCCAGCATCGTCGTCCGCTTCGGCGTGATCGAGGCGGTGCTGCGCTTCTACTACAAGGCCGGCGAGGATCCCGGCCGCGTCGTCGCGGCCGCCTTCGCGGCGCTCTTCTGGTTCGCGACCGCCGCGGCGCTGATCGCCCTGCCCTTCGCCGAGCCGCTCTCCGAAGCGCTGCTTCCCGCGCGGGCGCCCGACGAAGCCATGCTCGCCGAGCAAGCGCCCGATCTGGTGCGGATCGCGATCGCCGGCCTCTGGGTGGCGACCCTGCACGAGTACCTGCTGACCCTCTTCCGGCTCGAGGAGCGCGCCCGCGCCTTCTTCGCGGTGACGATCGCCAACGTGCTGGCGGCGATCGCGCTGACCGTGGCGCTCGTCGTCGGCGCCGACGAGGGGGCGCGGGGCCTGCTGCTCGGCAGCTACGTCAGCGGCGGCCTCTTCGTCCTCGGCCTGATCGTCGTCCACTGGCACCGCCTCTCGCTGCGCCCCGACCCTCCCCTGCTGCGGCGGATGCTGCGCTTCGGGCTGCCGACGATGCCGGCCGAGCTCTCGCTCTACGCGCTCAACTTCGTCGACCGGATCATCATCATCCGCACCCTCGGTGCCGCCGAGGCGGGCCTCTACGCGCTGGCGATCAAGTTCGCGCAGGGCGTCAACATCCTCGCTCGCGGCTTCCAGCTCGCCTGGCCGCCGCTCGCCTACTCGATCGAGGACGACGACGAGGCGCGCCGGGTCTACGCGCGGGTCGTCACCCTCTTCCTCGCCGCCTGCGCCTTCGTCGTCGCCGGCCTCTGGCTGTTCGCGCGCTGGATCGCCCGCGCCCTTGCCGCCCCCGAGTTCTTCGACTCCTACGAAGCCGTCGGGTTGATCTCGGCCGCGATCGCCCTCTACGCCCTCTACATGGTGCAGCTGGTCATCCTCGGCCGCACCGGCCGCACCGAGCTCAACTTCCCGGCCACGTTTGCCGCGCTCGCCGTCAACGTCGTCCTCAACCTGCTGCTGGTGCCGCCGCTCGGCATCGTCGGCGCCGGCCTGGCGCTGGTCGCCTCCTACCTCGTCGTGGTGGCGCTGATGTACGGGTTCACCCAGCGGCTCTTCCCCGTGCCCTACGAGTGGGGGCGGCTGGCCCGCGTCGTCCTCGGCGCCGCCGCGGTCGTCGCGATCGGCGAGCTGCTGCTGCCCACCGACGGCCTCGACGGACTGCTCGCGCGCGCCGCGCTGCTGGCGACCTATCCGCTGATCCTCCTCGCCAGCGGCTTCTTCACCGCCGAGGAGCGAGGGTGGCTCGCGCGGCTGCGCCATCCCGGCGAGCTGGTCGAGCGCTTCCGTGCCGCGCGCGAGAAGCCGGCCGCGGTCGACGGCGCGATTCCCGAGGCGGCGGAGGCGGCGCAGATGGACCAGGACGCGCGCGGCTAGGCGCCGCGAGTGAGCGCCCTCCTAGCTCACGGCCCGGTCGCGGATGCTCTCGCCACGCCCGGGCAGCAGTGCCTGCCGGGCGTGGGCCCAGTAGACCCGCGCGGGGCGGTTCGGCAGGACGGTGGCGGCGAGGGCGCGCAGGGCGTAGGACCAGGCGGTGAGCAGGCGAACCGCGAGCGCCGCCGGACGCGAGTGGTGCTTTCGCATGTAGAGGTCGCGGTTGCGGTGGAATTCGACGATTCGCGGCAGGCCGGCGGCGAGGTCGGTCGAGAGCTGGTCGTGGTGGACCGCCTCGGCGGCGGGCACGAAGAGGGTGCGCCAGCCGGCTTCGTCGAGCCGCCTGCAGAAGTCGCACTCGTCGTAGTAGACGAAGAAGGCTGGGTCGAGGTAGCCGACCTCCTGCGCCGCTCGGCGCCGCACCAGCAGGGCGCTCGACTGCGCCCAGTCGACCGGGCGCGTCGCCGCTCCCTCGCTCTGCACGGTGAGGCGGCGGTGCAGGAAGACCGCCCCGACCAGCGCCGTGCGGACGCCGGGGAAGCGCCAGGCGCAGGGCACCGGCTCGCCGCCGGAGTCGAGCAGCCGCGCGCCGGCGGCGCCCGCCCGAGGATCGTCCTCGAGCGCGTCGAGCAGCGCCCGCGTCGCCCCCGGGCGCAGCTCGGAGTCCTCGTTGAGCAGGAGGCAGTGCTCGCCCCCGGCCTCGCGCAGCAGGGTCGAGTCGTTCTCGGCCTTGCCGGCGCGCCGGTCGAGCGCGATCAAGCGCAGCTCGCCGGCCGCGCGGCGGCGCGGGCTCTCCCCCTCGGACCGCTCGCGCTCCCAACGGCGCACGGCCTCGGCCGAGCCGTCCTCGGAGGCGTTGTCGAGGACGAGGATCTCGCCCTTCACCCCCTCCGGATGGGTGCGCTCGATCGCCTCGAGGCAGGCGAGCAGGTCGTCGCGCCCGTTCGTGTTCACGACGCAGTAGGAGAGCGTGGGCGGCACGGCGGTCACCATAATCGCCCGCTATGCGCGTGCAGATGGTCGACCCCTCGGCCTTCACCCCGCCCTACGACCGCGCCCTCGCCGCGGCGCTGGCGCGGGGCGGCGCCGAGGTCGAGCTGCTGACCAGCCGCTTTCTCTACGGCCCGGTGCCCGAGCCCGACGGCTATCGAGTCGAGGAGCGCTTCTACCGGCGCAGCGCCGGGCGCGGCCTCGACGCTCCCGGCCGTCGCGCCTTCAAGCTGGCCGAGCACCTGCCCGACATGCTGCGCTTCCGCCGCGCCGCCGATGCCGACGTGGTCCACTACCAGTGGCTGACCGTGCCGATGCTCGACGCTCTGCTGCTGCCGCCGCGCCGGCCGCGGCTGATGACCGCCCACTACATCCTGCCGCCGCGGGCGAACCGGAGGCAGCGGCTCACCGCCCGCGGAGTCTTCGATCGCATGGACGCGGTCGTCGCCCACTCCGAGCACGGCGCCCGTCGCCTGCGCGAGGAGGTCGGCCTCGAGGCCGCCAAGGTCCGGGTGGTCCACCATGGCGCCTTCGACTACCTGACCCAGCTCCCCGAGGAGAAGCCGCTGCCCGTCGAGCTGGAGGGGGCCGCGGGGCCGGTCGTCCTCTTCTTCGGCCTGCTGCGTCCCTACAAGGGGCTCGAGGTCCTGGTCGACGCCTTCCGCGAGGTCGAGGGCGCCGAGCTGTGGGTCGTCGGCAACCCGCGCATGGACGTCGAGCCGCTGCGGCGCCTCGCGGCGACGGTGGCGGGACGGGCCCGCTTCGTCACCCGCTTCGTCGAGGACGCCGAGATCCCCGCGATCTTCCGGCGCGCCGACCTGGTCGTCCTGCCCTACCTGGACGCCGAGCACTCCGGCGTCCTCTACACCGGCCTCGCCTTCGGCAAGCCGCTCGTCCTCAGCGCCGTCGGCGGCTTCCCCGAGGTGGCGGCCCTGGGGGCGGCGCGCCTGGTCGCCCCGGGCGATCGCGACAGCCTGGCGGCGGCGCTCGCCGAGCTGTGCGGCGACGAGGCGGCGAGGGAGCGACTGGCGAGGGCGGCGCGCGAGGCCGCCGCCGGGCCGTATTCGTGGGACGGCGCCGCGGCCAAGACGCTCGCCATCTACCGCGAGCTGCTGGAGCGCTCCGAGTGACGGTCGTCGCGGTCGTCTTCTGGCTGGCCCTCGCCGCGATCGCCTACACGCACGTCGGCTACCCGCTCTTGCTGCGGGCCCTGGTCGGCCTTCGTCGGGCCGCCGGCACGGCGGACGCGGGAGCCCGGCCGGATCCATCTCTGACTCCTTCCGCCCGGCCGGGAGCAGAGCACATGCCGCGTGTGTCTCTGATCGTCGCCGCCTACGACGAGGAGGCGTCGATCGGGGCCAAGGTCGCCAACGCGATGGCGCTCGACTACCCGCGCGACCGGCTCGAGATCGTCGTCGCCTCCGACGGCTCCGCGGACGCCACCGTCGAGAGGGCGCGCGAGGCCGGGGCGGACCTCGTCCTCGACCTGCCGCGGGGCGGCAAGGTCGCCGCCCAGAATGCCGCCGCCGAACGGGCCTCCGGCGAGGTCCTCGCCTTCTCCGACGCCAACAGCGCCTGGGCGCCCGAGGCGCTGCGACACCTGGTCGAGCCGCTCGCCGATCCCTCCGTCGGCTACGTCTGCGGCCAGGTCCGCTTCCTCGACGCGAGCGGCGACAACGTCGAGGGCGCCTACTGGCGCTACGAGATGGCGGTGCGCGAGGCCGAGTCGGGCCTGGGCGGCGTCACCGCCGGCAACGGCGCGATCTACGCGGTGCGCCGCGACGCCTACCTCGCCCTGCCGCCGTCCGGCAGCCACGACCTCTCCTTCCCCTTCCTGCTCGCCAAGCGCGGCCTGCGCTCGCTCTACGCGCCGGCCGCCCGCGCCGAGGAGAAGATGGTGCCGACGCTGGAGGGCGAGCTGGCCCGCAAGCGGCGGATGATGGTCGGGCTCTGGGACATCGTCGTCGGCGAAGGCATGCTGCGCCCGCGCGGATACCCGCCGCTCTACGCCTTCGAGATCGCCTCGCACCGGCTGCTGCGCTACGCGTCGCCCTTCCTGCACCTGGTGGCGCTGCTCGCCAACCTGGCGCTGCTCGGCGAGGGCTGGCTCTACGCGGTCACCCTCGCCGTCCAGCTCGCCGCCGTCGCCGCCGCCTTCCTCGGCCGCTCGCTGCCTGCCGCGCCGTTCCGGATCGCCCGCTACTACGTGATGACCACCGCCTCGATCGCGCTCGGGCTCTGGGACCGCTTCCGGCAAGGCGCTCCTGGCGCCTGGGAGAAGGCCGAGGGAACCAGGTGATCGTCGCCGGCCGGCTGCGGAGGCGGTCCTGATGCCGCGCGCCTTCGACGTCGTCATCGCGGCCGTCGCCCTGGTGGTCCTCTCGCCGGTCCTCCTGGTCGCCGCGGTCGCGATCAAGCTCGGCAGCCCGGGGCCTGTGATCTACCGGCAGCGCCGGGTCGGCAGGGACGGCGAGGAGTTCGAGCTGCTCAAGCTGCGCACGATGGTGCGGGGCTCCGACCCGGTCGGCGTCGGCGTCGCGATCGCCCGCGACGACCCGCGCGTCACGGCCGCCGGCCGCTTGCTGCGCCGCACCTCGCTCGACGAGATCCCGAACCTGGTCAACGTCCTGCGCGGCGAGATGGCGATCGTCGGCCCGCGCCCGACCATCCCCGCCCAGGTCGTCTCCTACACCCCGCACCAGAAACGGCGACACGAGGTGCGCCCCGGCCTGACCGGCTGGGCCCAGGTCCAGGGCCGCGCCGGCATTCCCTGGGAGGAGCGGATCGAGCTCGACGTCGAGTACGTCGAACGCCGCGGCGCCTGGCTCGACCTGCGCATCCTGCTGAAGACCGTCTGGCTGCTCGTCACCGGCCACGGCCTCGCGCCCGACTAGGGTTTCCGCCGTGAGCGAGCAGCCCACGGTCAGCCTGCGCCCGTTCGAGCCCGCGGATGCCGCCGCCGTCCACCGCTGGTTCAACAACCCCGCCGCGACGCGCACGCTGATGGAATGGCGCGAGGGCTTCTCGCCCGAGGAAGCCGAGGGCTGGGTCGAGCGGGCGATGGACGACTCCGGCGAGGACCGCAAGTACGCGATCGTGGTCGAGGGGCACGAGGACCCGGTCGGCTTCACGGCGCTCTACGGCCTCTTCCGCCAGACGGCGCCGGAGCTGGGAGCGCTGATCGGCGACGAGGTGCGCGGCGTTGGAGTGGGCCGCCGCGCCGAGGCGCTGACGATCGCCAAGGCCTTCGACGAGTTCGGCGCCCACCGTGTCTACGGGCGGATCCCGGCCGAGAACGAGGCGGCCAAGCGGGTGGTGACGAGCCTCGGCTGGCGGCACGAGGGCACGATGCGCGCCCACCTCCGCCGCGGCGGCGAGCTGGCCGACTGCGAGGTCTGGGGCGTGCTGCCGGACGAGTTCCGCGCCGCCGCCGCGGACCTGTTGCCGTGAGCCGAGCCGAGCCGCTCGCCAGGGCCGAGCTGATCGCCGACGGCGGCGCCGCGGCGAGCGACGAGGAGTTCTTCCGCTCGCGCCGGTTCCTCGACGCCGAGGGCGTCACCCACTCGCTGCGGATCGAGGCCGGGGGTTCCGAGACGAAGGGCGTCGAGCTCCTGGCGCCGCTGGTCGTGCGCGAGATACCCGGCACGGATCTGCGCGACGCCGTCTCTCCCTACGGCTACCCGGGCTTCGCAACGTGCCGCGATGCCGATTGGTCGTTTGACCACACCAGGGTGGGGTCAAACGACCAATCGCCGCTCGACCCCGCCGAGGTCGACTGGTCCGCCACCGGCCTCGTCTCGCTCTTCGTCCGCCACACGCTCGGCGAGCCGCCGCTCGCCGAGACCTCCGAGCGCAACCTCGTGCAGATCGCCGACCCGGCCCTGCCTCGCAAGAGCCGCGGCAGCGATCGCAACCAGGTCAACAGGAACCGGCGCGCCGGCTACGAGGTGCGGCTGGTCGCGGGCCCCGAGACGAGCGAAGGGCAGCGGGCCGGCTTCCTCGCCGCCTACGAGCAGACGATGCGCCGCACCGGCGCCACCGAGCGCTACTTCTTCGGCGCCGCCTACTTCGACCGCCTGCTCGAATCGCCGCGGAGCTGGCTGGCGCTCGCCCATGCGCCGGGTGGCGAAGTGGCCGCCGCCTCGCTGCTCGTCCGCAGCGACGGCTTCCTCCACTACTACCTGAGCGGCAGCGCCGACCCCTGGCTGCGCGACTCGCCGATGAAGAACGTCGTCTCGGCGCTGGTCGACCTCTCGATCGAGCAGGGGCTGCCGCTCAACCTCGGCGGCGGCATGACGCGCGGCGATCGCCTCGAGGAGTTCAAGCGCGGCTTCGCGAACCGCGAGCAGGCCTGGCGCACCTCGGAGGTCGTCTGCGACCACGACGCCTACGCGCGCCTATCCAGCGGCCGCGAGGGCGGCGACTACTTCCCCGCCTACAGGGCGCCGGCCTGAGCGCTCGGCCCCGCGCCGGTCAGGTCAGATTTCTGGTTCGACCGGGGTCGGGCCTTTGACCGCGCCGGTTCCCTCGCCGCCGTACCGGCCCCAGGTCTTGCGGCCGAAGGCGCGGATCGCGTCGAGCGTCGCCTGCCCTTTGTATTCGGGGCAGCCGATCAGGTTGGTCCAGGTGGTCGCCGCGACCTCGTAGGGCATGTCGTCGTTCGGGAAGAGCAGCGTCCCCCCGTACATCGTCTCGTAGAGGCCCTTCAGTTCGAGCTGGGCGTCCTCGTCGAGGTCGGGGCTGTACTGGACCTCCATCCGGCCGTGCTCGAGCGAGTGGACGAAGAAGAGCGGGCTGGGCATCTCGCTGTAGGCGCCGTCGGCCTGCTGGTACGGCGATTCGGCGTGGTTGCCGGAGGTCGGCGGGCTGGTCCCGTACGGCGGCGGCGTCGCGGTCTCCGGCAGGTGTTCCTTGCCCTCGTCGCGGAGCTCCAGTTTCACCACGCAGCCGGCTTTCTGGGCGGCTTTCGTGAGGTCGGTCTCCTTCGCGGCCGGCACCTCGGTCCCGGCCCGCTCGTCGGGCTCGAAGCCGTTGACCGAGCCGCTCGCCGGGTTGAGGTGAGCCGCGCCGCTGGCGCCCCCTCCCGAGGAGGCGATAGCGATGACGATGCCGGCGACGACCGCGACCCCGATGATCGCGGCGATCCCGTAGGCGAGGAACAGCCGCCGTCGCTCCGACTTGGACTGGCTCGACTCGCGTTCTTCGCGCGCCTGCCGGAGCCGCTCCCTCTCTTCCTCCCTACGATTGGCCACGTTCGGTCGAGGAAGTTAGCAGCAACTAGCCGCCGTCAGCGGTGGAACCGGCCACCGCGGCGCCCGCCCCTCGGGCTCGCTCCCAGGGTCGCGCCGCCTTCAGCGCGCTCAGCACCGCGTGCGTGGCGGGGGCCCGGTTGAGGGCGTAGAAATGGATCCCCGGAGCGCCGCCGATCAGCAGCTCCGCGCACTGCTGGGCGGCATAGGCGATCCCGAGCTCGAACTCGGCCCGCTCGTCGCCCTCCGCTGTCAGGAACGCCGCTTCCAGCGACGGCGGGATCGAGGCATCGCAGAGGTCGCAGATCCGCTTGGTCTGGGCGAAGCTGGCGACCGGGATCACCCCCGCCAGGATCGGCACGTCGATGCCCTTGCGCCGCGCCGCCTCGACGAAGTCGAAGTAGACCTGGTTGTCGAAGAAGAGCTGGGTTATCAGGAAGGACGCGCCCGCCTCGACCTTGGTGCGGAGGTAGGTGAGGTCGGTGTCGAGGTCGGGCGCCTCGGGGTGGACCTCCGGGAAGCAGGCGCCGCCGATCGTGAAGCTCCAGCGCGAGGAGATGAACGCCGCCAGCTCGGCGGCGCTGCCCAGGCCGCCCTCGGGCTGGACGAAGTCCTCCTGCCCCCGCGGCGGGTCGCCGCGCAGCGCGAAGACGTTCTCGATGCCGGCTGCCTCGATCCGGTCGAGCGTCGCCCCCAGCCCCTCGGTCGTCTCGCCGACGCAGCTGAGGTGGGCCATCGTCTCGAAGCCGAGCTCGTCGCGCAGGGCGCGGGTAATCTCGACCGTCCCGTCGCGGGTCGAGCCGCCCGCCCCGTAGGTGACCGAGACGAAGTCGGGCTCCAGCTCGCGCAGCGAGCGCGCCGTCGCGAAGAGCTGCTCGCTCCCCTCCTCGCTCTTGGGCGGGAAGAGCTCGACCGAGAAGACCGGCCGCTTGGAGGCGAGGATCTCGTCGATGCGCATCCGAGCAGGGTAGCCGTCCGGCGCCCGATCGCCCCTGTGCGAGGATGCCGGCGATCATGGCCGACGAGCTTCGCTACGAGCGAATCGGCGCCGCGGCGGTCGTCACGATCGACCGCCCCGAGCGGCGCAACGCGGTCGACGGCGCGACCGCGACCGCGTTCCGCGCCGCGTTGCGCGACTTCGAGGCGGACGAAGCGGCGCGCGTCCTGGTCCTCACCGGGGCGGGGGGCGAGGCCTTCTGCGCCGGCGCCGACCTGAAGGCGCTCGACCTCGACGTCGACCATCCCGAGGGGCCGATGGGGCCGACCCGCCTCACCCCGTCGAAGCCGGCGATCGCTGCGATCGACGGCTGGTGCCTGGCCGGCGGCGTCGAGCTGGCCCTCTGGTGCGACCTGCGGCTGGCGACGCCCGGCTCGACCTTCGGCCTCTTCGAGCGGCGCTGGGGCGTGCCGCTGGTCGACGGCGGCACCCAGCGGCTGCCCCGGGTCGTCGGCCTGGGGCGTGCCCTCGACCTGATCCTCACCGGTCGCCCCGTCGAGGCCGAGGAGGCGCTGGCGATCGGCCTCGTCAACGAGGTCGTCCCGGCCGGCGCCCAGCTCGACCGCGCCCTCGAGCTGGCAGAGCGGATCGCTTCCTTCCCCCAGGAGACGATGCTCGCCGACCGGCGCGCCGCGATCGACGGCTTCGGACTGCCGCTGGCCGAGGGCCTCGCCCTCGAGCACCGCCTGGGACGCGAGGTCCTCGACGTCGCGGCTCGCGGCGCCGCCCGCTTCGCCGCCGGCGAGGGCCGCCACGGCGAGGGCGTCTAGCCCTCCCAGCCCTCCCGGACCAGGCGGCGCATCTCGTCTTCGGCCGCCTCCGCCCCCAGGTACGGCATCAGCACCGCGAAGACGAGATCGGGCAGCAGGCGCGGCAGCTCGGGCCCCCGCCCGGCCCGGACCTCGTCGAAGATCGTCGAGGTGGCTCCGCCGATCGCGAGGCGTGCGGTGTCGGCCGGCAGCTTTTCGCCTTGGCTGGAATAGGCGCGACCCTCCTCGAGGAAGGGCGTGAAGCGCGCGAGCGCGGCGCGGTATCGCTCGCGGGCCGCGACGCCGGCGGCGGTCACCTCGACCATCGCCATGCGGGCGATGTCCGCCTCGGCGGCGAGCAGCTCGACCAGGGCGCGCAGGCCGGCGACGATCCGCTGGGGCCACGGCTCGGCGGCGCACGCCTCGAACGCGCTCTCCACGTGAGCGACCAATACGTCCATCACGGCGTCATATGCCTCCAGGAAGCACTCCTCCTTGCCGTCGAAGTCGGCGTGGAAGGCGTCCTCGCCGACCCCGGCGAACTCAACGACATCGGCGACCGTCGTCGCCTCGTAGCCCTTCGCCGCCGCCACCCGGACCATCGCCTCGAGCAGGCGCTCGCGACTGGAGCGCACGACGTAGGCTCGCGGCAGGCCCTCGGGTCGGTCCGCGACGCCACGTGGATTCGGTCCGGGCGAACCCATCGAGTCCAATGTAGGCCAGGTCCGGTGGGCTGTCCAAATCAGGCCTGGGCCCGGCCCACTTCCGCCTGCGCCGCGCTCATCTCCTCGCTCGCCGCCGCCGCCCCGAAGTAGGGAAGTACCGCAAAGTACATGAACTCCGGCAAAAGCTCGCGAAAACCGTCCTTTGCGCCCGTCGCCAGGCGTGAGTGGACGATCGCGTGGATGCCCGCGAGGATGCCCTCGGGGGCGATTCCGGGCGGCGACTCGCCGCCGAGCTCCCGCCTGGCCAGATCGATGAATTCGGTGATCTTTTTCATCGTCTCGGCCCGTCTTCGCAGCGGCTCGGCGCCGGCGGCGTGGACTTCGACGATCAGCGCCCGGCCGATCTCCGGCTCCGTGTCGAGGAAGTCGAGGACCGCGCCGAGGCCGGCTCGTAGCTTGGCGCGCCAGTCCTCCTCGGTCGCCGCCGCCTCGGTCGCGATCGCCTCCAGGTGCGACGCACCCGCCTCGAACGCGCGCTGGAAACACGCGTCCTTGTCGGTGAAGTGGTCGTAGAAGGCCTGTCGATAGAGGCCCGTGCGGGCCAGAATCGTGCGTACGGAGGTGGGGTCGTAGCCGTTCGCGCCCACCTCTTCCAGCATTCCGACCATGATCTTTTCGCGCTTCGGCGGGCCGTCGAGCCCGAGCTTTCCGATGCCCATGTCGTCGGCGGTAGCCGTCGTCAATCCGGCCCCCTGTTCCCCTGGCTGGACCTTGGCCGCTCCCTGCTTCCCCATCGCAACCCTCCTGTCAGGTCGAGGGAACAGGTTGTCTAGACTGCGGAAATGTACCGGTATATCGCCCAGGCGTCCAGCTTGAATCTCATGAACTGGTGAGTACAGTCCTCCCGTGGCTCAACGCGTCACTCAGGCGAGGAGACCCCGACCCGGGCAGCACGCTCTGCCGCGCGAGTTCATCGCTCGGCACCAGCGCGCGCGGATCGTCGCCGCGCTCGCCGAGGAGACGGTCGACAAGGGCTACCGGGCGGTGACCGTTGCCGACATCGTGCGCCGCGCCGGGATAGCCCGCAACACCTTCTACGAGAACTTCTCCTCGAAGGAAGATTGCTTCCTGGCGGCGTCCGAGTTCGCGGTCGAGGAGGCGTTGCGCCGCGTCGTCGACGCGGCGAGCGCGGTCGAGAGCTGGCCGGCCCGCGTCAACGCCGGCCTCGCCGCCTTCCTTCGCTACGTGGCGAGCGAGCCGGCTCTGGCGCGCACCTGCATCGTCGAGGCCCTCTCCGCCGGGCCGGCCGCCGTCGAGCGCTACGAACAATCCATCCAGGCCTTCGTGCCGCTCTTCCGGATGGGCCGCAAGGTCTCGCCGCAGGGCGACGAGCTCCCCGAGACGCTCGAGGAGACGATCGTCGGCGGCCTCTTCTGGATCCTGTACCAGCGGATCGTGATGGGGCAGGTGGAGGAGATCGAGGAGCTCCACCACGAGCTGGTCGAGTTCTCCCTCACCCCCTACATAGGGGCCGAGGCAGCCAAGCGGGCGGCCTCCGAGGCGCCGCCCGAGAGCACCGCGAGCTGAGCCGGGGCAAGCGCGCCGCCGGCTCGGGAGCGCGCGCCCTCGGTCCGGGGGCCGCCACGCGCGTCCTCGCCCGGGATTCAGGGGCCGCCGCACGATATGGTCGCGGTGTGGCACGCAAGCGAGCGACGAAAAGCGCCCCGAAATCGCGCAAGAACAACGCAAGGGTCGACGAGTATCCGCCGGAGCTCGCTCGCCTCCCGCCCGGCCGGCACGGCCTCCCGCGCGAGTTCGTCGCCCACAATCAGCGCGAGCGACTGATCGCCGGGATCGCCGAGGCGATCGCCGAAAACGGCTACTCCGGGACGACGATCGCCCACATCACGCGCGCCGCCGCCGTCTCGCGCCGCACCTTCTATGAGCACTTCCCGAGCAAGGACGACTGCTTCGTCGCCGCCTACGAGGCGGTCATGGGCGAACTTCAGGAGCGTGTCTCGGCGGCTTTCGAGGCCGAGGAGGACTGGCCGCGGGCGATCAAGGCCGGGATCGCGGCGATGCTCGAGTTCCTCGCCTCCGAGCCGAACCTGGCCCGCCTTTGCATGGTCGAGGCCCTCGTCGCGGGCCCGGTGGTCGTCGAGCGCTACGACGCCGCGATCCAGAGCTTCGTCCCCTACTTCAGGGAGGGACGCGAGGGCCGCCCGCCCGAGGTGCTCTCCCGCCTGTCGCCGACCACCGAGGAGGCGCTGGTCGGCGGCATGGTGTCGCTGATCTCGCGGCGCATCATCGCCGGCAAGACCGCGAAGCTCGAGCAGCTGCTCCCCGACCTGGTCGAGTTCACGCTGACGCCCTACCTGGGCAGCGCCGAAGCCTCCAAGGTCGCCAAGCAGAGCTGAGCGCACGCGCCGCGCACGCGCCGCGCACGGCGGTGCCCGCCGGCTTAGGTACCGCAAGCGGAAGAGCTTCCCGCCGACCGCCGCGATCAGGCGTAGGTGAGCAGCCGCAGCTTGGAGAAGTCGAGCGCCTTGACGGGCTTGCCGTCGTCGGCATGGGCGACGACGTCGACGGCCGCCGCCGCCTTGCCGGCCTCGACGAGCCGCTGGATCGCCGCCGTCACGGTGAGGATCTGGATGCCAGGCTCTAGGTGATGGGGCAGCCGCAGGTCGAAGGGGTCGCGTTCCGCCGGCACGTCGCAGTGCCCGGGCTCGCCCGCGCACCGACCGTGCCCGAACACGTACAACGAGCCGGCGTAGGCGGGATGGTCGAGGCCGGCGTCGTGCTTCAGGGCTCGGCCGGAGCCGACGAAGACGCGGGCCTCGAAGGTCGCGCCCGAGTGGTCGAGCTCGTAGAAGACGAGGTCGGCGCGCTCGAACCGCTGGCCGGGCTCGGGCAGCTCGAGCGGTTTGCTGCGGAAGCGGTCAACCACGGCGGGTCCCCGCGACCGCGGCGGTGCCCGCCGCGTAGTCGTAGCCGAGGGCGGTGATGTCGAGCGTCTGACGCACGGTCATCGGGAAGGGCGGCAGGGCGGTGTCGAGATAGGCCGCCGGCAGCCTCACCCCCGGATGGTCGAGCTGCCACAGGTACCAGAGCCGGTCGATCATGCAGTGGTGCGCCCAGAACACCGGGTCGTAGGCCGACGTCCTCGGATCGCCCATCGTCCCGCCCACGTATCCGTGAATCCCGTTGTGGAGGCTCTCCAGCTGGTTCTGGAAGGTGAAGTAGTCGCGGTTGGCGAGCGCCGCCTCGGCCTGCGCGGGGGTGGGCAGCCAGTTCCGGGGTCCCGGTTCTCTCCACGTCCGCGTCTCACGGGGATCGCGGCGGCCAATTGCCTGGATCGGGGACGAGGCGAGCGGATTGCGGCGCCCGTCGACGCGAGCCCTGGCGTAGGCGGGCGGGACCCCCTGCTCGTGGTCTTTGGTCCAGTCCCACCAGGGCAGCGTCACGCCGGGGACCCGATCCTGGAGCGCCTTCTCGAAGAAGTAGAGGTAGGCCCGGTGCCACGGAAGGAAGAGAGGGCTGCGGTGCTGGCAGTACTGGGGGAGCGGCAGGCCGTGGACTCCGGCCCAGTACTGGTAGCCACGGTCGTCGCCGATTTCCTGCGCCAGGGTCGTCGCCCGGCGCAGGTCGGCCAGCTGCTGCTGGCTGAGCCGGCGGGCGCTGCGCCGGTGGCGCAGGCGCACCGCGGCGCGGGTCGCGGTGGGGGCGGCGGTGGCCATCGAGCGGGACGCTCTCATGCCGAGGCGAGCAACGCAACTTTTTCAATTGAGAACTTAAAGATTCCCAATCGCTCGCCTGAAGAGAAGCTTTTCGTCGCTTGAATTCCCGGCCCTCCTGTACGAACATATGTTCGTATGAGAGCCGCCTACCTCTCGGCTGTCCCCGTCGCCGCCATCGCCGACCGACTCGGCCTGCCGGACCGGGAGGCCGGCAACCTGGTCGAGGCGCTGCGGCGGCTGGGGGTCGAGAGCCTGGGGCACTTGGCGGCGCTCTCGGCGGCCCAGGTCGCCGATCGCTTCGGGCCGCCGGGGCTGCGCGCGCTCCGGCTGGCCCGGGGCGAGGACGAGCTGCTCGCCTGCCACCGGCGCGGCGCCCGCGAGGAGGTCGCGGTCGAGATCGATCTGCCGGAGGGGACGGCCGGCGAACGCCTGGAGCGGGCTCTGGAGTTGCTGGTCGACCGGCTGCTCGCCGCGCCGCGGCGCAAGGAGCGCACCCTGCTCGCCCTGCGCCTCGGCGCCCTGCTCTCCGACGGCGCCGCCTGGAGCGTCGACCAGGGCCTCGGCCGTCCCGCGGCCAACCCGCGGGCGCTGCGCACCGTCCTTGCCCCGCGGCTCGCCGAGCTGCCGGCCCCCGCCGTCTCGCTCTCGCTGCGCTCGCTCGGCCTCGGCCCGCGCGCCGCCGACCAGCTCGAGCTGGCGGTGCGCGGCGACGAGTCGCGCCGCCGCCGCCTCGGCGCCGCCCTGCGCGAGGTCCGCGCCACCCAGGGCGCCAACTCGCTGCTCAAGGTGCTGCCGGTGGACACCGCGTCGCGGGTGCCCGAGCGACGGGCGATCCTCACGCCCTACCCGGTGCCGGCGCGATGAGTCGCAACGTCCCAGGGTCAATTCTTCGAATTGACAATCACACAGAACTGGAACGAGTCCGATGAGTCCCGGGTTGCGGCGCCTATACGCCCCGCGGCGGGTCAGGGTGGAGGTCGACACGGAAGGGATTCCGGTGGCCGTCGAGGGGGTGGCGGTAGGCGCGGTGCGCGAGGAGTGGCTGGTCGAGGACCGCTGGTGGACGCTGCGGCCGACTTGGCGCCATTACTTCGAGCTGGTGCTGGTCGACGGCAAGGACGTGACCGTCTTTCGCGACGGCCGCGGCCGCTGGCACCGGCAGCAGGCGTAGGGGCTTCCTCGAATGGGCAAGGCGACCGCCGACGCGACCCCCTACGTGGAGCTCCACGCGCACTCGGCCTTCTCCTTCCTCGACGGCGCCTCGACGCCGCTGGAGCTGGCTGCCGCCGCGGCCGAGCGCGGTTACCCCGCTTTCGCACTCACCGACCATGACGGGGTGTGGGGGTCGATGGAGTTCGCCCACGCCTGCAAGGGGTTCGGCATTCGGCCGATCACGGGGGCGGAGGTGACCGTGGTGGTTGGCCCGCGGGTCCTGTCGCGGGGGAGGGGTCCTCGTCCTCGCGAGCTGCGGGCGAGGACCCGCACCCCCACGCCACCCGCGGGAGAAACCGCACATCTGACTCTGCTGGTCGAAGACCCAACCGGATACCGGAACTTGTGTCGCTTGCTGACTCGGGCCCATGCGCACACGCGCGACAACACGGGGCGGAGCGCGCAACAGCCGTGGGTGACGCTCGAGCAGGTGGAAGCACACGGTGAGGGCCTGGTTTGCCTCTCCGGCTGCGCGGGCGAGGGCGCCGTGGCGGGCGCCTGGGAGAGGGGGGAGCCGGAGGTGGGGGCGGCGCTGGCAAAGCGGCTGCTCGGGACGTTTGGCCGCGATCGCTTCCGGATCGAGCTGCAGCGTCCCTACTGGCGCCGCGACCGCGCCCGCAACCGCTGGCTGACCGGGCTCGCCGAGCGACTCGCCGTCCCCAGCGTCGCCACCGGCAACGTCCACTCGCACGCCCGTTCCCGCGCCCACCTCCAGGACGCCTTCGTCGCCGTGCGCCTCGGCACCACGTTGGAGGCGAGCGAGCCGCGGCGCCGCGGCAACTCGAGCTCGGCGCTCGCCTCGCCCGCGGCGATGGCGACCCGCTTCGCCGAGCACCCCGAGGCGGTCGCGGAGACCGTGCGGCTGGCCGAGCGGCTGCGCTTCGACCTTACCGAGGAGCTCGACTACCGCTACCCCGGCTCCCACGACCCCCGAACAGACCGCGAGCTCGCCAAGGCCTGCCGGGCGAAGCTGCTCGAGCGTTACCCGGGGCGGCGCCTGGCCGAGGCCGGCCGCCGCCTGGAAGAAGAGCTGGCGATCATCCGCCACCTCGACCTCTCCGGCTTCTTCCTCCTGCACCGCGACCTGCTCGAGCTGGCCCGCGAGGTGGCGGCGGAGGTGCGCGGCCCGGACTCGGCGCGCTCGGTATTGCCGCCAGGGCGCGGGCGCGGCTCCAGCGTCAGCTCGATCGTCTGCTACCTGACCGGCCTCTCCCACGTCGACCCGGTCGAGACAGACCTCTTCGCCGGCCGCTTCCTCAACGACGAAGCGACCAAGATGCCCGACATCGACCTCGACTTCCCGCGCGACATCCGCGAGAAGCTGATCCCCCGCGTCCACGACCGCTACGGCGCCGACCGCTCCGCCCTCGTCGCCGCCTTCCCCACCTACCGGCCGCGCGGGGCGGTGCGCGACCTCGGCAAGGCGCTGGCGCTGCCGCCCGAGGAGATCGACCGAGTCGCCAGGGTGGTCGGCTTCCACGAGCGCGCCGGCGAGATCCGCCGCGACGTCGTCGCCGCGATTGGCGCTGAGCGCGCGGACGCCCCGGGCTGGCGGACGCTGGTCGACCTCTGCCCGGAGGCGATGGGGCTGCCGCGCAACGCCTCGCAGCACTCGGGCGGGATGGTGATCTCGACCCGGCCGCTGGTCGACCTCTGCCCGGTCGTGCCGGCGGCGATGGAGGGGCGCCAGATCGTCCAGTGGGACAAGGACTCCTGCGCCGACGCCGGCTTCCTCAAGATCGACCTGCTCGGCCTGGGGATGCTCTCGGCGGTCGAGCGCTGCGTCGATGAAGTGGGGCGAACGCGCGGTGAGCGGCTCGACCTCTCGCGTATCCCGCTCGACGACGAGCCCACCTTCGAGTCGATTCGCGCCGCCGAGACGACCGGGGTCTTCCAGATCGAGAGCCGCGCCCAGATGCAGATGCTGCCGCGCACCCGGCCCGAGAACCTCGACGACCTCACCGTGCAGGTGGCCCTGGTGCGGCCGGGGCCGATCCAGGGCGGCGCCGTCCATCCCTATATAGAGAGACGCAAGCGGCTGCGCGAGGACCCCGGCTTCGAGGTCGCCTATGAGCACCCGCTGCTGGAGCCGGTGCTGAAGGACACGCTCGGCACGATCGTCTACCAGGAGCAGGTGATCGAGGTGGCGATGCACCTGGCCGGCTTCACCTCCTCGCAGGCGGAGGGGTTGCGGCGGGCGATGAGCCGCAAGCGTTCGGCGGCGGAGCTCGAGAAGCACCACGCCGACTTCGTCGCCGGGGCGCTGAGGCGCGGCGTGCCGGCCGCGACGGCGGAGCGGATCTGGGGGCAGATCCAGGGCTTCTCCGGCTTCGGCTTCCCCAAGGCGCACTCGGCCGCCTTCGGCCTGCTGGCCTATCAGTCGGCCTGGCTGCGCGTCCACCGCGCCCCCGAGTTCCTCTGCGCGCTGCTCAACGAGCAGCCGATGGGCTTCTACCCGCCCGACGCCCTCGTCCACGAGGCGCAGCGGCGCGGCGTGCGGCTGGCCGGCCCCGACGCCAACCGCAGCCGCGTGGAGTGCCACGTCGAAGCCCCCCCTTTCCGCCGATGGGACGAAAACCGCTCTATGTCAGCGGAAATCGGCCCGTCGGCGGGAGAGGTGCGGATCGGGCTCGGCTACGTGAAGGGCGTGCGCAAGGAGGAGATGGAGGACCTGGTCGCCGCCCGCGAGCGCGACGGCGCCTACGAGGGGATCGCCGACCTCGCCTCGCGCTCCGGCGCCGGCCGCGGCGGCCTCGAGCGCCTCGCCTGGGCGGGGGCGCTCGACGACCTGGTCGGGGACCCGCCGTACCTGGAGTGCCCATATGGGCACCTAAAGTCCGGCGGGTCTAAGGGGGGACGCCGGGAGGCGCTCTGGGAGGCCGGGATCGCCGGCACGGGAGTGCGGCACAGGGAGGGGACGCAGATGGCGCTGCCGCTGGGGACGCCGGACGCGCCGGCGCTGGAGCCGCTCGGCGCCTGGGGCGAGGCGATCGCCGACTACCGCTCGACCGGCCTGACGCTGGGCGAGCACCCGATGGCGCTGATGCGCGCCGCCCTCGGCCCTGAGCTGGGGCGCAGCACCGACCTCGAGCGGATCGACGACGGCGCGACGGTCGAGGTGGGGGGCATGGTCGTCGCCCGCCAGCGCCCGGAGACCGCCAAGGGGATCGTCTTCATGCTGATCGAAGACGAGCGCGGCACCGTCAACCTGATCGTCCCCGCCTCGGTCTACGAGCGCCACCGCGCCGTCGTCCGCGCCGCGCCGCTGGTCCGCGCCAAGGGCCGGCTGGAGCGACGGGAGGGGACGACCAACGTGCTGGTCTCCGAGGTCGCCGAGCTGGAGTGGAAGGAGGCGCCGCGGAGCGACGACCCGCCGCCGCGGAGCGACGCCGCGCGCAGCGAAGCGTCCACCCCCCGGTCGCGCCGCCCCGCGCGCCGCCGCCCGGCCCCGCCCGGGATCGCGAAGGCACACGAGCGCCGCCGCCTCCGCGAGCGCGCCGTCGCCGAGCTGCGCGCCGTCGCCCCCGCCGGCCACAGCTGGGGCCGGCGGGGCTGACGGCGACCCGGTCAGGCGTTACCGAGGCTCACCCGGAACCGCAGATGGGTGACACCCGGCGAGTCGATCGCGTGGACCGCCTCCAGCCCGATCCGCGCGGCGGTCGCGGGATCGAAGTCGAGCAGGCGCGGGCCGCCGCCGAGCAGGACCGGAACGAGGTGGATCTCCAGCTCGTCGAGCAGGCCGGCCTCGATCGTCTCGCGGATCGCCTGGCCGCCCCCGGCGACGGCGACGTCCCTGCCGCCGGCTGCCTCGCGCGCCTGGGCCACGGCGCTCTCGATCCCGTCGACGAAGGTGAACGTCGTGCCGCCCTCCTTCCTCAGCGGCTCGCGCGGCCGGTGGGTCAGCACGAAGACCGGCTTGTGGAAGGGCGGTTCGTCGCCCCACGGCCCCTCGCCGTGGTCGAACATCCGGCGCCCCATGACCACGGCGCCGCTCGCCTCGACCGCTGCCGCGAAGCGCTCGTCGTCGGCGCCGCTCTCGCCGCCCTCGTAGCCGTGCGCCTCTCGCCAGCTCCTGAGGCGGGTCACCCACTCGTGCAGCTCCTCGCCGCGGTCGCCGAGCCCGTTGTCGACGCTGTCGTTGGGCCCCGCGACGAACCCGTCCAGGGACATCGAGATCTCGGCGGTGACGTTGGTCAAGAGAACTCCCCGACCGCGATCGTGTTGCCGTCCGGGTCCCTGAACCAGGCGACCGCGCCCATCCCCTCGGAGCGCAGGATGCCCTTCTCGTCGGTCTTCATCGGCTCGTCGTACTGCTCGAACTCGACCCCTTTGGCGGTGAGCTCGTCCACCAGCCGCTCGAGCCCCGATACTTCCCAGGTCGCCACGGTCGCGGTCGCCTTGCCGGCGTGCTCGGAGGCGTAGACGAGCAGCTCCGATCCCTCGCCGCAGCCGTAGGTGACCACCTGGGCGTTCGGGTCGCCGCCGGTCGCCGAGAGGCCGAGCTTGCCCTCGTAGAACTGCTTCGCCCTCTGCAGGTCGCTCACGGCGATCGTCGCCGTCACCTTGCTGTCGCTCAAAGCGCTCATCGAACTCCTCCTTCGGTCGTTGGCTCCATCACTACCCCTTTCGCTGCCAGAAAGCCAGCTCTCCGCCCGCCGGCGTCGAGACGACGCTGCGCCATCCGGCCGGTCCCTCGCGCGGCTCCAGCAGGACGGCGGCGCCGAGGCCGCGCGCCCGCTCGGTCGCCGCGTGGACCTCCGCCACCTCGACGTAGGGCAGCCAGAGCGAGCGCCGGGTCGGGCACTCGACGATGCCGCCGCCGACGGCGTCGCCCAGCTCCAGCGCCAGGTAGGAGCGCCCGTCGCCCACCCCGACCTCGGCCGAGCGCCAGCCGCAGAGCCCGGCGTAGAAGGCGCGGGCCGACGAGCGGTCGCCGGTGTGCAGCTCGAGGTGGACGACGGGATTGGCGGGGTCGCTTCGCATCTCGTCATATAGACCGGCGCGCGAGGCGAAATTCATCGCCACGCTCCGACCCGCCGTGAGTTGAGCACCCCATGGGTGTCTAACTCACGGCGGGTACCGAGCTAACCTGGAGGACGATGGGTTTCGCCGATGCGCAGGAGCTGCTCGTCGCCGCCCAGAGCGGCGACGAGGCGGCCTTCGCCGGCCTCGTCGAGCAGCACCGCGGCGAGTTGCACGCGCACTGCTACCGCATGCTGGGCTCGGTCCACGACGCCGAGGACGCCCTGCAGGAGGCGCAGCTGCGCGCCTGGCGCTTCCTGCCCAAGTTCGCCGGCCGCAGCTCGCTGCGCTCCTGGCTCTACAAGATCGCCACCAACGCCTGCCTCGACGCGATCGCCAAGCGCCCGAAGCGGGTGCTCCCAGTCGATTACTCGCCGTCCGATCCCCACGACGGCCCCGGCGAGCCACTGGTCGAGTCGACCTGGGTCGGGCCCTACCCCGACGAGGCGATCGGGATCGAGGACGGTCACGCGGCGCCCGACGCCCGCTACGAGCAGCGCGAGAGCGTCGAGCTGGCCTTCGTCGCCGCCCTCCAGCACCTGCCGGCCAACCAGCGCGCGGCGCTGATCCTGCGCGACGTGCTCGGCTTCTCCGCCAAGGAGGCGGCCGAGACGCTCGACACCAGCACCGCCTCGATCAACAGCGCCCTGCAGCGCGCCCGCGCCACCGTCGAGGAGCGCACCCCCGAGCAGAGCCAGCAGGCGACCTTGCGCGAGCTCGGCGAGGACGGCGTGCGCGAGACCGTCGAGGCCTACGTCGACGCCTGGCTGCGCGAAGACGTCGAGGCGGTCGTCGCGATGCTGAGCGAGGACGCGGCCTTCACGATGCCGCCGCTGCGCAGCTGGTTCCGCGGCCGCGAGCAGATCGCCATCTTCCTCGCCGGCTCGCCGATGTCGGGCGAATGGCGCTGGAAGACCCTGCGCACCCGCGCCAACGGCCAGGAGGCGATCGCCTTCTACACCTGGAGCCCGGAGAAGGAGATCTACGAGCGCTTCGCCCTCAACGTGCTCACCTTCCGCGCCGACGGCAAGATCGCCGAGGTCGACGCCTTCCTTACCCGGGACAGCGACGAGCTCCCGCGCGAGGAGATCGTTAGGCTGCCAGAGCAGCCGTTCGACCCCGGCCGCCTGGCGGCCGCCTTCGAGCGCTTCGGCCTGCCCGAAGAGCTCCACGACTGACTTCGAGGGAACCGATGAATTCCGGGCGCGAGCCCGGTCTCTGTGGGTGACGGCACAAGAGCAACCCGATCCCGGAGGACCTGACATGGACACGCGGCACGAGACCCACGACGAACAAAACCGCTGGCTGGCGCTCTACGTGCTCTGCGCGGGCGTGCTGATGATCGTCCTCGACATCACGATCGTGAACGTCGCGCTGCCCTCGATCCAGGACGACCTCGGCTTCAGCCAGAGCGACCTGGCCTGGGTCGTCAACGCCTACCTGATCCCCTTCGGCGGCCTGCTCCTGCTCGCCGGCCGGCTCGGCGACCTGATCGGCCAGCGGCGGGTCTTCCTCACCGGCCTGACGGTCTTCGTCAGCGCCTCGCTGCTCTGCGCGCTCTCGCAGAGCCAGGAGATGCTGGTCGGCGCCCGCTTCGTGCAGGGCATCGGCGGCGCCCTCACCTCGGCGGTCGTGCTGGGGATGATCGTGACGATGTTCCCGGAGCCGCGCGAGCAGGCGAAGGCGATCGGCGTCTACGGCTTCGTCGCCTCGGCCGGCGGCTCGATCGGCCTGCTGGCGGGCGGCGTCCTCACCGAGGCGATCAACTGGCACTGGATCTTCTTCATCAACCTGCCGGTCGGCCTGCTCACCGCCTTCTTCACGATGCGCCTGGTCCGGCCGCACGAGGGGATTGGCTTCGGCGAGGGCGCCGACATCCCCGGCGCCGTCCTGATCACCGCCTCGCTGATGATCGGCGTCTACACGATCCTCGGCATCGAGGAGGTCGGCTGGGGGGCGACGCGGACGCTCGCGCTCAGCGCGGTCTCGCTGGCGCTCGGGCTGCTCTTCCTGCACCGTCAGGCGACGATCGCCAACCCGCTGATGCCGCTGCGGCTGTTCCGCTCGCGCAACGTCTCCGGCGCCAACGCCGTGCAGGCGCTGCTGGTCGCCGGCATGTTCTCGATGTTCTTCCTCGGTGCCCTCTACATGCAGCGGATCCTCGGCTACGACGCGCTCCAGGTCGGCCTCGCCTTCCTGCCGGCGACCGTGGTGATGGGCGCGCTCTCGCTCGGCTTCGCCGAAAAGCTGATCATGCGCTTCGGGGCGCGGCGGACGCTGATCCCGGGCCTGGTCATGATCGCCGCGGGGCTGCTGCTCTTCGCCCGCACGCCGGTCGACGGAGACTACGTCGCCCACATCCTGCCGGCGATGATCGTCGTGGCGCTGGGCATCGGCACCTCGTTCCCCGCGCTGATGACCCTGGCGATGTCGGGGGCGACGCCGGAGGACGCCGGCCTCGCCTCGGGCGTGGTCAACACCTCCGCCCAGGTCGGCGGCGCGATCGGCCTCGCCGTGCTGGCGACGCTCGCCGCCGAGCGCACGACCTCGCTGGAAGAGGCCGGCACCGCCTTCGAGGAGGCGCTCAACTCCGGCTTCCACCTCGCCTATGTGGTCGGCGCGGCGCTGGTCGGCGCCGCTTTCCTCGTCGCCGTCTTCGCGATGGAGGAGGCGCAGGCCCCGGCGCACGGCCACGAGATGGCGCCGGAGGGCGAGGCGGAGCCGGCCTACGCCGACGCCGGCTGAGACGGCGCTCGGCCGGAAGCGGGAGCGGGCGGGCTAGTCGCGGCGTGATTACGGGGTTCCGTCCGCGACGCCGGCTCCCAGGGTGCGCCCCGGTCGCGGGCCGGAGAGGGCAGGCTCTCCAACGGCCGCCGCACAAGCTAGGCGCCACCCCGGACAACGAAAAAGCGACCGGCCGGTTGCGCTCGTTTGCCTGCCGCGCGCGTAGCCTTCGCGCTCAGAAGCTCGTCACGCCACCTTCGAGGGCCGTGCCGCTGGGCTTCCGCGGCTCCGCTCTCTGCCAGTCGCAAATCGAACTTAGCGCTCGGCCTGGCGCGGCGCTAGGGGGTCGCGGCGGCGGTTCCCGCAAACTGCGAGAAGAGCGCGGCGGACGGGATGCCGATCACGTCGCCCTGGAAGCGCTTCTCCTTGCCGTAGACGACCCAGGTGGTGTCGATTTCGCCGATGTCGAGATCGAGTCGCAGCTCGTCGGGGTGCTCCTCCAGGTGCTCCATGTGGGTCAGGCCCGCCTCGTAGTCGCCGCGCAGCAGGCCTTCGCCGACCAGCGGCTTGGAGGCGACGTCGACGACCTCGTCCCACTGGGAGAGGTCGACGTAGCCCTTGGTCGCCGGCACGATCCCGAGCGAGCGCGCCCGCTCGACCTCCTTGCGGGCCAGGACGACGAGGTGCTTGGTGGGGAAGATGAAGGTGTCGACGACCCAGACCTCGGTCCAGTACTTCTCGGTGATCTCGTGGACCTTGGGGTGGGCGCTGCACTGGACGAGGAAGGTGCGCTCGTTGCCTTCGCGCAGCATCTCGAGGCCGACGTGGAAGTCGGTGATCAGCTCGAAGCGGTAGTCCTCGACCCCCTGGAACTCCATGTAGCGGCGGCAGGCGCGTTCGTGGCAGGTGCCCTCCGGCCCCAGCGTGATCAGGGTGACCTTGTCGCTCGCCTCGCCCACGACCAATCAGGGTAGGCGAATGATCAGAGCTGATCAAGCGATCGCGTCGCCGTGCTCGCCCGCAGGCGCTGGCGGACCTGCTCGAACAGCTCGGGGTCGAAGGGCCGCACGGAGACGACGCGGGTGGGGTGGAGGAGCAGGGCCCCCGCGTCGGCGTCGAGGTCGCCGTCGTCGCTCAGCTCTCCCTCCAGCTCGACCAGCACCCTTTCGCCGACCTCGGCGTCGCGCTCGGCGAGGTAGCGATAGAGGCCCCCCCGCGAGGGGAAGACGGCGATGCCGCGCCGTTTGGTTCGGTCGATGACGCCGCCGCCCTCGCAGGCGGGGCAGACCCCCTCGAAGTGGACACGGCCCTCGCAGGCCGGGCACTCGGCGTCGGCGCCGTCCTCGAGGCAGGACTTGCACTCGTAGCGGACACTGCCCTCCCCGTCGCACTTGTCGCAGGGGCCGTGTTCGGGCTCGCCCCACGGCGTCGTGAACTGGTTCGCCGGGTCGAGGAGGCTCTCCGGCTCCGCCTCCGCCGGGCAGCTGTGGAAGTAGCTCCGCGCCATTCGCTGCTGAGATACCCAGCCCGTATGGCCCTTTATCCCGGCGACCTCCCCGACCGCGTCCGCGCCGCCTGCGCGCGGGTGACTGAGCGGGCGCGCTTCGTCCGGCTCGACGAGGGAGCGCTGGCGGAGTACGCCGCGAGCCTGCCGGCCGCCGCCGAGCCGGTCGAGCCCGATCCTGCGACGTCGCTGTTCGGGGGCGGGGGCGAGGGCGAGGGCGAGGACGCCGCGGCGGATGCGGAGACGCGCGCCGCCTTCGTCGTCTGCCTCGGCGCGATCAACTTCGGCTCGGGCTGGTGGCCGACGATCCGCAAGCGCCCCGGCCACAGCGGCTACCGGACGATCGCGGCCGGGGTCACCGAGCGCTTCGGCGAGCGGGGCGCCTGGACGGCGGCGGAGCTTGCCGCCATTACGGCCCGCTACCGGACGATCGCGGCCGGGGTCACCGAGCGCTTCGGCGAGCGGGGCGCCTGGACGGCGGCGGAGCTTGCCGCCATTACGGCCCCGGAGATCGCAGGGGTCGTGGGCCAGGACGCCGACCACCCGCTGATGGCCGACTTCGCCGCCGCGCTGCGCGACGTCGGCGAGCATGTGCGCGACGACCACGGCGGGCGCTTCCTGGCGCTGGCCGAGGCGGCGGGCGGTTCGGCGCCGGCCCTCGCGGGACTGCTGGCGGAGTGGCGCGCCTTCGCCGACGTATCGACCTACGACGGCCGGCCGGTGCCGTTCTTCAAGCGCGCCCAGCTCGTCGCCGCCGACCTCGGCCGCTTCGCCGGCCCCCTGAGCGGCGTCGAGCGGCTGACGGCGTTCGCCGACAACCTCGTCCCGCACGTGCTGCGCGTCGACGGCGTCCTCGACCTCGACCCCGCCCTGGCGGCGCGCATCGACGCCGGCGAGCTGCTCGACCACGGCTCCCCCGAGGAGGTCGAGCTGCGCGCCTGCGCGGTCCACGCGGTCGAGCTTCTGGCCGGCGCGACCCGCCGGCGCCTCTCCCCGGCCGAGATCGACCTGGCGCTCTGGACCCGCGGCGGCCAGCCCCGCTACAAGGCCGTCCCGCGCCCCCGCTCCCGCAACACCGCCTACTGAGCGCCGTCCGTCAAACTCCACTCGATGAGCACGAGGCAGGTTCCCGATCCCACCGAGTCGGTCCGCCACCGGCTGCGGCCGCTCTTCGACCAGATCGTGATCAAGGAGCTCGACCAGGACCGGGTGCGGCGCTCCGGCCTCGTCGTGCCGGCGGGCAGCCACGAGCCGCCGCCCCAGCAGGGCATCGTCCTCGCCGTCGGCCCCGGGCTCGACTGGTGGGAGCACGTCGGGGTCGAGATGCCGGTCCAGCCTGGCGACCACGTCGTCTTCCCCGCCTCGGCCGGCGTCTGGGTCGAGGTCGACGAGGAGCGCCTGCTGGTCTGCGAGGTGACCGAGCTGCTGGGCGTGCTCGAGTCGGTCGAAGGACCGCGCTAGCGGTCGCCGGCCCGAGCGCCGCGGCTCAGCCGAGCGCTTTGTCCTCGGCCGCTTTGTAGGCGAGCTGGAGGAAGTCGGCGATCCCCATCGCCGAGAAGACCGCCGCCAGGAAGCGGCTCAGCCGCGGCGCGAAGAGCAGGCCGAGCGAGAAGGCGGCGACGATCCAGAGGCTGAGGCAGTAGGGGCAGGTGAGCAGTTCGCCGACCACCTTCCGGGCGCCCTCCCCACGCGAGCGCTCCTCGAGCTCGGCGGGCCCACCCTTTCCTTCCAGCTCGGTGAAGGGAGCGCGCAGCGGCGCCGTCACCTTCTCCTTGGAGACCAGGCGGCTGAGTTTGTGCGCGGCGGTCCCGATCAGGATGACGTCGGCGCCCGCGACGCGCTCGGGCAGCTTGCGCCCGGACCGCCGCGCGAGCAGCAGCGCCGCGCCGAAGAGGACGTTGAAGATCGCCATCGTCGCCGCGTAGGGCAGGAGGGGCGGGCGCTCCGAGGCCGGCGCGTAGCCCTCGAAGGGGCCGCCGGGAAGCTGCTCTTCGAGGGTTCGCTCGCTCACCCCAAGCGCTTACCCCGCCGCCGCCAGGGGTACACGCTGGCCATGGGAGACGACGGCGACCGCTTCCTGCGCATCTACATGAACGACCAGCTGGCGCTCGGCATCGCCTGGCGCGAGGTCGCCAGGCGTGCCCAGGGCGAGAACGACGGCACGCCGCTCGGCGAGGCGCTGCGCCGGGTCGGGACCGGGATCGCCGAGGACGTCGCCACCTTCGAAGCGATGATGGACCGGCTCGGCCTCGGGCGCGACCGCGTCAAGACCACGGCGGCGACCGTCGCCGAGCGCGTCGGCCGGCTGAAGCTGAACGGCCGGCTGCGCGGCTACTCGCACCTCAGCCGCTTCGCCGAGCTCGACCTCCTGGCGATGGGGATCGAGGGCAAGAAGATCCTCTGGGCCAACCTGCGCGACTTCGGCGACCTCTCCCGCCGCCTGCCCGACGCCGACTTCGACGAGCTGATCCGCCGTGCCCAGGGCCAGCGCGACGAGCTCGAGCCGTTCCGGGCGCGGGCCGGGCGCGAGACTTTCGGGGCGTGAGCGATTACACGATGCTTGAGGTCGCGGGCCGCGAGGTGCGGCTCTCGAACCCGGCCAAGGTCTACTTCCCGAAGCCGGGCTGGACGAAGCTCGACATCTGCGAGTACTACATGGAGGTCGCCGAGGCGGCGCTGGTCCATCTGCGCGAGCGCCCCACCGTGATGAAGCGCTTCGTCAACGGGATCATGGAGGACCCGATCTGGCAGAAGCGCGTGCCGCGGAACATCCCCGAGTGGCTGGAGACGGCGACGGTCTCCTTCCCCTCCGGCCGCACCGCCGAGGAGCTGGTCGCCGACGACGCCGCCCACATGGTCTGGGCGGTCAACCTCGGGGTGATCGACTTCAACCCGTGGCCGGCCCGCCGCGCCGACCTCGACCGTCCCGATGAGCTGCGGGTGGACCTCGACCCGACCGAGGGCATCGCCTGGGACGACGTCCGGCGCACGGCGCTGGTCGTGCGCGAGGTGCTGGACGACCACGGCCTGCGCGGCTATCCGAAGACCTCTGGCTCGAAGGGCATCCACGTAAACGTGCGGATCGAGCCGCGCTGGGACTTCCTCGAGGTGCGGCGGGCGGCGCTGGCCCTGGCCCGCGAGGTGCAGCGGCGCGCGCCCGATCTGGCCACCACCGCCTGGTGGAAGGAGGAGCGCCACGGCGTCTTCGTCGACTACAACCAGAACGCCCGCGACCGCACCGTCGCCTCCTGCTGGTCGGTGCGGCCGACCCCTGACGCGCGCGTCTCCTGCGCGCTGCGCTGGGAGGAGGTGCCTGACGTCGAGCCCTCCGACCTGCGGCTCGACACGGTGCCGGAGCGGCTGCGCAACGAGGGCGACCCTGCCGCCGACATCGACGCCGACCCCGGCTCGCTCGACGGCCTGCTCGAGCTGGCCCGACGCGACGAAGCCGAAGGCCTCGGCGACGCGCCCTGGCCGCCGCACTTCCCGAAGCAGCGCGGCGAGCCGAAGCGGGTGCAGCCGAGCCGCGACCGCGATCGGCCCAAGCAGCGCGGCCGGGCCGGCGACCCGCAGCCGGGCGACCCGCCACGCGGCGTCCGCAGCGGCGGCCGCCAGCAGGGCTTCGGCTCCAAGCCGAGGACCGGCCAGGGGCATCTGGAGGAGTTCGAGGACGACTGAGGCCGGTCGCGCGCCCCGCCTCTCCGCGACGCGCGCGACCGAACCCGCCCAGTTCCTGTATATCTCCTGATCGATTCACAAAGATCGAACATTGGGGAACAGATGGCAAAGGCGTTCAGCGTCGCGTCCTGGAACTGCGAACACTGGAAGGAAGGGGACCCGCGCAACGCGGCCCGGATCGAGTTCATCGCGTCGCAGAAAGCCGACGTGGTCGCCCTCTACGAGGTCGAGGGGGCCGAGGTCTGGCGCGACCTGATGGATGGCCTGCCCGGCTACTCGTTCTTCATCACCGAGGGCCAGAACACCCAGGAGATCCTGATCGGGGTGGCGTCGAGGGCGACGACCTTCCTCACCCAGAAGATCGAGTTCCAGAGCCGCGACTCCTACATGCGACCCGGCGCCTTCCTCACCGTGCGCGCCGACGGCGAGGACTACTCGCTGCTCTTCATGCACGTGGCGAGCATGACCGACCCGCGCGGCTTCGGCCTGCGCACCGACATGGTCGACCGCGCCCTCGAGTTCAAGGACTACCTCGACAAGATCGCCAGCGGCAAGGCGAACTTCCTCTTCCTGGGCGACCTCAACGCGATGGGCTTCGACTACGTCTTCGGCAGGGAACAGCCGCCCGGCAAGAAGCTGCTCCGCAGCCGGGTCAGCGCCGAGCAGGAGATCGAGCGCCTCGCCTACATGGCGGGCAAGCGCGGCATGCGGCTCCTCTCCAAGACCGCCGACAACACCTGGGGCAAAGTGAGCGGCTCGCGCAGCAACCTCGACCACGTCGTCGCCAGCGACGAGCTCGCCTTCAAGTCGTTCGGGGGCAAGGAGGTCGAGGTGCGCGGCTGGCCCCAGCTCGAGGAGGCGGACCAGGCGAAATGGATCCGCGAGTTCTCCGACCACGCCCTCCTCTACTTCGAGGTCCAGAAGACCTAGCCGGCGGCTCCGGGCGGCCCTGCTGGTTCGACCGGCCGCGCCCTACGCCAGCCCGAGCAGCAGCGAGGCGGCGATCGCGGTCGGCGTGCCGATCAGGCTGAGCCTGGCGAAGAAGCGGTTCCACATGCCCTCGTAGCCGACGCTCTGGAAGAGGAAGAGGCCGACGACGTGGGCGAGGTTGATCAGCGCCAAGAACATGGCGATCAGGATCCGCGCCGCGCAGGCGAAGCCGAGCCGGCCTTCCTCGAGGTCGTGGCCCTGCGAGTCGCCGACGCAGTCGGCGGCGAGGATCGCCAGCAGCAGCGTGCCGACGATCGCGACGAAGATCCCGGCCAGGTCGCGTTTGGAGAGCGCCGGCATGTTGGCGGAGGGCCGCCAGCCCTTGTCGCGTCCCGCCCCCCGTTCGGTTTCCTTGACGTCGAGGACGTGGGGGCTCGCGGCGCGGTCGACGACCAGCTCGGTCACCGGCAGGTCGAGGTCGCGCTGGGCCTGCTCGAGCAGGCCGCGCTCGGCGAAGGCGCTTTCCTTGCCGCCGTGGGCGATGAGCAGGATCTGGTCGGGGTTGAACTTGAGGATCTCGTCCTCGATCGCGACCATCGGGTCGGAGTCGCCGACCTCGCCGTCGGCCTCGATCCCGGCCGAGCGCAGCTCCTCGAGGGTGCGGTCGAGCCGCTCGCGCGCCGGGCCGATCGCCTCGTCGACGTCCCCCATCGTGTGCTTGAGGCCGGAGTCGGCCAGGGCGGGGGCGACGACGAAGACGCTGGTCGGCTTGCCGTCGAGGTGGTCGACGACGCTCCGCCGCAGCTCCTCGCCCGCGACCGCCTCGTCGGCGACGATCAGGACGCGGCCGCCGCCACCGTCGCGCCCTGCGCTAGCGCTGTCGTCCTCGATCTCGACGCGCTCGTCAGCCATACACGGAAGGCGTACCCGGGAGGCACTCGGGGAAACAGTCCTACGGTGGTGCGATGAGCAAGAAGCAGAAGCTGCGGGAGTACGAGGACAAGCGGGACTTCCAGAAGACCCGCGAGCCGTCCGGCAAGGCACGCCGCAAGAAGAAAGCGAGTGCCGCGCCGCGCTTCGTCGTCCAGGAGCACAGCGCCCGCCGCCTGCACTGGGACCTGCGCCTCGAGCACGACGGCGTCGCCGCCTCCTGGGCGATCCCCAACGGCATCCCCGAGACCCCCGACGAGAACCGCAAGGCCGTCCACACCGAGGACCACCCGCTCGAGTACCTCGACTTCGAGGGCGAGATCCCGGCCGGCGAGTACGGCGCCGGGACGATGAAGGTCTGGGACCGGGGCACCTACGAGCTGGAGAAGTGGACGGAGGGGAAAGTCGTCCTCAGCTTCCACGGCGAGCGGCTCAGCGGGCGCTACGCGCTCTTCCGCGCCGGCGGCGAGCGCGACTGGATGATCCACCGCATCGACCCGCCGGCCGAGCGCCGCGACCCGTTCCCGGAGTCGGTCGTGCCGATGCTCGCCAAGCTCGCCGAGCCGCCGGCGAACGACGAGGGCTGGGCGGTCGAGGTGAAGTGGGACGGCGTGCGGGCGATCGCCTACTGCCAGCCCGGGCGGCTCGAGCTGCGGAGCCGCAACCTGCGCGACATCACCGCCCAGTACCCCGAGGTCCGCCGGCTCTCGCGCCAGCTCGGCTCGCGCGACGCGGTGCTCGACGGCGAGCTGGTCGCCTTCGACCCCGAGGGCCGCCCCAGCTTCGAGCGGCTCCAGCAGCGCATCCACCAGACCGCCGAGAGCGTCGTGCGGCGGCGGATGAAGGAATACCCCGTCACCTACGTCGTCTTCGACCTGCTCTACCTCGAAGGCCGCGACCTGACCGGCGAGCCCTACCGGCGTCGCCGCGAGCTGCTCGAGGGGCTGGAGCTGTCGGGACCGAGCTGGCAGACCCCCGGCTACTCGGTCGGGCACGCGCGCGAGCTGCTCGAGGCGAGCCGCGAGCAGCAGCTCGAGGGGATCGTGATGAAGCGGCTCGACTCCAAGTACATGCCGGGCAAGCGCGGCGGCTCCTGGCTGAAGGTGAAGAACACGGGCCGGCAGGAGCTGGTGATCGGCGGCTGGCTGCCGGGGGAAGGGCGCCGCAAGAACCGGCTCGGCGCCCTCCTGCTCGGCTGGTTCGACCCCGACGACGGCGGCCGCACCCTTCACTACGCGGGCAAAGTGGGGACCGGCTTCTCCGAGCGCGACCTCGACGACCTGGTGGAGCGTCTCCGTCCCCTGGCGATCGACGTCAACCCCTTCGCCGCCCGCCGGGGCCCGCGCAACGCGAACTGGGTCGAGCCGCGCCTGGTCGCCGAGATCGAGATGCGCGAGCTGACCAAGGAGGGGTTGGTCCGCCACGGCTCCTTCAAGGGGCTGCGCGAGGACAAGGACGCGGGCGAAGTCGTGCCCGAGCGACTCACGCTCACCGCGGAGAGGCTGCCGCGCGGCAAAGCCGAGCTGACCGTCGAGGGACGTGCCCTCCGCGTCTCCAACCTCGACAAGGTCCTCTATCCGGAGACCGGCTTCACCAAGGGCGACCTGATCGACTTCTACGCGCGGGTGGGGGACGTGCTGCTGCCGCACCTGCGCGGGCGGCCGCTGACCCTGAAGCGCTACCCCGACGGCGTCGAGGGCGGTCACTTCTACGAGAAGCGCTGCCCGGCGCACCGGCCGGAGTGGGTGCGGACGGCGAAGGTCTGGAGCGAGCGCCACCGCGAAGAGATCGACTACTGCCTGGTCGAGGATCTGCCGACGCTGGTCTGGGCGGCGAACCTCGCCGACATCGAGCTGCACACCTCGCTCTCGCTGGCGCGGGAGATGGAGCGGCCGACCTCGATCGTCTTCGACCTCGACCCCGGCGCGCCCGCCGACCTCCTCGACTGCTGCCAGGTGGCGCTCTGGATCCGGGGGATGCTGGAGCAGCTCGGCCTCCACAGCTACGCCAGGACCTCGGGCTCGAAGGGGATGCAGCTCTACGTCCCGCTCAACACCGAGGTCACCTACGAGCAGACCAAGCCGTTCGCGCGCGCGGTCGCCGAGACGCTGGAGGGCAGGTTCGGCGACCGGGTGGTCTCGCGGATGACCAAGAGCGAGCGCCCCGGCAGGGTGCTGATCGACTGGAGCCAGAACGACCCGCACAAGACGACCGTCTGCGTCTACTCGCTGCGGGCGAAGGAGCGCCCGACCGTCTCGACGCCGCTCGAGTGGGAGGAGGTCGAGGAGGCGCTGGCGGCGGACGACTCCGAGCGCCTCGTCTTCGACCACGCCGCGGTGCTGGAGCGGATCGAGGCGAAGGGCGATCTCTTCGCCTCGCTGCTGGGCGAGCGGCAAGCGCTCCCCTAGGGATCCGACACTAAAACCGAGGACAACAAAGGCGAGAGCCCGGCGTCGGCCGGGCTCTCGGAAGACAGGGGAAAGAGGCCCATCAGGGCGTCAGTCCCCTTCAAGCTTTGTAGCCATACGCTACCACGATGGCTCAGGCGGATAACTTCGCGGAAGCCGTGCATCAGAGAACGGCTGAGTTCGTCGATCCGGCAGTCCGCTGGCAGCGTGCACTTTGGAATACCGGCCTACTTCTCTGCCTCAAGGAGCTTATAGAGGCAAGTGACGCTGCTACGACTGGTGCGCTCAGCACGAGCGCGGTCAAGTGGCTGGCCAGTTACGCCAAGGGCATAGTGGCGAACGATCCGGGGGTTGGCTCTGACGAAGAGCGCAAGGCGATCATCGGGCTCCTTGAGCGCGATCTGTCGAGTGGCGGTGCGAACTACCTCGAGCTGAGGGAATGGATCGCCGCGATCGAGGAGGCCTATTTGTCTCGCTGGGCCGATGTCCTATCTCATGAGAATCGACCCAGCCGTGAGGAGGCCGCACGGGCTCTCGCGGGACATCTCCTAGACCTTCGCTTTTCACCGTCGGCGCTGACCTCTTGGCTGCAGGGCGTTCAGGGCGCCGATGGGCCGGCGCTGTTCGAGCAAGCCGACGAGCTGGCAAAGAGGCCTCTCGACACCTACGAAGTGATGTTGTTGTTCGACAAGCCGCCTCCCGAGCGGATCGCAAGGCCGCCTCAGTGGCGAGATGCACGGCAGGTGAGCCACTGGCTCGACGAACACGGCTTTGGGACCAGGCATCAGCAGGGGGGACGTCAGCACGGCGGGCTGCTCCTCGACCTCGAAGCTCGTGACCCCTATGGTGCGGCCCGTCAAGCCGCCGATGTGGTCGATCGCGTGTTGGCTCGTGTAAGCGTTGGCACTCGTCACACCGTTTCGGTAATGCGGCACGCATTCATTCGAGGCTTGTCCGCTCAGGTGGACCTTCGTCGAGTGAGGCGGGTCGAGGTGCGCGCGCTGGAACGTGAGCAGCGACTTCTGCATTTGGAGAGGACCGGTCCGGTCGATGACGCGCTGGAGCTTGTCTCGCACCTGAACGGCGCTCCGCCGCCGGTCGCCGTGACCGGGGGCTGGTCGGCGATCGAGAGCTTGCTGTCCGGACCAGGTGACGCCGACAAGGTCGTGACCGCAGAGCGCTTCGCGTATCTAGTCGCCTGCTCTTGGCCTCGGGCTGAGCTGACGACTCTGGCTTGGGCTCGGCAGACCGAGTCGCCCGGCGACGTGCTCGGCCGGAGCCTCTCGGTTTGCACGACGAACCGAAAGCGATGCGAGCTTCTCGTCAGCACACTGGAGGCTAAAGACGAACCAATCATTAGTGGGCTACGGGACCAGCTCGCCCAGCGGCGCGTGGAAAAGGTGATCAATAGCCCGCGTCACACTTTGCTTGCCATACAGCGACAAGCGGCTGCGTCGTTGCGGCGGCTGTATCGCCAGCGAAACCTCGTCCTCCATGGAGGTCAGGTCTCTGGAGAGGCGCTTTCGGCAACGTTGCGAACGGTCGCGCCGGTCGTTGGGGCCGGGTTGGACCGAATCGCACACGCTTCGTTGATCCGTGAGGAGAGGCCCCTTGACCTCGCGGCGAAGGCGAGAATGCAAGTCGAGCGGGCCGGCAGCGGCGACGGTCCTTCGCTAACTGCTCTGCTCGAATAGCGCGATGAGCGCTCGGAGTTTTCCGGAGGGTTTCTCAGGGAAAACCTAGGCATGACTGCGATCGGGGTCGGCCAGATTGAGGTGGGCTCCGCGCGCCTGGTCGTGCCGACGTGCGGGCCGCTGAGCGAACTGGTCGGCGCGATGCTCTCGACGCCGGCCGCGGACAACGCGGTGCTGCCGCTGGAGGCGGCCGAAGCGGTCGGGGGCCTGCTCGACGGAGTCGACGACCCGCTCGCCGACGACGACTTCCAGCTGGCGCTCTACCTGTGCTACGAGCTGCACTACCGCTCCTTCCCTCGCGTCGACCCGGCCTGGGAGTGGAGCCCGACCCTGCTGGCGGCGCGGGCGGCGTTGGAGGCGGCGTTCTTCGGCGCGCTAGAGGACACGGTCCCGGGCGGCGACCCGGTCGACCCCGGCGCCGTCGGCGACCACCTCTTCCGGCTCGAGGAAGGCGACGAGGGCGTCTCGCTCTCGCGCCACCTGGAGAGCCGCGCCGGCCTCGAGCAGCTCCGCGAGTTCGTCGTCCACCGCTCGCTCTACCAGCTCAAGGAGGCCGACCCGCACAGCTGGGCGATCCCGCGTCTCGCCGGTCCGGCCAAGACGGCGCTGCTCGAGGTGCAGTCCGACGAGTACGGCGGCGGTCGCCCCGAGCGGATGCACTCCGCGCTCTTCGCCAAGACGATGCGGGCGCTCGGGTTGGACGACCGCGAGAACGGCTACCTCGACCGCATCCCGGGGCCGACTCTGGCGACGGTCAACCTGATGTCGGCCTGCGGCCTGCACGGCGACCGGGTCGGGGCGATCGTCGGCCACCTGGCGATGTTCGAGATGACCTCGGCCGTGCCCAACCGCCGCTACGGCGACGCGCTGCGCCGGCTCGGCTTCGGCGCCGAGGCGACCGACTTCTACGACGAGCACGTCGAGGCCGACGCCGTGCACGAGAACATCGCCGCCTACGACCTCGCCGGGGGGCTGGCGCGGGCGAGGCCCGAGCTGGCCGCCGACATCGTCTTCGGGGCGCGGGCGCTGCTGTGCCTGGAGGACCGCTTCGCCCGCCACCTGCTCGGCGCCTGGGAGGCGGGGGAGTCGTCGTTGCGCCAGCCGCTGTGAGGGGGGACGGGGAGGGAGCGGGCGCGACCGTCTCCTACGTCCTGCCGCTGCGCTGGCGTGAGCCCGGGCCGATCGAGGAGCTGGCTGCCTACCTGCGGGGGCTCGGGGGCGAGGTGGGCGAGATCCTGGTGGTCGACGGCTCGCCGCCCGAGATCTTCGAGCGTCACGCGAGCGCCCTGCGCGGGGTCGCCCGTCACCTGCCGCCCGACCCCGACCTCGACTTCGAGATGGGCAAGGTGAACGGCGTCGTCACCGGACTGCGGCACTGCTCGCGCGAGCGGGTCGTGATCGCCGACGACGACGTCCGCTACGAGCCGGCGGCGCTGCGTCGTGCCGCCGCGCTGCTCGACAGGGCCGACCTGGTGCGACCGCAGAACCACTTCGACGAGCTGCGCTGGCACGCCCGCTGGGACACCGCCCGCTCGCTGCTCAACCGCGTCTTCACCGGCGACGGCGACTTCCCCGTCGGCGACTTCCCGGGCACGCTCGCGGTCCGCCGCTCGACGTTCACGGCCAGCGGCGCCTACGACGGCGACGCGCTCTTCGAGAACCTGGAGCTGATGCGGACGATCCGCGCCGCCGGCGGCACGGTGCTGACGCCGCTCGACCTCTACGTCGCGCGGCAGCCGCCGAGCACCGCCCACTTCCTCTCGCAGCGGGTGCGCCAGGCCTACGACGACTTCGCTATCCCGGCGCGGATGGGCGCCTGGCTGGCGATCGGGCCGTGGGCGGCGCGGCAGGTCGCCAGGCGGCGGGGCCGGCGGCTGGCGCTGGCGGCCGCCGCGTCGGTGGGCGTGGCGGAGATCGGCCGCCGCCGCGCCGGCGGCGCCGAGCGCTTCCCCTTCAGCGGCTCGCTGCTGGCGCCAGCCTGGATCGCCGAGCGGGCGGTCTGCGCTTGGCTCGCGGTCGGCGAACGGCTGGCCGGCGGCGTCCGCTACGGCGACCGGCGCCTGCGCCACGCGGCGACGCCGATGCGCGAGCTGCGGTGGCGCTATGCCGAGTCGGGCGCGAGCACGTCGGCGCCGCGCTCGAGCGATTCAGGGCCGGGGCCGATCGCCCCCGAATCGTCCAAGACCCCTGCCTGATCGGGCGGCTCGGCGACGCCGCTCTCGGCGCGGAAGCGGATCCCCTTGTGAGTGCCGTCGCAGAAGGGCCGCATCCGCGAGCGGCCGCAGCGGCACAGCGCGACGACCCGGCGCTTCACCTCGATCTCGTTGCCGTCCTGGTCGACGAGCACGAATGGCCCGCGGACCAGGTATGGCCCGTTGCGGTAGGGCGTGATCCGGGTCTGAGGTGCGTCCTGCCCGTCGCTCGCCGCTGGCTCAGCCACGGACGGCCTTGGTGACGATGTTCCTGATCCGGGTCCTGTCGCGCTTGGCGAGCTTGTCCGGCCGCCCCCTCGACTTCTTGACCAGCGTCCAGAGCTCGCTGCGCTCCTTGTGGGTCAGGTTGGTCTCGACCCGCTCGCGGCCCTTCTCGGTCAGCCAGAGGGCGACCGCCCAGACCATCTTCCAGGGGATGCGCCGCCAGGCGAACGGCAGCATGCGGCGGGCGATCCAGGGAGCCATGCGGCAGTCCTACCCGTGCCGAGCACGCGCCGAACGTACGCTTGCACCGTTAGGGGTCTATATGACCCAAAACGGGGCAAGCGTGCCCGGCAGGCGTCCTAGTCCCGGCCGATGACGTACGCCCCGGTCAGGATCGCCACGTAGAGCCAGGCCTGGCGGGCGATGAGCTCATCGGTCCCCGGAGCGGTGTCGCCACCCTTGATGATGGCGGCGCTGATCAGGATCCCCACGGCGACCCACGCGCGTTCAGTCAGAGCATGTGCGCCTTGGCTGAATGCAAGAGCGCACTCTCGAATTTCGAACTGTTATTGCAGCTACTCGCTCGCCGCGGAGCCGAACCCTGCGCCGTCATACACCTGACAGTTGGGGCACCAGTAGGTCGTGCGATTCGCGTCGCCCTGGCCGCGCGAGGCGATCGGGGCGCCGCAGACCGGGCAGGGACGGCCGGCGCGGCGGTAGACGGCTCGCTCGTGCCGCCCTTCGGCGACGGCGCGCTGCATCTGCTCGCGGGCGGCGAGCAGGACTCGCTCCAGGTCGGCGTCGCTCGAGCCGGCGACTTGTCGCCACGGGTCGAGGCGGGCGGCGAAGCAGGCCTCGCTCTTGAAGATGTTGCCGATGCCGGCGATCCGTCGCTGGTCGAGCAGCGCCTCGCCGAGCTCGGTCTCGCTCGCGCCGCGCAGCGAGCGCACCGCCTCCGCCAGGTCGAAGTCCTCGGCGAGGATGTCGGGTCCCAGCCCGCCCAGCTGCGGGTCGAGCCGCACGGCGCTCGCCCGCAGCACCCGCAGGGTCGGGCCGCCGAACTGGACCGCCTCCCACCGCTCGCCGCGCAGCACTGCCCAGGCGGCCCCCGCCGGCTTGCGCCACGTCCCGCCGCGGCGGTAGACGTGCCAGGCCCCGTTCATGCCGAGGTGGCTGTGCAGGACGAGGTCGCCGAAGCGCAGCAGCAGGTTCTTGCCGTGTGCGCCGACGCCGTCGAGGCGCCTGCCGTCGAGGCGCTCGAGCCCCGCTATCCGGCCCCGCGGGTTGGGGCTGGAGACCGAGACCTCCGCGCCGCCAAGCGTCTGCTCGAGTCGCCTGGCGGCGCGGAGGACAATGTCGCCCTCGGCCAAATCGCTAGCGCGTGATGGGCTGCGACCGCGGTTGCGTCCCGCCCACGTCCTCGGCGCTTTCCTGAGCGCTCGATTTCATCTCCGCGGCCTGTTCGGAGCCGGCTTCCCTGGCGGTCTCTTTCGCCTGCTCCGCCACCTGGCCGGCGACGTCCTTGCCGCGCTCGACCGCCTCTTCGCCCATCTCCGACGCCTTCTCCTTGACCTGGTCGGCGAGCGGGCCCATCTTCTCGTCCTCGACTCGGGTGCTGGGCAGCATCATCCCGGCGAGGAAGCCGGCGGCAAGGCCGCCGAGCGCCAGCCCGATTGGGTTTTCCTGGGCGACGCCGGCAGCCTGCCGGGCGCCTTCCTTCATCTGTTCGGTGTCCGGCGTCGCTTCGCCGATCCTCGACGTGGTTCCCATCATCTGGCCTCGCAACCTCTCCTTCTTGTCGGCGAACGACTCCTTGACGCGCCCTTTGACGTCGGTCTTGTGCGCCAGCGCGTCCACGGTGTCGCCCATTTCCGACCTGGTCTGCTCTATCTCCTCGCGGATCTGACTCGGGTCTTGGCCCATTGCACGTCCTCCTTGACGCTCTCGACGGTTTCCTCGGGGGCGGGAGGCATGCTCTCCCTCACTTTGTCCCGGCCCCTGAGGCCGAGGACGGCGGCGACTGCCCCGTACACCACGGTCACGATCAGCGCCGCCACCCACGCGTCCATCGCCTCGGAGAGGAGAAGGATCAGGAAGGCGGTCAGCGCCCCGGCGGCGAGCAGTCCGACGACGCCGGCGGCGCCGAGGATGCCGGCGCCCTTGCCGGCCTGCTTGCCTTTCTCGGAGAGCTCGGCCTTGGCCAGCTCGAGCTCCTGGCGGACCAGTTCCGAGCTCTTCTCGGAGAGCTGCTTGAGCAGCTCCCCGGTCGAGCTCTCGCGCAGATCGGCGCTCTGGCCGTTCACCGCGCTCATCGCCCCACGGCCGGCCCGGTCGGGACCGGGCTCTCCGCCGGCGTCCCGAGCGGCACCGACTGGCGTCCCGTCAGCGGTTCGCCCGGCGCGCTCGTGCCGGCGGTGTCCGGGAGGGGCGCCGGCGCCCTGCCCAGCTCGCGCGTCCGGTACTGGGAGCCGACGCGGCTCTGGTAGCGGCCGCGGCTGGAGGACTTGAGGAAGCGGGCGGCGGCGATGCCGACCAGCAGCCCTCCGGCGAGGACCGCCATCGGCTGGCGCCGCCCGAAGTCCTCGATGTCGGAGAGGATCGAGTCGCCGTCGGCCTCCTTCAGGTAGGAGCCGAGCTGCTCGGCCTTGTCGGCGCCTTTCTCCACGTATTTGGCGGGGGTGTCCTTGCCCTGTTTGCGCAGCTCCTCGCTGACGCTGCGCATGTCCTGGGCCGCGGTGCTCACCTGCTCGCCGGCCTGGGTCGAGCGCTGGTCGACCTGCTCGCTCACCTTCCCGCGTGCCTGACCGGCCGCTTCCTGCGCTTTTTCCTGCGCCTGGCCGGCTACTTCCTGCGCCTTTTCGCGCACCTGCGATTCGTCTTGCCCCTGGGCGCTCGTGCCCGGCGGACTGGTCGCATCAGCCATTCCAAGTACCTCCACGTTCGTATTCCCCGGCGCCGTTTGCCCCGGTATGTGTGACTGCCCGCAAAGCGAGAAGGCAAACGAGTGAGGGAGGATCGCCGCCGTGGAATCCCCCATCTCGATCTTCCTGCGCTTCCTCAAGTTCGGCTGCCTCGCCTGGGGCGGGCCGGCGGCGCAGATCGCGATGATCAAGCACGAGTGCGTCGACGAGGAGGGCTGGGTCGACGAGGAGACCTTCAAGCGGACGCTCGCCGTCTACCAGGTGCTGCCCGGCCCGGAGGCGCACGAGCTCTGCGTCTTCTTCGGCCGCCTCCGCGGCGGCAAGCTGGGCGGCTTCCTCGCCGGGCTCGGCTTCATGCTGCCCGGCTTCCTCCTGATGCTCGGCCTCTCGGCGCTCTACGTCGAGGCCGAACTGGCCGGCCACCTGGACGAGCTCTTCTACGGGCTGACGGCGGCGGTCGGCGCGATCGTCGCCCGGGCGCTGGTGCGGCTCAGCGGCGCCTTCGTCACCGACGTGCCGCTGGCGATCGTCGCCGTCGTCGCCTTCGCGCTGACCCTGTTCGCCGAGGCCGCGTTCGTTCTCGTCCTCTTGGGCGGCGGGCTCGCCTACGAGCTGTGGAGCAACGCCTCGCGCTGGCGCGGGCGGGTCAGCTCGTTTGCCTTGCCGGGGCCGCTCGTCCTCGGCCTGGCGCTCGGCGCGATCGCCCTGCCGCTCGGCGCCGAGATCTTCCTCGAGGGCCTCAAGGCCGGGCTGCTGACCTTCGGCGGCGCCTTCACCGTCATCCCCTTCCTGCACGACACCGCGGTCGAGGGCCAGGGCTGGCTCACCGACGACCAGTTCGTCGACGGGCTGGCGATCGGCGGGGTGCTGCCGGCACCGCTGATCATCTTCTCCACCTTCGTCGGCTACCTGGCGGGCGGGCTCGGCGGCGGCCTGCTGATGACGGTGGGCATCTTCCTGCCGGCCTTCGTGCTGCCGATCTTCTTCCACCGCTTCCTCGTCGCCGCTGCCGAGAACGAGCGGATCCGCGCCTTCCTGCTCGGCGTCGCCGCGGCGGTGATCGGCCTGATCGCGGCGGTCACGGTGGACATCGTCGAGACGAGCGTCGTGGACGTGCCGACCGCGCTGCTGGCGATCGGCGCCTTCCTCGTCCTCAACCGCTGGCACGGCAAGCTGACCGTGCTCTACGTGGTGCTCGGCTGCGGGGCGATCGGCGCCCTCCTGCAGCTCACCGTGATCTAGCCTCGTTGAGATGGCCCGCCGTGCCACTCCCGACGACGCGGCCGACGTCGCCCGTCTCCTGCACGACTTCAACACCGAGTTCGGGGAACCGACGCCGGGCGTGGCGATCCTGGCCGAGCGGGCCGAGCGGATGCTGGCGGCGGGCGAGCTGACCGTGCTGCTGGCCGGCGAGGGACCGGACGGGATCGCGCAGCTGCGCCTGGCCCCCTCTATATGGAGCGACGCGCCCGGCGCCTACCTGGAAGAGCTCTACGTGGCGCCGGCGAGGCGCGGGCGCGGGATGGGGCGCGCCCTGCTGAACGCGGCCATGGACACCGCCCGCGAGGCCGGCGCCGACCACATCGACCTCAACACCGCCGAGACCGACACGGCGGCCCGCGCCCTCTACGAGAGCGCCGGCTTCACCAACCGCGAGGGCCGCCCGGACGGCCCCCGGATGCTCTATTACGAGCGCGAGCTCTAGCCGTCGTTGCGCTCGGCGGCGCGCTCGCGCGCCTCGGCCTTCTCCTCCAGCGACATCGCGCCCGGGTGGCCGTCGCCGGGCCAGGGGCTGAGCAGGAGCAGCAGGCGGGCGTCGGCGCGGGCCGCGATCGTGCGCCGCTCGCCGGGGTCGAACTCGAAGAGGTGGCCGGGGCCGGCCGCCTCGCTCTCGCCGCCCGCGGTCGTCACCTCCACCTCGCCGTCGACGACCACGACACGGGCGCGCTCGTGCACCTCGTGCTCCCGCATCTCCTCGCCCGCCGGCAGGTGCAGGGCGATCGCCCGCGCGTCGCCGTCGGTGGAGAGGATCCGGGGCTCGTGCGCCGCCACGTCGGCCGTCTTCAGGTTCCAGCTCTTCATCGTTGCCGCTACCTCCTACCTGGTCGCCACTTCTTCTGAACCGGCTTTCGACCGCCTCAACCGAGTTCCTCGCGCAGCCAGAGATGTGCCGCGGCGGAGGCGCCGGCGACGCCGACCCCGGCCGCCAGGCCGGCCGGCGAGAGCGCGCGCCGGGCCGCCAGCGTGGCCAGCATGTCGACGAGGTCGGCAAGCGCCGCCCCCTCCAGCCAGGGCCGCAGGGCGGCGCGGCGGTCGCGCCGCCTCGCTGGCCGTGCCAGCGCGTAGAGGATGCCGGCGCCGAGCGCGACGTCGCGCCCGCCCGCCGCGCGCGCCATCAGCTTCGCCCCCGGGCTCTCGGCGTGGCCGCCGATCCAGCCACGCGTCGTCAGCCCCGGCACGGCGGCCAGCGCCGCGCCGATCGCGATGCGGCTGGCGGCGAGGGTCGTGGCGGCCTTCCTGCGGTCCACGCCCGTCCGCTACCCGCTCGCGCCGGATCGATCACCGGTTCGGAGGCTAGGTGACCAGATCGTCTCGCGCCGGGACGACGGGCAGCGCCCGGGCCAGGCTGCCGACGTAGGCCAGCGCGGTCAGCCGGTCGAATCGCAGAACGCCCTCCGCGAGCTCGGGGTCGCTGGCGCGGGCCGCGTGCACGGTGACGAAGAGCTCGCTGGGATCGCCGAGCCGCCGCGCGGTCTCGGTCACGTCCATCGTGATGTTCGTCGGCGTCAGGTGGTGAGGGGGGCGGCGGTCGAAGGGACTGACCGGCCCCCGTTTCCAGTCGCAGTGACCCTCGGCTCCCCAGCATTCCTCCTGGGAGAAGATCGAGAACGAGCCGGCGAAGCGCTCGTGCTCGCGATCGGCGCCGGACTCGAGTCCCTCCGCGTTCAGGAAGACGTAGGCGGTGAAGGAGCCGGCGTCGCCGCGGACGTTGACGAACTCGAGGTCGATGCGGTTGACGGCGTCGAAGGCGATCGGCAGCGCGAGCGGCTCGGGATTGGTCCAGCGCTGCATCAGCCTGGCCCCTCGACCGTCGAGGACTGGGCCGCGTACTCGTAGCCGAGCTGCAGCACGTCGAGCACGTCGCTCACACGCAGCGAGGGCGCCTTGGCAAAGGTCATCGGCACGTCGAGCAGGGCCGGGCCGGGCGCTTCTCCCTGCGGCGACGCCTGCCAGATCCGCCAGAGGCGGTCGACCATCGAGTGGTGCGCCCAGAAGATCGGGTCGAAGGCCGCCCAGTTCTGATCCATCATCTGGCCGGTCCTGCCGCCGACCCAGCCGTGGATGTTGTTGTGGAGTCGCCGGCAGCGGTCCCAGAACTGTTCGTAGGTGGTCGATTCCATCAGCCAGCCGTAGAAGCTGCCGAGCGGCGGCGGCACCGGAGCCGGCGTTTCGGGGTCGTCGTGGCCGCCTGGGTCGCGATGCGTCTCCGTCGGCCAGCCGGGCTGGCGTTCGGTCTGCGGCTCGATCGGAGCGCTCGCGAGCACGTTCTGCTGCCCGTTCACCTCCGCCTCGTCGTAGGCAGCCGGGATCCCCGGCTCGTTCATCCAGTCCCACCAGGGCAGCGTCACGTCAGGGTCCACTTCCTGCAGGGCCAGCTCGAAGTGGTAGAGGTAGCCGCGATGCCAGGGGAGGAAGAGCGAATTGCCGTGCTCGCAGATCTGCAGCGGCACGCCATGCCAGCCGGCGAAGAACTGGTAGCCCCGGTTGTCGGGCCGCTCGAGCATTTGGGCGATCGCGGCTCGGAACCGTTCGACTTCTTCCTCCGTCATCTGCGAGATGTTGTGGCGCACCTTGACCGCGCTCCACTCGCGAGGGGTGCGGGCCGCGACCTGGATGGTCATCGTCGCAGCCGCTCCCGAATCCGCAGCAACGCGGTGCCCATCAGCGCCGCGGCGGCCGGCACGAGCGCGATCAGCGACTCCTCGACCGGCATTCCCGCGATGTGCGCCGACAGCGTCATCGCGATCAGGCTAAGTACCCAAGGGCGCTCAAGTCAATATCTAAAGGTGAAAAACATCTTTAGTTAACAGTCACTGCCAGCAGTCACCTGGTCAGCGGAGTCCGGCGTTCCGGCGCGGCGCCCGATCCGTCCGCGCGGGGAGCGACCATCGCCCCATGTGGATCGTGCGCGTCGTCTGCTCGGACTCCAGCTGCGCGGAGGAGCATGAGGTCGTCGTCTCGCGGCTCGACGACGTCGAGGAGTCGGTGTGCGAGGGGTGCGGCTGCTGCGTCGTGGTCCTCGCCGTGGCGAGCTTCGAGCCGCTCTCCCTCATCGCCCCGCCCGTGCCCGCAGCACCTCGCGTTCGCGCGCGTTGCCGCTGAGGGCGGCGGCGCGGTCGAACTCCAGTGCCGCCTCTTCGGCGCGGCCGAGCCGCTCCAGCAGCTCGCCGCGCGCCGCGGGCAGCAGGTGGTAGCCGCGCAGGGCGGGCTCCTCCGCGAGGCCGTCGAGCAGCTCGAGGCCGGCGGCCGGGCCGAAGGCCATCCCGACCGCGACCGCCCGGTTCAGCCGCACCACCGGCGAGCCGGTTAGCGCGTCGAGGGCGTCGTAGAGGGCGACGATCCGCTCCCAGTCGGTCGCCTCGGGCGTGCGGGCCCGGGCGTGGCAGGCGGCGATCGCCGCCTGCAGGGCGTAGGGGCCGAGCGGCCGGCCCAGCGCCTCGGCCTGCTCCAGCGCCGCCGTCCCGCGCCCGATCAGGACCAGGTCCCAGCGCGAGCGGTCCTGCTCCATCAGGGGGACCGCTTCGCCGGCCGGCCCGGTCCGCGCCGGGAAGCGCGCCGCCTGCAGCTCCATCAGCGCGGCGAGCCCCAGCACCTCCGGCTCGCGCGGCATCAGGCCGGCGAGGACGCGGCCGAGCCGCATCGCCTCCTCGCAGAGGTCGGCGCGGATCCACTCCTCGCCGCCGCTCGCCGCGTAGCCCTCGTTGAAGATCGCGTAGACCACCTCCAGCACCGAGGCGAGCCGCCGCGTGCGCTCGGCCGCGCCCGGCACCTCGATCGGCACCCGCGCCTCGGCCAGGCTGCGCTTGGCGCGGACGATCCGCTGCGCCACGGTCGCCTCCTTGACGAGGAAGGCACGGGCGATCTCCGCCGTCGTCAGCGAGCCGACCAGGCGCAGGGTCAGGGCCACCCGCGCCTCGGTGGCCAGCACCGGGTGGCAGGCGGTGAAGATCAGGCTGAGCAGGTCGTCTTCGACGTCGTCGTCCGCGGCGGCGGCGAGGTCGCGCTCGCCGACCCGCGCCCGCAGCTCGGCTTCGCGTCCCAGCTCCCGCTCCTTGCGCGCCGCCATCTCGCCGCGGCGCAGCCGGTCGATCGCCCGGTTCTTCGCGGTCGCCATCAGCCAGGCGCCGGGCTTCTCGGGGACGCCGGCCCGCGGCCACTGCTCCAGCGCCGCGACCAGCGCGTCCTGGGCCAGGTCCTCGGCGAGGCCGACGTCGCCCGTCATCCGGGCCAGCGCGGCGATCAGCCGCGCCGACTCGATCCGCCAGACGGCGTCGATCGCGCGGCGGGCGTCCCTCTCGCTCATCGTCCTGCCCGCCGCGCCTTTCGGCCCGCTACTGGTTCTGCTCCGCCTGCGCCCGCAGCCGTTCCTCCTGCTCGCGCAGCTCCGGCGTCAGCTCCTCGCCGAAGTCGTCGGCCTCGAAGACGGGGCGGATCTCGATCGCGCCGGCTTCGTGGTGGGGGTTGGGGCAGCGCTTCATCCACTCGACCGCCTCGTCCATCGAGCGCACCTGCAGCAGCCAGTAGCCCGCGATCAGCTCCTTGGTCTCGGCGAAGGGCCCGTCGATCACGGTGCGCTCGTCGTCCCCCCCGAACGTCACCCGCACCCCTTTGGAGGAGGGGTGCAGCCCCTCGCCGGCCAGCATCACGCCCGCCTTGACCAGCTCTTCGTTGAACTCGCCCATCGCGGCGAGCAGCTCCTCGCTCGGCATCTTGCCGGCCTCGGAGTCCTTCGACGCCTTGACGATCGCCATCACTCTCATCTCGGATCCTTTCTCTCGTCGTCCGCGGCAGCTCGGTCACCCGATCTTCCGCCTTTTACCTATACGACGAACGAGCGAGGGCGAAATCGACAGGCACCGGAACTAGGCTGCGACGATGATCGTCGACTGCGCCGTCTACGAGCAGGGCCATCGCCGCGACGGGCGGCTGACCATCGACGAGGCTGGCAGGGCCTCGCGGGAGGGGGAGGCCTTCGTCTGGCTTGGCCTGCTCGAACCGACCGAGGAGGAGTTCGAGTCGATCGCGCGCCAGTTCGACCTGCACGAGCTGGCAGTCGAGGACGCGATCAAGGCCCACCAGCGGCCGAAGGTCGAGCTCTACGACGACACGCTGTTCGTCGTCCTCAAGACCGCCCGCTACGTCGACTCCGAGGAGGTGATCGAGATCGGCGAGGTGATGCTCTTCGTCCACCCCGGCTTCATCGTCACCGTCCGCCACGGGGAGGCCGACCTGGCCGCGGTGAGGACGAGGATCGAGGGGCGCCCGGACCTGCTCTGCCACGGCAGCGGCATGGCCCTCTACGCGATCCTCGACCACGTCGTCGACGGCTACGAGGTCGCTGCCCAGGGGGTGGACGACGACATCCAGGAGGTCGAGCGCCAGGTCTTCTCCGAGGAGCGCGTCAACCCGGTCGAGCGCATCTACAAGCTGGAGCGCGAGGTGCTCGACTTCCACGCGGCGGTCTCGCCGCTGGAGCCGGCCGTGGACGCGATCGTCCGCGGCCACTACGAGGTCGTCCCGGACGAGCTGCGCGAGTACTTCCGCGACGTCCACGACCACCTGCGCCGGGTCGGCCGCCGCATCGCCGACTTCCGCGAGCTGCTCGGCAGCGCCCTGCACGCCAACCTGACCCAGGTCTCGGTTCGCCAGAACGAGGACATGCGCAAGATCTCCGCCTGGGTCGCGATCCTCGCCGTGCCGACGATGGTCGCCGGCCTCTACGGGATGAACTTCGAGCACATGCCGGAGCTCGAATGGCGCTTCGGCTATCCGGCGGTCCTGGTGCTGATCGCGGTGATCTGCGCCGTCCTGTACCGGCGCTTCAAGCGGGCCGGTTGGCTCTAGGCGGCGGTCGGGAACCGGGCGGAGTTTTTTGGGGGCCCTGGCCCCTAAAAAACTCCTGTCGCCGCTACACGCGCTGGACGTTCATCCGGAACCAGATCCCGCTGTCGCGGTCGCTCGCGCCCCATTCCTCGACCAGCCCGTCGACGATCCTCACCGCGAGGGAGTCGTCGCGCCGGTCCCTCGCCCGGACCAGCGCGCGGGCGCCTGGGCCGTCGTCGGATAGGGCGCCCTCGAGCCTTCCGTCGTCGAGCTCCAGCCAGATCTCGATCGGCTTGCGGGCGCCCTGCGCGACGCTCATCGTGACCAGCTCGCTGACCACGGTCTTGACGTCCGAGGTGGAGCGCTCGTCGATCTCGCTCGACATGGCCGAGACCTGGCGCCGTGCCTGCCGCGGCGCCTCGACGGTGGGAAACACCCGCATCCGCATGGGGTCCCTCTACCCGACCCCGGCCGCTCATCACCTCTTTTAGGTAGGGAGGTCGGCTCCGGGGGCGCCGCGCCCTTGAGACCGCCGCCGGGCAGGGCATAGGATCGCGACGTGCGCCGCCTCGCCCCGACGCTCGCCCTCCTCGCGCTGGCCCTCCTCTGCGCCCCCGGCGCCTCGGCCGCGACCGGCGACCTCGCCTTCAAGGACTGCCTCGCCAAGTTTGCCGCCGGCCCCTGCGGGGCGGTGCCGAACGAAGTGCTCGAGGGGGGACGCGACGTCGCGATCAGCCCGGACGGGAAACTGGTCTTCGTCGCCGACATGCAGGACTCCGTCGTCGGCTTCACCCGCAGCCTCGTCAACGGCTCGGTCTCCTTCGCCGGCTGCGTAGTCACCAAAGAAGGCGGCGACGCCGGCTGCGCGGAGCTCAGCGCCAACGTGCTCCTGCAGCCGCGCTCGCTCGCCTTCTCCCCCGACGGCACCTCGCTCTACGTCGCGGCGGAGACCTCGGACACGATCGTGCGCCTCACGGTGGGGGCCGGCGGCGCGCTCGCCTTCGCCGGCTGCGTCGAGGACGACGCCCTGCCCGACTGGGGCTGCGCGACCGAAGTGGCCAGCCTCGACGGGCCGCTGCGCGTCGTCGCCGCGCCCGACGGGGCGGTGTACGCGGTCAGCCAGGAAGCGACGCTGAGCCACTTCTCCGCCGGCCTCGCCTTGCAGAGCTGTTACCGCGAGGTGCCGATCCTCGGCTGCGCGACCCAGGCCGAGCCGCTCGAAGCTCCCCATGGACTGGCGGTCAGCCCCGACGGCAAGCACCTCTACGTGACCTCCGTCGGCCGCGACGCGATCACCTGGTTCACCCGCAACCCGACGACCGGGACGCTGACCCTCGCCGGCTGCCTCGCCGACGACGACGACATCACGCTCTTCTCGGACGCCTGCGCCGAGGAGGCGGGGGTCAACTACGACTGGCTCAACCACATCGCGCTCAACCCGACCGGCGCGCACGCCTACGTGACCGACGAGACCGGCCTCGGCGTCGTCTATCACTTCGCCCGCGACGCGACGACGGGGGCGCTGACCCGCCAGGACTGCCTCGCCGACGACCTCAACATCGACGCGCCCGGCTGCGCGGAGCTGGACGACGCGACGGGGTCCGGCCTGGCATCGGTGACCGACGCGGTGGTCAGCCCCGACTCCGCCAACCTCTACACGGTGGCCTTCCAGGACTCGGCGCTGAGCACCTTCGGCCTCTCCTCGCCGGGTGGGACGCTCAGCCACATCCGCTGCCTGCGCGCCAACGCGGTCCAGGGCTGCGCCGGCTTCGCCGAGTCCTCGGCTCTCTCCGGCCCGTTCGGGGTCGCGATCAGCACCGACGGCCACGACCTCTACGTGGCGAACGGCAACGGCGTTCCGGCGCTACTCCACTTCGAGCGCGACGCGCCCGGCAGCCGCCCCGGTGAAGAAGAAGGCGGAGAAGAAGAACCCGGTCCAGGTCCGGGACCAGGGCCGGGCCCCGGCCCCACTCCTGGACCGACGCCGACTCCCAGCCCCGGCCCGAACCCCTCCTCGCCGCCGCTCAAATGCGGCGGCCTGCGGGCGACGATCGTCGGCACCGCCCGCGCCGACTCGCTCCGCGGCACCCCGAAAGCCGACGTGATCGCCGCCGGCAGCGGTAACGACAAGGTCCAGGGCCTCGGCGGCAAGGACGTCGTCTGCGGCGAGGGTGGCAACGACCAGCTCGGCGGCGGGCCGGGCGGCGACACCCTGCTCGGCGGCCCCGGCCGGGACATCCTCAGGGGCGCCGGCGGCCCGGACCGCCTGCTAGGCGGCCCGGGCTCCGATCAGCTGCTCGGCGGGCCCGGCCGGAACCGGGCCAGGCAATAAGCCTCCCAAGCCGCAGCAGCCCGGTCGTCCTAGGCCTGTAGCGCAGCGGCTCTACTCGGCCAGTCGCTCGACGGCCGCGGCGAACTCGCGGATGTCGTCGAGGAAGGACAGCGACGCGAACACCGCCCGGTCGTCGATCTCCATATAGAGATGGACCAGGAGGTTGCGCTGCCTGGCGGCGCTGGCGAGCCGCTCGGCGACCTCGGCTGAGACCACGCCCTTGTCGCCGAGGATCTTGAACACCTCGGCATAGCTCGACGGGGCCGTGGCCGACTGCTCGCTTACGACCTGGGCTGCCAGGTCGATGCAGGTCTGGATCGAGAGCTGAAGCAGCCGTTCGGTCGCGAGGCGCCGCTGGGCGTCGGCGAGGTAGGCCTCTTCGCCACCGCCGCGCACCTCCTCGAGCTGCTCGAGCATCGCCTCCAGTCGCTCGAGGCGGGCCCCGACCTGCTCAGCGTCGACCAAACCGGCCTTCCTCCATCCGCCGCCGCATGCCGCGGTGGAGCTCCGCCCGCAGGGGCGCCGTGTCGAGGTACTCGAGGATCGCCCTCGTCTCGAGTCGCACCCGCTCGTCGCGGTCGCGCTCGACCAGGCGCCTGCCGTCGCGGATGGCGCGATGCCGCATCAGCGGCGGGGCGTCGTTGAGCAGGATGACGTCGATCTCGTCAGTGCCGAGGGCGCGAGCGGCTTCCGCGGCGACCTCGAGTCGGAGGCTTGAACGGCCGCTTGGGTCAAGCGAAGGGTCGTGCCAGACCGCGACGTCGACGTCCGACAACGGGCCGGGATTCCCACGCGCATGCGAGCCGATCAGCAGCGCCGCGACCACGCCGTCGCGATCGAGCGCCTTGCCGAGGCGTTCCAGCGCGTCGTCGCCTGGTGGCGCAACCCGTGACTTCTCGTCCACTACGGTCACCGGCTACATCGTCGCCGATCGATCGGATCGAGTCCAGGCTGCCAGGGCGAGCTTCGGTGCTTCGCTACCCGGGCGCCAGCCGAGCCTGGACACGGCGGCGCGAGTTGAGGCCGCCCGGCAGGAAGAGGCGAGCCGTGCGAGCGCGGATCACGTCGCGGCCGCCGGCGGCGTGGAAGGCGATCGTCAGCCGCACCTTCACCTGACCGGTGCGGAGCAGCGTCGCGAGCGCCCGCCCGACCGGCCACAGGGGCGCGCCCCAGGCGGTGTAGTCGCGCCTGCTGACCAGCTCTTTGGGCTGTAGGCCCTTGCTCGTGAGCTCGATCCTGCCGGCGCGGCGGATCACGCAACGGAGGTGCGGGGCCTGATAGCCGTCGGACTGCTCCAGCGCCTGGATCTCGAGCAGTTCCGCCCGCGGCGTCGACTCGCAGCCGGCGGTCGAGTCGCCCCGGCCGGTCTTCGCGCCGTCCCAGCCAGCCCCGCAGTCGACGCGGTCGGGCTTGCCCTCGAGCGGACCCGGCGAGCCGAGGAAATCGCGCAACTCCCGCTCGTCCGCGACCGCCATCCCGGCGGCGATCCGGTCGCCTCCGGTGCCGCCGAAGAGCGAGTCGCGGCCGACGTCGCCGCTGATGCGATCGGCCCCCTGCTCACCGTGAATCTCATCCGCTCCCTCGTCGCCGAAGAGCAGGTCGCCGCCCTCGCCGCCGGCGCCGCGGTCGCGGCCCGGGCCGAGCTCGATCTCGTCGCCGCCGGCATCGCCGGCCACACGATCGTCGCCGGGGCCGCCCGTGATCCGGTCTTTCTCGGCCCCGCCGGAGGCTTCGTCGTCGCCGCCGCCGAGCCCGATCTCGTCCTGGCCCGCCCCGCCGCTGGCGACGTCGTCGCCCGAATTGGCGCCCTGCCCGCCGTAGGACGGGTCGAGCAGCCAGTCGTCGCCCTCGGCGCCGAACAGCTCGTCGTCTCCTTCGCCGCCGTAGATTTCGTCGTTGCGCGAGCGGCCGTGGATCGTGTCGTCGCCGGCGCCGCCGAAGAGCGCAGCCGCTCGGTCCTCGGGGGCGATCAGGGTGTCGGCTCCGGCGCCGGTCTCGACCGCGCTCGCACCGTCCAGGTTGTCGCCCTCGCCGGCGCCGCCGTCGTCGGCGAGCCCGTTGGGGTCGTAGTGGACGCCCTCGCCGCGTTCGGAGTAGTCGATCGACTCGTATGCGCCCTCGCCGAGATCGACATCGTCAGGGCCGTCTGGGCGAGCGCCGCCCTTGAACTCGTCGCTGCCGCCCCCCGTGCGGACCAGGTCGGCGCCGGGGCTCGCCTCGATCAGGTCGGGTCCGGGGCCGGTGAGGACGGTGTCGTCTCCGGCGCCGGGGGTGACGGTGACGTGGATCGGGGCCCAGACGAGGCCGCGCCAGGGATGCTGCGGATCGAGCGCGTCGGCCGGGATGGCCGTGGTGTCGAGCCGGCTGCCGGCGTCGCCGAGCCGGAAGGCGAGCGTCAGCTCCCACTTCGTCCCCGGGGTGTAGCGGCAGCCTTTGAAGCACTCGATGTTGTCGCCGGGGGTCGACTTGTGGACCTTGCAGTGGACCGCGACGCCGGGCGCGCCGCCGCCGCTGCAGCCGGCGCCCGGCGTGACGGAGGCCGTGGCGTCGATCAGCCGCAGGTCGTAATAGAGGCCCTCTTCGCCCGCGACGGAGACGGTCAGGTCGTTCGCCTCGGCGGCGCCCGCGGCGAAGACGAGCTTCGCCTGGCGCGGTTCGGCCTCCAGCTCTTCGACGCCGACGGTGGCCGCCGGCGAGGTCGCGGGGAGGACGAGGGCGGCGCAGGCAGCAGCCAGCGCTGGAAGTCCCCGCCAGATCGTCGTTCCCCTTCTCATACCGAATCGCTTTCCCAACCCCGGCCGGCGTGGGGAGTTGCGCGGGGTATATGGAGTCGCCTTGTCGCGCCCCTCACTTCACCGAGCCGGCCAGCAGCCCCTGCACGAAGTAGCGCTGGAAGGCGAAGAAGACGGCGAGCGGGATCGCCAGCGAGATGAAGGCCGCTGGCGCGATCAGGTCGATGTTGGAGCCGAACTGGCGGAACTGGGAGAAGATCGCGACCGTGATCGGCTGGGTGTCGCGGCCGAAGGTGAGCGCGACGAGGAAGCCATCGGGCTCTCTTTCGCCTCCGTGCATCACTTCGATTTTTAAAAGTAAAAAAATTAGTATATAAACATTGAAGTCTAGCAATAAGGTGTCGCTTCACTTCCGAAAGGACCATCAAGGGGCGGGGATATGTTTAAGGCGCTTTTCTGTTGCGTTTTTCTGCTGTGCGGTCTCTTATGCTTGGCCACTCAGGAGGCGTCCATCGCCACTGGCGCCCCCACCGAAGGAAAAGAGCTTCCTAACGGCTCGGAAGTAACCCGTGGCATCGCTGAGGCCGTGGAGGAAGAGCGCGCTCGAAAGTTGGAGTTGGAGAAGCTGGCCTTCGCTCAATACCGCGAAGAGTCTCGCTTTGCCTATACGCAGATGGATTCCGGGGGCGAGGCTGCCGAATTGCTGCGCTCCCAGTTTGGGGATCTGCTCGCAGCGCTGAACCAAGACCCTGCGAGGTTCATGAGTGGCGCTCGCCTTGAGCAAAGGCTCAGCCGGACATCCGCGCGTGTCTCAATGAATGGGGAGACCAGCCTCTTGGAATCCGGCTACCCGGTCGTGGCACCAGAAGGCGCTCAGCTCCGCAAGGTCGACCTGTCGTTGGTGGCATCCCCCGGCGGATTCGTTTCCGCGAATCCGTTGGTTGAGGTCGGGATCCCAAATGCTGCCGGCGAGGCCATCAGCCTCACGACCTCCGAGGGACCCGTGCTGATCAAGCCCACGGTGACCGACGTTGCGGAGGCCATCAAGTTTGGCGACCAGAACGCTCTTTACCCGAACGCCGGAATCGACCGTGACATTCTCGTCTCTCCAGTGGCGAACGGAGTGGAGACGTTCGACCAGTTGCGATCGGCTAATAGCCCGGAGACGCTTCGTTATGACCTCGAGCTGCCGGCAGGCGCTGTGCTTACGCCAGATGGCATGGGCGGGGCAAACCTCGTTAAAGATGACACGACGCTCGTCCACATTACTTTTCCGACTGCGGCCGACTCTCAAGGCTCGGGCATCCCGGTCGACCTCAAGATCGATGGCACCGCGATCATTCTCAAGATCGACCATCGGAGTCGCGACATCGCTTATCCGATCCTGGTCGATCCGGTCTACGAGCTGACGGAGAACTGGTATTGGTATGGCGGCTCTAACCTCGGCGCGCTCTCCGACGGCACCTGGCAGTGGGGCTCCAACGTTGGCTGGATTCAAGGCGGCACGTCCTGCATCTACGCCTGCTGGGGATCTGGCCGTGGCCTCTTTATCTCGACGCCAAACGGGGCGTTTCAGGCGAACCAATTCGCCCAGTGGTCGTATACCCCGCCGGGAGGATCGAGCTACGTCACCGGCGCCAGCCTGAACCCGTTCTGGCGCGACAACCACAACTGCAGCAAGTCGCAGTATCCGGAGCCGCACGACTACGCGGGGCTCTGGAACCCCGACGGAGGGTGGAACGCTTTCCAGGCGGATCGCGCCAACGACTACGGGAGCGCCCAATTAAGCGGCAAAGGCCGTGCGCTCGTGATCGGCCTCGGTACTGGAGGCGGCGGGTCCAACTCCTGCTGGAGGGACATCATGCTGGGCGGCGCCAGCGTCTGGATTACCGACCCGGATAATCCCACTTGGAACGGCGCACCCGAGGTCGCGCCCGTCTGGACTGACACGACCATGTTGCCGATCAGCGTCTCGGCCAGCGATCAGGGTTTGGGAGTCAAGTCCTTCAGTCTCTTCACGACGGATGCGTCCGGTAACCCTGTCTCCACTATCGGAAACGCGACGCACTCCTGCAGCGGGTTGAGAAACAACGCATGCCCAGGCTCATGGTCGACTCAGATCACCAACTACAGCCCGGCGTCCCTGGCGAACGGCATCAGGTCACTGGCTCTCCGTGCCTACGACCCTCTGCCTGACACGCATTACGCGGGCCAGGGGATTTTACTCAAGGTGGATCACGCGGTGCCCGTAATCAAAGCGACGGGAGAACTTCTCGCCCCGAGCCCGATCAGATACCACCTCGAGATCGATGCTGAAGACGGGTCCGCCGCCTCTCTCGCCACGGCACAGTCAGGCATGAAGAAGCTCGAATTTTTCCTCGATGGCAATTATCAAGGGACGTGGCCTAGCGAGAATTCCGGCAACTGTGTGAATGTCCAGCAAGGGGTTGACGTAGGTAGCTGTAAGTTCGAGGGAATCGATCTCGACCTCCCGCGCACCCTCGAGGGCAAACACACGTTGAAGATCGTCGCGGTGGACAGCCTTGGCCACTCCGCGCCGCAAACCTACAACTTGGAACTGCCGAAAGACCTCACCGGGCCTGAAGCGACGCTTTCCGGTCCGCTGAAAGCGGCGGCTGGAAGTTGGATCGCGGCCCAAGGCACGACTGTCACCGTCGAAGCGAAAGACATCGAAACCGGGGTGACCGAGGTAACGGTGTTCGTGGATGGGAAAGAGGTCGTCGTACCAGCCACACAAGAATGCAAATATGGCGGATGTCAGCTCAAACAGTCATTTCCGATTGACCTGACTGGTTACGTGAAAGGGCAGCACGCTGTCAAAGTTCTCGTGCGCGACGGAGCTGGCAATTCGTCCCAGACTAGCTGGACGGTCTCCGTCGATCCGGACACACCCAAACTGACCGTCACCACCACCCCTGCGATCCCCAGCGGTTGGGCCCCGCAGCTGACCAACCTGGCGATCAACTTCTCCACGAACGACACCACCACCGGCGGCAACGGCTCTGGCATCACCAAAGTCGTGGCGGAAGCGCCGACGCCGTTCGGCACGTTGAGCCAGA
>Ga0157298_10000011_pt1 | contig 76774 bp, 75 predicted proteins | sample NitcycUS043104R2_FD_108394 | JGI IMG/M metagenome (GOLD analysis project Ga0157298, IMG submission 108394) | Soil microbial communities from Arlington Agricultural Research Station in Wisconsin, USA - Nitrogen cycling UWRJ-S043-104R-2 | ecosystem: Environmental > Terrestrial > Soil >...
GTGCCCGCCGAGATCAGGTCCACGCAGCCGCCCGAGGTCTCCGTGAAGGTCTCAGAGGCCGCTGAGCAGCTGCCTTTGCCCTCCTCCTCCCACTGGTAGACGTCCCAGGTGGCGTTGGTGTCGCGCGGCGCCAGCGCCTCGGCGCTTTCGAAGAAGACGCGGGTGCCGTCGTCGGAGAGGACGCGCGGCGCGTGATTGCGCTGTTCCCAGCCCTGGATCTGGGCCGCCGCTCTTGCGCCCCCCGGGGGAGCAACTTGACCGGTCGGTCGCGCCCCGCTCGGGTTGCACGAGACGCAGCGTAACTCGCCCTCAACCGCGTCGTAGAGATAGACCTCGGCGAGGGGCTCGCCGCTCGTCGCGTCGCGGTTGTCGTATCCGCCAGGCGTCGGACTGACGGTCGACATGAAGGTGGCATGCAGGCCGTCGGGGCTGATTCGGGCAACGCGCTTGGATGGCAGGAAGCCCACCGGCCTCGTTGCCGGGTCCGCGAGTTGCGGCTGCGAACTCACGTCTTCCTCGCCCAGCTCCATGATGAAGGTGATCTCGCCTCCCCCGCCCCCAGGGTCAGCCTCATAGAGGTAGAGGTTGTGCTCGCCGAGCGTCGCTGGCCCCCCCTCGTCTAGATCCTCTCCTGAGGCAAAGTAGATGCGAGAAGCGTCCTCGCTCGCCCCCATCGGACCCTCGACCCCTTTCGCGATCAGGGTCGGCGCCTCGGTGTCCACGTCCACTTCGTAGAGTTGATCCTCAAGCGTGCCCGACAGGAACGAGAAGATCGCCCTCGATCCGTCCGCTGAGGCGGTCCAGAAAAAGGCCGGGTCGTTTGATTTCGTGGTCGAGACCGGGCGCGTCTCGCTTCCATCGATGCGCACGAAGATCCGGCCGGGCTGGCGCGGATCGACGGTCGCGGCGATCGTGTAGGCGGTCCAGAAGATCCGCGAGCCGTCGGCCGAGATCGCGTTATGCAGGCTCGCGCGGTCAAGGCCGGCGTTGACCGGGCCGCCGGCCGAACAGGGTTGCGTGCTCGCTTTGCCGCTAGGCATGTAGCAGACGAAGCGCAGCTCGCCCGCCGTGTACTCGTAGAGCAGGTCTCCCTCGGCTTCCACTTTGGTCGCCCCCGTGCCCTCAAGCAGCGCCTTGGTCGCGAAGATCACCTGACTGCCGTCCCGCGAGAAGCCCTGCGTCCTCAGGTCCGTGTATTGGTCGGGTGGAAGGTTCACCGGTGGCCGGTTGGTGATTGCCTCATAGGCTGGCGGCTCGAGGCAATTCTCGCGCCGGTAGAGGTTCGGGTATCCCTCGATCGCCCCAGGGGCCAGTGGCGCCACCGAGTAGGGGCGCAGCCATGCCCCGCACAAATCCTCCGTGAACCCCTGGAATTCGTCGTCGAAGGTTTCGATCGCGGATACCGGCGATTCGCTCCGCGGCGGTGAGATCGGCTCACTGCCCCAGCCGTCCGCCGTCCGCTCGGCCAGGTGCTGGGAGGCGAACGGCGCCGACTCGGCCTTCCCGAAGGCAAGGAAGGAGGTGTAGGTGAAGCGCCGCGCGTCGACGGCGCTTTTGTGGGTTTCGAAGTCGGCCGGCGCCAAATTGTTCCTTCCTTCCCACTGCGCCACGTCTCCCCCACCTTTGTCGAGCGGCGAAACCATCTCGTAGGCGCGGCAGTCGGACAGCTGCGCCGCGGGACCGGTCCGCATCGCGTCGTTGGCACAGGGCGGCGTTTTGCCGGCGGCCCGGAAGGTCCGGAAGGTGCCTTCCAGTCCTTCGCTTTCGCTCGCCTGAGCCGGCCCTTCCCGCCCGTCGGGGTCGATACCGAAGACCGGGCCGCCACCGCTGCTCCGCGCGACGAAGCGAAAGCGGTAGGTGGTCTGCGGCTGCAGATCTTCCAGCACCACTCCCGCCGTTGCCAGCGCAGTGTTGATCGATTTGTCGGTCAAGGTGGCCAGCGAGAGCGGCGCCCTCAGCGGGCAGTCGCCCTCAGAGCATTTCCCGGTCCCGTATTCGACGTAATAGGTCGTGTCGGGCCAAAAGAGCGGGTTGATCTGGGCCTTCACGGTCGCCTCCTCGCGGCCGACGTCGCTCGCGAATTGCGTGACGACATCCGGTGGCCTTGCTGGCGGCAACTCGCATCCGATCGGCGCAGGGCCATAAGCCTCGACGAGGCTGTGGGGATCAACGCCCGTTCGGTTTCGGGCCAAGTAGAGGTCAGGCCCTTCGCTCCCATCGCATTCGTTTATGGCGAGGCCGCGAAGGTCTTCTCCCCCCGCGAATTTCGCCGCCGCCGTCATGCCGGCGATCGGGGTACCGTCAGCCTCGTAACCCAGCACATACCTGCTGGCTTTGAACTCGACGCCGTAGACGTTGCCCTGGGCATCCACGGCGACGGCGAGCGGATCGGCGATGTCAAAGCTGGATCCGCCCGGTTGTCCCGGCGCCAACGATTCGCCGGCCGGGCTCACCTTGTAGATGTCGGGGGCGCCCTCGAGCGTGAAGTAGACGTTTCCGTCTTTGTCCACGTCAAGTCCCCAAACCGACTCGCTGGCGAATGCGGCCAGTGGCCCTTCGAAGGCGATCCTCTTGACGTGATTGCCGTCAAGGTCGAAGACTTCGATGCCGCCTTTGTCGCCGACAAGGATCGTCCCCCCTTCGGAGGGGCTGTAGGCGAGGTGGTCGCCCCCCAGCTGGTCGAGCTGCGCGGGGCCTTCGCCTTCGCTGCCCGCCCCACAGGTGTCGCCTTCCTCGATGTGGGTGGCGGTGCAGACGTCGCCCGGGTGGATCGGTCCCTGGTTGACCCCGTCGCCGAACATCAGCAGGAACTCGCCATCGCGGCTGAACTTTTGCACCCGATGGTTGAGCCATTCTTGGACGTAGACGTTGCCGCTCGGATCGACGGCCAGGCCGAACGGAAACCAAACCTGGCCGGCCGCGTCGCCAGCGCTGCCTTCCTGACACAGGGAAGGATCCGGAGCTTCCTGAGCCTCGGAGGGGCCGCAGGTCTGAAGTTCCAGCGCCCCGTCGGCGACTCCCCAGCCCCAGGCCTTGACGAAGAGGCCCCAGGCGGTGTACTCGGAGATCCGGTTGTTGCCGGTCTCCGCGATGAAGACGTGACCCGTTTGTGGATCGCCCGCGATGGCGCCGGGGAAACTAAGCTCGCCGGCCCCTTCACCTGGCGTCGTCTCGGTCGCCGGCATGTGCAACAGGAAGTCGGGTGCCTCGGCCCCCGCCGAAGCAACCGGTCCCATCTGCAAGATGGCGCTCGTAACCACCGCCACGACGACCAGCAGCGCTCCCCTACGCCTAGTGTCCATCGCTCCCTTACCTCCGGTGGTGCACGCTTTAGATATCGCATGCACTTTATTTAGGTATTCCCTTATCTCGAAGCTACCACAGGTGCCTCCGAGCGTCAACCGGGGACCGGCTAAAGCCGGTCCCCGGTTATGCCTTTCAGCGCTACCGGTCAGCGCCTATGTGCTTGTAATGGCGACTTTTCCTTCATGTTTGAGGGTGTGTGTTGTGCCTTCGCCACTTACATAATTGAATCCTTCGACTGTGACTGAGCCTTTCATCTCGAACTTTTGCTGTGTGCCGAGGAAAACGCAGATACCGGCCTCGAAATGGCCTGTGATTGTGTTAACTGTGACGGTTGCTGTGATCGTTCCGTCAGCTTGGTTGGCGTAGCTGATTCCTTCGGTCAATGTGGTCGCAGAGGCCGTTTGGGCGGGAACTTTGGTGGTGCAGTTCGGGTGTGTGATTTCGATGGACTGCCCGGCCGGGCAGTCGATACTGACTGTCCCGTGTTTTCTAGTGCCTTGGCTAGAGAAAATGTAAGAACAGTGGTAGGGATGAACTTTTACTTCATCATATACGCCTCCTGGAGTTGTGAGGCATTCAGTGTATTTGGGAAAGAGTCGAATCGTAGAGGTTGTTCTTTCCGTTACCTGGCCTGTATATTGCGATGTTTTGCAGGTAATTCCGTTGCCGGTTGTGGTGTGGGTGCCGGGCGATAGACGGGTGAATTCCAGTTTGTGAGCCGTTGTAGAGCCGTCGTGCGCTGTGATCGCCACGCTGGTTCCTACCGCGTGGTGATAGAAGTGCCCGTTAGCGGTGCCCGAGGCGTTCGTAACGGCGAGGGCGCTCGTCGCCGCCAGGGCGAGGAGTGCCGCGCCGAGAATCTTGACCTTCATCGTGTTCCCTTTCGCTTGCGTTAGGGAGCGAACCGAGCCTTCTCAGTGCGCTCCCCCGTCCCCATTGGGACGGCTTACTCATACGCGCGGCCCGGTGGAAAGGTCAAGTCAATGACGTTTATATGGGCCTTACGGGCAAGATTCGCCTTACCGGCAAACGCGTTTTCCCTGCAAAGCGCCGTGTGAGGGTTTCCCGCGCGTGCCATTTAGCGCGTCGCGCGGTTTTGCGCAACAGCGTGTTCACTTAAGGCGAATCGAAGGCTGGACCGGTAGTCTTAGCCCCGGTGAGCCGGGAAGCCTGGTCGGCAACACAAGTCGCCGACCCCTGAAAGGCCCCGATTGCACGCAGCAGAGATTTTCACCGACCTCTTCCTCGTCCTCCTCGCCGCCAAGCTCGGCGACGAGGTCTTCAAGCGGATCGGCCAGCCGGCGATCGTCGGTGAGATCCTCGCCGGGGTGCTGGTGGGACCCTCGGTGCTGGGTCTGGTCGAGCCCGGAGAGGTGCTCGAGGTCTTCGCCGAGCTCGGCGTCGTCTTCCTGCTCTTCTGGGTCGGACTGGAGACGCGGCTCTCGGCGATGCGCGCCGTCGGGAGGGTCGCGGTTGCGGTTGGCGCCGCCGGCGTCGTCCTTCCCTTCCTCGGTGGGATCGGCCTCGGCCTCGCGCTCGGCGAGAGCGCCGAGGCCAGCGTCTTCCTCGGCGCGGCGCTGGCGGCGACCAGCGCCGGCATCACCGCCGCCACCTTCCTCGACCTCGGCATCGCCCGCGGCCGCGCCGCCCGCACCGTCCTGGGAGCGGCCGTCGTCGACGACGTCCTCGCCCTGATCCTGCTCTCCGTCGCGGTGGGCATGGCCGCCGAGGGTGGGGTCGACGTGGGCGAGATCGCGCTCTCGCTCGCCCTGGCGATCGCCTTTGTCGCCTTCATCGCCCTGGGCGGGACGCGGCTGCTGCAGAACCGGCCGAAGCTGCTGGACGCCCCGCGCTTCGCCGACTCGCCGCTGCTGCCAGCGGTGATCCTCTGCCTCGGGCTCGCCGCCTTCTCCGCCCAGATCGGGCTGGCGGCGCTGATCGGCGCCTTCCTCGCCGGGATGATGGTCGCCGAGACCAAGGACCAGAACACGATCGAGGAGGAAGTGCGACCGCTCTACGCCTTCTTCCCGCCGTTCTTCTTCGCCTTCATCGGCATCGAGCTCGAACTGGACTCGCTGCTCAGCGGCCATGCGTTGGCGCTGCTCGCCGCCATCACGGCGCTTGCCGTCATCACGAAGCTCGTGCCGGCCTACCTGGCAGCGCGTCCGCTCGGACGCCGCGAGGCCTCGATCGTGGCGGTCGGGATGGTGCCCCGCGGCGAGGTCGGCATCGTCATCGCCTCGATCGGCGCCGCCGAGGGCGTGGTCGACGCCGAGCTGTTCGCCGTCGTCGTCGCGATGTCGATCCTGACGACGCTGATGGCGCCGTTCGCGCTGCGCCGGCTCAGTCGCGCTTGAGCAGGCCGCGCTCGACCAGCAGCTCGGCGACCTGGACGGCGTTGGTCGCCGCCCCCTTGCGCAGGTTGTCGCCGGCCACCCAGAGGTTCAGGGTGCGCTCCTGGTCGGGGTCGCGGCGGATGCGCCCGACGAGGACCTCGTCGCGGCCGGCCGCGTCGATCGCCAGCGGGTAGCGGCCGGCGGCGGGATCGTCGGTCACCTGGACTCCCGGCGCGGCGGCGAGCAGCTCGCGGCATTCGTCAGGCGAGAGATCCTCGCGCGTCTCCACGTTGATCGACTCGGAGTGGCCGCTGAACACCGGCACCCGGGCGCAGGTGGCGCTGATCGCCACCTCGTCGCCGAGGCCGAGGATCTTGCGCGTCTCGGCCATCACCTTGCGCTCCTCAGTCGTGTAGTCGTCGCCGTCCTTGAAGGTCTCGACCTGGGGCAGGACGTTGAAGGCGATCCGGTGCGGATAGACCGAGGCGGCCGGGTCCTGGTCGCCGTCGAGCACCTGCCTGGACTGCTCGCGCAGCTCCTCGATCGCCCGCTGTCCGGTCCCAGAGACCGCCTGGTAGGAGGAGACGACCAGCCGCCTCAGGCCAACTGCCCGGTGGATCGGCGCCAACGCCATCATCATCACCATCGTCGTGCAGTTCGGGTTGGCGACGATCCCCTTGTGCGCCGCCGCGGCATCGTCGTTGACGTCGGCGACGACCAGCGGCACGTCCTCGTGCATCCGCCAGTAGCTGGTGTTGTCGACCACGACCGCCCCGGCCTCGACCAGCTTCGGGGCCCACTCGGCGCTGACCGAGCCGCCCGCCGAGGAGAGGACGACGTCGAGGTCGCCGATCGTGTCGTCGCGAAGGGCCCGCACCTCGAGCGCGTGGTCCCCCCACTCGAGCGTGCGACCGGCGGAGCGCTCCGAGGCGAACGGCACCACCTCGGCGGCGGGGAACTGGCGCTCGGCGAGCACGCCGAGGATGGTCGAGCCGACCGCCCCAGTCGCCCCGAGCACACCCACCCTGTAGCCGTTCTCAGCCATCGCCGCCGAGTATGACGGGCGCCGCTAGCCCCTGACCGTGGGGCGGTGCTCGGCGCCCATCGGGTCCTCGCGCCGCACCGCGTCCTCGCCCAGCTCGAAGGCCTCGTGCAGGGCCTTGACGGCGTCGGCGACGCGGTCGGCCGAGATCACGCACGAGATCTTGATCGGCGAGGTGGAGATCATCTCGATGTTGATGCCCTCACGGCCGAGCACCTCGAAGACCTTGGCGGCGACGCCCGGGTGGGAGCGCATGCCGGCGCCGACGATCGAGACCTTGCCGATCCGCTCGTCGGTGCGGACCCCCTGGCTGACGTCGAGACCGCTGACCGTGTCGGTCGCGGCGCCGAGGTCCGAGCGGTCGACGGTGAAGGAGAGGTCCGCGAGGTGCTCGTCGCCAACCGGCTCGTTCTGGATGATCACGTCGACGTTGATGCCAGCCGCCGCCAGCGCCGTGAAGATCTTGCCGGCGACCCCCGGCTGGTCCTTGATCCCGGTCAGCGTCACCCGCGCCTCGCCGTCGGAGTGGGTGACCGCCGTGACGAATGGTTGCTCCATGCTCTCCTGCTCGCTCTCGGCCTCGCTGACGACGAGGGTACCGGGACCGTCCTCGAAGCTGCTGCGCGTGTGGATGCGCACGCCGTTGTTGCGCGCGTACTCGACCGAGCGCAGCTGCAGGACCTTGGCCCCCGACGCCGACATCTCGAGCATCTCCTCGTAGGAGACGACGGGAAGCTTGCGCGCGTTCGGCACGATGCGCGGGTCAGCGCTGTAGACGCCGGAGACGTCGGTGTAGATCTCGCAGACCTGGGCGTCGAGGGCCGCGGCGAGCGCCACCGCCGTCGTGTCGGAGCCGCCGCGGCCAAGGGTCGTCACGTCCCGGCTGTCGGTCGAGACGCCCTGGAAGCCGGCGACCAGGACGATCTGGTCTTCGCCGATCGCCTCGCGGATGCGCTCGGCGCGCACGTCGATGATTTTCGCCCGGGTGTGAGAGGAGTCGGTGACGATCCCCGCCTGCGAGCCGGTCAGCGAGATCGCGTCGTGGCCGAGGTCGTGGATCGCCATCGCGCAGAGCGCGCAGGAGATCCGCTCGCCGGTCGAGAGCAGCATGTCCATCTCACGCGAGTCGGGCCTCTCGGAGATCTCCATCGCCTGGGCGACCAGCTCGTCGGTCGTCTTGCCCCGGGCGGAGAGGACCGCGACGACCGGGCTGCCGGCCTCGCGCGCCGCCACGATCCGCCGCGCCGCCCGCTTGATCTCCTCCGCGCCGGCGACGGAGGTGCCGCCGAACTTCATCACGACGATGTCGGACCTCTCGCCCATGAGCCGAGGATAGTCAGGACGTGCCGGACCTTAGGTGCCCATATGGGCACTCCAGGTCCGGCACGTCAGACAGCGTGAGCGAGATCACACTTCGCGATATATCGCCTGGATATATCTACCCCGTGAAGCTGACCCCGACCGCATACGTCATCCTCGGCATGGTCAGCGGCGAGCCGCGCTCCGGATACGAGATCAAGGCGCTGGTCGACAACTCGACGCGGTTCTTCTGGGCCGCCAGCTACGGCCAGATCTACCCCGAGCTGCGCCGCCTCTCCGAGGCCGGCCTGCTCGACGGGTCCGAGGCGCCCCGTGGCGAGCGCAAGCGCACCGTCTACGCGATCACCGCGGCTGGCGAAGCGGCGCTGCGCGACTGGCTGCGGCAGCCGCCCCGAACCTACGAGATGCGAGACGAGGGCCTGCTGAAGCTCTTCTTCGCCGGCGTCCTGCCTCGCGAGGAGGCAGTCGAGATCGTCCGCGCCATCCGCCGGCGCCACCTCGGGGCGCTCGAGCGACTGCGCGCGATCGAGCCAAAGGCGCTCGAGAAGGAGGACCCCTACCCCCTGCTCGTCCTTCGGGGCGGGATCGAGTTCAACGAGTGGTTCGCCGGATGGGCGGAGCGGATGGAGTCCCAGCTGCTCGAGCCAGCCGCGAACGAAAGGAGCCGATGATGTTCGACGCCCTCGCCCGATTCGCAGACCGCCGCGCCCGCCGCGTCGGCCTGTTCGCCGTTGCCTTCTTCCTGCTCGCCGGGGCGATCGGCGGCTCGGTCGCCGACCGGCTCGACCCCTACGGCGCCGACGACCCCGACACCGAGGCGATCGAGGCCCGCGAGTCGCTGCAGGCGGCGGACCACCGGGTCGCCGGCGCGATCGTGGTCATCCGCGACGCGCCGGTCGGCACCGCGGCCGGGCGCGAGCGCGTCACCGGGATCGCGCGCGAGATCCGCGCCATGCCCGACGTCAAGTCGGTCGGCGGCTACTACGGGACGCGCTCGCGCGACTTCGTCTCCCGCGACGGCGACTCGACCTACCTCGCCGTGGCGCTCAAACCGACCGACGACAAGGAATGGCAGGAAGCGGGCGACGCGATCGCCGAGCGCTTCGAGGCCAGCGAGGGCGTGATCGTCGGCGGGCCGGCGGTCGCCCAGGAGCAGGTCAACAAGCAGGTCGAGACCGACCTCCAGCAGGCCGAGATGCTTGCCTTCCCGCTGCTCTTCCTGCTCTCGCTGCTCTTCTTCCGCAGCCTGGTCGCGGCGATGCTGCCGCTGATGATCGGAGTGCTGGCGATCGTCGGCACCTTCCTGATCCTCCGCGTCGCCAGCGAATTCGGCTCGATCTCGATCTTCGCCCTCAACCTCACCACGGCACTGGGGCTCGGGCTCTCGATCGACTACAGCCTCTTCGTCGTCTCCCGCTATCGGGAGGAGATCGCCAAGGACGGGCCCGGCCTGGCCGCGATGCGGCGCGTGATGGCGACCGCCGGGCGCACGGTCTTCTTCTCCTCGCTGACGGTCGCCGCCGCGCTCGCCTCACTGCTCGTCTTCCCGCAGCGCTTCCTCTACTCGATGGGCCTGGGCGGCTCCCTCGTCGCGATCTTCGCGGCGCTGATCTCGCTCACCGTTCTGCCGGCCGTCCTGACCCTGCTCGGGACCCGGGTCAACTCGCTGGCGCCCCGCTTCCTGCGCCGCCGTGCCGAGGCCGAGACGCGGCCCGACGAGCGGGGCTTCTGGTACCGCCTCTCGCGCTTCGTGATGCGGCGGCCGGTCGGCGTCGCGGCCGTGAGCGCGGCCCTGCTGATCGCGATGGGCATCCCCTTCCTCAGCATCAAGTTCGACACCGTCGATCCGACCGTGCTGCCGGCGGAGGCGAGCGCCCACCGTGCTTACGACATCGTCCGCGAGGAGTTCCCGCCCTACCGCGACAGCCCGATCTGGGTGACGGTGCGCGGCGGCGACTCGGAGTCGGTCGCGGCGCTGCGCGAGCGGGTCGGCCGCACCGACGGCGTCGCCGCGGTGATGCCGCCGCAGCGCCTCGGCGGCGAGCTGACCGTGCTGCAGGCGATCTCCGAGAACCCGTTCGCGGCGGAGCCGAGCCAGGGGACCGTCGACCGGCTGCGTGAGCTCGACATACCCGGCGGCGAGGTTCTGGTCGGCGGCGCCACCGCCGAATTCAACGACTTCCAGGACAGCCTGGTGCGGCACCTGCCGCTGGCGCTGGCGATCGTGATCGGCTCGACGCTGGTCATCCTCTTCCTGATGACGGGATCGGTCGTGCTGCCGGTCAAGTCGCTGATCATGAACTTCCTCAACCTCAGCGCCGTCTTCGGCCTCCTCGTGCTGATCTTCCAGGACGGCCGCTTCGAGGGCCTGCTCGCCTACGACAGCACCGGGGCGCTGGAGCAGACGATGCCGATCCTGCTCTTCGCGGTCGCCTTCGGGCTCTCCACCGACTACGCCGTCTTCCTCCTCTCCCGGATCAAGGAGGCGCGCGACAACGGCGCCTCGGAGAGCGAGAGCGTCGCGATCGGGCTGGAGCGGACCGGGCGGATCGTCACCGCGGCGGCGCTGCTGTTCGCGGTCGCGCTCGGCGCCTTCGCTACCTCGCAGATCCTCTTCGTCAAGGAGAACGGCGTCGGCACGGCGCTGGCGGTGCTGATCGACGCCAGCATCATCCGCGCCCTGCTCGTGCCCTCCCTGATGGAGCTGCTCGGCAAGTGGAACTGGTGGGCGCCCCGCCCGCTGCGCCGCCTGCACGAGCGCTACGGGATCAGCGAGACCCAGCTAGAGAGGGCTTAGCTCGCGGTCGCGTCGCTCAGGCGAAGGCCTGGGCCGCGCGGCGGCGCAGGTCGGCGTTGAGCATCGCCGTGACCTGGCTGGGACGCTCGCCGGCCGAGGGGACGGCGTCGCCGATCAGGCCGCTGGCGCGGAAGCCGAAGAGCGGCGCGTCGAAGCCGCCCTCGCGGACCTTGCGGATCAGCTTCACCGCCGAAGGGGTGTCGGCACCGGGGCCGCAGACGACGATCGCGGTCGGGTCGAGGGCGCCGAGGGCGCGCTCCATGCGCTCCTCGCCGAGCTCGTCGGAAAGCATCAGGACGCGGAAGCCGGCGCGGCGCAGGGCCAGGTCGAGGGCCTGGGCGTGGACAGCCTCCGCCTCGTCGCCGCGGCTGGAGTCGAGCAGGAGGATGCCGGCCGGCCGCGAGGCTCGCGAGGCGAGGCGGCGGGCGCCGTGCAGCCACCCCATCGCCCAGCGGGCGGCGAACTCGAGCTCCGCCTCGCGCTCGGCGTCGGCGGCGAGGCTGTCGATCGCCGGCAGCAGCAGCTCCTCGACGGTCCGCTCCAGCGGCCGCAGCACCAGGCTCTCCTCGATCGCCCGGTCGGCCGCGTCCTCGTCGAAGCTCTCGAAGGCGGCGAGCAGGCTGCCGTCGGTGGCCGGTGCTTCCTGCCGCTGCTGCGCCAGGGCGATCGCCGAGGAGATGTTGCCGGTCTCGGCGAGCGCGTCACGCAGCGTCTGCAGCTCGACCAGCTCGTAGTTGCGGTGGTTGCCGACCGTGCGCTTCGGAACCGGGTAGCCGTAGCGGCGCTCCCAGCTGCGCAGCGTGTTGGGGCTGACCCCAAGCACTTCGGCGGCGGCGTTGGTTCTGATTCCTGGCATCTCGGTTCCCAGCTTGCGCGCGGCTCACTTCGTCGCGCCTGCGGCATTCTCCCACCGCCACGCCAGGTTTACGCCAGTTATCGGCAGATTTTCGGAATCTGTTAGCGATCTTGCACAACTTGGGGACGGTCGAACGCCCCCACGCCCACCGGCTGGCCGACCGCGCGTGCGCGCCACATCGCCTCGTCGGCCTTGTGCAGCAGCTCGCCGGCACCGGTCCCGTGCTGGGGGCAGGCGACCACCCCGGCCGAGATGCCGATCCGCAGGCCGCCCGCGTCCTCGAGCTCGTCTAGCGCCCGCAGCAGCCGCTCCGCCATCTGAACGCCGCCGAGCGTGTCCTGCCCGGGCGCCAAGACGCAGAGCGCGTCCTCCTCGAGCCGGAAGGTCTCGTCGACGAGGCGGACGCTGTCGTGGAGGGCGGCGCCGACGATCGCCAGCGCGGTCTCGCGCCCATCGCCCCCGCCGCCGTTTCGCGCCGCCGGGCCCTCGACGTCGAAGACGACCAGCGCGAAGGGGTGCTGGTAGCGGCGGTTGGCCTCGAGCAGCTGATCGAGGCGACGGCGCATCTGGCCCGGGCGGTAGAGGCTGGGGTGGCTGTCCTCCTCCAGGGACGGCTTGCGGCCCTGCTGCCAGAGCGGCGCGATCGCCGCGGCGGTCACCGAGCCGAACTCCTCGGCGAGCTTCTGCGCTGCCGCCGCGAAGGCGGCAGGATCGTCGCCGTCCATCTCCTCGTGCAGCTTCGCGAGCAGGGCGGCCTGCAGGGACGAGACCTCGCGCGCGAGCTGTTCGGCGGCCGCGCTCGAGTCCCGGTCGGTGTCAGCGCCCGATGCCACGCCGAGACCTTGCCGCAGCAACCGGACGCCAGGCCCTGGGAATCCCGCTATTTGCAAAGGGATGCTCGTCTATTCGAGATGCAGAAGTCAATCGTCGGCCTGCTTAGATGCCCGGATGGCGGATGGTTTGAGGATCCGCAACGCTGAATCGGCCGATCTGCGGGCGGTCTTGAACCTCTGGGAGGCGGCGGGGGCGGTTCCGTCCGCGACCGACGACCTCGAGGGGCTGGAGCGCCTGCTGCGCAGGGACGAGGAGTCGCTGCTCCTCGCCGAGTCGGGCGGCCAGCTCGTCGGCACCCTGATCGCCGGCTGGGACGGCTGGCGCGGCGGCTTCTACCGCCTCGCGGTCAAGCCGGGACGGCGGCGCGACGGCGTCGCCACGGCGCTGGTTCGCGCCGGCGAGGAGCGGCTGCTGCGGCAGGGCGCCCGCCGCCTCACCGCGATCGTCGCCGCCGACGAGGAGGGCGCGACGTCGCTCTGGCGGGCGGTCGGCTACACCCAGCAGACCGACCGGGCGCGCTTCGTGCGGACGGTCGAGCCGGCTGCCTAGTCGAGCGCGCGGCGGCCGGCGAAGGCCTTGCCCAGCGTCACCTCGTCGGCGTGCTCGAGGTCGGCGCCGATCGGCAGGCCGCTGGCGAGCCGGGTGACCGAGGCCTGGCCGCGCAGCAGGTCGGCGATGTGGAGGGCGGTCGCCTCGCCGGTGGTGGTCGGGTTGGTGGCGAGCACGACCTCGCGCACGTCGCCCTCTTCGACGCGGCGCCGCAGCTCGGCGATCTTCAGGTCGCCGGCGTCGACGCCGTCGATCGGCGAGAGCGCCCCGCCGAGCACGTGGTAGAGGCCGCGATACTCGTGGGTGCGCTCGATCGGGATCACGTCGGCGGGCTCCTCGACGACGCAGATCGTCGTCTGGTCGCGAGTCGAGTCGGAGCAGATCCGGCAGAGGGGGCCCTCGGAGAGGTTGAAGCAGCGCTCGCAGAGGCCGACCTTCTCCTTCACCTCGCGGATGGCCGCGGCGAGGGCGGCCGCCTCCTCGTCGGGGGCCCGGAGGATGTGGAAGGCGAGCCGCTGCGCGGTGCGCTGGCCGATCCCGGGCAGCCGCGAGAGCTCCGCGACCAGTCGCGAGAGCGGCGCCGGTCCCTCGCCGCTCACATCCCGGGGAGGCCCATGCCGCCCAGGCCTCCCGTGATGCCGCCCATCTTCGAGCCGGCCAGCTCCTGGGCGGCGCGCAGCCCCTCGTTGACGGCGGCCTGCACCATGTCGGCGAGCATCTCGACCTCCTCGGGATCGACGGCCTCCGGGTCGATGACGATCTCGCGCAGGGTCATGTCGCCGCCGACCTTGACCTTGACCATGCCGCCGCCGGCGCTGGCCTCGACCACCTCGTTCTTCAGCTCCTGCTCGGCCTGCTGCATCTGCTCCTGCATCTGCTGCGCCTGCTTCATCAGGGCGTTCACGTCGAAGCCTCCAGGGCCACCCCTCGCCATCAACCGACCTCCTCCGCGTCGAACTCGCTCTTCAGTCTCTCCACCAGCGTCGCGTGGTCCACCTCGGGTTTCGCCTCATCCGCGGCGGGCTCCTCCTGCCCCTCGCCGTCGAGGACGTCGTAGGCCGGGATCAGCTTCCGACCGAGCACCGCCTCCAGCGCCTCGCTCAGCTGCTCGCGCTTGTCCTTCCCTTCGGCCTTGCGCTTGTTGAAGGTGTGATCGGCCGGGAACCCGATAGTCACCGTCCGCTCCGCCCCATCCACCGCCACCGGCCGCGCCCCATCGAAGGACGCCGCCAGCGCCGGCGCTGTCTGGTGCAACCGATCGAGCACCGCCGGCCAGACACGCGCAATCTCGCTCAGGTCGAGAGACGCAGGCTCCTGACCCACGGGTCCTGTCGCCGCAGGGGACCCACCACCCCCTCCGGTCGCTAAAGCGTCCTCGGGGGTGGTCCCCCCTACGACGCCACCCGCGGGAGGATCGTCCGCGGCTGGCGCCTCCGGGTCAGGCGGAGCGGACTCTGCCGGGGGGTGGCGCCGATTTGGGGGACCGCCCCGAGGAGGCGGCGAAGCCGCCCCCGCAGCGGGTGGTGGTGCCAAATCGGCGACAGGACCCGCCGGCCCAGAAGCCTTCGAGCTGCCTTTCTCCAGCCTCTCGATCCGCCTCAGCAGTCCCTCCGCCGACGGATCCAAGTCCGGCCGCGCCGCCTTCAGCAGCGCGATCTCGACCGCCATCCGCGCCTCGTCCCCCTCGCGCACAGCCGACAACGCCGCCGCCAGCTCGTCGATCGTGCGCACCAGCGTCGCGGCGCCGACTGCGTCCGCCTGGGCGCGCAGCCGCTCGGCGTCGGTGGCGGTGACGACGAAGGTGTTCGGCACCTCGCCGATCGTCTGCGTGACCAGCAGGTGGCGCAGGTGGGCGAGCAGGTCGCGGGCGAACTGGGAGGGATCGCGCCCCGAGCGCGCCATCTCCTCGACCGCGAGCAGGACCGCCCTGGGGTCTTCGGCGACGACCGCGTCGACGGCCCCGAAGAGCAGCTCGGCGTCGGCGGCGCCCAAGACCTCGAGCACCGCGTCGAGCGTCACCACGTCGCCGCCGAAGGCAACCAGCTGGTCGAGCGTGCCGAGCGCGTCGCGGAAGCTGCCGGAGGCGGCACGGGCGATCATCGCCGCGGCGCCGTCGTCGATCTGGATCCCCTCGGCCTCGGCTACCCGCCGCAGGACCTCGCCGATCTGCTCCAGCGAGGGACGTTGGAAGTCGAAGCGCTGGCAGCGGTCGGCGATCGTCGCCATCACCTTGTGCGCCTCGGTCGTGGCGAGGACGAAAACGGTGTGCGGCGGCGGCTCCTCCAGCGTCTTCAGGAAGGCGTTCCAAGCCTCTTTCGTCAGCATGTGCGCCTCGTCGAGGATGTAGACCTTCCAGCGGCCGGCGGCGGGGGCGTAGGCGACGCGCTCGCGCAGGTCGCGGACGTCGTCGACCGAGCGGTTGGAGGCGGCGTCCATCTCGATCACGTCGATCGAGGTGCCGGCGGCGATCGTCGTGCAGGACTCGCATTCGCCGCAGGGCGTGACGGTGGGCCCGCCGCGCTCGCAGTTGAGCGAGCGGGCGAGGATCTTCGCCATCGAGGTCTTGCCGGTGCCGCGCGAGCCGACGAAGAGGTAGGCGTGGTGGACCTTGTCATGCTCGACCGCGTTGCGGAGGGTGCGCACGACGTGCTGCTGGCCGACCACCTCGTCGAAGGATCCCGGGCGGTGGCGGCGGTAGAGGGACGTTGACTCGCTCATCGGCTGTTCGAGCGAGTGTATCCGGGCGCGTTCGGCCGCAGTCGCCGCAGCCCTCTCGATCGACGTTCGAAGCGCGCTACGGAATCAGCTTCAAACCAGCACCCTTCACTGCGGGCTCCTGGTAGGTGCCGCTAGGTGTCTTGCTGGTGTCTTTCCTGCCATTGGGTCGGGGACGCGAGCGTGAACTTCATCAGCGCCCTCATCGAGGTCGTGAGCTTCGACAATCCACAGCGTCTTGCGGTCCCAGCCGTCTCAGTGGTTCACAACGCGTGTGAGCGGGGTCACCTACCGCCGCAGCGAGGCTGCAGCGAAGGCCGGATGCCATGGAGCTTCCCGTTCTGGCCGTCCATCCTCACGGTGGCACGGTGACTCCGGGCGCAGATGTCGGTGGAATTCACAAGGAGGCTCTTCGCGCCGCCCGCCATCCGCAGCACGAACTTCGTCACCGGAGCATCAGGCACTGACGTGAAAGTCGTGCGAATGCTCTCGTTGACTGAGTCGATATGGCCGACGAGATTAATGTCGAACTGACCGTCGAGCGCGACCACCAGATCAGGCAGCTTGTGCTTGGAGGACCGCAGGTACACCGGGCCCTTCAGCGGCTTTGCCAGCAGAGGCGTCACTGCCTTCGCGTAGCCATAAATGGACCCTTTCGGGCAGACATTGGCCTCGAACTGTACCCTCGTGCAAATTGTTTTGATGTGTTCCTGCGCCAGGTACTCTGAGTGCGGAAGCGCCACTGAAATCTTCCGAAGGTTGGCTTCGTTCCTCCCGGTCTTAAGAGTGGCGGTGAGCGCCGGGTAGGCGCCGCGATCGGTGCCGCCAATCAGCCGCAGCCGCAGCTTCGGGCCAAATCGAAGCGCCGCGCACTCCCCGATCTGGAAGCGATCAGTGGGATGGGAGACGGCACCGCTGACCGAGGTGACGGTCGAATCGACCTTCATCGCGCGACAGTTGGTCGGCGCGATCGTGAACTCGTCTCGATCGACCTCCGCGTGCACGATCCGGTAGAGCACCGGGACCCCCTCGAGGATCTGGGGCAGCGGATCGGTTTCGACAGTCGCCCTGGCCGTGTCCGGATCGACGTTCAACGCGGCGCGTACGGCGACCGTGCCGAGGTCGAACGGCCCGGCTTGCGCCGGCACCTTGGTGACGACGCTGTACGGGGCGCCTTTGTAGGCCCCGGCGAGATATACGGGCGCCGGCGCTTTCCCTGGCTGCGGGACCCACAGCGGCTCCGGTCCGGCACCCGAAGCTATGTTGACGTGGCCGATCTGCGCGCCTCCAGGACAGGCTCCGGTAGCCGCTACATCATCAGGACACACTTGTACGCCCTTCAGCTTCGCCAGCAATCCGGGAGGGAGCTCGACCTCGAAGCTGGAGACGTTCTGATCGCCGTCGGGCCTAGTGAGGTTGACCACGAGCGGCGAGTAGGCGCCGGCCACCGGCCCGGTGACGCCGGCTTCGAGGTCCGGATTGAAGCCGCCTCCATTGCAGCCTTGGTCAATCTTCATCTGGGTGCCCCCTCCTACAGGTGGGGTCCTAGACCAAGACGTCAGCTCAAATTCCGTGACATAGGAGCCACATACATCCGGATTCTTCAGTGGCGCTCGTGCGCCGTCTTTGAAGTCGAGCGCGATCTCTTCGACGGGCAACTGGGGCAGGTCGTTGAACGTCGCAGTGAGGCGTCCGCTCTCCTTATTCGCAGTGATCTCGCCCGGCAACTTGAGGTGCATACCGAACTCATCAGCCACCAGCCAGATGCGGAAGAGATGTCCCGGTTCCGGCGCACGCTGGTAGATCGAGCCGTTAATGGGCTCCGGCAGCGCCGGGGAGACGAAGGTGGCCGTGCCTAGTTTCGAGAGACGAGGACAGCTAGCCTCGATTTCCTTCCCCAACGCTACCTGCTGGGGCGAGCATCCCTCGAGTCCATCAGCAGCGGCAGCGTTGATCGTCATGCCTTCGGGGAGGGTGATCTTGGCGGCCCGCACGGCAGAGTTGGCGGGGACATTGGGCGCGTTCGTCTGAGGGATCCTCAGCACCGTGCTCAACCCGGTGGGCTCGCCCGCCGTGTGACTGGCTGGCTCTACCTTGAGTTCCGGTCCGAACTCAACGTTCTCGCAGCCCGTGATCGGCGGCAAGGGTGCGCTCGCTTCGAAGACCTGCCCGGGCAGCTGGTAGGTAGTCGCAGCGAACCCGACTGCCTGTTCCTCGCAGGCGGTCGGATTGGTCATAAACGGGAGCGGTGACAGGCCGCTGGGCCGCTTCCCTTCCGGCGCCGAGCATGCGGTCTGGCAAAAAATTGCCTCAAACGGAGTCAGCCGCTGTTCGTCGTGAATGGGGTCTGCCGGGTTCCCCCAAAGGACGGCGGTGGATTTGACCAGGGCCTGCTGGCTCGGAGCGTTGTGAAGCGTTGCGGTGATCCCATAATCCGAGGCAGTTCTCACCTTGACGTCGATGAAGGTCGGGAAGACAAACGACCAAAAGCCTAGCCGGGCAACCGCGCTCCCATTGGGTGGTTCGAGATTGTAAAGAGGCTCGAAATACACCGTCGGATTGCCCGTCACCTGGATTTTGATCAAACCGACCTGAGAGTCAGCCGGGCAGTTCCCGAATTCAGTGACAAACTGTCCGGTGGAGCAAGCGGCCACATTATTTGGATTAGCGACCAAGCCGGGAGGGAGACTCGTAGACAAATCCTCAAGACGTCCCGCGGACACCGCAATTCCGGACGATGGTTCGGTTTCGGAATTCTTAAGCGTAAATGCCACGGTGACATCAGGGTGCACGCCAGCAACACTCGTTGACTCCTCTGCGCTTACGGATTCGAAGCCGAAATCGTGGAAGTCAGCGGCGCTTGCGCTACCAGATCCGACTGCCATAGCCAGCATTAACACTGCCGTAGCGAGCAGGCCGCCGCCCCGGTAGATCATCGCGGCTCCCATTAGTTATCCCCCTTCGCAGTAGCAGTCTGGCCCCGCAGCGCATTCGATGACGACCTCTTCGCACCCGCCTTCCGCCGCCGCTTACAGGATCTCGTCTTGTGTTTCCCTGCGTGTCCCCTTTGTACATTTCGCTTGCAGCGGTGTCTCCGTACATTCCCCTTACCGCGGAACGCATGGGACGTCGGCGAGGCAAGCTCGGGTGCTCCAAGCGCATCGCTTTCGCAGAGGGATGCAGCGCATGCGGCAGCCCCGCCTTCCGGAAATCCACCTCCGACCCGCGCGTCGTAGATGGTCGGAACGCCCCCTCGCCCAGCAGATGGGACGAGTGGGTCCCATGAGTTGAAGATCACGTCCCTTCCGCTAGGGGTGATCCCAAAAATCAGGTTCGTCTGTTTGCGGAACCCGAACACTCCAACATAGTCGGCGCTCCTACCTGAGGAGATCAAAGCTAGGCTGCCCCCGACTCCATCATTTGACCACTCGTAGATGTCATTGATGCCATCAACGTCACGCTCCACCAAGGCTTCCGACGTTTCGAAGAACACCTGCTGGCCGTCGTCCGTGAGATTATGGATTACTGCCTCCGGGCTAACGCCCGGACCGGCGATGAACTCGAACCTGGCGTCAGCGATGGCTGGTTCGCCGGACGGATTGCAGGAGAGACACGACAGCGATCCGGTGCTCTCCCGATAAAGGTAAATCTCATTGTGCCCTGCGTTTTCGTAGCCGGTGAGCTTTGCTCGTGACTCGAACGCAAGGACATCACCCCTCGGCGTGGTGCGAGAAGAGGTCGCACCTGGTCCGGTCGTGTAGTTCGTGTCAGGGGTGACTACGTGGCTGGTCCACCTGTTGAGTGACGACGGTTCTCCAAACAAATCGCTCGGCGACACGGTGGCGATGAACTTGATGCCGAGGGCCTCCGACCACACGTATAGGTTGGGTTCTCCGGCGACACCTGCCCCTGCGTCGAGCTGGCTCGGTGAAAGGAAATAGGCGTGCGAGCCATCCGTGGAGACATTGACCAGTTCGACATCACTGGTCGTAGTCAATTGGACCGTATCTCCGGTGCCGATCTCGAACCTGTAGACGTCGCCACCGAGCACGTAGAAGATCTCGCTCCCATTCTTCGTGATGCCGGCGAAGGTCGGCGTCCCCGCCGCAACTTCCTTGGTCTCTTTGCCGTCAACCCGGACATAAAGGACGCCGCCGATGCGGAAGGCGATCACAGAGCCATCGGTCGAAACCCCTTGGTACTCCGCAGCTTCCCCATCTCCAGGCGTCACATCCCCTGGAAGCAGCGATACGACTTCCGCGAGGCCATCGGGGGTTCGCTGATATACGGCCGGGGTGCCGGTCGAAGGCGCTCTCTCCTCCAACTTCTTAATTTCGCACACGCTGCTTCCCGAGCACTTGAAGCCACCGGTCGTAAACACGATGAGACTTCCGTCGGGGGTGATCCACTGACCTTCGGCAAGGCGTTCCGTCCCGAGGGCTCCTACCCCAAGGAGCTCGAAGCTCCCGTCGGGGTTGCCTAGGTAGTTTGCTTCGCCTTCTTCCGTGAGAGAGCCGCTATTATCCTCGCCGCTTACCGGTTGCGCGTTGTAGAAGTCGTAGGTGTGACTTGCATTCACGCCGCCAGCGTTCGGGAGAATCGCCTCGGCCCCTGAGGGGTTGAGGCGACGCACCGTGACCCAACCTTCGCCAGTTCGCCGAGCTTCGTACTGATCCAGCCCGCCATTGCCTTCCGGCTCCTCGAGGGAGCCGCCGCTAGTCCTGAAGAGGAAGCTATCTCCGGATGCAGTGATCAATTCCGTCTGGAAGAGATTCCTGGGCAGACCTTCCAATGACTCGACAAGAGGAAGCCCGTTGGCATCCGGAGGCGAAACCCGCTCATATGCCCGGCAATCCTCCAGCGCGGCTGAGGGGCCGGTGCGCGCCGCCGCGTTAGGGCAGGCATCCGCGAGAGCTACTTCGCCGCGGGCGAGACAGGAGAACGCGAAGCACACCAACAACAAAGCGGCAGAAGCCACCATTCCGAGTCGGTCATGTAGACGCGTGAGCACGTATTTCCTCTTCCTCGAGCCCTTGGCACCCTGCGTGCCCGGCGGCGCTCTTTTGGTCGTGTCCCTGCCTCACCCCGTCCATTCGGGTGGGCTTCTACGAACTGCGCCGTTTCCGACCGCAGTCGCGCCAGGGAAGCACCGGCTCATTGCATCGTCAAGAGATAGAGGCGAAATTCGCGGAAAGTGAGAAACAGAGCGTTACTGGAAACGGGAATTCTGGGCTTAGAGGTGCGGAAAGACAGCCGTGTTTACGCAGCTGTCGGACGGGTACTTCCGATTCAGAGACGAGTTGCTCAGACATCCTGTTATCGGTGTTCAGGGCCCGGGGTTCCAGGTGCAAAAGGAGTGAATCGGTGTCTGGCTATGTTGCGGCCGAGATGGTGGATACGCCGTGGGGAAAGATGGACGAGCTGCGGGAGCAGCGGCTGCGATCGGGGCCCGGAGCGACGCGGGAGGCCGTGGTGCGCAACCAGCGCGAACGGCTCTTCGGGGCGATGGTCGCGTCGACCGCCACGAAGGGGTACCCGGGGACCACGGTCGCCGACCTGATCGCCTTGGCTGGCGTCTCGCGGGCGACGTTCTACGAGCACTTCGAGGACAAGGGCGACTGCTTCCGCGCCACGGTTGAAGCGCTGCTGGAAGCCGGGCTGGCGCTGATTCGCGAGCGCCTCAATGGGCCAGGCAATCCTAAGGAGCGCAGCGAACGGGCGATTAGCTCGTTCCTCAAGCTGACCGCCAGCCAGCCTGCCGCCGCCAAGGTGAGCCTGGTCGAGGCCTATTCGGCGGGGCCTGCCGGGCTGGAGCCGATCAACAACGCCTTCGAGGAGGCCTGCGAGCTGGCGCACGAGGCCATGCGCATGCTGCCGAACCGGGACCGGACCCCGGAGGAACTGTCGCGGGCGGTAATCGGCGGGCTGCATCGGGTCATCTACATCCACCTCTACCGGGCCGAAGAGCGGGAGCTGCTTGAAGCGTGTAAGGAGCTGTGGCGCTGGGCCTCGGGCTACGAGCCGCCCGAGGGGCTGCCGAAACCGCGCAAGCGGCGCCAGCACACGAGGGAGGCGCCGCCGTACAGCGGGCGCGACCCGCACGAGCGCATCCTGCGGGGCTTCGCCCGGGCCACTGTGGCGCGAGGGTTCACGAAGGTGACGGTCCCCCAGATCGCGGCCGAGACGGGGATCTCGAACGCGACCTTCTACCAGCACTTCGAAAACAAGGACGACGCGCTCCTGGCGGCGCTCGACCTCAGCGGCGCCCAGCTGATCGCCGCGACCCTCCCCGCCGCCCGGCGCGCGCCCGACTGGCCCCAGGCGGTCCACCGGGCGATCGAGCGCATGTGCGGCTTCCTGCTCAGCGAACCCGACCTGGCGAAGCTGCGGACGGTGGAGGTCTACGCGGCGGGGCCGGAGGCTCTCGCCCACCGGGACCGCGCCTGGGAAACGGTGATCGAGGAGCTGGTGCCCGCAGAGGTTCGCGAGGGGCCGGAGCCGGGGCGGGTGGCACTCGAAGCCAGCACCGGCGCGATCTACGCCCTGCTCTACGAGAAGGTGCGACGCAACCAGCTGGAGAAGCTGCGGGAGCTCCAGCCCCTGCTCAGCTACATCTTCCTCGCTCCCTTCATCGGCGCCGAGGACGCGACAAGGGTCGCTTCGGGAGCGTCAAGGCAGGCTGCCCAGGCGGCGAGCTAGGCCCCGCTCGGCGCTCCGGGGCCGGCCGCAGGTAGTTTGCCGCCGTGCCGAAGGGGGCCCGCAACCTGCTGACGCCTGCCGCCTGGGTCGCGGCCGTCACCGGAGTCCTCCTGCTCCTCTTCCCGCCCGGCTTCCCCAACTACGACACGATCTACTCGCTCCTCTGGGGTCGGGAAATCGCCGACGGGACGAGTCCCGATCGGGGCGCGGCGCTGCCGCCGACGCCCCACCCGCTCAGCGAGCTGTTCGGGGCGTTGGTCTCGCCGCTCGGCGACGGGGGGATCGACGTGACGATGGTGCTCGCCTACGTCGCGCTGGGGCTGATCGGCTACCTCGTCTACCGCCTGGGCTCGCTCTGGTTCGACCGGCCGATCGGCGCCGTCGCGGCGCTGATCGTGCTCACCCGCGCGCCGTATCTCTCCAACGGGCTGCGCGCCTACATCGACCTCCCCTACATCGCCCTGGTGCTCGGCGCCCTGCTGGTCGAGACGCGACGGCCCCGGGCCGGCTGGCCGGTGCTGGCCCTGCTCGCCCTCGCTGGCCTGCTGCGTCCAGAGGCTTGGCTCTTCTCCCTCGCGTACCTGGTCTACCTGGTCTGGCCGAAGCGGAAAAGTGACCCCTTCCTTACCATGGAAGTGCTCAATTGGGCGCTGCTCGCCCTTGCCGCGCCGCTCGGTTGGGCGCTCTTCGACTGGATCACGGCCGGCAGCCCCACCTACTCGTTCACCGGGACCCGCGAGACGGTCGAGACGCTCGAACGGCAGACCGGACCGGTCGACCTCGTCCTCTACGGGCCGCGCCGGCTCGGCGAGGTCCTGCAGTGGCCGGGGATGGTCGGAGCGGCCGGCGGCCTCGCGCTCGGCCTCGCCTTCCTGCGCCGCCGCAGCGCGATCGGCGCCGTCGCGGTCGCGCTGGCGCTCGGCGCCTTCGCGATCCTCGCCAGCGCCGGCCTGGCGATCATCCCCCGCTACACGATGCTTGCCGCGGCCGTGCTGGCCATCTTCGCGGCGCTGGCGCTGCTCGGCTGGCGGCTGCTGGCGCCCGGCCACCCCTGGCGCCGCCCCTGGCAGGCGTTCGCCGCGCTCGTCGCGCTGATGTTCGTCGCCTGGGCGCCCAACCAGTACGACCTCCTCCACCGCGTCGACGTCGACCTCACCAACCAGCGGACGATCGAGGAGGACCTGCACGACCTCGCCGCCGACGGCGCCTTCGCGCCTCCCTGCCCGCCGATCTCGGTGCCCAACCACCGCGCCGTGCCGCGCCTCGCCTGGGACCTCGACATCCGCCCCACCGATGTCGTCAGCTCGAGCGAGCAGCGCCAGCCCCGGCGCGGCTACTTCCTCGACCCGGCCAGCCCCTTCGTCGTCCACAACTTCATCCTCGACCCGAACGACCCGGCCCGCTTGGAGACCCCCGTCCCGCCCGGCTTCCGCCGCGTCGCCGCGAACGAGTCCTGGGTCCTCTACCGGCGCTGCTGAGCTACTCGACCACGTAGCGAGTCGGCACGAAGGTCTGCGTCTCGACCGGTGGCCGCACGTAGGCCCGCTGCTGGCGCGGCGGCAGCTCGACCTTCTTCGCCGGCACCGGCTCGTAGGGGATCCGTTCGAGCAGGTGGCTGATCAGGTTGAGGCGGGCGGTGCGCTTGTCGTCGGCCTCGACCACGAACCAGGGCGAGTCCTTCGTGTCGGTGCCGGCGAACATCTCGTCCTTCGCCTCGGCGTAGTCGACCCAGCGCGCCCGCGCCTCCAGGTCCATCGGGCTCAGCTTCCACTGCTTGGTCGGGTCCTCGATCCGCGCCTTGAAGCGGCGCTCCTGCTCCTCGTCTGAGATCGAGAGCCAGTACTTGACGAGGATCAGCCCGGAGCGCATCAGCATCCGCTCGAAGCTCGGCACCGAGCGCATGAACTCCTGGTACTCCTCCTCGGTGGCGAAGCCCATCACCCGCTCGACGCCGGCGCGGTTGTACCAGCTGCGGTCGAACAGGACCATCTCGCCGGCGGCCGGCAGCTGGGCGACGTAGCGCTGGAAGTACCACTGGGTCTTCTCGCGATCGGTCGGGGTGCCGAGGGCGACGGTCCGCACCACCCGCGGGTTCGTCTTCTCGGTGATCCGCTTGATCACGCCGCCCTTGCCGGCGGTGTCCCGTCCCTCGAAGAGGACGGCGACCCGCAGCCCGGCGTGGACGATCCATTCCTGCAGCTCGACCAGCTCGTCCTGCAGGCGCGAAAGCTCCTTCTCGTACTCCTTCTTGGAGAGGACCTGGGGCGAGTCGTCCGCCGTCGCCATCGACCCAGCCTAGTCGCCGACGCCTGAGGCCGAGCGAAGCGGCCCGCGTGCAAGCATCAGCCTGATGGCGGCGATAGAGCTCAGCGGGGTCGTGAAGCGCTTCGGCCCGATCGTGGCGGTGGACGGCCTCGACCTCGACGTTCCGGAAGGCATCTGCCTCGGCCTGCTCGGCCCCAACGGCGCCGGCAAGTCGACCACGATGCGACTGCTGACCGGCCAGGCCCTCCCCGATGCCGGCCGCCTGCGCGTGCTCGGGCACGAGCTGCCCGTCGACGCCAAGGCGGCGCGCGCCGAGATGGGTGTCGTGCCGCAGCTGGACAACCTCGACGTCGACGTTACCGTCGAGGACAACCTCGCTGTCTACGCGCGGCTCTACCGGGTGCCGGACGTCGGCGCCGCGGTCGAGCGGGCACTCGACCTCGCCCGCCTGCGCGAGCGCCGCCGCGACGCCGTTGACGACCTCTCCGGCGGCATGCGCCGCCGCCTGCTGCTCGCCCGCGGCCTCGTCCACGAGCCGAAGCTGATTCTGCTCGACGAGCCGACCGTCGGCCTCGACCCGCAGATCCGCACCCAGCTTTGGACGCTGATCGACGACCTGCGCTCGCGCGGCACGACCATCCTGATGTCGACCCACTACATCGAGGAGGCCGAGCGGCTGGCCGACGAGGTGGCGGTGATGACGAAGGGCAGGATCATCAGCCGCGGCAGGCCCTCGGAGCTGATCGCCCAGCACGCCGGCCGCGAGACGGCCGAGGTCTACGCGCCGCCGCAACGGCTCGCGGAGGCCCGGGCCACGGCGGAGGCGGCCGGGCTGCGGGTCCGCCCCGCCGGCCCGGCGATCGCGATCGTCGGCTCGGAGGGAGCCAACGACGGCGCCGTCCCCGATGACGCGATCCGCCGCGCCGCCTCGCTCGAGGACGTCTTCGTGCTGCTGACCGGCGAGGAGGCCGAGTGAGCGCTAGGACGCCGCGAACCGGCGAGGTCTGCCGTGGATAACGAGACCGTGCGATTGGGCCGGCTCGAACCGGCGGCGATCGCCGGTGTGATGAGCCGCGAGCTGGCCAACTTCCGCACCTACTGGAAGGGGACGACCTTCTCCAGCGTGCTCGAACCGATCGTCTACCTGCTCGCCTTCGGGCTCGGGCTCTCGGCGACCCTGGTCGACGAGGTCGACGGCCTCCCCTACGTCGAGTACGTCGGCACCGGCATGGTCGCGACCGCCGTGATCTTCTCCAGCGCCCTGCCGGCGATGTTCGGCACCTTCGTCAAGCACCGCTTCCAGAACACCTACGACGCGATCCTGGCCGCGCCGGTCGACGTCGAGGAGCTTGTCTCGGCCGAGATGCTCTGGATCGGGATCCGCGCCAGCGTCTACGGCTGCGTGCCGCTGCTGGTCACGATCGGCTTCGGACTCGAGCCGGCGCCGGGGATGCTGCTCGTGCCGGTCTTCTGCTTCGTCACCGCGACCGGGTTCGCCGGCTTCGGAGTGATGATGGCGGCGATCGTCGCCAAGATCGACCAGTTCAACTATGTGACGGCGCTCTTCGTGACGCCGCTCTTCCTGGTCTCGGGCGCCTTCTTCCCGATCGACGAACTGCCGCGGGGCGTGCAGGCGGTGGCGCAGCTCAATCCGCTCCACCAGCTGGTCGAACTGGTCCGCGGCGGCGCCTTCGGCTTCGAGCCGGTCGACGCGCTGCGCTTCCTCGGCCTCGTCCTCTTCGCGCTGGCGATGTGGCGGCTCGCCGTCAATCGCATGGAGGCTCGGCTGATCGACTGATGGATGCCGATGGGCCGATTTCCGCTGACATACAGCGGAAATCGGCCCATCGGCGAAGCAACGGACCGTGCGCCCCGCCTTCGAAACGAAGTCACCGGGCGTGTCCGTCGCGTTTGGCTCAGGCCGGGCTCACCTGCGGCACCCGCGGCTTCCGCTTAAGGCTGCTTCCTTCCGGACCTGACCTGATTCACGTGCCTACGTCGCGCAGGACCCGACCGTCAACGCCGCCCGCGGCGCACTGACCCCGACGGCCAGCCCCTCGGAACGGGATTCGGCCCCGCTAGAGCGGATTGCGGGTTACAGGGCACCGCTGATTCCCCACCTAGCACGGTCCGCGACCATCGTAGCTGTATGCGTCGAGCGCGGTGGTCTCGATCCTGCGATAGCCAAGAGTCATAAGTTTTAAGTACCCCTGGCCCGGTAGCGCATCGGCCACGTGGACGGACGTAGGATCGCCGCCAGTGATCGAGGTCGACGCCGAGTCGTTCTTCACGATCGTCGCGGTGGCGGCGCTCGCCGCCGTGTCGGTGGCGGTCCTGCCGAGCCGTCTCGCGCCGCCGGTCGTCGTCGTCGAGCTGCTGCTCGGGATCGTCGTCGGCCCGCAGGTCCTCGACCTGGCGCGCACCGACGACTTCATCGACTTCTTCTCGAACCTCGGCCTCGGCATGCTCTTCTTCTTCGCCGGCTACGAGATCGACTTCGAGCGGATCAAGGGCCAGCCGCTGAAGCTCGGCGTGCTCGGCTGGCTGCTCTCCGTCACCCTCGCCTACGGCATCGGCGGGGCGCTCGAGGCGGCGGGCATCGTCGTCTCCTTCCTCTTCGTCGGCTCGGCGATGGCGACGACGGCGATCGGCACCCTGATCCCGATCCTGCGCGACAGCGGCCAGCTGCGCACGCGTTTCGGGTCCTACCTGCTGGCTGCCGGCGGCGCCGCCGAGTTCGGCCCGATTCTGCTGGTCACGCTGGTCCTATCCGCGCACCAACCCCTGCACGAGGCGCTCGTGCTGGTCGTGTTCGTGGCGCTGGCGCTGGGCCTCGCGCTCGCCTCGGTGCGCTGGGGCTGGCGCGGCTGGCCGGCGCTCGAGCGCACCTTCGAGGCGAGCAGCCAGCTCGCGGTACGGCTCGCGGTCGTCCTCGTCTTCGGCCTGGTCCTGCTCGCCGGTGAGCTCGGCCTCGACGTCCTGCTCGGCGGCTTCGTCGCCGGGATGATCGTCCGCCTGGCGCTCAAGGGGCGGGAGCTGGCCGTCTTCGAGTCGAAGCTGACGGCGGTCGGCTTCGGCTTCTTCGTGCCGTTCTTCTTCGTCACCAGCGGCATCGAGTTCGACCTCGACGCGCTCGGCTCAACCGAGGCGCTGCTCAAGCTGGCGCTCTTCCTGGCCCTCTTCCTGGTCGTCCGCGGCGCACCGGCCCTGCTGCTCTACAGGCGTGTCTTGAACGCCCGCGAACGCACGGCGCTCGCCTTCTACTCGGCGACCGAGCTGCCCCTGGTGGTGGCGATCGCCACCCTCGCGGTCGAGGGCGGCCACATGCGGACCTCGACCGCCGCCGGACTGATCGGAGCCGCGATGCTCTCGACGCTCATCTATCCCTTCGTCGGCCGCGCCAAGTTGCGGCCAGACGCCCGCCGGCCCGCCCCTTCCGAGCCCGTCGTATGATCGGTCGGCCTTCGGGCGCGTAGCTCAGTGGGAGAGCGCTCGCCTCACACGCGAGAGGTCGCTGGTTCGAACCCAGCCGCGCCCATGCCGCGCAGTTTCAGCGCAGCAGCCGCACGTCGCAGGCGAGCCCGGCCACCTTCGGCGCGACCGCGTCGCCGCTGACCACCAGCTCGACCTGGGGCTGGAGGTCGGCGCTCGCGAGGATCAGCGCATCCGGCATCCGCAGGCCCTTGGTGGCGGCGCGAAGCTCGGCGGCCCGGTCGGCGACCGAGGCATCGACCGGGAGCAGCTCGGTTATCAGGTGGCCGAAGAAGCCCTTCACCCGCGCCTCCTCCTGATGGCCGAGCCGGGCGCCGGTGAGGACCTCGGCGTAGGTGACGACCGACGCGAGCAGCGGCTGCTCGCGGACGCACTCGCTGACGGCCGTGGTGGCCGCCGCATGCAGGGCGTCGCCGCGATCGAGGAAGCCGATGATCGCGTCTGAGTCGAGGACTACCGCCACTCGTCCCGCAGCCCTTCGGCGCTGGCGCGGAGCGCGCCCCCGGTGTCGATGCAGCCGGCGTACCGGTCGAGGAGCTCCTCGACCCGGGTCAGGACGACGCGACCGGTGCCGTCCGCTTCCACCCGCAGGGTGTCGCCTGCCGCCAGGCCGGCCGCGTGGAAGGCGCCGGCCGGGATCGTCACCTGGTGCTTGGAAGAGATGCGAGTGCGGTCCCTAGTTTTCCTTACCTTTCGAGGCATAGGTAAAGCATAGGGGAAGGGGAGGACGACATTGTTCATGGCCGTTGGAGGGCGTGGCGGGCCGCGCTCTCCCCCCTCTGTCTCCCGTTTTCACGCAAGTTCCGGGAAGTGCCGCTCGATGTGGGCGGCGATCGTCTCGCGGACCCAGCGCTGGGTCGCCGAGTCGGCCATCCGGTAGCGCCCGAGCAGCATCTTCTGGTCGTCGAGGGGAAGGCCGGCGATCTCCCAGCGCACCGCGAGGCGCTCGAAGAGCAGCTCCTGACGGCGACGCCATGCATCGTCCTGGGAGGCGGCGGCGCTGGCCGGCGGCTCGCCGAGCTTGGCGATCGTGCCGCGGCTGAGCGCCTGGCGCAGGACGAGCGTGTTGCCCTCCGGGTCGGTGTACTCGACCGTCGGCGTCTTCTCGCGCGGCCGCCGCTTCTTGCGCTTCGCCATCGTCCGAGTCTGCCACTCAGTCTTCGCGCGGCGGCTTGCGGCGCGCTTGCTTGCGCTCGCCGGTCAGCCGCTTGCGCCGCAGCCGCCGCTCGCGCGAGGCTCGGCTCGGCTTGGTCGGCCGGCGCCGGCGGGGCTGCTTCAGGCCGGTCGCGATCTTCTCGGCCAGGCGGCGCAGCGCCAGCTCGCGATTGCGGGCCTGCCCGCGTGCCTCCTGCGCGACGGCGGTGATCACGTCGCCGGCCCGCCGGCGCAGGCGCTCCCGCTGCGCCTCGTCGAGGGCGCTCGACGCCTCGACGTCGAACACCGCTTCTACCCGCGAGGCGGTCACGTTCGCGTGCTGGCCGCCCGGGCCGGAGGAGCGGCTCGCCCGCAGCTCGATCTCGCTCAGCGGAATCGCGAGGCGGTCGTCGATCCTCAGCTCGTCGCCCACCGGCCGACCGTAGCCGGTTCAGGCGAGCGCGTCGATCTTCGCCGCGAGCTCGAAGTCGGCCGCGGTCACGCCGCCCTCCGAGTGGGTGGCGATCGAGACGGTGACCTTGTCCCAGGAGATCTCGACGTCGGGATGGTGGTTCATCGCCTCGGCCGGCTCGACGATGCTGTCGAGGAAGCGCACCGAGCCGACGAAGTCGCCGCGCTCGAAGGTCTTCGCGATCGCCTCGCCGCGCCGCTCCCAGCCCGGGTGCTCGGAGAGCCGCGCCTCGATCTCGGAATCGCTCAGGAGGGCCATAGCGCCACTATGCTGGCATAACGATGGAGGAGCCCGCGAGATGAGCGGTCGGCCGCCGACCCTGTGGCAGATCGACGTCTCCCACTACAGCGAGAAGGTGCGCTGGGCCCTGGCCTGGAAGGGCGTCGAGCACCGGCGTCGCTCTCCCGTCCCGGGCGCCCACATGGCGGTCGCCGCCTGGCTGACCCGCGGCGGTCAGGTGACCTTCCCGGTGCTGGAGATCGACGGCCGGCGGATCGGCGACTCGACCGCGATCATCGCGGCGCTCGAGGAGCTCTATCCCGAGCCGCCCCTCTATCCCGCCGACCCCGCGCGGCGCCGCCGCGCCCTCGAGCTCGAGGACTTCTTCGACGAGGAGCTGGGGCCCGACATCCGCCACCTCGCCTGGCACGAGTTCGGCAACGACCGGGAGCGATTCACGGAGCTGATGAGGCAGACGGCGCCCGGACCGTTGGCGAAGATGCCGGGTGCGGCAGCGGCCTACGCCCGCGTCTTCACGACCCTGCGCTTCCGCGCCGACGATCCCCACCGCGCCGAGCGCGGCCGCGCCAAGGTCCTCGCCGCCCTCGACCGCCTCGAGGCCGAGCTCGGCGACGGCGAGTACCTGGTCGGCGACGCCTTTACCGTCGCCGACCTGACCGCCGCCTCCCTCTTCTATCCGCTCGTCGTGCCGCCCGAGGGACCGATGCCCGCCGATCAGCCGGGCGCCGCCGGGTTCGAGCGCTTCCGCGAGCCGCTGAAGGAGCGGCGCGGCTTCAGGTGGGTCGCGGAGATGTTCCGCCGCCACCGCCAGCCGGAGCACGTGGCCGCCGCGGCCCAGGCAAGCTGAAGCGTCGTCAGCCTCCGATCGGGGCGCGCGGATTGGCCCCGTAGAAGATCAGCGTGCCGAGCATTCCGATGATGTTGACCAGGATGATGTTCACCGCCATCGATTTGGCGGTCGCGGTCCCGACCCCCACCGGCCCTCCCGACGCCGTGTAGCCGTAGTAGCAGCCGACCGAGACGATGATCGTCGCCATGACCATGGCCTTGGCGAGGCTGAACACGACGTCGAGCGGGTTCTGGTACATCCAGAAGATCAGCAGGTAGCCGCCCGTGGACACGTCGCCGACCTGTTCCACCACCGCGAACCAGCTGGCCAGGTAGCCGATCCCGATCCCGATCATGTAGAGGAAGGGGATGGCGATCCAGGCGCCGAGCAGGCGCGTCGCGGCGAGGAAGGTCAGGGGCGGTATCCCCATCACCTCGAGCGCGTCGATCTCGTCGGAGATCCGCATCGCGCCCAGCTCCGCGACGATCCCGGTGCCGACCTTGGCGGCGAGGATGTAGCCGAAGGCGTAGGGCAGGCCCTCGCGCAGGTCGCAGTAGGCCGAGAAGAGGCCGGCGTTGCCCGGCGCCCCGATCGAGCGGCTGAAGTAGGCGCCGATCAGGCCGCACTGGAGCCCGAGGATGAAGACAAAGGCCCAGATGATCAGCGCCGAGCCGAGGATCAGGATCCCCGCCTGCCGGATGCTCTCGCCGAAGAACCGCCCCACGCGCCCGGAGAGCACCAGGCCGGCGATGCGAGAGCCGAAGCGGGCGATCTCGCCGGCGGCGTCGAGCCAGCCTCGCAGGGGGTCGAGCCAGCCGAGCGATCGTCCCGCGCTCATCGGATCGTCTGCAGTTCGGGATTGGTCGCGAGCAGGACCGACGTGAAGACGTTGAGGAAGGCGAACATCGCCATGTAGGCGATGACGACGGCCTGGTTGACGGCGCGCCCGACCCCGGCGGGTCCGCCCGAGGCAGTCATTCCCTTGTAGCAGCAGACGACCGCGACGATGCCGCCGAAGATCGTGCACAGCAGCACCGACCCCCAGAGGTCGGTGGTCAGGACGTTGGTGAAGAGCGTCGCGAAGAAGCCGCCGAGCGGCTCGTCGTAGAGGAGGGACGCCGCGATGCCGGCGGTGAGGCCGAAGACGATCGCGTAGATGTTGAGCAGCGCGGTAACCACCATCAGGGCGAGGAAGCGCGGCACGACCAGGTTCTTGACCGGGTCGACGCCCAGCACCTGAAGGGCATCGAGCTCCTCGCGGATCTTGCGGGCGCCGAGGTCGGCGGTGATCGCGGTGCCGGCGACCCCGCCGACGATCGCGGCGGTGACGATCGGGCCGATGAAGCGGATCGCCGTGACGACGAAGATGCCGCCGAGCCGGTCGAGGGCGCCGAACAGCTCGAGGATCCCCGACGCCTGCAGACCCACCGCGCCGAAGCAGAGGGCGAAGATCGAGATCGTCATCGGGAACCAGGAGAGCTTGAGCACGAAGAGGAACTGGCCGACCAGCTCCTCGCCGTAGGGATACGGCGGCCGCGCGGCCGAGACGAGCGTCTTCGCGGTGAGGATGACCATGTCGCCGACCGCCTCGAAGGCCGACTTGGCGGGCAGGATCGCCCGGCTTACGACTTGCGTCGCCACCAGCTCATCGCCTGCTCGAGCGGACTGACCGGTGGAGACACCCGTGCCCGCGCTTCCTCGCGCGCCCGGCTCTCGGCGGCGCGCTGCGCCTCCGATAGCTGCGCGATCAAGGTGTCGCGGGTGCGCTCCAGCTCCTCGACGCCGGCAACATGGCCGGCGGCGCGCCGCGGCGCGGTCGGCATGCCGGCGGGAAGGTCGCGCGTGTAGGTGGCGAGCTCGGACTCGAGCCGGCCGATCTGGCGCCGCAGCTCGCGACGCACCTCGATCGCCTCGCTCTCCTCGTCCGCGTCGGGGAGCACCGCCGGCGCCTCCCCCTCGGGTGGCTCCTCCAAGGCGCCCGGCATGCTGGCGCAGGCGGCGGCGACCATCGCGAGCTCCCGCGGGCCCAAGCCGGCGTCGCGGGCTCGCCGCAGCGCGCCGATCGCGATCTCCTCCAGCTCGGGGGCCGTCTCGACGTCGTCGGCGACGAAGGTGCCCTGCCCCTGGCGGCTGACCACCAGGCCCTCGTCCTCGAGCCCGGCGTAGACGGCGCGCACGGTGTTGACGTTCACCGCCGCCCACTCGGCGAGCCGCCGGAAGCTCGGCAACCGCTCGCCGGCGGCTAGCCGACCCGTCGCGATCAGCGCGCGCAGCCGCCAGCTCAGCTGCAGGCCGACCGGCAGCTCGTCGGAGGGATCGGTGGCGAAGGGGTTCGGGGGCGCGAGCTGGTGTGCCATCTATACGGCACAGTACCCCCCGCCTACAGACATAGTCAACTAGCACAGCTGAGCTCGGCTCTACGGTGTGAGCACGACCTTCAGCGCCTCGCGGTTGTCGTAGACGCGGTAGGCCTCGGGAGCCTCGTCCAGCTTCATTCGGTGCGTGACCAACGGGGAGGGGTCGAGCTTGCCGGCCTCGATCAGGGCCAGCACCCGATCGACGTGAGCGATCACGTTGGCGAGGCCGAGCCGCAGGGTCAGTCCCTTCAGCCATGCCAGCCCGATCGGCACCTCGCCCTTGCCGGCGTAGGCGCCGATGCCGGAGACCGTCCCCGCGTCGCGCGCCAGGCTGACCGCCATCGCCAGCGGGCCGGGGTCGCCTACCGCGTCGACCACGACGTCGACGCCGAGGCCGTCGGTCGCCGCCCGCACCTCCCGCTTCGGGTCGTCCTCGTCGAGGTGGAGCGGGGTCGCGCCGAAGCGCGCCGCCATCTCGAGCCGCTGCGGGACGGCGTCGACCGCGAAGACCCGCGTCGCGCCCGCCGCGAACGCCGCCTGGACCGCGCAGAGGCCGACCGGGCCGAGGCCGAGGACCGCAACCGCGTCGCCGGCCTTCATTCCGGCGTGGGCGATCGCGTGGTAGCCGGTGCCCATCACGTCGCCGGCGAAGAGCGCCACCTCGTCGGACATCCCCTCGGGGACGCGGCGCAGGGTCAGGTTGGCGCGCGGGACCAGCAGCTGCTCGGCCTGGGCGCCCTGCAGGTCGCCCAGGTGGGAGCCGTGCCCGAAGGTCCGCCCGTTCTCGCAGCGGTGGTAGTCGCCGCGCAGGCAGCCGCGACAGGTCGCGCAGGCGACGTGGAAGCAGCCGAGCACCCGGTCGCCGACGGCGACTCGCTCGACGTCGGAGCCGGTTGCCAGGACCGTGCCGACGAACTCATGGCCGATCGTGAAGCCCGGCTCGACCGGCACGCGGCCGTGGAAGATGTGCAGGTCCGAGCCGCAGATGCCGCTCGCCTCGACCCGCACCACCGCATCGTCGGCGGCGACGAGCTCAGGCGCCGGCTTCTCCTCGATCCGGACCTCGCCGGGAGCCTGGAAGGTGACGGCGCGCATCAGGCGCAACCGTATCGCCCCCACCTCGACGGGACGAAAGACGCTCTATATCAGCGCTTTTCGTCCCGTCGGCACAAAGGGTCAGCCGACGGTGACGCGCGGAACCTGGAAGCGCCCCGGCTCGACGCCCGGGTTCGCCGTCTCGGCGATCCGCGCTTCCAGGGCCAGCTCGCGCTCGAAGTCGGCCTCCTCGCCGTGGCGGAAGGTGACGTCCTCGCCCTCGAGCAGCTCGATGAAGACCTCGACGAAGCGGGCGTCGAGCTGCTTGCCGGCGACCCGCCGCAGCTCCTGGATCGCCTCGTAGCTCGAGGTCGGGGTGCGGTAGGAGTCGCGAGCGGTCATCACGTCGTAGGTGTCGGCGACCGAGATGATCCGGGCCAGCTCGGGGATGTCGTCGCCCTTCAGCCCGCGCGGGTAGCCCTTGCCGTCGATCCTCTCGTGGTGGGCGAGGATGATGTCGGCGACCGGACCGTAGCCGTCGAGCGAGGAGACGACCCGGGCGCCCTGCTGGGGGTGGCGGCGGATCAGCATCCAGTCTTCGTCGGTGAGCGGCACGTTGGCCTTCAGGATCCGGTCGGGGAGGATGAACTTGCCGATGTCGTGCAGCAGCGCCGCGATGTGGACGAGCTCCTCCTCGCGCCGCGAGAAGCCGGCCCGCTGGGCGATCGCCCGCGAGTAGCGGGCGACGGCGGCGCTGTGGCGGGCGGTCATCTGGTCCCGCAGGTCGAGCGTGCGCAGCAGGGCGCTCAACATGCCGACCTGGAAGCTGGCGAGCTGCTTGCTGCGCCGCTCCAGCTCCTCGGCCCGCTGCTGGGAGACGATCAAGGCGCCGAGCAGGTACTGGAAGGTGACGAGGACGATGCCGAAGAGGGCGACTCCCGCCAGCCCGATCTCGTTGTAGATGAAGGCGACCCCGACCGCCATCAGCGCGGCGGCCATCTCGGAGGGCAGCAGCGGCAGCAGCGCCGTGCGCGTCTTCTCGATGAACGAGCTGCGCTCCAGGTAACAGGTGTAGGCGGCTACCAGCGTGAAGTTGATCGCGAGCGCGAGCAGGAAGACGGCGAAGACGAGCGGGTAGAAGGCCGGGTCGGCCGCGGTCATGCCGAGGCTCTCGATCGTCTCGCGGAAGACCCAGCCGCCGATCAGCGGGAAGGTCGCGTAAGTGAGGAGGTTGTTGAGCAGGTCGTGCGGCGCGTCACGCCAGCGCAGCCAGCCGACGAGGATCGAGACGCAGCCGATGATCGCCGCCGGCGCGCCGCCGAGGAAGACCATCGCCAAGACCAAGGCGAGGAAGCTGCCGGAGATCTTCAGTTTCGATTCGGTCTCGATCGCGGTCAGGTCGCTGAAGATCGAGAAGCCGAGCAGGATGGCGAACAGCGCCGGGTCCCAGTTCGCGTCCGAGCCGCGCAGGACCGCGGCCACGGCGATCGCCCCCAGGAGGGCGATCTCCAGGCCGATGATCAACGGAGTCGGGCGCTTCTCTTGCATTTCTCACCGCCGATCGCTTCAGATCGGCCTGCACTGGGAAATTCATGCGAACGGCACGGTTCCCTGCGTCGCGGGGACGGGAACCCCGTGAGTGCAGGCACAACGTAGACGCTCAGGCAGGGGCGGGCAAGGAATCCTGGTCGGCTGGCCAGAAGTTGCAAAGGCCTGTGCAGGCCCCCTGAACGCGAAAAGACGCCCAACAGAGGGGCGTCCTCGCACGCAAAGCGAAAGCTTGAAAAGCTTCTCGCTTGTCCTTCTAAGTCTTAGCGACGGTAGCCCATGCTGATTCCCTTCTCGTTGACTGAAGCCCTCAGATCGCTTGCCCGCGATCCAAAACTCGTGCGTTGATGAACAACTTGTAGCACAAGTTCCCCGAAAGTTGTGCATCTGCACGAAAACTTGTGCAGAAATAAGGTAGGACGGGAGGCAAGTCGTGCGTAGCCAAGCCCTCAAAGCGCCCCTGCGGCGACCGCAGTTCCGCCGCCTTGCGCTCTCCTACGCGGTCAACGAGCTGGGCGACTGGCTCGGGATCGTCGCCCTCTCGGTGCTCGTCTACGAGCTGACCGAAAGCGCCCTGGCCACGACGGCGCTCTTCCTCGGCACCGGTTTCCTGCCGGCGCTGCTGACGCCGATCCTCGTCGCGCGGCTCGAGCGACCCGCCCCGCGCTACGTGCTGCCGACCGTCTACGCCGGCGAGGCGGCCGCCTTCGGCGCCCTCGCCCTGCTCGCCGACCACTTCTCGCTGGCGGCCGTCGTCGCCGTGGCGACGCTCGACGGAGCGCTGGCGCTGAGCGCGCGCGCCCTGACCCGCGCGGTGGCGGCCGCGATGCTGCAGGAGGAGGGCGAGCTGCGGGCCGGCAACGCGATCCTCAACATCGCCTTCACCGGCGGCGCCGCGATCGGGCCGGCGATCGCCGGCGTCGTCGTCGCCGCCTTCGGCGTCCAGTCGGCCCTGCTGCTGGACGCCGCGTCCTTCTACGCGATCGCCTGGATCCTCTTCACCGGCGGCCACCTCCCGCAGGCCGAGCCGGAGCCCGGCCACCTGCGCGAGCGGCTGCGCGCCGGGATCGCCTACATCCGCGGCCACCCGACCCTGCGCCGCCTGCTCGCGGCACAGGCGGCAGCCTTCGTCTTCTTCGCCGCCGTCCTGCCGGTAGAGGTGATCTACGCCAAGGAGACGCTCGAAGCCGGCGACACCGGCTACGGCCTTCTGCTCGGCAGCTGGGGCGCCGGCATGGTCAGCGGCAGCGTGGTGTTCGCGGCGCTGCGGCGGGCGGCGCTGCCGACGCTGATCTTCTTCAGCACGCTGGCGATCGGGCTGGGCTACCTGGCGATGGCGGCAGCGCCCACCCTCGCCGTCGCCTGCGCCGCGGCGGCGCTCGGCGGGGCAGGCAACGGCGTCCAGTGGGTGGCGCTGGTCAGCGCCGTCCAGGATCTGACCAAGCCGTCGATGCAGGCGCGCGTGATGAGCGTGCTCGAGTCGAGCGGCGCCGCGATGCCCGGCGTCGGCTTCGTGCTCGGCGGCCTGATCGCCGCCAGCGTGGGCACGCGCGCCACCTTCCTCACCGCCGGGCTCGGGGTGATGGCGATCGTCGCCCTATTCGCGCCGCTGCTGGGAGAGACCTGGAAATCGGCAGAGGAGGCGGTCGATTCGGGTGAGTCGTCGGCTCGTCCAAGGGACCTTGACGCCGGTGACGAAATTATGGTGGAGTTGATTCCACGGGGGTGAGTCGATGTACGCGACCGTTCCGGCGCGTGCGGCCCCGTTCCCAGTCTCGAGCGGAGGAGGCGCAGTTGAGGAAGGCAATGGCAATCCTTACGGGGCTGGGTGCTGTGGCGGCCCTCTCGGTCGGCTTGGTCGCCTGCGGAAGCGACAGCAGCAGCGGATCCGGCGGCGGCGCCAAGGGCGGCTCGATCACGATCGCCCAGGCAGGGCAGCCCGACTTCCTCGACCCGGCCCTCTCCTACACCATCCACGGCTGGGAACCGATGGCGGTGGTCTACACGCCGCTCGTCACCTACAAGCGAGAGGACGGTGACGCCGGATCCGAACTGATCCCGGGCCTCGCGGAGGAGCTGCCGAAAGTGAGCGCCGACGGCAAGACCTACGAGCTGACCCTGCGCAAGGGGCTTCGCTACTCGGATGGGACCCCGGTCAAGGCAAGCGACTTCGAGCACACGATCCAGCGCGTCCTCAACCTCGAGTCGGGCGGCACCTCCTACTACGAGGACATCGAGGGGGCCGCCGCCTACGTCTCCAACGGCAACGCCCAGGCCGACATCCCTGGCATCGACACCGACGACAGGACCGGCGAGATAACGATCGAGCTGACCGACCGCAGGGCCGACTTCGGCAACGCGCTGGCGATGAACTTCGCCGGCTTGGTCCCGGGCGACACGCCGTTCGAGAACATGACCAAGGACCCGCCCCCGGGCGTCGGCGCGTACATGTTCACCAAGTCGGTGCCGAACCGCGAATTCGTGATGGAGCGCAACCCGCGCTACAGCGAAGACATGGTCCCGGGCGTGCCGGAGGCGAAGATCGACACGGTGACGACGAAGATCGTCCCCAACGTCGTCCAGCAGACCCAGGAAGTGATCGACAACAAGATCGACTTCATGCAGGAACCGCCGGCCCCGGACCTGAAGGCCGAGGTCCTCGAGCGCTTTGGGCCCGAAGGCCGCGAGGAACAGCGCTATGAAGAATTCCCGACGCTCTCGACGTACTGGTTCTTCCTCAACACCCGGGTGGCGCCCTTCGACGACCAGAAGGTGCGCGAAGCGGTCAACATCGGCATCGACAGGTCCGGCTTGGCGCGTCTCTACGCGGGCGAGATGGAGCCCGGCTGCTCCTTCCTGCCGCCCGCGATGCCGGGCTACACCGAGGCGACCGACATCTCGGCCTGCCCCTGGGGCGACCCCAACGCGCCCCCGGACCTCGAGCGGGCGAAGCGGCTGATCGAGGAGGCAGGGGCGGAGGGCGCCAAGGTCACGGTCTGGAGCGACAACGTCGAGACGACGCCCAAGGTGACCCAGGCCTACACCGACATGCTCAACGAGATCGGCCTCGACGCGGAGCCGAAAATCATCGACAGCAGCGTCTACTTCCAGACGATCGGCAACCAGAAGACCGAAGCGCAGACCGGCTTCCTCAACTTCTTCGCCGACTTCCCGCACCCGCTCAACTTCTTCACCACCATGGAGAGCAGCTCGATCCAGCCGACCAACAACCAGAACTTCAGCAACGTCAGCGACCCGCGGATCGACGGCGAAGTGAAGAAGCTCGGTGAAGAGCCCGAACTGCCCGCCGTGACGGACGAGTGGGAGGAGCTCAACGACTACGTGGTCGAGCGGGCCTACATCGTCCCCTTCGGCCACCGGAACCTGACCACGTTCGTCTCCGACCGGATCGACTTCGAGAATTGCACCGTGGTCAGCCCGATCTTCTACAACGACTACTCGCAGTTCTGCCTGAAGGAAGGCGGATAGACGCCGCCGGGGCAGGGCCCTGGCGGACCACGGGGCGGCGCCTGCGCCGCGACCGGGTTGCGCTCGCCTTCGGGATCGCGTTCCTGGTGCTCGCCGCCGCTTGCCTGGCGGCGCCGCTGTGGGCCAGCCAGGTCGCCCACACCACTCCCGAGGCCAACCACCTGTCCGACCAGGTCGAGGTCGACGGGCGGCCGACCGACGTCGTCGACGAGCTCGGCAAGCCGATCGGGCCGACCTGGTCCAGCCACTTCTTCCTCGGCGCCGACGGCAACGGCCGCGACATCATGGTGCGGCTGCTCTACGGGGGCCGCAACTCGCTGCTGATCGGCATCCTCGCCTCGCTCGGCACGATCGCCATCGGCCTCCTGGTCGGCCTGCTGGCCGGCTATCACCGGGGGCGCGTGGACACCTTCGTCAACTGGCTGATGGACGTGATCTGGGCCTTCCCGGTCATCCTGCTCGGGGTCGCCCTCGGTACCGCCTTCGCGATCGGCGGCCTGGAGATCGGCCCGCTGACGATCGAGGGCGACTCGCTGGCGATCCCGATCGTGATCATCTCGGTGGTCTACGTCCCCTATCTGGCGCGGCCGGTGCGCGGCCGCGTGCTCGCCCTGCGAGAGCGGGAATTCGTCGAGGCGGCGCGCGCGCAGGGGATGGGCTCGGCGCGGATCGTCTTCGCCGAGATCATGCCCAACCTGCTGAACACCGTCGCGGTGATGATGCCGCTGCTGGTCGTCAACGCGATCCTGCTCGAGGCGGCGCTCTCCTTCCTCGGCGCCGGCGTGCAGGCTCCGAACGCGTCGTGGGGGACGATGATCGCCGAAGGCGTCGACCGGATCATCTCGGCCCCGCACCTGGCGATCGCGCCGGGCGCGATGCTCGTCGCGACGGTGCTCTCGCTTGCCGTCTTCGGCGAGGGAGTGCGCAAGGTCCTCGACCCGAAGGCGGAAGTGAGGATCGAGCACTGATGGGCTCCGGACTGGCGCGCTTCGCCGCTCGCCGCCTCGTCTCGATGGCGTTCGTGCTGTTCGCCGTCTCGGTCATCGTCTTCGCGATCTTCAACGTGATCCCGGGCGGCGACCCGGCGGTGCGAATGGCGGGCAAGGTCCCGACCGAGAGCGAGGTGGAGGCGATCCGCGCCGAGTGGAGCTTCGACGAGCCGGTTTACGTCCAGTACGCGACGACCATGGAGAAGCTGTTCACCGGCAACCTGGTCTCCTACTTCAACCAGCTCAACGTCACCGACGAAATCCTCAACGGGGCGCCGCGCACCTTCGCCCTGGCGATCGGCGCCTCGATCGTATGGATGGCCTTCGCGATCGCGCTCGGCCTCTACGGCGCGATCCGCGCCGGCGCGATCTCAGACCGCCTGCTGAGCGCTCTGGCCCTGATCGGGATCGCGACGCCGGTCTTCTGGCTGGGGGCGATCCTCAGCCACTACCTGGGCTACGAAGCCGGGATCTTCCCCGGCAGCGGCTACGTCGAGTTCGCCGACAGCCCGGCCGAATGGCTCTGGCATCTGATCCTGCCCTGGTTCACCCTGGCCGTGCTGTTCATCGGGATCTACTCGCGGGTGCTGCGAGCCGACATCGTCGAAACGATGGGCGAGGACTACGTGCGCGCCGCTCGCGCCAAGGGGCTCTCGGAGCGACGCGTCATGCTCAACCACGTCCTTCGCAACTCGCTGATCCCGATCGTGACTCTCTGGGGCCTCGACTTCGGTGCCGTGCTGGGCGGAGGCGCGATCCTCACCGAGCAGGTCTTTGGCCTGCAGGGCGTCGGCCAGTACGCGGCCGACTCGATCGGCCAGTTCGACATCCCGGCCGTGATGGGCGTGACCATGTACGGGGCCTTCTTCATCGTCATCTTCAACACGCTGGTCGACATCGCCTACGCGGCACTCGACCCCCGCATCCGGCTCGATGGAGGGGAACGCGAATGAGCGAGGGGCCGCTGCTCGAGGTGCGTGACCTCTCCGTCTCCTTCACCACCGAAGAGGGGGTGGTCCAGGCGGTCGACGGCGTCGACCTCGACGTGGCGCCCGGCGAGGTGCTCGCCGTGGTGGGCGAGTCGGGCAGCGGCAAGTCGGTGACGGCGCTGACCATGATGGGGCTTTCGCGGGGGTCGAACGCGGCGATCTCAGGCTCGGCGCGAATCGGGGGCACCGACGTCGTGACCGCCCGCGAGCCGGAGCTGCGGCGGATCAGGGGCGAGCGGATCGCGATGGTCTTCCAGGACCCGATGAGCTCGCTCGATCCCGTGCACCGGATCGGCGACCAGATCGCCGAGCAGATTCGCGCTCACCGCGAGGTCACGCGGGAGGAGGCGCGCCGGCGCTCGATCGAGCTGCTCGAGGCGGTCGGCATCGACGAAGCGGCAAAGCGCGTCGACGCCTACCCCCACCAGTTCTCGGGCGGGATGCGGCAGCGCGCGATGATCGCGATGGCGCTCTCGCTCGAGCCCTCGCTGCTGATCGCCGACGAGCCGACCACGGCCCTCGACGTCACCGTTCAGGCCCAGATCCTCGAGCTGCTGCGCGAGCTGAACCGCGCCCGGGGGCTGACGATCGTCCTGATAACGCACGACATGGGCGTGGTCGCCGAGATCGCCGACCGGGTGGCGGTGATGTACGCGGGCCGGATCGTCGAGCGGGGCTCCCTCGACGAGGTCTTCTACGACCCTCAGCACCCCTACACCTGGGGCCTGCTCGGCTCGCTGACCCGGATCGACCGGCCCCGTCCCGAGCGTCTGCCCCAGATCCCCGGCGCGCCGCCGTCGCTCCTCGACCCGCCTCAGGGCTGTCATTTCCGGCCGCGCTGCCCGCACGAGTTCGAGCGCTGCCCGCGGGTGCCGGGACTGGAGCCACGGCTCCCGGATCAGCCTGGCCACCTCGACCGTTGCTGGCTCGACCCGACGGAGAAGCGGGAGCGACGGCCCCTCGGCGAGGTCGGGTCATGAGCGAGCCGCTGCTCGAGGTCCGCGGCCTCGTCAAGCACTTCCGCGATAGCTCCGGCCTGCTCGGTAGGCGCAAGGGGTTGCCGGTGCGCGCGGTCGACGGCGTCGACCTGACCGTGGCCCCCGGCGAGACCCTGGGGCTGGTCGGCGAGTCGGGGTCGGGCAAGTCGACGCTCTGCCGGGCGGTCCTCCAGCTCAAGCGGCCAGACGCCGGCTCGGTCCGCTTCGAAGGGCGGGAGCTCGTCGGCTTGAGCCAGCGCCAGCTGCGATCGCTGCGGCCGCGGATGCAGATGGTCTTCCAGGACCCCGATGCCTCGCTCAACCCGCGCAAGCGGGTCGGCGACATCGTCGGCTACCCCCTGGCGCTGCACGGGATCGCCTCCGGTGCCGAGCTGCGCCGCGAGGTCGGCGAGCTGCTCGAGCGGGTCGGCCTCTCCGCCGAGCACCATCGCCGCTACCCGCACGAGTTCTCGGGCGGGCAGCGCCAGCGGATCGGGATCGCTCGCGCCCTGGCGACGCGCCCGAAGCTGATCCTTGCCGACGAGCCGGTCTCCAAGCTCGACGTCTCGATCCGCGCCCAGATCGTCAACCTGATGCGGGACCTGCAGCGCGAGATGGGCCTCGCCTACCTCTTCGTCGCCCACGACATCGGCGTCGTCCGCCACGTCTCCGACCGGATCGCGGTCATGCACGACGGCAAGGTCGTCGAGGAGGGACCGGCCGACCTGGTCTGCGAGCAGCCGCGGGAGGCCTACACCCGTGAGCTGCTCGCCGCCGTGCCGGTGCCGGATCCGCGCGAGGCGCGGGCGCGGCGCGCAAGACTGTCGGCGTGAGACTCCCCCTCTCGCCGCCGCTCAAGCCCCAGCTGGCGCTGACCCGCAAGGCGCTGCCGCTTGGCGAGGAGTGGGCATACGAGCAGAAGCTCGACGGCTTCCGGGCGATCGTCTTCGTCGACGGCAAGGGCTCCTACATCCAGTCGCGCGGGGGCAAGCCGCTCAGCCGCTACTTCCCGGAGCTGGGCTTCGCGCCGGGCCGCTACGTGATCGACGGCGAGCTGGTGATCCGCGACGCGGAGGGTAACGTCGAGTTCGAGGCGCTGCAGAGCCGGCTGCACCCGGCCGAGTCGCGTATCCAGCTCCTCGCCAGCGAGATCCCAGCCGAGTACCGGGCGTTCGACCTGCTCGCCGAGGGCGACGAGGCGCTGCTCGAGACGCCGTTCGGCGAGCGGCGGGCCCGCTTGGAGCGGCTCGGAGCCGAGCTGCGCCTGACACTGACCGAGCTGAGCGCGGACCCGGAGCGCGCCGAGCACTGGCTGCGGACCACCGAGGGGGCGATGGCGAAGCAGCTGGATGCGCCCTACGAGCCGGGGAAACGGCGGGGCATGGCGAAGGTCAAGCGCGAGCGCACGATCGACTGCGTCGTGCTCGGCTGGCGGCCGGGCAAGGAGGAGGGCACGGTCGGCTCTTTGATCCTCGGCCTCTACGACGGCGACAGCCTGCGCCCGGTCGGGCACATCTCCGGCTTCAAGGCGCAGATGAAACGCGACCTGCGCCGGCTGCTGGCGCCGCTGGAGACGGGTGAGCGGGGCAGCGCCGAGCCGAGCCGCTGGGCGGCGGAGCGGGATCTGGAGTGGGTCTCGTTGAGGCCGGAGCTCGTGATCGAGGTCGGGTACGACCACGCCGCGGGCGGGCGGATTCGGCATGGGGCGAGGTTTCACCGGTTCAGGGACGACAAGGCGCCCAGCGAGTGCCTCTTCTCCGATCTAGACGAAGGCTGACCGCCGGCGGGTCCTGTCGCGGCGGCCCTCCCCCATGTGCTCGGACGCAAAGCGTCCTGCGCTATGGGGGACCCCCGCCGCCGCGCCACCCGCCGGAAGAGTCGCTTAGAACAACGACCCCTGCGCAGAAGGAGCGGTAGTCCCCCGAACGGGCGGATACTCAGAGCCGGCCGAAGGCCGGCGAGTCCGGGCGGGGGACTGCCGCTCCTCCCTGCGCCGAGACCTCCCCCAGCCTTTGACCACCTTCGTCACTTCCGCCCTTTTCTTGCTGGGGAGATAGGCGCGGTTGTTGGCGTAGAGCTTTTCGTATCTCGGGAGCAGGTCGGGGCGTTTGGTCTCCAGCCAGGCGAAGAAGACTTGGCGGACCTCGTCTCGGAGGTGGAGGGCGACGCCGCCTAGGAAGGTGGCGCCGGCCTCGCGGGCGCGGTCGACCAGCGGCTGGACCTGGTCGGGGCGGTCGTTGATGCCCGGCATCAGCGGGGCGATCAGGACGCCGGAGTCGATGCCGCGGCGGCGCAGCTCGGCGACCGCGTCGAGCCGGGCCGCCGGGCTGGGCGTGTGCGGCTCGGTCTCGCGCCAGACCTTCTCGTCGAGGGTCGGAATCGAGAGGTTGACCGAGACGGGCAGGCGCTTCGCCATCCGCTCGTAGATCTCTATGTCGCGCAGCAGCAGCGGCGACTTGGTGAGGACGGAGACCGGCGTCTCGGCCGCCTCGAGGGCGGCGAGGATCTCGGGCATCATCCGGTAGCGGCTCTCGACCCACTGGTAGGGGTCGGTGTTGGTGCCGAGCGCGACCAGCTCGCGCTTCCAGCTCGGCCGCGCCAGCTCCGCCCGCACCAGCTCCGGCACGTTTACCTTGACGACGATCTCCCGCTCGAAGTCGCGGCCGGCGTTCATGTCGAGGTAGGTGTGCGTCCTACGCGCGAAGCAGTATCGACAGGCGTGGGTGCAGCCGCGGAAGGGGTTGATCGTCCAGTTGAAGCCGTAGCGGCTTCCCGGCACCCGGTTCAGCGCCGACTTCGCGCGAACCTCGTGGAACCGGATCCCCATCGCCTCGGGGACGTCGAACGTCCTCACCACCGCTTCCTCGGCCAGACCGAACAGCCTGCCTTCAGCCTCCTTCTCGACTCTTTGCTCGTCCCAGCGCACGCGAACACATGTTCGCACAGCCGCCGGTTCTACTTCTCAGACGAAGACGACCTCGACGCCGTCGAAGACCTTGAAATCTTGATCCTGAGTGAAGACCGGGAGGTCCAGCGCAAGTGCCGTCGCCGCTATCAAGGCATCGGCAGGGTCGGGTTTGGCCTTGCGATTGCGCCGCGCGTTCGCCATCAGCTCGCCGAATCGGGTGGCGACGAGATGGTCTATCGGCAGCGCGTCGAACTCTTGTTGCGCCACGCTCAGGGCGCGCAGTCGAACGGGTCGCTCGGCATCCGATGCGGCGAGCACTCCGTGGCTCAGCTCGCAGACGGTGATGATCGAGATCGTTGATGCCTCAGGCAGTGCCTCGACATCGAGCTTGCCTTCGATCAATGAGACGAATGCGGAGGTGTCGAGGAGGCCGTTCCTCATCCCTCGCCAGAAGCTTTCCGCTCACGCTCCGCCATCAGCTCTTCGTGCCTATCGAAGGGATCGCCCATCAGCCGGCTGTTCCGGCTCTCCCTCCTGATCTGGTGGATTTCCTCGATCAACTCCTGACCCTCGCCAGGGGCCAGAATTCCCTTGAGACGCCCCAGGCGCTCGCGCTGGACGAACCGCTTTGGCCTCTCTTCGATCGGCACGAGTTCCGCGACCGGATGCCCGTGCACCGTGATCCGCAGCCGCTCGCCGTCCTCGACACGGCGCAGCAGGTCGGCGGTGTGGTTGCGCAACTGGCGCTGGGGTATGTCGGTAGCCATAGGGCTACAGGGTAGTGCGAGCGCTGCCTCCATCACCCCTAAAGGGCTGGCTGGGCCAATCTCTCCCCCTGGCTAGCGCGGCAGCTCGCCGCGGATCACGTAGCGCAGGACGTCCACCACCTGCTCGGCCGTGCGGGCGGTGGCCTGGGCGGCCCGGTCGACCTCCTTGAGGGCGTGGTCGAGGTCGCCGTCGTGGAGGGTGACGATCGGCTTGCCCAGGGCGGCGGCGAAGCCGGCGTCGAAGGCGGCGTTCCATTGGCGGTACCTGTCGCCGAAGCGGACCACGACCACGTCGGCGTCGCGGATCAGGGTCTGGGTGCGCACGGCGTTGACGCCGGCCCCCATGTGATCGCGCCAGAACGGGCTCTGCTCGTCGCCGAGCGTGCCGACGCCGGCGTCGTCGGAGGCGGGGTGGTCGGTGACCGGCGCCGAGAACTCCACCGGCAGGCCCGCCTCGCGAGCACCGGCCTCGATCCGCTCGCGCCAGTCCGAGTGGATCTCGCCCGCGAGGTAGACGCGCCAGGTCCGCTCGGTCACGAGCCGGTCTCCTCGAAGTGCTTGCTCAGCATCGTCACCTGGCCCTGGTAGTTGGAGCCGAGCTCCTCGCCGTAGAGCCGCTCGGCCGGGGCGCTCGTCCACTCCAGCGCCAGCTTGCAGACCGGCTGGCGGTGCTCGACCATGAAGGAGACGTCGCGTGCCCGCACCTCGAGCGCCGCGCGGCTGCCGTGGCGCCCGCCGGCCGGGTCGTAGCCGAAGCCGGGGTCGAAGAAGCCCGCGTAGTGGGTGCGTAGCTCGCCCGCGGTCGGGTCGTAGGCCATCATCTCGGCCGCGACCTGGGGCGGGATGCAGACCCCCTCGGCCGAGAGCAGCAGGTAGAAGATCTCCGGCTCGAGCACGATCCGCCCACCGGCCTCGGGGAAGACCGGGTCCCAGTAGTCGGTCCAGCGGTAGGCGCGGATCCGCGAGAGATCGATCGGCAAGCTGTTCTTCTTCGCCCGGTAGCCGACGATGCGATCGCTCGGTCCGGACAGGTCGACGCTGAGGAAGAGGCCCTCCGCGAGCGCCAGCTCGGACTCGCGCAGCGCGTGCGAGTCGAGGTAGAGCAGCGGGAACTCGGCCTGCAGCCCGCGGATCTCGTCGTCGGAGAGGCGCACGTCGCCGCGTGCCAGGCGCAGCTGGTTGAGCGAGAGGCCCGTCTTCACCTGGATCGCGAAGGAGCGCGGCACGACCTCGAGGTAGAGCTGGCCGCGATAGCCGGCCCGGATCTCGTCGAAGCGGTGATGGCGGTCGGTGAGGACACGCGTGAAGACGTCGAGACGGCCGGTCGAGCTCTTCGGGTTGGCCTTGGCGCGCACGTCCTCCGGCAGCGCCAGCTCCTCGAGCAGCGGCACCAGGTAGGGGCGGTCGCGCTCGAGGACGGCGCCGTCGCGCAGGTCGACCTTCTGGAAGGCGAGCCCCTCGATCTTCTCCTCCACCGTCGAGTCGACGTCGGGAAGGAAGCTGCAGCGCAGCGCCCAGGCATGGTCGCCGAGTCGCAGGTCGATGCTGGCCGGCTGCACGGCCTCGGGCCGGATCCGGTAGTCGCCGGAGCTGACCCACTCCGCCTCGATCGCCTCGCTCAGCGCCTGCGAAGGGAGCACCCCTCTGCTGGTCGCCGTCGCCACCTCGCTCATCGCCGGGACACTACGTGGCGCGCGCCGCCATGCGCCGCGCCTCGTCGCTGCCGAGGTAGGGCGTCAGCGCAAACTCCGCGATTTCGGGGAACCTCGCCTCCAGCTCCTCCGACTCGCCCGCCAGGATCCAGCGGCTGAGCAGCGACGCGGTGCCGCCGACGACCGCCTCCGCGACCCCGTCGCCTGGCGCCTCCCCCCGCTCCGGCACCGGGGCGCCCTCGCGCAGGGCCGGGACGAAGCTCTGAACCGCCTCTTGAAACCGCGCGTACACCGCGGGCCCGGCACGGAGCCCCTCTACGAAGAGCAGGTCGGCACGCGCCGGCTCGCGAGCCAGGAACGCGAGCATCGCCTCCAGGGCCGCGGCGACCCGCTCCGCCCACGCCGCCTCGCCGGCACAGGCGTCCGTCACCTCCCCGCGCAGCCGCTCGACCGCATGGTCGTAGGCGGCCAAGAAGCACTCGTCCTTGTTCTGGAAGTGACGGTAGAAGTCGCTCTTCGAGACCCGCGCCTGGGCGGTGATGACAGAGACGGTCGTCCTGTCGTAGCCGTGCTCGTGCAAAGACTCAGCGATCGAGTCGAGGAGGCGGCCGAGCTGGTTCTGGGCCACGAACTCACGGGACAGCCCGTGACGTCCGCGGGGTAACGATTTCATCTCGGACAAGTCTGCCAGCGCTCAGCGATGCTTGCCCGCCCCCTCCTTCGCCGGCGCCCGGTATTGCTCTACAACGAACTCGCGCAGCTCGGGCAACAGCGCTGGCGCCTCCTCCGCCTTGCCGCGCCGCACCTGCTGGCTGAGGATCCAGGCGACTCCCCCGACCACCGTCTCGTCGAGGGTCTTCGGCAGCGGCTCCTCGTGTGGCAGGCGGCGGCGCGCCAGCTCGACGAACCGCCGCACCGTCTGCTCGTAGCGCTCGCTCGCGGCCGGTGTCGCGGACTGGGCCTCGATCAGGCAGAGCCGAGCCATCGCCGGCTGCTCCGCGACGTACGCGAGGAGCGCTTCCAGGCCCGCCTCCGTCGCCCCTTCCCAGTCGTCCTCCGCGGCGGCGCAGCTTTCCTCGACCCGGCTCGTCGCCTCCTCGACCGTCACGTCGAAGGCCGCCAGGAAGACCTCCTCCTTGCCCGAGAAGTTGTCGTAGAGCGTTTTGCGCGCGACCGCCGCACGCTTGACCACGTCGGATATCTTCGTCGCCTCGTAGCCCTTCTCCGCTGTCAGCTCGGCGAGCGCCAGCATGATCCGGTTCCGCTTGTGGAGGGCGATGAACTCGCGGGGGAGGGCCGGGCGCATGGCGCAAGGATAGCCGCGCCTCGCCAACTCGCCCAGCACGGCAGAGACCCCTTTGGTACCGTATGAGGGCTGTTCTATTTTCGGTAGAAACGTCTAGGTTTCTATGGCTGCGAAGCGGATCGCCCTCACCCACGACATGCTGGCCGGCGCTGTGGGAGACCGGTGGACCGACGCGGAACTGCGCCAGGCGATCGAGCTGCTGAGCAAGGCCGATGGACGCTTCCCGGCCGGCGTCAGGACGCTTCCGGCCGACCTCGTGCGGGCGATCCAGCGCGAGCGGATGCTCGCCGCGATGCTCGTCACGGTCAACGAGCTCGGCTATCGCACGCTCACGGTCCAGGACGTGCTCAGCCGCGCCGGTGTCTCCCGCCCCACCTTCTACGAACAATTCGACGACAAGGAAGACTGCTTCCTGGCCGCTTTCGACGCCGCCGCGGACCGGATGCGCAAGCGGCTGGACGCGGCCCTCGCCGAGGTCGAGGGGGGCTGGCGCGATCGCTTCAGGGCAGGGCTGCGAGAGCTGCTGCGCTTCGTCGCCGAGGACCCGGACGCGGCTCGCACCCTGATCGTCGAGGCCCGAGCGTCAAGTCCGGCCGGCCTGCGGCGGCGCGACGAGCTGCTCGACGGCTTCGCTTCCCGCATCGACGCCGAGGCCCGCAGGAGCCTCGACGAGCTGCCCTCGGCGATCGCCGCCGCCGGCGTCGTCGGCGGCATCGAATCGGTCCTCTACGCGCGCCTGCAGAAAGGCGAGACCGCCGACCTCGAGTCGCTGCTTCCCTCGCTGATGTACTTCGCGGTGCTGCCCTACGAAGGCCGGGAGGCTGCCGCTGAGGAGCTCGGCGGCGCTGCCCTAGCCTGAGTCGCCGCCGGCGGCGAGCCGCAGGGTCAGCTCGCTCTGCTTCTCGATCGCTTCGCCCATCGCGATCTGGAAGGTCGCCAGCAGGGCTCCCGCCGCCAGCGGGCGCATCCGTTCGAGCGCCTCGCTCATCCGCGGCCAGTCGCGCTCCGGCCTGCCCGCCTCGTCGAACGGCTCCCACACCTCGCGCACGAACAGCTCGACGAAGGCGCGCGCGGCGCCGTCGGCGTGCCTGCGCAGTTTCTCGGCGGTGGCGATCGTCCCCTCAGGCCCGATCCCCAGCTTGGCCAGCTCGGCGGCCGCGCGCAGCAGGCTGGGGCTGATCACCTCGACCCGGCCGTCGGGCAGCGAGCGGAAGACGCCGAGCTCTTCGGCGCGCTCGATCAGCGCGCGATCAACCTCGTCGCGCCCCCAGATCGCCGCCAGCTCCCCCACCTCGAAGATCTCCGGCGCCTCGTCTTCGAACGGCGCTCGCAGCGCCCGGGTGAAGTCGAAGATCGCCGACGCCGAGCCGTCGCCGCTGTCGAGCACGCGCCGGATCGCCTCCAGGTTGAGGCCATCGGCCTGCATCTCCTTGGTCAGCTCGATGCGGGCGACGTGCTCATCGTTGTAGTAGCCGGTGCGACCGCGGACGACAGGCGGCGGCAGCAGGCCGCGCGTCTGGTGGGCACGGATGTTGCGCACCGTCATCCCGGTCCGCTCGGCCAGGTCTCGAATCGTCATCTCGCCCTCGGAGGGCTTGGCAGCCATGGCTAACCCATGGTAAGGCGAAGGCGCTGGCCGTTCATCTTCTCGGCGGAATCCGAGCAGACGAAGGCGATCGCCTCGGCGAGGTGCTCGGCGGGGGTGAAGGACGAGTAGTCGGCGTCCGGTGCCCGCTCCCGCATCGCCTCGGTGAGGATCGCCTCCACGACGACGACGTTGGCCGTCGCGCTGGTCGCCTCGAAGCCGTCGGCGAGGGCCAGCGTCCAGGCCTCGGCGGCCGCCTTGGCGGCGGCGTAGGAGGCGCTGGTGCTGGTGGGCGACTGCGCCTGCTTGGCGGAGACGAGCACGAAGCGGCCCTGCTCGCTTGCCACCAGGGCGTCGTGGAAGGCGCGGGTGGTGTGCTGGACGGTGCGGACCAGCAGCTTCTCGAGCAGCTCCCAGTCGGCCAGCGGCGCCTCGTGCAGCGGCTCGCCGCCGCGCCAACCACCGACCAGGTGCAGCAGGCAGTCGACGCCGCCGAAGCGCTCGACGAGGGCCGCGCACCAGGCACGGGTCGCCTCCTCGTCGAGCAGATCGACGGCACGCGCGTCGCGCCGCTCCTCAGGTAGGTCGAGCGGGGCGATCGCCTCTTCAGCCGCCGCCCGGTCGCGGTCGCACCCGCAGACCGTCGCGCCAGCCGCGGCGAGCCGCGCGGCGACGACCGGTCCGAGGCCGCCTCCGACCCCGGCGATGGCGACGGTGCGTCCACTCAGGTCAGGCACCGCGCCTCCTCCGCTCGGGCTCATATGGGGGAGACAGGATTCGAACCTGTGTAGGCAGAGCCAACTGGTTTACAGCCAGTCCCCTTTAACCACTCGGGCACTCCCCCAGGGGCGCAGCGAGTCTAGCGACGTGCCGGACCTTAGGTGCCCATATGGGCACTCCAGGTACGGCACGTCCCCCGCGGTCAGCGCGGCTCGAGGACGAAGAGGGCGATGTCGCGGTCGGTGCGCGCCTCGTATTCGTCGAAGCCCGAGTACTGCTCGACGTGGCGGCGCCAGAGATCGGCCCGCTCCTCCCCATCCGTCACGCGCGCCCGCACCTTCTGGCGCCGCCGGCCGACCTCGATCTCGGCCTCTGGATTGGCCTGGAGGTTGAGCGACCAGGCGGGGGTGCGGCCGTGGCCGGCGTTGGAGCCGATCACCGAGATCCGCCCGCCGTCGTCGAGGTAGACGACGGGCACGGTCCGCGGCTCACCCGACTTACGACCGGTGGTGGTCAGCAGCAGCACGGGGGCGTCGGCGATGCGACCGCCGAGACGGCCGCGGCTGATCCGGTAGAGCGGCACGTTGAGCTTGCCGGTCAGGCGCAGCCCCGCCGCGCCCATCAGCTGCGACGAGCGCGAGTAGAACTTGTCACCGAGCAGCGACATCGGCGCGCCGGCCGTCAGCTCGCTTCGCGGAGCATCTGCGCCTCTGGGAGGCGCTGCAGTTTCTTCAGCGTGTTGTTCTCGATCTGTCGGATGCGCTCGCGGGTGACGCCGAAGGTCTGGCCGACCTCCTCGAGGGTCAGCGGCTCGGTGCCGGAAAGGCCGTAGCGGAGCTGGATCACCTGGCGCTCGCGTTCCGGCAGGGCCTCGAGCGCCCTGCGCACGCCCTCGCGCTGCAGGTGTTCGCTCGCCTCCTCGAACGGCTCGGCCGTGCCCTCGTCGGCGACGAAGTCCCCCAGCTCCGATTCGTCCTCGTCCCCCACGGGTTTCTCCAGCGAGACCGGCAGCTGCGCGACACGGAGGATCTCCCTCACTTCGGCGAGCGGCCAGCGCAGCTCGGCGGCGATCTCGGCAGGCTCTGGCTCGCGGCCGAGCCGCTGCACGAGCTGGCGCTCGACGTGGGCGACCCGGTTCAGCTTCTCGACCATGTGGACCGGGATGCGGATCGTGCGCGCCTTGTCGGCGATCGCCCGCGTCACCGCCTGGCGGATCCACCAGGTCGCGTAGGTCGAGAACTTGTAGCCGCGCCGGTAGTCGAACTTCTCGACGGCGCGGATCAGGCCGAGCGAGCCCTCCTGGATCAGGTCGAGGAAGCTGAGCCCGCGGCCCAGATAGCCTTTCGCGATCGAGACGACCAGGCGCAGGTTCGCCTCGACCATCTGGCGCTTGGCGGCCATGTCGCCCCGCTCGATCCGCTTCGCCAGCGAAACCTCCTCGCCCGCCGTGAGGAGGTCGACTTTGCCGATCGAGCGCAGGTAGAGACGGAGCGAGTCGAGGCTCGGTTCGACCGTGAGGTCGAGCTCCGGCTTCCTCGGCTGCCCGTTCGCGGCCTCGGCGCGCTGTTCCTTGTAGGCGCTGACGCCATCCTCGGCGATCACTTCGACGCCGTGCTCGACGAGCCGCGCGTGCAGGCCGGCGACCTGCTCCTTGGTGACCTCGACCTCCTCCAGTGTCGAGGCGATCTGCTCGAAGGTGAGGTAGCCGCGCTCGCGACCGACCGCGATCAGCCCCTGGAGCTCCTCCGGCTCCGCGAACGACTGCGTGCTCGGATCATCGCCCAGTCCCTGCGGGACCGCTTCCAACGGCTCGATCTTCACTGCCTCCACCGCAACCCGTTTCCCCCTCCTGGCCGGTCCCATAGCTTCGGCCAGGGGCGAAGTATAGGACGCCCGAGGCGAATCGGCGGCCCCGCGAGCAAGACGACGATCTCCACTGTCGCTTACCATCGATAAGCAGATGGCCACTCGCTCGACCATCCTCTCCCCCGCCGCCACCGACGTCCAGTCGTCGGCGCCCGTGACCCAGGTGAGCCTCTCCCGCGTCGGCGTGACCGGGGTCGAGAAGGTGATCCGGGTCGCCGTCGACGGCACCGAGAGCACCTACCACGCCGAGTTCGAGTGCCTGGTGGACCTCAACCCGCGCCAGGCCGGGGTCCACATGTCGCGCTTCGAGGAAATCGTCGGCGAGGCGATCGACGAGGTCGTGCTCGGCGAGGCGTTCCGGGCCGAGGTGCTGGCCGCCCACATCGCCCAGCGGGTGCGCGAGCGACAGGGCGGCCTGCGCGCCGAGGTCTCGGTGACCGCGCGTTACCCCGAGACGGTGACGACGCCGGCCAGCGGCCAGCGCACCCAGGAGATCTATGTCCTGTTCGGGACCGCGGTCGACTCGCTGCGCGGGACGCGGACGCTGACCGGTGTCCAGGCCCAGGGCATGACCGCCTGTCCCTGTGCGCAGGAGATGGTCGGCGGCCTCGCCCGCGAACGGCTGGCCGAGCAGGGGTTCGACGCCGAGCAGATCGAGCGAGCGATCGAGGCGGTCCCTATCGCGACCCACAACCAGCGCGGCATCGGCAGCCTCCACATCGGCTGCCCCGAGGGCGGCCCTGCCTGGGTCGACGCGCCCGAGCTGCTGCGGATCGTCGAGCAGTCGATGAGCTCGGAGATCTACGAGCTGATGAAGCGGCCCGACGAGCTGGCCGTGGTAGCCAAGGCGCACGCGCAACCGCGCTTCGTCGAGGACTGCGTGCGGGAGATGCTGCGCCGCGTCGTCGAGGACTACCCCGACCTGCCCGGCGAGGCCTTCGTGCTGGCGCGCCAGGAGAACCTCGAGACGATCCACCGCCACAACGTGATCGCCGAGCGCTACGGCAAGCTCGACGACCTGCGCGCCGAGCTGGAAAGCGGCGAGCACCAGCGCCGCCATGTGACGGTCAGGGAGTGGCTCGAGGCTCCAGCGACCTGAGTCGCTTGCGCAGGCCTAGGAAGTAGTCGGCGCCGCTGATCAAGGTGACGGCGACCGCCGCGTAGACGAGGGCGTCGACCCAGCCGGGCGACGGGTTGGCGGCGATCAGGGCGAAGACCGCCGCGATCTGCAGGACCGTCTTGAGCTTGCCGAGCCAGCTGGCGGAGATCACGACCCCGCGCTCGGCGGCGATCCCGCGCAGGCCGGTGACGGCGACCTCGCGGGCGATGATCACCATCGCCACCCAGGGCTGGAGCCGGTCGAGGGAGACGAGCGAGAGCAGCGCCGCGATGATCAGCAGCTTGTCGGCGAGGGGGTCCATCAGCTTGCCGAAGGTGGTGACCGAGTCGCGCGAGCGCGCGAAATAGCCGTCGAGGCCGTCGGTGAGGGCGGCAAGGGCGAAGACGGCGGCGGCCAGCTCGTCGCCGTTGGGCGTCTCGCCGAGCAGCGCGACCACCACGACCGGCACGGCGAGGATGCGCAGCAGGGTGAGGACGTTGGCGAGGTTGAGCGGGAACACGGGCCCTACTTACCCGCCGGCGCCCCCGAGGCGGCATCCCGCCTCGCGAAGAAGTCCTCGCCCTCGACGCTGATGTGGGGGACGACCCGGTCGAGCGGGCCGGGCAGCCACCAGGCGCGCTTCCCGAGCAGCACCATCACGGCGGGCACCAGCAGGCAGCGGACCAGGGTCGAGTCGATCGCGATCGCCACGGCGAGGCCGACCCCGAACTCCTTGACGATCGGGTTGCCGCTGAGCACGAAGCTGGTGAAGACGCAGACCATGATCGCCGCCGCCGAGGTGATCACCCGGCCGGTGTTGGCGAGCCCTTCGATCGTCGCCCGCTTGGGGTCGCCGTGGGCCTTGTAGTGCTCCCGCATCTGCGTCAGCAGGAAGACCTCGTAGTCCATCGAGAGGCCGAAGAGGATCGCGAACATCAAGAGCGGCACGAAGCTGACGATCGGGATCGCGTGGTCGAGGCCGATCAGCGACGAGGCCCAGCCCCACTGGAAGACGGCGGTGACGATCCCGTAGGCGGCCGCGACCGAGATCAGGTTCATCGCCGCCGCCTTGATCGGGACGAGCAGCGAGCGGAAGGCGAGCAGCAGGACGATGAAGCTGAGCCCGACGACGATCGCGATCATCAGCGGCAGCTTGTCGGAGATCTGGGCGGCGAGGTCGATATAGCCGGCGGTCTGGCCGCCGACGTAGGCGGCGCCGCCGGTCCCCTTCATCGCCGTGGGGATGACCTGCTCGCGCAGCTCTTCGACCAAGGTGACGGTCTCGTCCTTCCAGGGCGCCGACTTGGAGATCGCCGTGAAGACGGCGACCGTCCCCTTTTCGTCGAGGCTCGGTTGCGAGACGGCCGCGATGTCGCCCGCTGCTCCGACCGCCTGCTGGAGCTTGGGAAGGGTCGCTTTCGCCTCCTCCGGGTTCTGGAACTTGGAGGCGATCAGCAGCGGTCCGCTGAAGCCCGGCCCGAAGCCCTTCTCGAGGCCCTCGAAGGACTGCCGCGCGGTCGTGTCCTTGGGCAGCGAGCTGGTGTCGTTCTGGCCCAGCTCGAGGTCGAGCAGCGGGATCGCGAGGACCGCCAGCACCGCGACGGCGGCGATGCTGGCGCCCCAGGGCCGGTTGGCGACCCCGCGCGCCCAGCGCGTCCAGCCGTGCGGCCTGCTGTCGGCGGGGTGGTCCTTGCCGAAGGGGACCCGGAGCGAGTCGATCCGCGGCCCGAGCGCGCCGAGCAGGGCCGGCAACAGCGTGCTCGCCGCGACGACGGCGACGACGACCGCGATCGCGGCCGTGAAGCCCAGCGTCGTGACCAGCGGGATGCCGGCGAAGGCGAGCGAGCAGAGCGCGATCACGACCGTGAAGCCGGCGAAGACGACGGCGCCGCCGGCGGTGGCGGTCGCCCGCGCGATCGACTCGCGCATCTCCATCCCTTCGCGCAGCTGGAGCTTGTGACGGGTGACGATGAAGAGCGCGTAGTCGATGCCGACGCCGAGGCCGATCATGGTCGCCAGCGTCGTCGCGACGCTCGGCACCTGGACGACGCCCTCGAGCAGCCGAATGATCGAGAGCGCGCAGGCGAGGCCGATGACGGCGGAGGCGATCGGCAACGCCATCGCGGTCGCCGTGCCGAAGGCGAAGAGGAGGATGATCACCGCCGCCGCCAGCCCGATCGCGTCGCTCGTCTCGGTCGACGGTTTGGAGAGCTGCTGGCCGACGTAGCCGCCGACCGAGACCTCGAGGCCGGCCGCTTCCGCCGGCTGGCCGGCGTCGAGGACGGCCTCGGCGTCGTCCTCGCTCAGTTCGCCCGGGCCGGTGTCGAGGTAGACCGGGACATAGGCGATGAGGCGATCCTTGCTGAGGAAGGCGGCGCCCTGCCGGCTGAGCGGGTCGATCGCCGAGGTGACGTCGGGCAAGGCCCGCAGCCGCTTCACGCTCGCGGCGACGGCTTCGGCCTGCTTCGGCTCGGTCAGCTTGGCGCCGCTCGACTCGATCACGAGCGGATTGCTGCCGAAGGCCTGCGCCGGCAGGTTGTCTTCGAGCAGCTCGGTGGCGGCGGTCGAGTCGGTGCCAGGCAGGGTCAGGTTGTCGTTGGTGCGGCTCGCCTGCGACTGGCCGGCGACGATCAGCGCGATCGTGACGACGAGCCAGGCGACGATCGTCGCCCAGTGATGGCGCGAGCAGACGCGGCCCAGCGCGTAGAGGGGCGCGGTCATGGCGTCATCTTCCAGCCGCGGGCAGCGGCTCCTCTCCAGAGTCGAACGCCTCGGGAGCGAGCTCGGCCGCCGGCACGCCGAGGGCCCGGCGCAGCACCACCCGGTGGGCGGCATGGCCGGCGGCCAGCGACGCGGCCAGCGTGCGGGGGGCGGCGGTGTTGAGGAGCGGCACGGCGTCGAGGTCCGCGATCAGCACGTCGCCCTCGAGCCGGTAGAGGCGGGCGAGCAGGTCGGCCCGCGCTTCGCCGGCCGCCCACTTGGCGAGGGCCGGCTCGGCTTCGACTTCCGCGCCGAGACCGCGCAGGGCCTTGGTGATCGCGTCAACGTATTCCTGCTGGTGGCCCCGGAAGCGACGCGCCACCGCCTGGCTCTCGCCGCTGAGCCCGGGAACCGCCCGCGTGTAACCGTGAAGCAGCTCGAGCTCCTCGCCCAGCGCCGCGTTCAGCAGCTCGGCGTCGGCGCCCTTCTCGGGATCCGTCTTCGCACCTTCCCCGCTCGGCCCGCAGCCAGGCGCGACGAGGATGGCCAAGCCGACCAGCAAGAAGACGGCGCGGCTTGCGCCGCGCCGTCGTGCTCTGCCACCTGCGAATTGGATTCCCACGGGCCGGAAAGCCTATGGGCTGGGCACGGCGCCCCGCCGCGCGTCAGCGCTACTTCTTGGCCTTGGCCGAACCCTTGGCTTTGCCCTTCGCTTTCGGACGCTCGCTCGGCATCTCGGGAAGCTCGAAGCCCAGCATGGACACCGAGACGTTGATCCCATTGTCGTCGGACCCCTGAAGACGGGCCGCCGCTTGAGTCTGGATCTTGCCCACGCGCTCAAGCGTGTCCGTGAGGGTTTTCATCAGATCCCGCCACCCGCGCTCGTCGAGCAGCATGAGCGTCCTCGTCAGATGGACGTCCTCGCGAGCCTCGAAAGTCCCCTCGACCAGCGCGCGAACGGCATCGCCCTGGATCAGCTCGAGCAACTCAGCGCTCAGACCCGCGCGCACCGTCGAAGGCAGCGTCTGCCAATCCCGATCGCTGACGAACGGCCGGGAGGTCGCCCGGTAGTAGTGCTCCACCGCACCCCGCCGCGGCTCGGTCTTGACCAGCTCGATGCACTGGTAGTCCTTGAGCACTTTGACGTGGTAGCTGACCTGGCTGAGCCCTTCGTTCAGCTCCTTGGCCAATTCGTTGGGGCTTGCCATCCGTTCATTCAGGATGGTCAGGATCTCAACGCGAAGCTCGTGAGCGAGCGCTTTGACCAGGCGCTGGTCGACACCCTGGGCACGTCCCGTCTTGCCTTTCGATTTCGACCTGCCCTTGCTGGTTTTGCCCTTCGCGGCCAAAGCGGCTCCTCCGATCGTTTATGCGGTGGCTTACCACTCCATCGTATTGATCTACAAGACGTTTTTCCAGCGGCCGTCGACAAAATGCTCCGCTGGCCTTATTAGTGAAACTTTTTCCACCAATCGGCTGGTCCAAAGCATCGCGCAGGACGCGCGACAGGGAGAGATTCGCTGACAGCCGATGGGGGGTGAGTTCGCATGAAGATCAAGGCTTCGGAGACGGTCGTGCCGCTGCTGTCCATCTACAAGACCAACTAGGTCTTACGGCACCGACATTGCCTGGACCGCAGAGCCCGCTCGAGCCTCTGAGCGGGCTCCGCGGTCCACATATGCCGATGCAGCATCATCTCGGTCATGAGCATCGCCCCCGCCACCGAGGGCCTGGCAGCCTTGGCCCAAGAGGTGAGCGGCTGCCACCGGTGCCCCCGCCTCGTCGCCTGGCGCAAGGCACAGGCACAGGAGCCCCCGCGCAGGTTCCGCGGCCAGCCCTACTGGGCACGGCCCGTTCCCGGGTTTGGAGATCCCGCGGCGAAGGTCGTTCTCGTCGGTCTCGCTCCAGCTGCGCACGGCGCGAACAGGACCGGCCGCATGTTCACCGGCGATCGCTCCGGCGACTGGCTGTACGCCGCGCTGCACCGCGCCGGCTACGCGAGCCAACCGGCCTCCGTCAGTCGCGACGACGGCTTGGAGCTGCGAGGTGCCTACGTCACCGCGACCGTCCGCTGCGCGCCGCCCGCCAACCGCCCCACCCCGGCCGAGCGCGACGCATGCCTGCAATTTCTCTCGAGGGAGGTGACGCTGCTCAGGAAAGCTCGCGTGCTTGTCGCCCTGGGCGCCTTTGGCTGGGACGGCTCGCTGCGAGCGGCAGCGAGCCTAGGAGTCGCTCTGCCACGGCCAAGGCCACGATTCGGGCACGGGGCTGAGGCTGATCTGGGCCGCTGGACCTTGCTTGGCAGCTACCACCCGAGCCAGCAGAACACCTTTACGGGCCGCCTCACGGAGCCGATGCTCGACCAGGTCTTGAGTCGCGCCCGTCAGCTCGCCGAGTGATGCCGCGGGGCGGTCTCGAACCCCACCATGAAGACCTCGATTGGAATCCCCTCGCCGCCCGTCCGGCTCAGTTTCTTGGCGGCTCGCTCGCCAATTTCGATGACTTGGTCGAGCGCCCCGCCCATGACCTTTGCGACTTCGCTCCAGGCCTCCTCGTCCAACAGCAACGGAGTGCGGCTCTGGTGACTTGAGCGCCCGTTGAACGTCCCTGCCTGCAAGGCGTCTACTGCCTCGTCCACGACCACCTTGAGCAGGCTCGCGCTGAATAGACTGCGAATCGGCTCTGGCATACAAGCCCACTCGCTCCTGTCGATATAGAGGGCCGGCTTCTTCAGGTCATAGAAGTGCTCCTGGGCGCCGCGCCGCTGCTCTGCGCGGACGAGCTTGATCATTCCGACTTCGACCAGGACCTTGACGTGGTAATCGAGGTCTCGAGCCGCCAGGCCGAGTTCCTTGGCGATTTCGTTGGGGCTCGCGATGCGATCGCCGAGGATCACGAGCACGTGGCTGCGAAGGGGATGGGCAAGGGCTTTGGCGATCGCCGGATCGATCACCTGCCGCAGCTTCCCCTCGAGGGCCACCTCTTTTCTCTTCGCCTTCCGCGCCATTGCCGCTTCCTCCTCTGCTCCCTTAGGCGAAACCCCCTGCGTCGCCAATGGTTCCAATCTAAGACTTGCTCAGGACCTAATTTGAGGCCATTCAGCGCTCAGTACAAGGGAAGAGTCTAAGTTTTTCCTTATTGTCGAACGAAACCGATTAAAAGCTCAGCTCGGTCTCAATGCAGCAGAAGATGACGCGGCCGAGGATCAAGCGCACGACCGAGTGGATGGAGACGCCCGACGGCGACCTCTACCTGCTGCGGCCCAGCGGCGGCACGGACGTGCATATCGAGAAGCCCGATCCGGAGGGGCGGCAGTTGCTCGAATCCCTCGACGGCAGCGTGGAGCGCGGCGAGCTGGAGGAGCGCTTCGGCGAGGACGCCGTGCGGGATCTGCTCGCCCAGCTCGAGGAGCTCGGCCTGGTCGAGGACGGCGCCGACGACGACCGGGTCCCCGGGCGGGTGATGGGCCGGTTCGACCGGCAGCTTCGCTACTTCAGCGACATCACCACGGGACCGACGCCGTCGCAGTGCCAGGCGGAACTGGAAAGCGCGCGTCTGGTCGTGCTCGGCGTCGGCGGGCTCGGCGGCTGGTCGGCGCTCTCGCTGGCCTGCTGCGGGGTGGGCGAGATGCTCCTGATCGACGGCGACAAGGTCGAGGAGAGCAACCTCAACCGCCAGATCCTCTACAGCGAGGCCGACATCGGCCGGTCGAAGGTCGAGGCGGCAGCCGAACGCCTTCAGGGGTTCAACTCCGCGATGCGGATCGAGACGGTCGACGAACGGGTGGAGGGCGAGCGGGCGGTCGCCGACCTGATCGACGGCTTCGACGTCGTCATCGACGCGGCCGACTGGCCGGCGCACGAGATCGAGCAGTGGGTCAACACGGCCTGCTTCGCGGCCCGCATCCCCTACATCACGATGAGCCACTTCCCCCCCATCGCCCGGGTCGGGCCGCTCTACGTGCCGGGCGAGACCGGCTGCTTCGCCTGTCAGGTCGCCGCCTACCGGCGCGCCTATCCCCTCTTCGACGTCGCCATTGAGCAGCGCAAGGCGAAACCCTCGCCCGCCGCGACCCTCGGCCCCGCCTGCGGCCTGATCGGCGGCCAGGTCGGCCTCGACGTCATGCACCTGCTGACGGGGCTGGCCGAGCCCTCGACGCAGGGCGTCGGCCACATCTACGACCTGCGCACGATGAAGGTCGAACGGGAGCCGGTCGTGCCCGAGCCGGACTGCCCGGTCTGCGGCCACCTGCCGCCGCACGAGCGGTCGCGGGCATCGGAGCAGGCTGTTCGGTAAGCCCGGTGCGGCCTCCCTACAATGCCCGCAGCGGGCCGGCGTAGCTCAGCTGGTAGAGCACTTCATTCGTAATGAAGGGGTCCCCGGTTCAAGTCCGGGCGTCGGCTCTCGGTCCGGCTCAGGAAAGCGGGACGCCGCCCAGGGCGTCGACCTTCCAGCCGTCCTCTTCCCTGGCCATCGGGATCGCGTAGTCGGTCTTGGCGGCCCCGTGGTAGAGGACGTAGGCACGGTCGCCTTCGACCCGCATCGCGCCGACGTCGGCGATCGCCGCTTCCCTGCGGGCGTCCTCGGTGGCCGGTCCGGAGACCGCGCCGAGAAGCTCGGGGCACTCCTTGCCGCGCAGCTGCTTCGCCTGCGTGGCGAAGCGCTCCAGCGATTCGAGGACGTTCGAGGACAGGTAGCGACAGGTCGTCTCCCAGTCGCCGGCGGCGCGCGCGTCGAGGAAGGCGTGCAGGGCCGTGGCGGCTTCCTCGCGCTCCGTCTCCTCCGCTTCGTCGCCGAATTCCTGGACGCTGTTGTCGCCGCCCGGCGTCACGAACTGCTCGACGTCGCCACCCGAGTCGCGCTCGCTCGGGGCCGCGTCGTCGGCCTCCCCGCCGTCCGCGCCGCCCTTCGCGGGCGGCGTGGCCGCGTCGCCGTCCCGGCCCCCCCCGACTGACCTGCCGCCGGAGCTTTCGTTAGCCTGCGCGCCGCCGTCGGCCGGAGGGGAAGTCGCGGAGGGACCGGAGTCGTCCCCGCATCCCGCCGCTCCCAGGCCCAGCAACGCAAGTGCCGCCAACGTCGCCGCCAAGCTGCCGCGTCTCGCCATGAGCCGATCATATTCAGCCGCCCTGCTGCTACTGGCCACCGGTCTCCTCCTGCTCCTGCCCAGCGCCGGCGGGACCGCCGACGCCTCGGGGCGAATCGTCGTGCACGGCGCCCACGGAGGCAGCACCCTGGCGCTCAGCGTGAGGGACGATCGCCTGGTCGTGCGCGGCCGGATGGCGCGGGCCCAGCCGACCGGCTGCCATTTCCGGCGCAATCGATCGGTCGCGGCCTGCCCCCTGTGGGGCGTCGACTCGATCGAGCTCGACATGGGCCCCTCGGGCGACTTCGTCGAAGTGCGGGACCGGCTGCCCGTGGCCCTTCGCGTCTACCTCGGCGACGGCTCCGACAAGTTCATCGGCAACGGCGAGCGGGACTTCTGCTATCCCGGCGGCAACCGGCGCAACCGCTGCATCGGGCGCGGTGGCGACGACGTCTGCATCACCGGTCCGCGCAACAGCGACTGCGTCGGCGGGCGGGGCGACGACTACTGCCGCCACGGGACCGGCAGCGACGGCTGCTGGGGCGGCCCCGGTCAAGACGTCTGCGTGATGGGCCCGGGGCACGACGGCTGCCACGGCGGCCGCGGCAACGACCGGCTATACGGCGGCTCCAGCAGCGACCGCCTCTACGGCGGCAGCGGTCACGACCTCTGCGACGGCGGCCCCGGCTGGGGCCGCTCCCAGTCGTGCGAGTCGGGCCCGCGGCGCTGACGTCTTTTAGACGAATCGTCGCGTACCGATTGACATACACTCCTGATTAGTCTAGGGTCCTCGATCACTCAGTCGCCCGAGGTGAGGCCTCGGGCTTTTCTACAGGCAAGGGAGGAACCATGCCAGCCTTGAAACGCTTGGCGATGCTGGTCTGCGCCGTCGCAGCCTTCGCGCTGCCCGCGACCGCCAACGCCACGATCACGTCAACCACGATCGACTACGGCCCCTACACGATCCCCGCCGGCAACGGCGACCCGCACGACCATGAAAACGCCGGGATGATCACCAACCAGATCGTCAAAAACATCACCAAGCCGTGCACCGGCTGCACCCTGATCGGCGTCACGCCCGATCTCGTCTACACCGACGGGACCAAAGCGACGATCAGCCAGGGCCCGATGCTCCACCACGCGATGTTCGCGGCGGAATCGAGCGGCAAGTCCGACGTCACCTGCCCCGGCACCGGCCCCGGCCTGCTCGGCGAACGCTTCTTCGCGTCCGGCGACGAGCGCACCAAAGTCGACCTCCAGTCGCTGCCCTACGGCTACAAGATCAACAGCAGCGAGACCTGGAACATGGTCTTCGACCTGATGAACTGGGAAACCACCAGCAAAACGGTCAAAATCCGGATGACCTGGAAGTACGCCACGGGCTCCGACCACACCAGCCGCGCGTCGCTGCGCCCGGTCTGGCTCGACGCCAACCAGTGCTCGCTGAACTCCTACATCACGGTTCCAGTCGGGCTCAGCGACACCCATTACGACTGGAAAGCGACCTTCGGCGGCAAACTGATCGCCGCCGCCGGCCACATCCACGACCACGGCGTCAACATCGAAGTGACCAACAAATCCGCCGGGGAATCGATCCTCTGCAACTCGGTCGCCGGCTACGGCGGTGCGGGCTACGAAACCCCCGACGGTCGTAAACACGTCTCCTCGATGAACGTCTGCACCGGCAACCCGATCGCATCAATCAGCAAAAACGACACGATTCGCCTGCACGGCATCTACAACGTGCCGGAAGGCCACCACCTGATCGACGACGCGATGGCTATCGCGATCGCCTACATCAACCCGAGCTAAGCGCTAACGCGTTTTTCGACGGCTCCCGCCGCCGCCCCGCGCGGCGGCGGGCCGCCGTCGGCTCGAGGCTTTTTTCGCCGGCCGCGCTTTCGCTTTGCGCCGCGTCGAGTTGTTCGAGGAGCGTTGCGCGCGCGGCACTTCCTCCTGGACGACGGCGCCGGTCAGCGACTTGATCTGGCCCTCGAGGAACTTCGCCATCCGTTCCTCCTCGCGCCGGATCCCGCGCGCCAGTCGCGCCGTCTCCTTGTCGCCGACCTTCTCGGCCAGCGTCTCGATCGCCAGGTAGGTGGCGATCTCCTCGTGCTCGTTGAAGTACTCGGTCTTGGCGTTCTTGAGCATTTTCTCCTGCTCGCCCGATCCGCGGACCGCGTGCAGGGGGCCCTTCGCCGCCGCCATCGCCTTGCCGACGGCGGTCCCGACCCTGCTCGTGCCGTCGCCGCCCAGCTTCTTGATCCGGCGCTCGACCGCTTTCGCGTGGGCCTTGGTCTCGCGCAGGTGTTGCTGGAGCCGTTTCTTGTAGGGCGCCCTGGTCGTCATCGCGATGTGGGCCTGGAGCGCGGTCTCCAGTTCCCGCTCCTTGCCGTGGGCCTCGTTGAGGTACTGCACGAGCTTCGCGTCGCGCTCGTTCAAATCCGCCATCGAATTCCTCCTTGTGCGCTATTCGGGCTCGGGCGCTTCCTTGCCGGGCCAGGTACCCGTCGCGCCCGCAAAAGAACGTCGCAGGCCATGGTCGGTCACGCCTTTGGCGAGCCGGAAGATCGCGCCCTCCAGCGCCAGGGCCGCGATCAGTTTCGGCCAGTTGACCTGGCGGTGCTCGGGCTGCGGCGGTTCCTCGTCGTCGATCGCGCCCCAGACGCGTTCGAAGATCTTCTTGCCGATCGAGCCCGCGACCAGGCCGACGCCGATCCCGATCGGGGCGAAGATAAACCTCATGGCTGCCCTCCTCGCGTTCGCGGCTCGTCGGGCTCGGAGCGCGGCTCCAGTTGCAGGTCCTCGGCCGCGCCGGGCCTTCCCTCTTCGATCTCGAGGCTGCGCTCGCGCTCGGCGTTGAGCTGGTGCCCGAAGAGGATCGCCAGGTTGGTGATCCAGAACCAGACCAGCAGCGCGATCAGGCCGCCGAGCGTGCCGTAGGTCTTGTCGTAGGAGCCGAAGTTGGCGACGTAGAGCGCGAAGAGGGCCGAGGCGACGATCCAGACGACGATCGCGACCAGGCTGCCCGGCGTGACCCACCTGAAGCCGCGAAGCTTGGCGTTCGGCGAGGCGTAGTAGAGGACCCCGACGACGGTGATGAACAGGGCGGCGAGAACCGGCCACTTGGCGATGTTCCAGATGTCCACGGCGGTGCTGGAGAGGCCGATCGGGTCCGCCACCGCTTCGACGACGGGCCCGGTCAGGACGAGACCGAGGGCGACGAGCGCGGTCAGGACGATCATCACCAGCGTCACCAGCAGTTGCAAGGGCCGCAGCTTCCAGAAGGGGCGGCCCTCGGGAATCTCGTAGATGACGTTGGAGGCGCGCATGAAGGCGCCGACGTAGGCGGAGGCCGACCAGAGCGCCGTGGCCAGCCCGATGACCAGGGTGAGCCCGGCCGCGCTCCGGTTCGAGGTGATCGATTCGATCGGCCCGGAGAAGGTGTCGGCGGCGGAGCCGGGCCCGATCGAGGTGACGATTTCGGTGACCGCGTCGGTCGTCTCCTTGGGATCCCCGAAGAGGCCGATCAGGGAGACCATCGCCAGGATCGCCGGGAAGAGCGAGAGCAGCCCGTAATAGGTGAGGGCGGCCGCCCAGTCGGAGAGGTTGTCGTCGCGGAACTCGGTGGCGGTGCGCTTCAGCGTCGCCAGCCAGCCACTGCGGGCATGGAGATCCTTGGAGCTCGTGTCGTCCCGCGGGCGCGTGTCGGCCACGGCTGCCAGATGCCCGTCCCGGATGCCGTCAAAACATCGCCTCGCGATCGCGGCTGGGGACCGGGCGCATCGCGAGCAGGCAGAGGTCGTCCTTGATCGGGCTCGCGGCCCAGTCGAGGATGGCTCGCTCGGTGCCCTCGACGAGGCGGCGCGCGTCCATGCCGGCGAAGGGCTCCAGCAGGTCGAGGAAGCCGTCCTGGCCGAGGGTCGAGCCGTCGCGCCCGCGGACGTCGGTCGCCCCGTCGGTGTAGGTGAGGATCCCCTCGTCGCGGGCGAGGGGAGCCTTCAGCGTCCGCAGCCTGAGATTCGGGTTCACCCCGAGCAGGAGGGTATGGCTGGGCATCTCGAGGGCTTCGAGGTCGGGCAGGCAGAGCGGCGCCGGATGGCCGGCGACCGCCCAGGCCAGCTCGGAGCTGTCGGGGGAATAGCGCAGGGAGACGGCGCTGACGAAGGCGTCGCGGCGCGGGCTCTCGACCAGGGCCCGGTTGGCCAGCATCAGCAGCTCGGCCGGGTCGCTCGTGTTCGCCGCGAAGGCGCCGAGACGGGCGCGGACGAAGGTCGCCAGCTGCGCCGCCTTGGGGCCATGGCCGACCACGTCGCCGACGATCGCAACCAACGAGCCCTCCGGACCCTCGACGAGGAGGAAGAAGTCTCCGGAGACCCCCAGTTCGGAGGGGATGAAGGCCGTCGCGAACTCCGCCCCCTGGACTTCGGGCAGGACGGCCGGCGCCAGCGCTTCGCGGATCGCCTCGAGTTCCTCGGCCGAGTGCTCCAGGCCGGCCAGCCGCGCCCGGATCAGATGCGCCGCCACCGCAACGCCGGCCAAGGCGAGGAAAACGACCAAAATCGACGCCGCGAGCGAGCTCATCGCGCCTCCTGGGTGGGGGCTTCGAGGCCTGGTGGGGTAGCGATCGGTACGGCGTTCAGTTCGATCGTACCGCCGCGCAAGCAGCTGGGCCAGATCGCAACGTTTTCGAAGCGCCTACCCTGATCCTTATGCCTGACAGCGGGAGCCAGCGCAGTCATCACCTGGATGCCATCCGTGTCTCGGCGATCCTCCTCCTGATCCCCTACCACGCCGCCCGCTATATCCAGAAGGGCGACGGAGGAGCCGAGATCGTCGACGCCGTCGTCTGGTTCGTCCATACCTGGCACATGCCCCTGTTCTTCGCGATCTCGGGCTTCCTGGCCGCCAGCGCCCTGCGGCGGTCCACCGCTGCCCGGCAGCTTCGCTCCCGCTTTCGCCGGCTCGGCCTGCCCCTGGCGGTGGGGATGCTGACGGTGGTGCCGCTGGCCAACTTCCTCGTGATCGGCGCGGCGGCGATCTGGCCACGCAACGAGGCGCTGCCGCCGAAGCGAGAGCTGGACCTCGCCAACGTCTTCACCTTGACGCCGCGTCACCTGTGGTTCATCGCCTACCTGCTGATGATCTCCCTGATCGCGATCGGCGCCTGGCTGGCGATTCAGCGTGCGCCTGGGCTGGGACGAACCGTGAGCCGCGGCTTTCGCGGGCTGATGAGGTCGTGGTGGACCGTTCCCGTGCTGGCGTCGATCAGCGCCGCGATCCTGATCACGAAGACCGGCTGGGTGGCGGGAGGGACCGCGTCGAACTCGCTGGTCCCAGCCCCCACCCTCTTCGCGTACTACAGCTTCTTCTTCTTCTTCGGCTGGCTCCTCAGCGGCCAGAGCGACCTCGTCGACGAGCTCAAGCGCGGAGCCTGGTGGCGGCTCGGTGGCGGCGTCCTGATCGCCCTGCCCGCCTTCCTCCTCTTCTACGACAACGGCGACTTCACCGGCAACGTCGGCACGCCGGGCGTGCTGGCCGAAATCGACGAGCTGCGCCTCTACGGGCTGTTCACCGTCGGCCTGGTCTGCTGGCTCACCCTGTTCGGCATCTGGGGGGTGCTGGCGCGATACGTCCGCGAGGAGTCGCGCCCGCTCCGCTACCTCTCGGACGCGAGCTTCTGGATCTACCTCGTTCACATCCCGTTCCTCGTCGCCCTGCAGAGCTCCCTCGCCGAGACCGGCCTGTCGCTCCCCGCCCGCTACGGATTGACCGTGTCTGGAACCCTGGCGCTCGCGGTCGGCACGTACGCCCTGATCCGTGCCGCTCGGAGGCGATCCAGGACCCGCAGGGCGCCGAGGTTCCGGCGCGCGTAGCCCTGGCGCAAGCCCGCCGGCCGGAAGTCGATCGCGGTGCAGGGCGGGCAGAGGGCGCTCGGGTGGACGCCGTCGGGACTCAGGCCCCCGAGGGGTGCCCCCGGTCCGGCCATCTGCCGCCAGTAGTTCCAGAGCGGCAGCACCCGGTTCTCGGCCAGGCGGGCGATCTCGGCGTTGAACCGCTCGACCCGCCGCGAGAACGGCCACCTTTCGCGAGGTGGGATCGTGCTGATCACCGGGATGACGCCGGCGCTGGACACGAGCCGCGCGACCCGAGCGAGGTCGAGGCGGAACTGGCCGGTGGTGAAGTCCTCCAGGTCATTCGTCCCGAACATGATCAGGGCAACCGACGGGCGGAGCAATCGCAGCTCGCAGCTGACGGCGGGCAGCCCTTCGCACTCCGGGAAGGACTCGCGGGGGAGGAGCGCGTCGGCGGCGCGCCAGCCGCCGACCGCGGCCACGCCCAGGCGCGAGTAGCTGTTGCTGACCGGGCACTGGGCTTCCTCAGAGCCCCTCGGCACGGGGGTCTTCCCGAAGAACTCGAGCGTCGCGCGCAGCTCGCTCCACGCCCCCAGGCGAGGCCGCCGGCAGGCCAGCGCCTGCAGGAACGACGGCGAAGCGGTGATGCTGTCCCCGACCTTGGCGACGACTCCCGGGCGATTGCCGAGCAGCTCTCCACGGCTCGCGATCTTCTCGAGATGGCTGGTGAGGCCTGGGGTGAGCGTCGGCACGACGGGCAGCTCCTGCCAATCGGCCGCGCGCGACCCAGGGCTGAAGACAGAGCCGAGCGCGAGCAGGGCAACGGCTAGGGGCACGACTCTCACCGCGAGCATTGTGCAGGAGGCACGCGGCGCCCTTCTGAGCGGAGGGGGTGGGATTCGAACCCACGAGCCGCCTTACGACGGCCAACGGTTTTCGAGACCGCCCCGTTCAACCACTCCGGCACCCCTCCGGGACTCGGTCCGAGGGCGATTCTAGGGAGCGGCAGGTCTCGCACGGCTCAAGGCCCGCGGGAAGGGGGTCGATCAAGGCCGGGTGCAAGCCGGTGAGCAGACCAGAATCGGTCGGTACTTCGACCGTCATCCGCTCCCGCTCCGCGTGCTCGCCGTCCTGGCGCTGCTCTGGGGCGTCGGCTACCTGACCTGGCGGATCGGCTGGAGCGCCGACGGGACCAGCCCGGCTCTCTTCACCATGCTGCTGGTCACCGAGGTCTACGGGTTGTGGGCCCTGGGGACGCTGACGTGGTACTCGTGGTCGCGTCCGCCGGCGGTCCGGCCGCCGGCGACGCCGGGCCGCGGGGTCGACGTCTACGTCTGCACCTATGACGAGCCGGTCGAGGTGGTGGCGGCGACCCTCGCCGGCTGCCGCGCGCTGGCTTACCCGCACACGACCTACCTGCTCGACGACGGCCGCCGTCCCGAGATGGCGGAGCTGGCCGAGGTCGCCGGCGCCCACTACCTGACCCGCCCCGACAACTCGCACGCCAAGGCGGGCAACATCAACGCCGCCCTCTCGCGCACCGACGGCGAGCTGGTGCTGATGCTCGACGCGGACCACGTGCCGATGCCCGACGCCCTCGACGCGATGGTCGGCTACTTCGACGACGAGCGGGTCGCGCTGGTCCAGAGCCCGCACGACTTCTTCAACCACGACTCGGTCCAGCACTACGTGGTCGGCCGCCACGAGCAGTCGCTCTTCTACCGCGTCGTCTGTCCCGGCAAGGACCGCCATGGCGCCGCCTACTGGTGCGGCTCGGCGGCCGTGCTGCGGCGCGAGGCGCTGCTGGAGATCGGCGGCGTCGCGACCGAGACGATCGCCGAGGACTTCCACACGACGATCCGCCTGCTTCGCCACGGCTGGACGAGCCGCTACCACGACGAGGTGCTGGTGCAGGGCCTGGCGCCGCACGACCTCGACGGCTACCTGCTCCAGCGCGACCGCTGGGCGCGCGGCAACCTCGCCGTCTTCACCCTGTCCGAGTCGCCCCTCCGCGCCGGCGAGCTGAGGCCGCTCCAGCGCCTCTCCTACTTCGCCAGCCTCGCCGCCTACCTGGCGCCGCCGATGCGCTTGCTGCTGCTGACCACGCTCGGGCTGGTGCTGTGGACCGGCCAGCTGCCGATGAAAGTTAGCGTCGCGGCGCTCGCCGCCCTCTGGCTGCCCTCGGTCAGCCTCAACCTCCTGGCCGGGTCGGCGCTGGCACGCGGCTACATGCGGATCGGCGAGACCGCCCACTACGAGCTGCTGACGATGGAGATCTACACGCGAGCGCTGCGCTGCGTCTTCCGGCCGGGTCGGACCGCGTTCAAGGTGACGCCGAAGCAGGGGGCCGACGTCGGCGGACTGGACGCGGCGCGGAAGCTCCACCTCGTCATCGCCGCGGCCGTCGTGCTTGCCGGTGGCACCCTGATGCGGCTGCTCGACCTGGTCGGCGTCGGCCCGCTCCCGGACATGCCGGGGATCGCGACGGCGGTGGTCGTCGTGCTTGGCCTGATCGAGCTGCGCCGCGTGCTGCGCACGCTGCTTGCCGTCGGGCGCCGCCAGCAGCGCCGCCAGGTCTACCGCTTCGAGGGCGACGCGCCGGCGCACTGCTTCGACGGCGGCTCGCACGTCGGCGGGCGCCTGGTCGACGCCAGCGCGGCCGGGGTCGGGCTGGTGCTCGACGCGCCGCTGCCAATCGGCGCCCGCCCCTCGCTCCTGCTCGAACTGCACGACGCGACCGGCGCGGTCCACGAGGTCGCGGCCGAGGTCGAGGTCCGCTCCTGCCGCGAGGCCGACGGGCGCCACCTGGTAGGGGCCACGATCGAGCGCATCGACCGCGGCTCGCGGATGTGGCTGATGGAGTGGTGCTACGTCGTCTGCTCCCACGAGCGCCTGCGCGGCCGCCGTCCCGCCACGATCCCGGCCGACGTCGAGCCGATCGTCATGCCGCTTGCGAACGAATACCCTTTGCCCGGAACCCGGAGAGGTGTCCGAGTGGCTTAAGGAGCGCGACTGGAAATCGCGTGGGCGGGGTTAACCCGCCTCGTGGGTTCGAATCCCACCCTCTCCGCTGCGAGCCAGGAGGCGGGTTGCCGCCGGTAGTCGCGCCGGTACGATGCGACGCGTGATCGACGATGCCGTGATCGAGGATGCCGGCCGGCGGCTCATGGCGGCCGCGGGATCGCCCTCGAGAGTCGTGCTCTTCGGATCGAGGGCGCGCGGGGGCGCTCGCGATGACAGCGACCTGGACTTCCTCGTTATCGAGGCGCACGTGGAGAGCAAGCTCGACGAGATGGTGCGCCTGCGGGACGCCCTGCCCCCGCTCGGGGTTCCGGTCGACGTCGTGGTCGTCTCTGAGGAGGAGGCGGCCCGACGAGAACTAGTGCCGAGCACGTTGGTTCACCGCGCGCTTCGCGAGGGTCGCATCCTTGCCTCGGCCTGAGCTCGAAGAAGCGAAACTTCTTCTGCGAAAGGCAAGATAGGACGCCGATGCCGTGAGGAAGCTGGCCAGTGACGCTGACGTAGCCGATGCGATCGTCGGCTTCCATGCGCAGCAGGCGGTCGAGAAGGCGCTGAAGTCGGTGCTCGCCGCAGCCGGCGACGACTTTCCCTGGACCCACGACATCCAGCATCTCATCGAGCGCCTGAACGATTGCGGCACGCCGCTGCCTTCAGCTCTCCACGATGTCCGTGTGCTCGCACCCTGGGCAGTGGAGTTCCGCTACGGAGAGACGATCGACGATCCTCTCGACCGAGAGCAAGCCACAACGCTGGCCAGCAAAGCGGTCGAGTGGGCCGAGAGCCAAATCACGCCTAGTTGACTGGCTTTGATGTAACGATCAGGCCGATTCGCCGGCTTTTCGCCGGGCCGCGAAGAACTCGCGCAGGAGCGCGGCGCACTCCCCCTCCATCACCCCGGCGACGACGCGGGGGCGGTGGTTGAGCGCGGGCTCGGCGAGGACGTCGAGGACGCTGCCGGCGGCACCGGCCTTCGGGTCGAAGGCGCCGAAGACGAGGGTCGGGACGCGGGCGAGGACGATCGCGCCCGCGCACATCGCGCAGGGCTCGAGCGTCACGTAGAGCGTCGTGCCGGGCAGGCGCCAGCCCCCGAGCGCCTCGGCCGCGGCGCGGATCGCGAGGACCTCGGCGTGGGCGGTGGGGTCGCGGCGCAGCTCGCGCTCGTTGCCGGCGGCGGCGAGCGGCTCGCCGTCGCGGGCGACGACGGCCCCGATCGGCACGTCGCCGTGCGACTCGGCCTCGCGCGCCCGTTCCAGCGCGATCGCCATCAGGCGCTGGTGGATCGCGTCGAGCGACTCGTCCGGCATCGATCGGAGAGTATGTGCCGCCACGACTTCGCCGGTTCGCCGGTGTTTCCCAGACAGCTGCCGCATGCCGGCCGGCCGCACGAGATGAACCGACGCCTCACCGCCACCGCCGCCCTTGCCCTGCTCGGGCTCGCCGCCGCGTCCCCTCCCGTTGTCGCGGCACCGGGCGTCTCCCCGGCCCGCGCCTTCGTGCCGCGTGAGGTGATCGTCAAGTTCGAGGGGGAGCGCTTGGCGCGAACGGTCTCGGTGCCGGCCGGCGTCGGCGTGCGGCGCGCGGCCATGAGCCTGCGTCGCAGCCCGGCCGTCGCCTACGCGGCGCCCAACCACATCGCCCGGGCGTCGGCGGCCGCGGCGTCCCTGACCTCGAGCGGACTCCCGAACGACCCCGGCCCGATCGACGGCCCGCCGGGGCCACCGACCGGCTGGGTCTCGCTGCAGTGGAACTTCCTCCCCTGGGCGGGCGGCACCGGCGCGGCGCTGCCGACCTCGCCGGGTGGGATCGACGCGGTCGGCGCCTGGCGCAACCTGCGCGACGCCCGGCGACCGGGCGGTCGCGGCGTCGTCGTCGCCGTCCTCGACACCGGCGTCGCCTACCGCTCCTTCGGCGGGCGCTTCCTGCGCAGCCCGGACTTCGCCACCGGGCAGTTCGTGCCGGGCTTCGACTTCGTCGCCGGCGACCGGCTGCCGCTCGACCAGAACGGCCACGGCACGCACGTCGCCGGGACGATCGCCGAGAAGACCGACAATGGCATCGGGCTGGTCGGGCTCGCCCACGGCGCCAAGCTGATGCCGGTCCGGGTCCTCGACCGGCACGGCTCCGGCGAGGCCGACGACATCGCCCGCGGCATCCGCTTCGCCGTCGCCCATGGCGCCGACGTCATCAACATGAGCTTCAACTTCGGCTGCAACAAGCCCGTCCCCTCGATCGACGAGGAGCTGCGCCGCGCCTACCGCGCCGGCGTCGTCACGGTCGCCTCGATCGGCAATCTCGGCGCCGAGACCTGCGTCTCGCCGCCCGCCACCGGTCCCCGCGTGATCGGCGTCGGCGGCACCACCGAGGGCGGTTGCCTCGGCAGCTACTCGCTGAGCGGGGATGGGATCGACGTGGTGGCGCCCGGGGGCGGCGTGCCGGCGGTCGGCTGCCCCTCGGTGTCAGCTCGGCCGATCTACCAGGTCACGCTGAAGAGCGGCGACGGCCGCCGTTTCGGCGAGCCGGGCACCTACGTCGGCACCTCGATGGCGGCAGCCCACGTCTCCGGCCTCGCCGCCCTGGTGCTGGCCAGCGGCGTGCTCGAGCCGCTGGGAGCCCCGCAACGCACCGTCAACCGCGTAGCCCGCCGCATCCGAAGCACCGCCCGCGACCTGGGGCTGCCGCCCATCCGCCAAGGAGCTGGCCTAATCGACGCCGCCGCGGCTACGAGTCCAGCGCCGTAAACCATCCATCGGGCGGGTGGCGCGGTGGCGGGGGTCCCCCATAGCGGAGGACGCCGAAGGCGTCCGAGCACATGGGGGAGGGCCACCGCGACAGGACCCGCCCGCGGAGCGCTTACGTCGTCTGGACGATCATCACGCTGCAAGGCGCGTGATGGGAGATGTTGTTCGGCACGCTGCCGAGGATGAAGCGGCGGGCGCCGGTCATCCCCTTGTTGCCGACCACGACCAGGTCCGCCTTGGTCTCCTCGGCGACCGCGAGGATCGCCTCCGCCGGGTTTCCCTCGACCGGATGGGTCTGGACCTCCAGGCCCTCCTTGCGGGCGACGGCCGCGGCGGCGTCGAGGGTGAAGTTGACGTCCTCTCGGGGGCCGATCGCGTGCTGGACGTCGGCCGGCACCCCCTGCTGCTCCTCCTGCAGGCGGCGGCCGGAGACCGGCTCGAAGGCGCTGACGATGCTGAGCTGCGCCCCCGAGAGCTTGGCGAGGTCGACGGCCTGGCGCACGGCTTCGGCGGCGGTCTCCGATCCGTCGGTTCCAACCACGATGCGAGTGAACACGCCGCCTCCTGTCGTCGTCTTCCGGGCGGGCCGATACTAACGCGCGTTCTGGCGGGCAGGTGGACCGCGGAAATCGTCGCCGAGGATCTCGGTCGGGGTCGTCGCCAGCCGCACGATCGCGATCGCCATCGAGGCGAGCAGGCAGGCGATCAGGACGGCCATCCCCACTTTCCAGCTGGTCGGCACGGCCGGAAGCCTAGACGGCGCGGTCTAGACTCGAGCCGGGATGCGCGAGGAGAAGATCGCCGACGGCGTCTGGCTGCTGCGGGGCGAAGTGCGCCGCAGCATGAACGTCTACTTCCTCGATGACGGTGACGGCGTCGTCCAGTTCGACGGCGGCACCAGGGCGATGTCGCGCTCGGCCCGCCGCGCGGCAGAGCGGCTCGGTGGCCTGAAGCGGATCGTGCTCGGTCACGCCCACGCCGACCACCGCGGCACGGCGCCGTCGCTGGGTGCCCCGGTCCACTGCCACCCCGACGAGGTCGCCGACGCCGAGAGCGGCGCCTCGATCGCTCCCTACATGGACCTCTCCCAGCTGCCGGTCGCGCCGGCCCGGTGGATCTACCCGCTGCTGCTGCGCTGGTGGGACGGCGGCGCGGTGAAGATCGCCGGGACCGTCGAGGAGGGCGACGAGGTCGCGGCCGGCTTCCGCGTCCTGCACTTCCCGGGACACGCGCCCGGCCTGATCGGCCTCTGGCGCGAGAGCGACCGGGTCGCCCTGGTCAGCGACGTCGTCTACTGCGTCGACTCGGCCCGGTTGCGGCCGCTGCCGCACGGCGAGGCGAGCGTCCCCCATCCGGCCTGGGCCTGGGACCACGCCAAGGCCAAGGAGTCGGTGCGGAGGCTGGCGGCCCTCGAACCGCGCCTCGTCGGCACCGGCCATGCCGAGCCGCTGCGCGGGCCGAACCTGCGGGCGGTCCTCGAGCGGGCGGCCGAGAAGCACTAGGCGGCTGGGAGGCCAGGCCCTCTGGTCTCGCCGCGTCGCGCCCGGCGGCTGTCATAGGTTGCCCTCTCTGATGATCGGGACCTACGTCTCGGCGGCCTTGATCTGCGCCGCCTCGCTTCTGGTCGGGCGCGCGCTGCTGATCGTCGCGGGACGGGAGGCATGGTCGTCGCTCGCGCCCGCGGCCGGCTTCGGCGCGATCGTCACCGTGACCGGCGTGCTGGCCCGGGCGCCGGGGCATGGCACCTCGGTGACCTTCGGCCTGGCGGCAGCAGTCGTCGCGGCGGCAATCGTCGTCTTCCTTGGCGCCGACGGGACGAAAACCGCTGATATAGCGCGGGATTCGGCCCGTCGCCCATGGGGGGCGCTGCGGGACGGGCTGCCGGTGGCGCTCGTGATCGCGGTCGTGCTCTCGATTCCATTTGCGATCACCGCCCGCTGGGGCTTGCTCGGGGTCGGCTTCAACAACGACCTCGGCCTGCACCTGGCCTGGGCGGAGTGGCTGCGCAGCGGAGCCGGTCCGACGCCCGAGGCCGGCTACCCGCTAGGGCCGCACGGACTCGCCGTCGCGGTGGCCGCCGTGCCCGGCATCGGCCTTGGGCAGGCCTTCGTCGGCGAGATCTTCGCGATCGGAGTGCTGACCGGCCTCACCGCGCTCGGCGCCCTTGCAGACCTACGACCGGCGCGCCGCCTGCTTGCCGCCGTCCTGGTTGCGGTCTGCTACCTCGGCGCCTCCTACTTCGCCCAGGGCGCCTTCAAGGAGACCGCGCAGGCGCTCTTCGTCCTCGCCTTGGCCGTCGGGCTCTTCAGCCTCGACCGCGCGCACAGTGGCCGACGGGACGAAAACCGCGCTATGTCAGCGGAAATCGGCCCGTCGACGGGCGGGATCCTCGGCTGGGTCCGTTTCGCCCTCCCCTACCTCGCCCTCCTCGGCGGCATCTTCCTCGCCTACAGCTTCGCCGGCCTCGCCTGGCCCGTCGCGATCCTCGTCCTCTGGAGCCTCACCCTCCCCGACGTGCGCGCGGCGCTGGCGCCGCGGCGCCTGCTGCGCCTGCTGGTCCGGCCCGCGACGCTGGCGGCGGTCGCGCTGCTCACCGGCCTCGCCGTCGTCGTCACCCTGGTCGGGCCGTTCGGGTTCGTCCACGGCTTCAACAAGGTCGCCGGCGCGAACACCTACGGGCCCGTCTCCCCGGTCGAGGCGCTCGGCGTCTGGCCGGCGTCCAACTACCGCCTCGACGCGCCGGGCGGCGTCCCGCTGGCCGGCCTGGCCGGCGCCCTCGGAGCGCTTGCCGTCGCACTCGGCGCGGCCTGGTGGGCGCGCCGCGGCGAGCTGGCGGTGCCGCTGGCGCTCGCCGCCTGCGCGCTCCTCTACCTCGCCTCGCTGCCCTCCAGCGGCGACTACTCGCAGGCCAAGGCGCTCGCGATCGCCGCCCCGCTGGCGATGCTGGTCGCGATCCGGCCGCTGCTCGCCGCCGGGCGGGGCGCCGAGCTCGGCCTGCCGCGGCTCGCCTGGACCGCACTCGCCGTCGTCTTCGTCGGCGGCGCCGCCTACTCGAGCCTGCTGGCGCTGCGCGAGGCGCCAGTGGGCCCGGCTGGCCACGGCGCCGAGCTGCGCGCCTTCCTGCCGATCGTCCACGGCAAGCCCGTCCTCTACGCGGGGCAGGACCGCTACGCCGCCTACGACCTGATGGGCGCCGACACGCAC
>Ga0157298_10000012_pt1 | contig 72092 bp, 78 predicted proteins | sample NitcycUS043104R2_FD_108394 | JGI IMG/M metagenome (GOLD analysis project Ga0157298, IMG submission 108394) | Soil microbial communities from Arlington Agricultural Research Station in Wisconsin, USA - Nitrogen cycling UWRJ-S043-104R-2 | ecosystem: Environmental > Terrestrial > Soil >...
GCGCAGGGCGCCGTCGACTACCTGCACCGGGTTGCCTTTCTCGTCTTCTTTGGTCGGGCTGAGGGTGGTGTTGACCCGAAAGGAGTTGGTGAAGGCGAAGGGGTGGGCGCCGGCGCGGGTCTCGGGGGCTCCGTCTTCGTCGGTGAAGGAGACGCCGATCTCTGAGAGCCCGAAGTCGGCCTGGGCGGGGGTGGCTGCCAGGGAGAGTGCTCCCAGGAGGGAGAGGGCGGCGAGCGCGAGCGGGCGCTTCATCTGCTCGCCCTCGCCCGCGAGCGCTTGCGGGCTTTGGCGCCTTTGCGCCTCTTCTTGGCGCAGCGGACCTTGCCCGCTCGCTTGACCCGGCGCTTGCCCTTCGGGCAGAGCCGCTTGACCGCCTCGGGGCCGCGGTAGGTGGAGCTGGAGGGGGTCAGGGGCACCGGCGCGGCCGAGGGTCCCTGGCAGGCGTCGCCTTCGCAGATCGGTTTTTTCTCCGGTTCGGGGAAGCCACCCCCTACCCGGGCGACGTAGACGTCGTTTAGGCCGTAGTCCTGTCCCACGAGGCTCGACTGGGTGGAGAAGAAGACGTTGTCGCCGGAGGGGTCGGCGTCGAGGAAGGTCGACTTGGCCGGGCTCTCGCCCGAGGAGATCAGCTCGACGCAGCCGCCGGCCTCGGTGCCGAAGGTCGGGTCGCCTTCGTCGCAGGTGCCCTTGCCGGGCTCCTCCCACTGATAGACGTCCCAGCTGCCGTTGGTGTCGCGGGGGACGAGGGCCTCGAAGGATTCGAAGAAGACTCGCGAGCCGTCCTCGGAGATGACGCGGGGGGCGTGCTGGTGCATTTCCCAGCCCTGAATCTGAGCGGCGGCAGGAAAGGTTTCGAGCAGCTCCCCCGCCGGTCGTGCCCCCGTTGGGTTGCAGGAGATGCAGCGCAGATCCCCCGTCTCGGCGTCGTAGCGATAGACCTCCTGCGCGGGGATGCCGCTCTCCGCGCTGCGGTTGTCGTATCCGGAGGGTGGCGGGGAAACGGAGCTGAAGGTCATGTGCAGGCCGTCTGACGTAACTCGGGCCGTCCGCTGGTTCGGTGCCTCGTCGATCGGCGCCGGCGCCGCATTGCTTCCCCCAATGTCGGCATCCGCCAAGGCCATGACGAACACGAACGCCCCCAGTCCCCCGCCCGGGTCGGCCTCGTAGAAGTAGAGGTTGTGGGCGCCTTTGGAGCCGGGGCCTGCGTCATCCAGGTCTTCGGTCGAGGCAAAGTAGAGGCGCGAGGCATTGTCGCTGGCACCCATCGGGCCCTCGACGCCTTTGGCGATCAGCGTCGCCTCCTCGGAGTCGACGTTGAATTCGTAGAGCTCGTCTTTATGGGGACCGGAGTCGAAACTGAAGATCGCTTTCGAGCCATCGTCGGCCGCGGTCCAGTAGGAGGCAGGGTCGGGGGCTACGGCGCCGGAGACCGCAACCGTCTCGGTTCCGGCGATCCGCAAGTAGAGCTGTCGCGAACTTGATCCGCCCCCGTGGGCGGTCCAGAAGATGCGCGAGCCGTCGGCCGAGATTGCATTCCGTACGCTCGAGCGGATGTCGGTGCTGCCTGGCATCCCGGCACCGCAGGCTTGCGGGCTCGGTTTGCCGTTCGGCAGGTAACAGACAAAGCGCAGACCATCGGGCGTACGCTCGTAGAGAAGCTGTTCCAGGAAGTCGGGCAACGATGGCGTCTGGGGCGGAAGCAGCGCGCCATTGGCGACGAAGATCGTATGACTCCCGTCCGCCGACGCCCCAAGCATCCGAACGCGGAGGTATTCGTCGGGTGCGCGGTCATCTGGTTTTGCCGTCGTTAGCGCCTCATAGCGCGGTGACTCGGTGCAATTATCGCGGCGGTAGAGGTTCGGATACTCGGAGATCGCTCCCGGGCTGAGGGTCTCTACGGACAGGTGGAACACCCACGCTCTACAGAGGTCTGGCGAGAAACCCTGGAACTCATTGCCGAACGCGGCGATCGTGTTCACCGGCAATTCCGTCCGTGGTGGCGAGATCGCCCTGCCCCCCCAGCCTCCCGCCGTACGCTCGGCCAGGTACTGCGATACGAAAGGAGCTGCCTCGGCCTCGGCGAACGCGTAGGCGGAGGTAAAGGCAAAGCGCTCACCCGAGGGCGCGCTCTGATTCAGTTCGAAGAAGAGGGGGAATTGAGCGTTTTTTCCCTCCCACCGCGCAACGTCTCCCCCTTCTTTGTCGAGCGGTGAAACCATCTCGTAGGCGCGGCAGTCGGGCAGCTGGGCGCCCGGGCCACTCCGAAAGGCATCGTTGGAACACACGTGGGAAGACCCGGAGGTATTGAAAGTCCGAAACTTTCCCTCCAGACCCGTCTGAACAAGGGGCTCGGCGGGCCCAGCCCCGTCGGGATCCTGACCGAAAATCGGCCCCCCACCGCTGCTCTCGGCGACGAATCGGAAGTGGTAGGTCGTGTTGGGCTGCAAACCCAAAAGCGCCACCCCGGCGGTGGCAACTGCTTTGTTGACGGATAGCTCGGTAAGGACTGCCGGCGACACGGGCACTTTGAACGGGCAGCCTTCCTCCGCGCAGGAACCTTTGCCGTATTCTACGTAGTACGTCGTGTCTGACCAGAACCGCGGGTTGATCCGGGCCTGTACGACGGCGCTGTCGCTTCCCACGGAGGTCGCATACTGCTCGACGATCGCCGGCGGGCGGGGCGGTGGCGGTTCGCAGCCAACCGGGGCGGTGCCGTACGCATCGACATGAGCGACTTTGCCGAAGCGGAAGAAGGATAAATAAAGGTTGCCCGGCTCGGCGCTGCCGGGACAGATGCTGGCAGCAATGCCGTTGAGCGCTGGACCCTGAAACGGGACGTAAGGAAAAAAGCGATCTTCGGCTTCTTCGCTTTCTGTCGGGACTAGCTTCGTTCCGCTTGGATCGAATTTGGCTACTCGCGCCTGAGCGAATCCTTCAGCCGGATCATCGATGATGTAGACGTTGCCACTGTGATCAATTGCGACCCCGAGCGGCACCTTCGCGTCAAATTTCGATTCCCCGGGTTTGCCGGGGGCTAGGGGCATGCCGGCAGCGCTGATCTTGAAAACGTCTTCTTCACCGACCACCGAGAAGTAGATGTTGCCTGCGAAATCGATGTCGAGACCGCTCACCGGCTTGTCGGCGAAGGCAACGAGCGCGCCGGTGAATGGGATCTCTTCGCGGTAGGTGCCGTCCAGGTTGAAGATCTGAATGCGGTCTTTGTCGCCGACCACGATCGCCCCGCCGCCTACAGGGCTGTAGGCAATGACGTTGCGGACGGTGCTGGAAAGCTCACCCGGATCAGAGCCCGCAGTGCCTGCCTGACAAACATCGCCTGGGTCGATCGGGCACACGTTCTGCTGCGTGGCCGGCGCTCCCCCTTCGACCTTGGTCTTATTCACCTGCCCGCCGAACATTAGCTCGAAGGCGCCTTCGGAACTGAATTTCTGCACGCGGAAGTTTCCCAATTCAAATACATAGACGTCGCCGGTCGAATCAAGCGCAAGCCCTAACGGCAGGGAAATCTGCCCAGCGCTACCACCAGCTAATCCGCTCCGACAGAGCGAGGGGCTTGGCGTCTCCTCAGGCTCCGAGGGACCGCACGTCTGAAGTTCCGAGCTTCCGTCTTCGACTCCCCATCCCCAAGACTTTACGAAAAGGCCCCACGCGGTGTACTCGTTGATGCGCGCATTATCCAAGTCGCTCACATACACGTGACCGGTCACGGGGCTAACGGCCACCCCACGAGGATTATCGGCCTCCCCTGCGCCGCTACCGGGCTGACCGGCGGTGGGCATTCTGGTCAGGAAGTTCGGTGCTTCGGCGTGCGCGACGGAAGTGAGCACGAGGAAGCAACTCGCCGCCGTCACGAACGCGATCATCGCGCTCCTGCAACTGCTGTTTCCCATCCTCACGCCTGCTCCCTCCATACCATGTCCCCACGAACCCAGTCCCCGCACGTCTCGGTACTCGAAGGGTACGGTATCAAACACTTCAAGGTTGTCAACATCACGATGCCGAATTACGCTGGAGGCCGGGCAAGCCCGGCCTCCAGCCCCTAGGGGATACCTAGCTCTGGATTTAGCCTGTTGTAGATGTCAGGTTGACAGGTTTGCCGAGTGTATTGAAGCCCTCGACTGTAACCCCACCTGTCATTTCCGATTTCTGCGTTGTGCCCAAGAAAATGCAGATGCCACCGTGGTAGTGGGCTGTGATGCCTTTGGTTGTGACATTCAGTGTTATCGCGTGTTTTTCATTGAGCGTGATTGTGTCGTAGGTGACACCCTGCGTTGTCTGGGTCGGAATTGTGATCGTGCAGTTAGGGTGTGTGATCACAAGCGGTTCGCCCGGGCAAATGAAATGGGCTGTGTGATGAGTCTGACCAGTTTTACCGCTTGTGAATTCGAAGTAACAGCCATTCTCATGAATCGGAATGTCCGTTTTGTTCGAGTCACCTGTTGTGTAGCATTTTTCCCATTCAGGAACAATTTTGATCGACTGTACTGTTGTTGCGGTTACTGTGCCGAGGTACGACTCTTTATCGCAGCCGATTTTTTCCGCCGCGGACCCACCTTCTTTAACGAGGTGAAGGACATGCGACGTTCCTGGGTTCTCTGTTCCTTCGATGGTGACGTGATGACCGGGATCATCATGCGTGAAATGACCGCCGGTCACCGCCGACGCGTTCATTACGGCAAAGGCGCTCGTCGCCATGACGGCGAGGAGGCCCAGGCCCAGAACCTTGAGCTTGATGCTCATTTTGTTCCCTTCCTTTGAGTTAGGACGCCGCTTTGGCATCCACGTCCCGTCCCCCGGGACGCATGGAAAGGCATAGACGAAGCGAGGGCTATTCGTCAATAACTTTTGTGGTATTTAAATCACGGGGAGCTGTCGTACCTAAATCGGCGCCGATTTTCCCTGCAAATCGTCGCCGCACGGATTGGTGCGCGCGCCAATCGGTGCGGTCGCAAAATGGCGCGCCGCGTCCTTCAGGGACCGCAGATGAAGCCCGAAGGGCTCCCTACGCGGCCTTGGCCTCGGCCACGGGGGCTTCCTCGCCCCCGGCCTCGCCCGCCGCCACCTCGGTGGCTGGCGGCGCCTCGCCCTCCGCGCCGATCCCAAGGGCGGCGCGGATCTTGCCTTCCAGCTCGGCGGCGATCTCCGGGTTGTCGGTGAGGAACTGCTTGGCGTTGTTGCGCCCCTGGCCGAGCCGGGTCTTGCCGTAGGAGAAGAAGGCCCCGGACTTCTGCACCAGGTCCTGCTCGATGCCGAAGTCGAGCAGGCCGCCCTCTCGCGAGATGCCCTCGCCGTACTCGATGTCGAACTCGGCCTGCTTGAAGGGCGAGGCGACCTTGTTCTTGACGACTTTGACGCGAACCCGGTTGCCGACCGCCTCGGTGCCGTCTTTGAGCGTTTCGATGCGGCGGATGTCGAGACGCTGCGACGAGTAGAACTTGAGCGCCCGGCCGCCCGGCTGGGTCTCGGGCGAGCCGAACTGGACGCCGACTTTTTCGCGGATCTGGTTGGTGAAGATGCAGACGGTGTTGGTCCGGTTCAGGTTACCGGCCAGTTTGCGCATCGCCTGCGACATCAGGCGGGCCTGCAGGCCGACCGTGGTGTCGCCGATCTGGCCGTCGAGCTCGGCTTTCGGGGTCAGTGCCGCAACCGAGTCGATCGCGACCACGTCAACCGCCGCCGAGGCGATCAGGCGGTCGGCGATCTGCAGCGCCTGCTCCCCGTAGTCGGGCTGGGAGACCAGCAGCTCGTCGGTGTCGACGCCGATCCGGCGGGCGTAGATCGGGTCGATCGCGTGCTCGGTGTCGATGAAGGCGCAGATCCCGCCGCGGCTCTGGGCCTCGGCGATGATGTGGTAGAGCAGCGTCGTCTTCCCCGATGACTCCGGCCCGAAGATCTCGACGATGCGGCCGCGTGGCACGCCGCCGATCCCCAGGGCCAGGTCGAGCGCCAGGGCGCCGGTCGGGATCGCCTCGACCTGGACCGCCGCGTCGGCGCCCAGCCGCATCAGCGAGCCCTCGCCGAACTCGCGTTTGATCCCGGTCACCGCCGCCTCGAGGGCGGCATCTTTGGCCTTGGCGTCCTTCGCCGAGGCGTCCTTCAAAGTCGCTTTTCTGTCTGCCATTGGTTTCTTCACCTCACTGCCGCCCGCCCGCGGGCAGCTCGACTTGCGCCAACGGGGTGTACTGCGCACCACGCGGCTGGAGTTCAGAACGGTAGAGCGTGATTCGGACGGCATCGAAGGGCCGCAGCAGCTCCTCCGAAAGCGCCCCTGGAAGCCTGGAAACGCGCGCCGGTCGCTTCGAGCCTCGTTCCTCTCGCTTGACGCGAGCAACCGTCACGTGCGGCCAGAAAGGCCGCTTCTCGGGCTCGTAGAGCCCCGCCGCGACCAGCCTCTCCTCCAGCGCGGCCTGCAGCGCGACAGCCCCCGGCGACTCGACCGGCAGGGCGAGGAGACGCGGGCGCCCCCGCTCCGGGCGCTGGACGGGCTGGCCCAGGGTGAGGGAGGGCGCCGCGCCGCGACTGGCCGCGACGACCTCCGCCAGCAGCGGCACCTCCTTCTCCGGCCGCCAGCCGAGGAAGGCCAGGGTGACGTGGAGCGACGCCGGGGCGACCCGCCGCAGAGCCGGGTCGGCCAGCTCGCGGCCTCCCCACGCCTCGATCTCCTCCCGCACGATGTCCGGCAGGTCGAGGGCGACGAACAGCTTCGCCCGCGGGCTCTTGAGCCTCTCCTTGGCCATGCCAGCGACGCTATGCCGCCCGGGCGCACGAAACAACACCGCATCGTCAAAATTTTGCGATTGCTTTTCGGCGAATCCGTATCAGCGGCGCCGGCACCGCTTCCGGCTCGCCGGCTTGCGCCGCTCGAGACCGACGGTCCGAGTGGCATCGCGCCGATGCCTCGTCCGGTGGCAACGGCGCTTCTGCGTCGTTGGCGGCGCCGAAGCGACGCCCTCTCCCGGGGACGGGCCGGGCCCGCGCGGGAGGGATGCCACCTCGGCTGGAGCGGAAGCGAGTGGCGGCGCCTCCAGCAGCGCCGATGCGAGTTGGTGGACCCGCGAATCGATGACCCCATGACAGTCCCACCAGCCAGCCCAGCCGCAGCTGTATTCGGTGTATTCCTCGGCCGCTGACAGGCAGAGGAGCAGGGGGGTCGTCGCGTCGGGAAGCGGCACGTCCGAAAGCTCGAAGCTGGCAGACCCCACCCCGTAGGTCGCGCCGCCCTCCCACAACAACTCGCGTTGGGAGGACTCGCAACCCGAAGAGGACGGCCCGAGCGTCACGTAGGGCGTCCAGACGCTGCACGCCGACCACGTGTCCTCTGGCACGTCGGGGAGCCCTTCGCACGGCTCGTCCCATTCGATCGTCCCGGCAGCCCCGACATGAAGGCCGTCGGCGCTTAGCTCCGCGCGAGTGAATCCACCGCTCGAGGCATGGGCACCCTCCGCCATCGGCGCGACGAGAACGACCACTGATGCCACCAGGAAGGCACTCCGTCTCGATCCGCTCCCCCACATCCCGGACAGGACTTTATTAGCGGTCGAACGATCCTTCCAGACGGTTCTTTTCCCAAACGGCCCGACTACAGCGGCGCCTCCTCGCCGCTGAGCAGGGTGCGCAGCATGTGCATCCCGACCAGCGCCGAGCGCTCGCGGACGTCGGCCCGACCGCCGGGGATGACCGGATCGCGGGCCAGCGCGGTGCCATCCGCCAGCCGGGCATCGAGGCAGACATAGCCGACAGGCTTCTCCTCGCTGCCGCCGTCGGGGCCGGCGATCCCGGTGATGGAGACGGCGACGTCGGCGCCGAAACGCTCCAGGGCGCCGCGCGACATCGCCTCGGCGACCTGCGCGGAGACGGCCCCGTGGCGCTCGATCAAGGCCGGGTCGACGCCGAGCAGCTCTGCCTTCGCCCCGTTCGAGTAGGCGACGACGCCGCCGGCGAAGTAGGTCGAGGCGCCCGGCAGGTCGGTGATCCGCGCCGCCAGCAGCCCACCGGAGCACGACTCCGCCAAGCCGAGCCGGCGGCCCTGCAGGAGCGCTCCAAGCTGGGCGTCGATCGTCTCCCCCTCGAGGCTGAAGATGTGTCGCCGGTGGCGCTCGGCAAGGCCCGCCCGCACTTCCTCGGCCGCGAGCCCCGCCTCGGCCCGGTAACGGACGTCGATCTCGATCTCGCCGCGCCGCAGGCAGGTGGTGATCTCGACCGCCGCCAGGTCGGTCCCCCCCGCCTCGATCTCGCGCAGGCTCTTGGCGATCTCCGACTCGGGAATGCCGAACATGCGCACCGTGTAGCCGTGCAGGGGGGTGGCGTGGGCCAGGGCGGCCTGGACCGGCCGGGACTCGATCGCCGCGTCCCACATCGGCCGCAGCTCGCGGGGCGGACCGGGCAGCACGACCACGACCCGCTCCCCGGCCGGGACGACCAGGCCGGGCGCGGTGCCGACCGGATCGAGCGCGACGGCGCCCTCCGGGACCATCGCCTGCTTGCGGTTGGCCTCCCGCAGCGCCTCGGCGTCGAAGTCGAAGCGGCGGGCGAACTCCGCCAGGATCGCCGCGATCTTCGCCTCCATCGCCTCGTCGAGGAACAGCTCCAGGCCGGCGAAGCGCGCGACGACCTCGGCGGTGAGGTCGTCCGCGGTCGGTCCCAGCCCCCCGGAGGTGACGATCAAGTCCATCCCCTCGGCCGCCATGAAGCGCAGCGCCGCCTCGAGGTCGGCCGGCCGGTCGCCGACGACCTGGATGTGGGCGACCTCGACGCCCAGCTCGGCGAGCCGTTCGGATACCCAGGGACCGTTGCGATCGGTGACCCGGCCCGTCAGGACCTCGGTCCCGGTCACGACGATTCCCGCGCGGACCGCTTTCTCGCTCACTCCCATCCCTCCACCCCGACATTGTCGCCGCTGGCGGCGGCGCGTCGTGAAAAGGCCGTTAACCGAGGCCCTCGTCGGCGTCGACGGCGACCGGCTCGGGCTCGGGCGCGCCGCTCCCGCCCAGGAGACGCGGGATGTCGGCCTCGGTGATCAGCACCTGGCGCGGCTTCGACCCCTCGTAGCCGGAGATGACGCCGCGCCGCTCCAGCATGTCCACCAGGCGGCCGGCGCGCGTGTAGCCGACCCGCAGCCGGCGCTGCAGCATCGAGACGGACGCGGTCTCGGTCTGGACGACGGTGCGGATCGCTTCCTCGAGCAGGTCGTCGCTGTCGGGGTCGTAGTCGCCCTCCGCCTCGACGCCCTTCTCCTCGTGGACCTCGAGCAGCTCGGCCTCGAACTCGGGCTCGCCCTGCTTGGCCCAATGGCCGGTGATCCTGGCGATCTCCTCCTCGGTGACGAAGGCGCCCTGGATCCGGGCCAGCTTCGAGGTGCCGGCCCCGCGGAAGAGCATGTCGCCCTGGCCGAGCAGCGCCTCGGCGCCGCCCTGGTCGAGGATCACCCGCGAGTCGGTCTGCGAGGAGACGGCGAAGGCGATCCTGGCCGGGATGTTGACCTTGATCGTGCCGGTGATGATGTCGGTCGAGGGCCGCTGCGTCGCCAGCACCAGGTGGATGCCGGTGGCCCGCGACTTCTGGGCGAGGCGGATGATCGAGTCCTCGACCTCGGCGGGCGAGACCATCATCAGGTCCGCGAGCTCGTCGATCACGCAGAGGATGTGCGGCAGCGGCGGCTCGCCGGCCTTGGCGCGCGCACGGTTCAGCTCCGCGAGGTTGCGGCAGCGGGCTTCGCCCATGATCCCGTAGCGGCTCTCCATCTCGCCGATCAGGTTGGAGAGGACGTTGGCTGCCAGGCGCGGCGAGGTGACGACCGGCGTCAGCAGGTGGGGCACGTGCTCGTAGTGGTTGAGCTCGACCTGCTTGGGGTCGACGAGGACGAGGCGCACGTCGTTGGGCGAGGCGTGCATCAGGATCGAGGAGAGGATCGCGTTGACGCAGCCCGACTTGCCCGAGCCGGTGGTGCCGGCGACGAGGACGTGCGGCATCTTGGCCAGGTCGGTCCAGACCGCGTTGCCGTCGATGCCCTTGCCGAGCCAGGCGACCAGCGGCGAGGTCTTCTCGGGGCGCCCGGCGTAGATGTCGCCGAGGCGGACGAGGCGGCGGCGCGTGTTGGGCACCTCGACCCCGACCGCCTGCTTGCCGGGGATCGGAGCGAGGATGCGGATGTCGGTCGAGGCGAGCGCGTAGGCGAGGTCGTTGGAGAGCTCGGTGACTTTCTTGACCTTGGTGCCGGGCGCCAGGCGCAGCTCGAAGCGCGAGACGTGCGGGCCGCTGACGATGCCGACGATCTTGGCCTCGACGCCGAAGTGGCCGAGCGTCTCGACCAGCTTGCGGCCGATCTCCTCGTGGTCGCGAGGGTCGGGGCCCTTGTCCCCCTTGCCCTTCTCCAGGGCCTTGGCCGGCGGCGGCCGGTAGGCGATCTGCTCGGATTCGGTGACGCCGCGCTTGTTGCCCATCGGGGTGAGCGGCGCCTGCTCAGGCGCCGGCGCGCCCGCCTCGTCCTCAGCCATCGGCTCGATCTCCTCGACCTCCGCGAAGTCCTCCGTCACGGGCTCGTCGAGCGCCTCCGGGCCGTCCTCGGCGACGGCGATCGTCGGCTCGAGGTCGTCCTCCTCCGGATAGGCGCTCATCACGTCGGTCGCGCCGGCCTGGGTCTCGAAGGAGTACGTCTTGTCCGGACCTCTCTCCCTGCCCCGCTCCTCGCGCCAGGCGTCGCGGTGCTGGATCGCGGTCTGGGCGACGTCGCGGCTGCCGAGGAAGAGGCGCCGCAGGCCGCGACCCACCGCGCGGGCGACAGTGGAGACCGAGGTGCCGGTGATCAGCAGAGCGCCGCTGAGGATCATCAGGACCGTCGCGATCCGCGCCCCCACCCCGCCGACCAGGTACGCGAGCGCGGTCTCGACGCCGTAGCCGACCTTGCCACCGTCCCAGCCGAAGAAGAGGACGAAGGCGAGGTAGACGCCGGCGGCGATCAGGAAGAGCGCGATCAGGTCGAGGTGGCGCTGCTGGAGACCCTCCGGCAGGCGGGGCCGCCGCACTGGGCGCCTCGCCTTGCCTTTCGGCTTGCGTTTGGACCCACGCGCGGAGGAGCCGCGCTTCTTGCGCACGAACATGACGCCCGCTTCGACGCGGGCCGGTGCTCCCCTGCCCCGGCTAGAACAACGTGGCGACGATCGCCGCGAACAGCGTCAGGAAGCCGCCGAGCATCGTCCGGTGCATCGCGCGGAATTCCGCATGCATTTCGCGGTTCATCTCGTCGACCTTGTGGGTGAGGTCGTCGAGGCGCTCGTCTGTCCAGGTGGATCTCACTGTCTGCATGGTGCCACGCTAGGTGGTCGCGACGCGCTAGTGGTGCGCGCGATGCAAATTCTTTGCAACGACTTGATCGTGAAGGATGCGCTCAGGCGCAGACCCAGGCGCTGCCGCCCGAGTCGGCCCAGATTTCTGCGGCGATCCGGTCCTGTTCGGCCTTCGGCGCTTCATGCGGCACGCCCTTGCCGCCGTACAGCCTCCAGGTCGAGGGGAGGATCTGGTAGGCGCCGCCGGCGCCGCTCGAAGGGTTGAGGGCGCTGTAGTTGCCGCCCGACTCGCACATCACGATGTAGGTCGGGATCGAGTAGGGACCGCCGAGCCAGCGACCGACCGTTTCTTCGGCCGCGGCGCGGCTCGCGGCTTCGGCCGCCTCGATGTCCTCGACCCACTCCTCGATCTTCCCTTTCAGCTCCGAGAGCGCCGCCCGGCGTTCGGCGGCGGCCGATTCCAGCCGTGCCGCGGCGGCTTCGGCCTCCCCCCGCACGGCGGCGATTTCCGAGCGGGCAGCGGCGAGGCGCTCGTTGTAGGCGTCGACCCGTCGTTTCGCCTCGGCGACGAGGCGCAGGTCGAGGCGCACGGCGTCGCGCACTTCCTCGACCCGCTCGGCCAGCTCGGTTCCCGACTCCTCGATCCGCTCCAGGTACTCGGCGCGCACCGCGAGGTCGTCGACGTCGGTCGAGGAGAGCACGACGCTGGCCGTGCTGGGGGTTCCCCCCTGGTAGATCGCACGCAGGCGCGCGGCGAGGGCGCCGCGCGCCCGCCGCAGCCGCCGCTTCTGCTGGATCAGCCGGCGTTCCGAGGCGGCCACGTCATCCGCCAGGCGCGCCGCCCGCTCGCGCCCGCGCGCCAGCAGGCCGCTCAGCTCGCGCTCCCGCGCCCCCGCCTCGTCCGCTTCCGCCTGTGCCGCCGCGAACCGGTCGTGGGTGGCGCGGATCTCGCCAGCCAGGGCCGCGGCCTCGTCGCGGGCACGGTCGACCTTGCCCCGCAGGGCGTCGACCTCAGCGGCGAGCGCCGGCGCGACCGCGACCAGCGCCGCCGCAAGCAGCGCAATTGCAGGCAGTTTCCGCACGAAGCCGCCGAGGGTAGCGGCCCCTACCCCTCGGGAACGTTCCTGGCGGCGTAGTACAAGGCGACGCCCAGGCCCACCGCCGCCGCCCCGGCGCCCACCCGCAGCGCGCGCCCGTAGCGGTGGCGGAGGAAGAAGAGCAGCGCCTTGACGACGACCTTGCCGATCGCGTTGTAGATCACCTCAACCCTCTTCCCCGCGCTGGCGAATTCGATGCGCCATCCGCGATTGCAGCGACCAGAGCTCGATGAAGCCCGGCGACGCCTCCTGCGAGAAGAGGCCACCCGACTCGGCGAAGGAGGCGAGGTCGGCGTCGTAGACGGCGTTTGGCGAGGAGCGGGTGACGACGCGGACGCCCCCTTTGTAGAGGCGCAGGCCGATCGTCCCCGTCACCTGCGCGTTGACGGCGTCCATGTAGGCGTCGAGGTCGGTGCGAAGCGGCTCCCACCACAGGCCGGCGTAGACGAGGTAGGCCCACTTCTGATCCAAGCTCGGCTTGAGCTGGTTCTGGTGGATCGTCCCGACCAGCTTCTCCAGCTCCTGGTGGGCGGCGAGCAGGATCGCCGCCGCCGGCGCCTCGTAGATGTCGCGCACCTTGAGGCCGACGATGCGGTCCTCGATGTGGTCGACGATCCCCACCCCGTGCCGGCAGCCGATCTCGGCGGCGCGTTCGAGCAGGTCGACCAGGCTGAGCCGCTCGCCGTTCAGCGCCACCGGCACCCCGGCCTCGAACTCGACCTCGACCGTCTCGGCCTCGTCGGGCGCCTCCTCCGGTCGCGTCACCAGCTGGAAGACGTCGTCCTCGGGCGCGTGGTCGAGGTCCTCGATCCAGCGGCCCTCCGATGACCGTCCCCAGAGATTGTCGTCGATTGAATATGGAGCGACCTCGGTGCCGCCCTTGACGGGAATGCCGTGCTCGCGCGCGTAGGCGATCTCCTCCTCGCGCCCCATCTGCCAGGAGCGCACCGGCGCGATCGTCTTCAGCTCCGGCGCGAGCGTCGCGACCGTGGCCTCGATCCGGACCTGGTCGTTGCCCTTGCCGGTGCAGCCGTGGGCGATCGTGTCGCAGCCGCTGCGGCGCGCCTGCTCGACGGCCAGCTCGGCGATCAGCGGCCGGCCCAGCGCCGTGAAGAGCGGATAGCCGCCGCCGTAGAGGGCGTTGGCCTTGATCGCCGGAGCGACGAAGTCGGTCGCGAAGCGCTCGCGGGCGTCGACGACGTGGCACTCGAGCGCCCCCAGCCGCTTCGCCTTGTCCTCGATCACGGCGTAGTCCTCGCCGGGCTGGCCGAGGTTGACGGTGAGACAGACGACCTCGGCGCCGTAGCGGTCCTGGATCCACTTCAGCATCACGCTCGTGTCGAGTCCGCCCGAATAGAGCAGCAGGACGCGATGCACGTCGGCGGGGTCGGCCTCGTAGCTGGCCGTGCGGTGCGGAAAGCCCTCCATGCCTAGGGCGCTTCGATCCCGCCGCTGCCGTCTTCGGGCTCTTCCGCTTCCCCTTCTTCGGGCTCGGCTTCTTCTTCGCCTTCGCCGGACCCGTCTTCTTCGTCTTCCTCCGGAGCGGTCGTCTCTTCGGTCGTCTCGGTCGTGTCGGGCTCGGTCTCGGTCGTCTCTTCGGTCGTCGTCGGCAGGGTCGTGACCTCGGACGGCGTCGCCGAGTCGTCGTCCCCGTCGCCGCCGGCGATCACCGCGATCGCGATCGCGAGGCCGACGATCACGGCGATCAGGCCGGCGACCAGCAGGCGCAGGTTGCCGTTCTTGTCGCCGTTGCCGCCGGGGCGGCCTTCCGGGTCGCCAGGGCGGCCCATCATCCGAGTCGGGTCGTCATGCACCTCAGCTGCCCTCCTTCGGGCCGAGGATCGCGTCGAGGATCTCGTCGGTGTCCTCGATCTCGAAGCCGCTGCGCAGCCGCGCCTCGATCTCCTCGCGGCGGGCACCGGAGACGGCCATCTGCGTCGCGAGCAGGCGAGCGCCGGCCGAGCCGGAGCGCCGGCCCGTGGGGCCGGCCTCGCCCCCCATGCCCTCGACCGAGCGCAGGCGCGGTGGCTCGGGGCGCTCCGCCGCGCCGGGCGGGTCGAGCTCGTCGGCGAGCTCCCGCAGGCGCTCGGCGACGACCTTGTCGGCGCGGGTGCTCGCCTCCTCGACGCGCCTCCGCGCCTCCTGCTCGGCCTCGTCGATGACGGTGGCCGCGGCGCGCTCGGCGGCGTCGACGATCGTCGCCAAGCGTCGCGCCGCGTCGGCCGCCGAGGCTGGTGGCCGTCCCTCCGGTGGCAGTTTCTGAGAGCTCACTTCGGCGCGTAGCTTAGGAGGGCCGCACCGATCAGCGCAATGGCGCGGTCGATTTGGTCGTCGCCGACCGTCAGCGGCGGCAGCAGCCGCAGGCTCGCCGGCTCGGGGACGTTGACGACCAGGCCGCGGCCGAGCAGGTCGGCGCCGAGCGCCGCGGCGTCGATGCCGTCCGCGAGCCCGACCCCGAGCATCAGGCCGCGGCCGCGCACCTCGCGCACGCCGTCGAGCTCGCGCAGGCCGTCGCGGAGGCCCCCGCCCAGCTCGCGCACGCGCCGCAGCAGCGCCGGGTCGTCGACGAGGTCGAGCACCGCGAGCGCCGCGGCCGAGGCGACCGGGCCGCCGGCGAAGGTCGAGCCGTGGTCGCCGGGCTCCAGCACCTCGCCGGCCGCGGGCGTGGTCACGCAGGCGCCCACGGGCAAGCCGCCGCCGAGCGCCTTGGCCGTCGTCAGCACGTCGGGCCGGACCGGCGTCTGCTCGTAGGCCCAGAGCGAGCCGGTGCGGCCGACGCCGGTCTGGATCTCGTCGAAGACCAGCAGCGCTCCGGTCTCGTCGCATGCCTCACGCGCCGCCAGCAGCGCCTCCTCGCTGACCGGGTGAACGCCGGCCTCGCCCTGAATCGGCTCGATCAGCACCGCGGCCGTCCGCTCCCCGACGGCGGCGCGCAGCGCCTCGGCGTCGTTCAGCGGCACCGAGCGGAAGCCGGGCAGCATCGGCCCGAGCGCCTCGTCGGCGGCCAGCGCCGGCGTTGCCGCCAGCGCCCCGTAGGTGCGGCCGTGGAAGTCGCGCTCGAAGCTGACGATCTCGGGCGCCTCGACCCCGCGGCGGTGGGCGTGCTTGCGGGCGACCTTGATCGCGCACTCGTTCGCCTCGGTCCCGGAGTTGGCGAGGAAGACGCGGCCGCCGAGGCTCGACTCCGAGAGCCGCTCGGCGAGCCGCACCATCGGCTCGGTGTAGAAGAGGTTGGAGACGTGCATGAGGCGGCCGGCCTGCTCGCGCACCGCCTCCACCACCGCGGGGTGGCAGTGCCCGACCGAGCAGACCGAGATGCCGGCGAGGAAGTCGAGGTACTCGCGGCCCTCGGCGTCCCAGAGAACCGTCCCTTCGCCCCGCACGAACTCGACCGCGGCCCGGCGGTAGGTGCGCATCAGGTAGCGCTCCTCGAGCGCTTGAAGGTTCGCAAGGCCGGTCGCGGCGGGCTCCGCGGTCATGGAGTCACCATGGTCCCGATGCCGGCGTTGGTGAACAGCTCCAGCAGCAGGCTGTGCGGCTTGCGGCCGTCGATGATGTGAGCCGAGTGGGCGCCGCCCTGGACGGCGTCGACGCAGGCCTGCAGCTTCGGCCGCATGCCGCCTTCGATGCTCGGCAGTTTCGTTTCCACCTCGACCACCGCCGCGTGGGTGATCAGCGAGTCACCGTCGTCGGGGTCGGCCAGCCAGCCCTCGACGTCGGTGAGGAAGATCGCCTTGTGGGCGCCGAGCGCGGCGGCGACCTTGCCGGCCGCCTCGTCGGCGTTGACGTTGTAGGGGCGGCCCTCGGAGTCGGCGGCCGAGGAGGCGATCACCGGGATGTAGTCCTCGGCGATGTGGTTGAGCACGTCGACGTCGACGTGCTCGACCGTGCCGACGAAGCCGACCTCGTCGGCGTTGGGGACCGGCGCGACCTCGAACAGCGAGCCGTCCTGACCGGAGAGGCCGACCGCCGGCTGGCCGTGCGCGTTGAGGCGCTGCACGATGTCGGAGTTGAGCTTGCCGAGCAGCACCATCCGCGCCACCTCGACCGTCTCCGCGTCGGAGACGCGCAGTCCCTCGTGGAAGCGCACCTCCAGGCCGAGCCGCTCCATGTACTGGCTGATCTCGGGACCCCCGCCGTGGACGATCACCGGATTGAGGCCGACGTACTTGAGCAGGACGACGTCGGTGGCGAAGTCCTCGCGCAGCGAGTCCTCCCGCATCGCAGCGCCGCCGTACTTGATGACGACGGTGCGCCCGTGGAACTCCTTGATGTAGGGGAGCGCCTCGAGAAGGGTGTCGACGTTGGCGGTGGTGTTGGTGGCCATGGCCTTCCTCAGGTCCTCAGGTCGTGTACTCGGCGTTGATGCGAACGTACTCGTAGCCGAGATCGGAGAACCAGACGTGGGCGGCGTGGTCGCCGCGTCCCAGCCGCAGGCCGATCTCCGCCTCCGGCTCGTCCTCGCCCAGCTCGGTCGCGTCGATCGAGCCGGCGCCGATCTCGTCGAGCTCCTCGCCGGCGAGCGCCATCCCCGCGGCCTGGGCGATCCGCCCCCAGTTGGGGTCGCGCCCGAACAGCGCCGTCTTGACCAGGGGCGAGTTGGCGATCGCCCGCGCGACCCGCTCCGCCTCGGCCTGCGAGGCGGCGCCCTCGACCTGGACGCGGCCGACCCGCGTCGCGCCCTCGCCGTCGGCGACGATCTCGATCGCGAGCTGGCGCAGGACGGCGTCGAGCAGGCCGTCGGGCAGCGGCTCGCCAGCCGCGCCGGTCGCCTGCAGCAGCACCGTGTCGTTGGTGCTCATCTGGCCGTCGACGGTGATCCGCTCGAAGGAGCCGGCGACCGCGGCGCGGAGGGCCGCGTCGGGGTCGGGCACGACCGCGTCGGTCTGCACGAAGCAGAGCATCGTCGCGAAGCCGGGCTGGATCATGCCGCCGCCCTTGCACTGCGCCGAGAGGGTGACGCCACCGGCGCGCAGCGTGCAGGACTTGGGCCAGCGGTCGGTGGTGAGGATCGCGTCGGAGAAGGCGCCGGCGCCGTCCTCCGCTAGTCGCCCGGCCGCCTCGCCGATCCCACCCAGCACGGCGTCGATCGGCAGCGGCACGCCGATCACGCCCGTCTCGGCGACGGCGACGCTGGCGGCGTCGAGACCGAGCTCCATGCCCGCCCGCTCGCACATCGCCCAGGCGTCGGCGAGCCCCCGCTCGCCGGTCTCGGCGTTGGCGTTGCCGGCGTTGACGACGGCGGCCCGGAGGGCGCCGCGCTCGACCCGGTCGCGGCAGATCCGCACCGGCGCCGCCGCGGAGGCGTTCGGGGTCAGCAGCAGCGCCGAGGAGACCTCGGGCGCGTCGCAGACGAGCAGGGCGACGTCGGTCTTGCCGCCCCCCTTGAGCCCGCAGTGCGCGGCGCCGGCCCGAAAGCCCGGCGCCAGGCGCGTCGGATCGAGCTCCTCGACGCCGGCGGGCGCCTCGACCCAGCGCGACCTGAAAAAGGCGCTCTCCGCCCTGTCCCACGGCGAGGCGCTCACAGCAGCCCCTCCGTCTCGTCGAGCCCCAGCATCAGGTTGAGGTTCTGCACCGCCTGGCCGGAGGCGCCCTTCCAGAGGTTGTCGATCGCCGAGAAGGCGAGCACCCTCCCCCGCTCCTCGACCGTCACGTAGACGTGACACTCGTTGGTGTCGCGCACGTCGCGCAGGCCCGGCGCCTTGTCCACCATCCGCACGAAGGGCTCGTCGGCGTAGCGCTCCTCGTACAGCGCCCGCGCCTCCTCCTTGGAGACCGGCTCGGTCGTGCGCACGTAGCAGCTGGTCAGCTCGCCCTGGTCGAGCGGCAGCAGGTGCGGGACGAAGGTGACCGGGGCGGCGCTGCCGAGCGCCGCCAGCTCCTGCTCGATCTCGGGCCGGTGCCGGTGGCCCTCGGTCTTGTAGGCGAAGGCGTTCTCGTCCATCGAGACGTAGTGCATCGCGTCGCCGCCGCCCCGGCCGGCGCCCGAGACGCCCTGCTTGGCGTCGATGACGACGTCCTCGAGCAGGCCGCGCTCGGCCAGCGGCGCCAGCGCCAGCACGCTGGCGGTCGGGTAGCAGCCGGGCGTCGCGACCAGCTCGGCCTCGCGCAACCGCTCCCGGTAGAGCTCGGTGAGCCCGTAGACGGCGCCGTCGAGCAGCTCGGCGGCGCCGTGCTCGCCGTACCAGCGCTCGTAGGTCGGCAGGTCGCGCAGGCGGAAGTCGGCCGAGAGGTCCACGACCAGGACGCCGAGGCCGCGCAGCGCCGCCACGGTCGGCGCCGAGGCGCCGTGCGGATAGGCGACGATCGCCGCGTCGATCCCCTCCAGCGAGTCGAGGTCGAGCTCGGTCAGCTCGAGCGGCACGCGGTAACGCGGATAGAGCTGGTCGAGCCGCCTGCCCGCGTCGCCGCGCGAGGTCGCCTTGACCAGCTCCAGGCGCGGGTGGCGCCAGACGATGTGGGCGGCGAGCGCCCCGGTGAAGCCGGAGGCGCCGGCGACGAGGACCCGTGCGGCGGGGTCGCCGCTGAGCGGCTGCGGGCGCGGCTCATTCACGGAGCGACCCTCCGATCTCGCCGAGCCCGGCGGCGATCGCCCTGCGCAGCTCGCCGACCTCCTCGTCGGTCAGCGTCCGGTCGGGGGCCTGGAACTCCAGCCGCAGCGCCAGGCTCTTGCGACCCTCGCCGAGCTGCTCGCCCTCGTAGAGGTCGAAGACCGTCGCGGCGCGCAGCAGCTCGCCGCCGCCGGCGAGGACGCTCTCGCGCACCCGCTCGGCCGGGACGTCCTGGGGCACGACGACAGCCAGGTCCTGGCGGACCGCCGGGTAGCCGGTGACGTCCTCGAAGGTCTCGTCGCCGGCCGTCGCGGCATCGAGCAGCGGCGCCAGGTCCACTTCGAAGCCGGCCGCCGCCTCCACGTCCCACTCGCGGCAGACCAGCGGGTGGACCTCGCCGAGCCAGCCGGCCGCGGCGCCGCCGACGTCCACACGCGCGGCGCGGCCCGGATGGAGGAACGGCTCCGACGCCGCCTCGAAGCTCAGCTCCACCCCGAGCCGGGCGGCGAGCGCTTCGAGCGCGCCCTTGAGCGCGAAGAAGTCGGCCGGCTCCCCGTCGCCCCGCCAGGAGGCGGGTGCCAGCGTCCCGACCGCGAGGCAGCCGAGCCGGTGAGGCTCGGTCACGGGCGCCGGGCGCTCTCCCGGGAACTGATCGGACGACTCGCCTTCCAGGTAGACGCGGCCCGACTCGAAGAGCGCGATCCGCTCCGCCCCGTGCGCCACGTTGCGCCGCGCCACGTCGAGCAGCGAGCCGAGCAGCGTCGTCCGCATCGCCGACTGCTCCTCGGAGAGCGGGTTGGAGACGACGACGCCCCCGGCACGCGGGTCGTCCTCGGGGATCCGCAGCCGCCCGGGCTCGCCCGGGTCGGTGAAGCTCCAGCCGACGATCTCGTCGAAGCCGAGGTCGCGCATCGCGTCCTCGGCACGCCGCCGCAGCCGCTGCTCGCGGCTCAGGCCGCCGACCTGGCCGACGGCGGGCAGGGTCGACGGCAGGTGCTCGTCGAGGCCGTGGATTCGCGCCACCTCCTCGACCAGGTCGACCTCCCGCGTCACGTCGTAGTGGCGGTCGGGCGGGACCTCGACGATCAGGTCGCCGTCCTCGGCCTCGGCGGCGAAGCCGAGCGCCTCGAGGTAGGAGATCTCGGCGGTCTGCGGCATCCGCATCCCCAGCAGTTGCTCTACGCGGGCGCCGCGCAGCCGCAGCCGGCGCGGCGGTGGGGACTCGGCGGCGACGTCGATCGTCCCCGGGACCAGCCTGGCGCCGCACAGCTCGACCATCAGCCGCGAGGCGAGCCGCTGCGCCCGCATGCAGAGCTCCGGGTGGAGTTGCTTCTCGAACCGCGAGGACGCCTCGGAGCGCAGGCCGAGCATCCGCGAGGTGCGCAGGATGTTGGTCCCGTTCCAGTTCGCGACCTCGAGCAGGACGCGGGTGGTCTCGCCGGAGACCTCCGATGCCTGGCCGCCCATGATCCCGGCGACCCCCGAGGGCCCGTTGCGGTCGCAGACCAGGACGGTCTCGGAGTCGAGAGCGCGCTCGACGCCGTCGAGGGTGGTCATCTTCTCGCCCTCCGCCGCGGCCCGCACGACCAGCGCGCCGTCCGGGACCCGGTCGAGGTCGAAGGCGTGCAGCGGCTGCGCGGTCAGCAGCATCACGTAGTTGGTGATGTCGACGACGTTGTTGATCGGCCGCTGGCCGGCGGCGGTGAGCCGGGCCTGCAGCCAGGCCGGCGACGGCCCGATCCGCACGTCGGTGAAGACGCGCGCCGTGAAGCGCGGGCAGAGCTCGGGCACCTGGACCTCGACCGAGGCGTGGTCGCCGACCTCCCCGTCGCCGCCTGCCGGCGCGTCCTCGTGCCACGGCTCGGGCGCCAGCGGCGCGCCGCTGATCGCGTGCACCTCCCGCGCCACGCCGTAGACGCCGAAGCAGTCGACGCGGTTCGGCGTCACCTCCAGCTCGAGCACCGCCTCGGCGACCGGCAGCAGATCGGTCAGCGGCGTGCCCGGGGCGGCCGCGTCGTCCTCCAGCACGAGGATCCCGTCCGCCTCCTCGGCGATCTCCAGCTCGGCGGCGGAGAGGATCATGCCCGCGGACCGCACGCCGCGAAGCTTCGCTTCGCCCAGCTTGGTCCCGCCCGGCATCGTCGCGCCCGGCAGCGCGACCGGGACCGTCTGGCCGGCGGCGACGTTGGGCGCGCCGCAGACGATCGTGCGCGGCTCCCCGTCGCCGGTGTCGACCGAGCAGACGCTGAGCCGGTCGGCGTTGGGGTGGCGCTCGCACCCGACCACGCGGCCGACCACGAAGCCGTCGGGCGCCGGCGGGCCGATCGTCGCCACCCGCTCGACCTCGGTGCCCGTCATCGCCAGCCGCTCGGCCAGCTCCGACGGCTCGACGCCCGGGTCGCAGTACTGGCGCAGCCACGAGTACGGGACCCTCACGAGAACTGCTCCAGCATCCGCACGTCGTTGTCGAAGAAGCGCCGCAGGTCGGGCACGCCGTGGCGCAGCATCGCGATCCGCTCGACGCCCATGCCGAAGGCGAAGCCCTGCACCCGCTCGGGGTCGTAGCCGTTGGGCTCGACGAAGCCGAGCACGTTGGGGTCCACCATGCCGGCCCCGCCGACCTCGATCCAGCCGATCCCCTTGCAGAGGTTGCAGCGCTCGCCTCCCGCCAGCTCGCCGCTGCCGCCGCACTGGAAGCAGGAGACGTCGAACTCGACGCTCGGCTCGGTGAAGGGGAAGAAGTGCGGCCGCATCCGCGCCTCGCGCCCGGCGCCGAAGATCGCCCGCAGCATCTCCTCGAGCGTCCCCTGCAGGTCGGCAAGGGTGATCCCCTCGCCGATCGCCAGCCCCTCGACCTGGTGGAACATCGGGCTGTGGGTGGCGTCGGAGTCGCGCCGGTAGACCTTGCCGGGGACGATCACGAAGATCGGCGGCGGCTGCGCCTCCATCGCCCGCACCTGGACCGGTGAGGTGTGGGTGCGGAGCAGGACCTCGGGCTGCGACTGCACGTAGAAGGTGTCCTGGAGCATCCGCGCCGGGTGGCCCGGCGGGTGGTTGAGCGCGGTGAAGTTGTAGTAGTCGTGCTCGATCTCGGGTCCCTCGGCGACGCGGTAGCCGAGCCCGACCATGACGTCCTCGATCTGGCGGATCGTGCGCGTGATCAGGTGCGGGTGGCCGGCGGGACGGACCGGCGCCCCGGGCAGCGTCACGTCGATCCGGTCGCCCGCGAGGCGGTCCTCCAGCTCGCTCGCGCCGAGCTCCGCCGAGCGCCGCTCGATCAGCCCTTCGAGCGCCTGCCGCGCCTTGTTGGCGGCGGCGCCCACCTGCCCGCGTTCCTCCGCGGGCAGCTCGGCGATGCCGCGCAGGACCGAGGTCAGCTCCGCTTTGCGGCCCAGGTAGCGGACCCGCAGCTCCTCCAGCTCGGCCGTGCCCGGCGCCGCGCCGATCGCGGCCGCGGCCTCGTCCTGGATCTGCGCCACCCGCTCAAGCATCGGAGCCGCCCTCTCGCATGGCGGGCGACGATAGCCGCTCCCCGGCGCCAGCCACGCGCTCGCAGGCGATCGCCGCGGCGGCGGCGACGTTGAGCGACTCGGCCGCGCCTGGACGCAGCGGGATCGTCACCCGCAGCTCGCACCGCTCCAGCGCCTCGGCGGCCAGCCCCTCGCGCTCGGCGCCGAGGCAGACGGTCGCGGCGGCGCCCAGCTCGCCGGGCCCCTCTCCCCCGTGCGCGACCAGCGCCGCCCGCGGCTCCGGGGTCGCCTCGATCGCCGCCCGCGCCAGCGGCTGACCGAAGACGGAGCCCATGCTGGCGCGCACCGCCTTGGGGCCGTACGGGTCCGCGCAGCCCGGCCCCAGCACCACGGTCCCGCCCAGCAGCGCGTGCGCGGTGCGGACGATCGCGCCGACGTTGCCGGGGTCGCCGACGCCGTGCAGGTAGACGCAGGGCGGTTGCGCCGCGGCGGCCCATGCCTGCGGCCAGACCGCGATCGCCCGCGTCCCCGAGCCCAGCGTCGAGACGTCCGCGAGCAGGCCCGGCTCGACCTCCTCGGCCGGGACGGCGCGATCGGCGAGGAGGCCGCTGCCCGCCGCGACGAGGACGAAGCGCGGCTCCGCTCCCGCCGCGAGCCCGGCCTCGACCAGGTCCTCGCCCTCGGTCGCGAACAGGCCCTCGCGCTCGCGGTGCTTGCGCTCGCGCAGCTTGCGGACCAGCTTCAGCTTCTCGTTGTGGGGGCTGGCGATCATCGGTGCTCGTTTCTTCTCTTCTCGTCTTTCTCCTAGAAGGTCCCTGAAAACGCAAAACGGGCCGTGAAGACGGCCCGCCCGGGAGAGTGGAGTGTCGCCTTCCGCGCTAGGCGGCGGCGCCCTCCCGGGCCAGCTCCACGAATCGGCGGAACGCATCGCGGTCGTTGACCGCGATGTCGGCGAGCATCTTGCGGTTGACCTCGACTTCGGCTTTGCCGAGGCCGTGGATCAGCTCCGAGTAGCTCATGCCCTCGAGCCGCGCCGCGGCGTTGATGCGCGTGATCCAGAGGCGACGGAACTCGCGCTTGCGGTTGCGCCGGTCCCTGTACGCGTACATGCCGGAGCGCTGCACCTGCTCTTTGGCAAAGCGGTAGGAGGAATGCTTGCGGCCGTAGTAGCCCTTCGCTTCCTTCAGCACCTTGCGCCGCTTCTTGCGGGCGTTGACCGAGCGCTTGACGCGGCTCACTTGCCGCCTCCGAGCAGGGTCCGCACCTTCTTGACGTCGGCAGGCGCGATCTCGACCGGCCGCGCCATCCGCCGCTTCCGCTTCGGCGACTTTTTCTCCAGGATGTGGCTGGAGAAGGCCCGCCGGCCGCGCAGCTTGCCCTTGGCGGTCTTGCGGAAGCGCTTCTTGGCGCCTGAGTGCGTTTTCATCTTCGGCATCGGGACGGGTATTGAAGCAGACGGGCCGTCACCCCCGCCGGCGCGCCTGGCCCCGCCGGTACGCTGCCGCGCGATGCGGATCGTCTACGTGGTCGGGACGCGGCCGAACTTCGTCAAGACGGCGCCGGTGATCGCGGCGCTGCGCGACCGCCTCCCCGAGGGGCGGCACGCGATCGTCCACACCGGCCAGCACTACGACCGCCTCATGTCCGAGGTCTTCCTCGAGGAGCTCGGCGTGCCGGCGCCCGACCACATGCTCGAGGTCGGCTCGGGCAGCCACGCCCAGCAGACGGCGCGCACGATGGAGCGGCTGGAGCCGGTGCTGGCGGACGAGCGCCCCGACCTGGTCATCGTCCCCGGTGACGTCAACTCGACCCTGGCCGCGGCCTTGACCGCGGTGAAGATGGGGATCCCCGTTGCCCACGTCGAGTCGGGCCTGCGCAGCTTCGACCGCACGATGCCCGAGGAGGTGAACCGGATCGTCGCCGACGAGCTGTCCGAGCACCTCTTCCTGCACAGCGACGAGGCGGTCGAGAACCTGCGCGCCGAGGGGATCGCCGACGCGCGCATGCACTTCGTCGGCAACACGATGATCGACACGCTGGTCGCGCTCGAAGGGCGGTTCCGTGGCGCCGGCGCGGCCGCGAAGCTCGGTGTCGAGCCGGCCGCCTACGTCCTCGTCACCCTGCACCGTCCCGCGCTCGTCGACGGCGAGCTGCTGCCGGAGACGGTCGAGCGGCTGGCGGCGCTGGCGCGCGAGATGCCGGTCGTCTTCCCGGTCCACCCGCGCACCCGCAAGATGATGGAGTCGCTCCGCGCCGACCACCCCGGCCTGCTGCTCTGCGAGCCGCTCGGCTACGTCGACTTCCTCTCCCTGCTGGCCGACGCCCGCGCCGTCCTCACCGACTCCGGCGGCATCCAGGAGGAGACCACCTACCTGGGCGTCCCCTGCTTCACCCTCCGAGCCAACACCGAGCGCCCGGTGACGATCCGCGCCGGCACCAACACCCTCCTGGGCCTAGACCCCGCAGCGATCGCGCGGATACCGGCGATGCTCGCGGAACGACCCGCCGAGCGGCCCGAGCCCCCTCCCCTCTGGGATGGCAAAGCGGCCGAGCGCATAGCCGACGTCCTGGCCTGAGCCGACGCTCCGTGGGCCTGCCCCGGTAGAGGGCGAAACGTCTTGTACTTTTTCCGAAAGGCGGTTCGCGGACAGCCGCTACGGAGCTTCGGAAAAAGTTAAGTGGAGCCCTCTGCCGGGGCAGGCCCGGCACCAGCCTCGTCGTCCTGAGGCGCCTCGTCCTTCTGCGCCTCGGCCCGAGCCTCTTTGCTGGGCGCCAGCATCATGCTCATGTTGCGCCCTTCCTGCAGCGGTTCGGACTCGATCGTCGCCAGGCCGTCGAGGTCCTCGAAGAGGCGCTGCAGCAGCGCCCGGCCGCGCTCGGGGTGGGCCTGCTCGCGGCCGCGGAACATGATCGTGATCTTGACCTTGTTCTGGTGGCGCAGGAAGCGCTCGACGTGGCCCTTCTTGGTTTCGTAGTCGTGGTCGGCGATCTTCGGCCGCAGCTTGATCTCGCGCACGTTGACCTGCTGCTGGTGCTTGCGAGCCTGCTTCTGCTTCTGCTCCTGCTCGTACTTGTACTTCGAGTAGTCGAGCAGGCGCGTGACCGGCGGTTTGGAGCCCGGCGCCACCTCGACCAGGTCGAGGTCGGCCTCCTGCGCGCGTTTCAGCGCCTCGTCGATCTCGACGATGCCGAGCTGCTCGCCGTCGGCGCCGATCAGGCGCACCTTGGGGACGCGGATCCGCTCGTTAATGCGAGTGGTGTCGCGCTCCGGCGGTCGCCGGTCGAACCTGCGGGGGACCGGCACTATCTGGAGGAGAGGTGGAACGTCAAGAGGATCGGCGAGTCGGAGGCGGCCACGGGACGCTCAGCGGCGCGGGGTGTTTGGCATGCCTGCGATCAAGTGTCCGGAGTATAGAGGCAGGAGCCGTGCGTGGAGCCGCGCCACTCAGGCGTCGGATTCCTCTTCGCGTTCCTCGGAGCGGACCCGCTCGGCAAACGCGGCGAGGGCCATTGTCCCGACCTCGCCGTCGCGGTGGGAGCGCACGGCGACCTCGCCGCTCTCTTCCTCGCGGTCGCCGACGACGAGCATGTAGGGATAGCGGCCGAGTTCGGCGTCGCGCACCTTCTTGCCGATCGACTCCGAGCGCCAGTCGACCTCGACGCGGATGCCCAGCTCGCGCAGCTCGGCGGCGACCTTCGCGCCGTGGTCGGTATGGCGGTCGGAGATCGGCAGGACGATCGCCTGCACCGGCGCCAGCCAGACCGGGAAGCGGCCGGCGTAGTGCTCGATCAGGATGCCGACGAAGCGCTCCATCGAGCCGAGCAGGGCGCGGTGGATCATCACCGGCCGCCGCTGGGCGTCGTCGGCGTCGGTGTAGGTGAGGTCGAACCGCTCGGGCATGAAGAAGTCGACCTGGCAGGTGCCGCATTGCCAGGAGCGGCCGAGCGCGTCGGTGATGTGGAAGTCGATCTTCGGCCCGTAGAAGGCGCCGTCGCCGGGGTTGAGCGTGAAGGGGCGTTCCTGGCTCTCCAGCGCTCCCCGCAGCGCCTCCTCGGCCTGCTCCCACTGCTCGTCGGTGCCGATCGACTTCTCAGGCCGGGTCGAGAGCTCGATCCGCACGTCCTCGAAGCCGAAGCGCGCGTAGAGCTCGTCGATCGCCTCGCAGACGCCGGTCACCTCGTCGACGATCTGCTCGGGCGTGCAGTAGATGTGGGCGTCGTCCTGGACGAAGGCGCGCACGCGCAGCAGGCCGTGCAGGACGCCCTCGCGCTCGGCGCGCGAGACCTGGCCGAACTCGGCCAGGCGCAGCGGCAGCTCGCGGTAGGAGTGGCGGTCGGAGCCGTAGACGAGGCAGGCGCCGGGGCAGTTCATCGGCCGCACCGCGAACTCGCGCTCGCGCGACTCGGTGAAGTACATGTTCTCGCGGTAGTTGTCCCAGTGGCCGGAGCGGTGCCAGAGGTCGACGTCCATCACGTGCGGCGTCTTGATCTCCTGGTACTCGCGCTTGCGCAGCTGCTTCTGCACCTCGGCCTCGACCAGGCGCAGCAGCGTCGTGCCGTGCGAGAGCCAGAACGGCATCCCGGGCGCCTCCTCGCGCAGCATGAAGAGCCCGAGCTGCGGGCCGAGCCGGCGGTGGTCGCGCGCCTTGGCCTCCTCGATCCGCTCGAGGTGCGCCTCCAGGTCCTTCTTGGAGAGGAAGGCGGTGCCGTAGATGCGGGTCAGCATCTGGCGGGTCTCGTCGCCGCGCCAGTAGGCGCCGGCCAGCGAGGTCAGCTTGACCGCCTCGATGCGCCCGGTCGAGGGCGCGTGAGGGCCACGGCAAAGGTCCTCGAAGGGGCCGTTGCGGTAGAGCGAGACCGTCTCGACGCCTTCGTCACGGACGAGGTCCTCGATCAGCTCGACCTTGTAGTCCTGGCCCTGGGCGCGGAAGAGCTCGATCGCCTCCTCGGTGGGGACGTCGCGCCGCTCGAAGCTCTCGTCGGCGGAGATGTGCTCGCGCATCGCCGCCTCGATCCGCTCCAGGTCGTCCTCGGTGACGCGGACGTCGGGCGGGAACTCGAAGTCGTAGTAGAAGCCGTTCTCGATCGGCGGCCCGATCGTCACCTTGGTGCCGGGATAGAGCTCCAGCACCGCCTCGGCCATGACGTGGGCGGCGTCGTGGCGGACCAGCTCGAGCGCCTCGGCGTCGCGGCCGGTGACGATCGCGATCTCGGCACCGTCGGGCAGCGGCCCGCCGAGGTCGCGCAGGTCGCCGTCCACCTTGATCGCCAGCGCCGCCTTGGCGAGGCCGGGGCCGATCGCCGCGGCGGCGTCGGCGCCGGTCGCGCCGTCGGGCAGCTCGAGGCCGTTGCCGTCGGGCAGGGTGACGCTGATCGTCGTCGTCGCCTCCACCCCGCCCATGCTAAGGCCCTTGCCGTGCCTGGCGGACCGCGATCAGCGGACAGGGGCCCCTGCCCGCCGCGCCGCCCCTCCGCTCCCACAGCAGGTAGGGAGCGGCGCGGCGGCGCAGGGTGAAGCCGGGGTAAGGGGTGCGATCGAACGCATCGGTCGTCACCACGAAGCGGATGCCCGGCGGAGGGACCGTTCCCTTTTCGCTCTCCCGCTCGAGGCAGATGCGCCCGCCGCGCAGCTCCCAGGCGATGTAGCGCTCGCCCTGTTCCTCGTCGACGAGGCCGTCGGGGACGATGACGAGGGTCGAGCCCGTGGCGATCAGCGGACGCAGGGCGGTTAGTCGCGGCGAGTAGTCGGTCGGACCGACCGGAGCGTTGGCGAAGGCGAGCAGCGAGCATGCGCCCGCGGCAGCGACGTACAGCAGGAGCGCCAGCCGCGTGGCCGCGGGTCCTGTCGCCGCAGGGGACCCACCGCCCCTTCCGGTCGCTAAAGCGTCCTCAGGGGCGGTCCCCCCTACGACGCCACCCGCGGACGAGAGGATGGCCAGGACTGCCAGCGGCGAACCGATCTCTAAGGCCTTGGCGGCGGTGTAGGGAGTGCCGCCGACGCGGGCGGCGACGTAGAGCCCGGCGGCAGCCGCTACGCCGGCGAGGATCGTCGTCTCACGTCGCCTCCAGCACCAGACCAGCCCGTACAGCAGCAGCGCCGCGGCGAACGCGCCCCCCAGGTAATAGACGACCGCTGGCACCGCCCCGTCGCCTGGAGCCACCCGGAAGTCGCCCGAGGGCCAGATGCCCAGCGCCGCGAAAGGCGAGAGCTGGCCGAAGAGGTTGCCGAGGCCGGGGCCGGAGGGGTCGAAGGTCTCGAAGCGCTGGAAGTCGATCATCCGCCCCAGCTCGGGCAGGGCGCCGACCAGGAAGACGGCGAGGGCCAGGAGCAGCGGCCGCGCCGGCAGCGTCCGTTCGAGCAGGAGCCAGATGACGAGGGCGCCTCCGAGCCAGAGCAGGCCCGGAAAGCTGTAGACGTAGACCGAGCCGACGGCGATCAGGGCCGCTGGGACGAAGCGCAGCGGCAGGGCGCGCCATTCCGGGTTGCGCGAGGCCTCGCGCAGAGCGAGGACGAAGCCGAGCAGGAAGAGCGCCTGCATCGTCTCCTTGAAGGAGCCCTGCGCGTAGTAGGAGGCGACCAGGTACGGCAGCCCGACGAGCAGGGCCGCGGGAATCCGGCGCGAGGGCGGCAGCTCGCGAAAGACGGTGAGCGCGGTCAGGGAAGCGAGGACGGCGGCGGCGAGGGTCAGACCGCCGAACCCCTGGACCAGTCCGATCCCAAAGCCGTCGTTCAGCGCGACGACGAGGGCGTGCGGGCCGAGCGGATATCCCTGCCGGAGCAGCTCCCCCTCGGCGCCGTCGCCGAGCCGCGCGGTCGCCAGCAGGTGCTGCGACATGTCGGGGTTGAAGCCGGTGCCGAGAATGCCGAAGTGGCCTTCGACGAGGAAGGGGAGCGACCCGACGGCGGCGGCGAGCAGGCCGACCGGAGCGCCGACCGAGAGTGCCTCGCGCGCATCCCCCGCCCGTGCGAGCCAGAGCACCGCGCCTCCCACGGCGAGGGCCCCGACAAGCGCGGTGGTGGGGATGCCGTCCCCTGGAAGACGCGCGGTCCCCCATGCGATCGCGCCGAGCAGTCCAAGGCCGACGGGCGGCGCCAGCCAGGACCACCGCCGCGCCCCGCACAGCGCCAGCGCGCCCTGTCCGATCGCGAGCGAGGCGACGATCGCCGCGAGCGCGGCTGAGTAGGTCGCGATCACAGGCCGGCGAGCCTAGACGACCAGTCCCCCTCAAATTGCGGAGGACCGCGCCGCAAACAAATTAGTTTGCAATATGCGTCCGCTATTACTTCTATAGCTTTGAGCTGTCCGCCAGCGCGACGGGCCGTAACGACCAGACTGGAACTCGTGCGAGAAGCCATGGCTTGTCGTTGCCGCCCGTCCGCGCGGCGGACGTTTACTCGAAGGACGGAACCGCCACGGAGGAGATGGGCGCTACTGGGCTCGAACCAGTGACCTCCAGCTTGTCGAGCTGGCGCTCTCCCAACTGAGCTAAGCGCCCCAGGGAACCTGAATCTAGCACCGCGCCGGAGCCAGGCGCCCCACGCGCTCAAGTTCTCCCTGCAAGCGCCGATGCAAGCTGTGCAACTTCCTCTCGGACGCGGTGTTTACCTATCTAGAGTCGCCGACCGACTTCAAAAGCTTGAGGACTGACGAGCCAGGGAGACCTTGATCTGACTGGTGGCACGTCCTTCGGAAACAAGGGGCCCCGGAAGGGGCCCTTTTCCGTTCCGAAAGCAGCGCGTTATCGCCCTCGCCGCGCCGGGTAGCGAGGCCGCATGTTCAAGAGACTCGCCCAATTCGCGATCGCCAAGAAGGTCTACGAGGCCTGGCGCGACCGCGGCGGTCGCCGTCGCCGTCGCCGCTTCGGCGTCCGCTAGTTAGCCAGTAGGAGCCGCGACGAAGGCGCCTACCGGAATCGAACCGGTGTAAACGGCTTTGCAGGCCGCTGCGTAGCCACTCCGCCAAGGCGCCGAGCAGAGGAAGGGTAGCTTGGAGGCCGACACCTCATGCTCGCGAAAGGATTCAGATGGCCACCGGCACCTCGCTCGTAACCGGCACCGACTTCATCACGGTCTCGACCAAGGACATCGACAGCGCGGTCGAGTTCTACGGGAGCGTGCTCGGCCTGCCCGAGTCGAAGCGCTGGGGGCAGATGCCGGCGGTCGAGTTCGAGACCGGCAGCCTGACCATCGCGGTGATGCAATCCGACGGGTTCGGGCTGAAGTTCCGCGCCAACAACCACCCGATCGCCCTGCGGGTCGACGACGTCGAGGCCGCGCGTGCCGAGCTCGAGTCGCGCGGCGTCGCGTTCCAGGCGGAGACGGTCGACTCCGGGGTCTGCCACATGGCCTACTTCGCCGACCCCGACGGCAACGCCCTCATGCTCCACCATCGCTACGCGCCGGCCGGCCAGGGCCCGGGCGCCAGCTCGAACGGCGACTAAGGTCAGCTACCAGGAGCCGCTGGCGAGACCGGCGTCGCCGGCGGCGCGCCCTTGCGCAGCAGGGTCGCGATGTAGATGACGACCGGCTTGGCGCCCCTGTTGGCGGCTTCGTGGATGTCGGAGGGCTGCTCGACGATCCACTCGCCCGCGGCGATCCTGGCGGTCTGGCCGGCGCGGATGGCGCGCACGGGCTCCGAAGCCTCGTCGGACTGCCCTTCCCGCACGAGGACCGAGCCGCTCCGCACCGTGTAGGTGAGGACACCCGCCTCGATGTGCGCCACCTGCGTGCCGAGATGGTGGTGGAGCGCCAGCTCCGCTCCCGGCTCGACGACGACGCGGCTGAGGACGAGCGTGCGCTGTGGCGCGCCCTGCACCTTGCTCGTCTGCGCAAGGGCGTCGCGGACGGCGGTCGGCTCGCCGCCGGCGAGCGCGGCGGGCAGCGTCGCCCCCGCGCCGGCGCCGGCGACGAGAGCCGTCGCCACGATCAGCCGACCTCTGGTCACAAGCCTCATCCGGCCCCACGGTAAGAAGCAGGTCGGATGGGTAGCGAATAGGGCGATGCCGAGCCAGCAGCCCCAGAGGGAATCGGTTTGGATCGGCACCGCGGCGGAGCAGCCGGCCTTCCCCTCGCTCACGGAGGACGCACAGGCCGAGGTCGCCGTGATCGGCGGTGGCATCGTCGGCATCACGACGGCGCTGCTGCTGGCCGAGGAGGGCGCCGACGTCGTCCTGCTGGAGAGCGGCCGGCTGGCGCGCGGCGTCACGGGGCACACGACCGCCAAGGTCACCTCGCAGCACGGCCTCGTATACGCGCGGTTGCGTTCGCGCTTCGGAGCCGACGGCGCCCGCGCCTACGGCGAGGCGAACGAGGCGGCCCTGCGCTGGATCGCGGAGCGGGTCGAGCGGGACGGCATCGAGTGCGACTTCCGCCGCCAGCCCAACTACGTCTACATGCGCGAGGGCTCGGACCGCGGGCAGCTCGAGCGCGAGACCGAGGCCGCGCGGGAGGCCGGGCTGCCGGCCTCGCTGGTCGAGGAGTCGCCTCTCCCCTACCCCGTCGAGGCCGCGGTCCGCTTCGACGACCAGGCCGAGTTCCACCCACGCCGCTATCTCCTCGCCCTGGTCGAGCGCCTGCGCGCGCTCGGCTGCCGCATCTACGAGAACAGCCGCGCCGTCGGCGTCGACGGCGGCGCGCCGCACACGGTGAGGACGGCCGACGGCACGGTTACCGCGGAGCGCGTGGTCGCCGCCACCCACTACCCCTTCCTGGACCGCACGCTCGCCTTCGCGCGGGTCCACCCGGAGCGCTCCTACGCGATCGCCTGCCGCACCGCCGGCGAGCCGCCAGCCGGCATGCACATCAGCGCCGACTCCCCCACCCGCTCGATCCGCCCGGTGCCCGTCGGGGACGAGGAGCTGCTGCTGGTCGGCGGCGAGGGCCACCGGACCGGCGAGGGCGGCGACACGGAGCGGCGCTACGCGGCTCTTGAGGAGTTCGCCCGCGAGCACTGGCAGGTGGAGTCGGTCGAGTACCGCTGGTCGACCCAGGACAACGTCACGATCGACCACGTCCCCTACGTCGGCCGCGCGACGCCGCGCACCGACCGCCTGCTGATGGCGACCGGCTTCGCCAAGTGGGGGATGACGGGCGGGACCGCGGCCGCCCTGCTGCTCGCCGACCTCGTCCGCGGCCGCGAGAACGAGTGGGCCTCCCTCTTCGACCCGTTCCGGCTGAAGCCGCTCGCGGGCGGGCCGACGCTGGTCAAGGAGAACGCGCGCGTCGCCGGCCACCTCGTCGGCGACCGGATCGCCGAGCGAGGCGGGCGCTCGCTGGAGGACCTGGCGCCCGGCGAGGGCGCCATCGTCAACCACGACGGCGAGAAGGTCGCCGGCCATCGCCGCGACGACGGCACCCTGGTCGCCGTCTCCGCCCGCTGCACTCACCTCGGGTGCCAGGTCAAATGGAACACGGCGGAGCGCAGCTGGGACTGTCCATGCCATGGATCGCGCTTCACGCCCGAGGGCGAGATCCTGCAGGGCCCCGCCGTGCGGAAGCTGGAGCGGCGGCCGTTGGACGAGCCAGGCTAGAATCCCGGCTTCACGCGGCTGTAGCTCAGCTGGCTAGAGCGTCTGCTTGCCATGCAGAAGGTCGTGGGTTCGAATCCCATCAGCCGCTTTTCCGCGAATCCCCTGCACGTGGGCGGGTTGGTTCCGGCGCAGGTCGCCGAATTCGAATGGAACCATCCCCGCATATCGCCGTTATTCCAGGCACTAATAGGAATTAGTGCCTGGAACCGCCCGGATACGCGGCGATCTACGGCGATTCCGTCTTGCATGGATCCCGCAGCTGCGGTATCCGGGGACGGCGAGGTACCCTAGCCCTATGGCCCAGGAGCGAATTACCGTCGACCCAAACCGGATGCGCGGCCTTCCCAGCATCCGCGACACCCGCGTGACCGTCAGCGCGGTGCTCGGTCAGCTTGCCGCTGGCGCCAGCGTCGACGAGCTGCTGGCCGACTATCCCTATCTGGAACGCGAGGACGTCCTTGCCGCGCTCGAATATGCAGCTGCCGCTGCACAAGAGCGTGAGCTGGCAGTTGTAGCTCCGGCAGCGTGAAGCTGCTCCTTGACGCGAACCTCTCGCCCGAGATTGCGCGACTCCTCAAAGAGGCAGGGCACGATGCGATCCACGTCGGGGACATCGGGCTGCTGACCGCAACCGACCCCGAGATTCTGCAGGCCGCGGCGAAAGAGGAACGCATCCTGCTCACGGCGGATTCCGACTTCGGGGCACTGTTGGCATTGGGCTCACTGGCGTCGCCATCCGTCCTGCTACTGCGTTCCGCCGACCACCTGCGCCCCAACGAGCAGGCGGAGCTGATTGCGGCCAACTTGCCGCAGATCGCCGAAGACCTGGAGAAGGGGGCGATCGTGAGCCTCACGAGAGATCGCCTGCGCGTTCGTGAGCTACCCATCCCGGCTGAAAGCCACGGCGAGTAACCGTCGTAAGGCGAGAAGGGCCTAAGGACAAGACCAGAATCGAAGCCCTGCATTTGCATCAAGCGCCACCTCGCACGCCGAGTCTGGCAGCTGTTGGTTAATTCCGAAAGAGAGATATCCATGACCACCGTCGATGCTCAGAGAACCAAGCTGACCCCGCAATTCGCGGTGGGGGCTTGACGTGGAGCAACCGATGATCGTGCGGAGCATGCGTCCCGATGAGCTTGATGCTGCGGTCAGCGTGTGGCGCGAGGCCAACATCGCCCGTGGCGCCCCTCACGACCCGGAGCGGACTGCTCGCATCCGCGAGAAACTCTCAGCCTCAGACGCCCTTCCGTTCGTTGCGCTGCGGCCAGGCGTCGTGGGCATGGCGCTGGCCGAGCCTGGGAGGCTCGATGATGGGACAGGAGAGCTTGATGCCTCGCTCCTGCATATCTCGATGGTGTTCGTGCGCCCCGCCGAGCAGCGCACAGGAGTCGGGCTCCCGCTGCTGCTTCACGTCTTCGACGTCGCGCACACGTTGGGTTATCAGCGAGTCGGAGTCTGGACGGCTCAGGAGAACTGCCCCGCTCGCAAGCTCTACGAGCGAGCCGGGATGGCCCTCACCGGCAAGACCGCTCCCCTCCGGTCGAGCCTGGCCCTGCGGTACGGAAGCTCGATCGGCGCCCAGCCCGCGTGATGGCCTGTTGGCTGATCGCTACCGAAGCTGGAACCGACCCGAGAGGAGGTAGGCGTTCAGCAGCTCAAGGGCATGAGCGGTCGGGCCGTGTATCGGCGCTGGCGGGCTCGCCGGGTCAGCGAACTCGATCTTCGTCGTCTCCTCACCGTCCGGGTGGGGATCGCCGTGCCAGCGTTCCGCGAGGAAGCAGACGGCGAAGCAGTGGGTTTCGTCTCCGTTCGGATAGATGATCGTGTGCAGCCCAGCCTCAGACAGCGTCGCGAAGGGGATGAGCTCATCTTCGGCAACCGTGACGCCGGCCTCTTCTTTCAACTCGCCGATCGCGGTGGCAGCAAAGCTGCCCCCAGGCTCAGCCGCACCAGCAGGAAGGCACCACGTCTCATCATCCGCTCGGCGCGTGAAGAGGACGCGGCCATCGGACGGCCGCCGCAAGGCGACCATCGCTCCGGGCATCAAGACGAGCTCGCTGCCGATCCGCTTTCGCAGCTGCCCGAGATATGAATCGGAGAAGCTCATTCGGCGCACGTTATTGCGTGGCCGAGCCGTACCCTTCGCGACCGTGGCCGAGCTGGTGATCTTTGACTGCGACGGTGTCCTGGTCGACAGCGACCGGATCTCGCTGCGAATCCAGGCGGAGCGAATCTCAGCGCTCGGCCTTGAGATGAGCTACGAGGAATGCGTCCGCGATTTCCTCGGCTTGGGCATGCCGGCGACGCTGCGTATCCTCGCTGAGCGTCTGGGGCAGCCGGTGCCGGAGGGATGGGAGGCAGAACTCGACGAGGCGGTCCGCGAGGGCTTTCGGCGCGAGCTGACCCCTGTGCCAGGGATCGTCCAGGCTCTCGAAGGGATCGAGCTGCCGGTCTGCGTCGCCTCAAGCGGTAGTCACGAGAAGATGCGCCTCACCCTCGGCCTGACCGGCTTGTGGGATCGGTTCGCGGGCCGGATCTTCTCGGCCGATGAAGTCAAACGCGGAAAGCCCGCTCCGGACCTCTTCCTACACGCGGCATCGCGTATGTCGACCCGGCCGGAGCGATGCATCGTTGTCGAGGACAGCCCGTTCGGCGTTGCCGGAGCCAAGGCGGCTGGAATGACGGCGCTGGGCTTCGCAGCCGCGACGCCTTTCGCACGCCTTGACGCCGCCGACGCAATCTTCACAACGATGGCCGACCTGCCGGGACTGGTCGCAGATAGTCGGTGAGGGTGCGGTGAGTCCGGCCCCATGCGGTCGCCAGATCAACTGAAAGGATTGAAGGCATGGAGGAGCGTTTGCCGCGCGAGGTGCCTAAGCCTTGGGGAAGCGAGCTGTGGTTCGCGCATACCGACCAATACGCCGGGAAGATCCTGCGGGTTCGCGCTGGCTGTCGCCTCTCGATCCAGTTTCACGAGGAGAAGGACGAGACCTCGTTCGTTCTGTCCGGCCGCGTGATCGTCTCCCAGGGTGAGTCGCCTGACACGCTGATCGCTCGGGAATTCGGGCCTGGCGATACCTGGCGCAGCTCGCCGGGTGTCGTCCATACCCTTGAGGCTGTCGAGGACGCAGAGATCATCGAGGTCTCGACGCCGCAGCTTGACGACGTCATTCGTCTGGAGGACCGATATGGCCGCGTGGGTGACGCCGCGCCGTAGATCGGCAGAGCGGCTGAATCACCGGCCGGCTGCTGAGGCCCGGGGCCGCCCCGCTGGCAATGGAACCGCCCCCTCGCGTTTCGGGCACTTCTGCGCCGAAGTTCCCAAATCGCTGCATATCGGCGCACATCCCCACGCATTTCTTTTCGGGGCCGCTGGTCGCCGTCTTGGGAACCCCCTGCAAGCGGGCATATTCGCTGTCCGCTGGTCTCGGAGATGGGCCTAATTGCCATGCAGAAGGTCGTGGGTTCGAATCCCATCAGCCGCTTTTCCGCGAATCCCCTGCACGTGGGCGGGTTGGTTCCGGCGCGGGTGCCGAACCAAATGGAACCATCCCGCGTATCGCCTCCATTTTGGGCCAAGTGCCCAAAATGACCCCGTACACGCCGATTTCGCTCGATTCCTCCTCGCTTTGCGCCGGCCGCGGAGCTACGGTCGCCGGGCCGGCATAAGTAAAGTGCCCCCGGCGGCGCTGAAGACGCCACGGGGCCGGCACCGACGCCATAGCTTTTTGCAAGAAGAACGGTATTCGCCGTTGCCCTTGCCGGCGAGAAGCGACCGCGTCGCCGTGAGGCCGGGTGGGAAGGATGCGACCCGAGGAACACGAGCCGCGTAGAAGGCGGGGCGGTCCGGACGAGAAACCAAACAAGTCGAAAGCTCGTGGTCATCAAGGGCCCGCACCGTAGATGCGACGAGTGCGCGAGGAAGATTGTCGCCGCGTGAAATATCTACCGCCCCGCGGGCACTACAGCTGATAGTGACCGGCGACGGATCGATCCTGCATGACTCGCTGGCCGCCGCTCGCTTCGAGGCGATCTTCCGCTCCTGCTATCCGCGCGTCCTCGCCTACGTCCTGCGACGGACCGAGGGCCGCGAGGTGGCCGAGGAAATCGTGTCGGAGACCTTCCTGATCGCCTGGCGCCGCCTCGAGGCGGTCCCGCTCGAGCCGTTGCCGTGGCTGTTGGGCACCGCCCGGAAGGTGCTGGGGCACCGCCGCCGCTCCGAGCGCCGCCGTGTCGCCCACCTGACCGTGTCCTCCCTGGAGGGGGTGGAGGCCTCCGACCCCGAGACCCCGTTCGCCGAGCGCCTGGCCCAGAGGGAGTCCCTCGCCGCAACCTTTGCCGCCCTCCCCGACCGCGATCGCGAGATCCTCACGCTGGTCGCATGGGAGGGGCTCACACCGCGTGAGGGGGCGCAGGTCCTCGGTTGCTCGGCGGCCACCTTCTCGCTGCGACTGCACCGCGCCCGCCGGCGACTCTCGAAAGAGCTTGTCGCCTACGAGCATTCATCAGGTGAGGACATACGACCAAGGGCTCAGGCCCGGCACAGTGCCGCGGGGACCAAGTGAACGAGAGGAGCGAAGACATGGTGATGGACGAAGTGCGGACCCTCGACCCGCTCGACGACGCCGCGCAGCCGGACCGACTATGGGACTCGACCGCCGAGGACATGCTCGCCGCGATCCTCGCGTCCGAGAGGCATGCCTCCTCTGTGGCCCGCGTGCGGGCCGACCACACAGGCCGCGGCCGGCGCCACGACGGCCGCCCCGGCGCAGCGCGTCGGCGCTGGGGCGTTCCTAAGCTCGCCTTGCAGACGCTCGCGGCGCTGGTACTTCTCGGCGCGGCCCTCTACTCGGTGCCGCCCACCCGGGCGGCGATGGAAGGAGCGGGGGAAAGCGTCGGCGGCGTCTTCTCCGGCTGGCTCGGCGGCGACCACGCCGAGGCCCCCGGAAAGCCCCTCGAGGCCGGTGAAAAGCTGCCCGAATATATGGAATATCTCCACGACACCAAAGAACCGCGGGTGATCGCCGAAGCTGGTCGCTACAAGCTCTATTCCTACATCGGCTCTGCCGGCGGCCTGAACTTCGAACTCGGCGGCACCGGTGTCGGCATGGGCTTCGAAAGCGGGGCGGAACTCGGTGACGCCGCGCTGCATCTCCTCAATCCGGGCGCGCGGCATCACGCCGACGCCCAGGGCCATGTCCCGGTGTTCGGGATCGCGACCCGATCGGTGAGCAGTGTCGAACTCACCTACGAATCGGGGCCGCCCCTCCGGGTCTCCGGGGTCGAAGGGGGCTTCGTCCTGCTCGCGGAACCGGGTCGCGGGCCGACCGAAGTGGTCGCCCTCGACGCGGACGGCAAGGAGATCGGCCGGGAACCGATCGACCACCCGTTGGTCGACGAATCGCCCGAACCGCCGCCGCCGGGGATCGAAGGGAGCGGCCCTGCGTCGTCAGGGAGTCACGAACCCTGAGCCTGCCCAGGGTTCGCAGCGGTCCAGGCTACTCAGGACCCCTCTCAGAATGCCCCTGAGCGAGAATGCCGCCGATGTCTGACGAGCTGCCGATCCTGCTCTTCACCACGCCGGCCGAGCTCGAGGCCTGGCTGGAGGAGAGCCACGCCGAGTCCCGGGGGTTCTGGCTGAAGATCGCCAAGAAGGGGACCGAGCCGCCGAGCGTCACCTATGCCGAGGCGCTGGAGCTGGCGCTCTGCTTTGGCTGGATCGACAGCCAGAAGCGGGGCCTCGACGAGCGCCACTTCCTGCAGCGGTTCACGCCGCGCCGTCCTGGCGGCCGCTGGTCGAAGATCAACCGTGAGAAGGCGGAAGCACTGCTCGCAGCCGGCGCGATGCGACCGGCGGGGCTGGTCGAGATCGAAGCGGCCAAAGCCGATGGTCGCTGGGAGGCGGCCTACGAGGGCCAGCGCGCGGCGGAGGTGCCGGACGACCTGCGGCGCGAGCTCGACGCCAATTCCGCCGCGGCCGAGTTCTTCGCCGAGCTCGACAGCGCCAACCGCTACGCGATCGTCTACCGCCTCGGCGACGCGAAGAAGCCGGAGACGCGGGAGCGGCGGCTGCGCAAGTTCGTTGCCATGCTCGAGCGCGGCGAGAAGATCCACCCCTGATTCAGGCGCATGACCTCCCTAATTGCCATGCAGAAGGTCGTGGGTTCGAATCCCATCAGCCGCTTCGACGTGAATCCCCCTCTCAAGTGGGACTTTGTCGTTCAAGGCTCACCAACGCAGGGGCGCATTCATTGTTCGTGGGTAAAGCCCCACGAACACGCCCACCGGGGGCTGAGCTCGAGTAGATCGCCAGAGGCGTCATAGGTGGCGGAGCGCCGCAGGCAGAACGGCCCTTCGATCGCCCCGGCGGCGAAGCGGAATCGAGACAGCCCCGTGGCCGCCGCCTGCTCGGTGGTGAGGAGGGCCAGCGAGACTCGCCTGCTGCCCCTGCCGTCCAGCCACATCCGCACCGACCTGACCCGCTTCGGAAACGCCATCCCGAACACGGTGCGCGTCGCCTCGCCCTGCCCGGAGGAGATCGCGAAGAAGGTGGGGTCCGTACTCAGCGAGACGCAGGTCCGGGCGGTGCTGTCGTACTCGAACACCGTGCCTTCGCCGGTGGCCGCCTTCACACAGGGCCGCCGCGGGCTGGCGGACTCGCTCTCCCGCCCAACCGAGACCGCCCAGCGGAACCCACCGATCGTGCCACTGCCAAGGAGCGCTTCCGGCATTTCGGGGGGTTCGGGCTCTGCTTCGTAACCGCTGCTCGTGCCGACGCCAAGCTGGAGAGTCACCAGGAGGCCGAGGACGAGAATTCCCCCGAGCCGTCGAATCGCGAACCCTTTCCCACCCATGCGACGAACACTAACCCGCCCCCGAGCTCGGTGCGCGGGGGGGTCTTTCGCTCCCCGCATATCCTGTGGCCGTGCGTCGTGTCTCGTTCTTGCTCCTGGCGATTACGCTCGCGAGTGCGCTGCCGGCGGTCTCGGCCACGACCGCATCGGGCGCGGGCCCCGAACAGGGAACCGTGGTCCTGGTCGAGCTCGCGCTGAAGGCGAGCAATGGCCTGCACGCGCAGCTCGAGAGCTCCGAGGACGGGACCGTCACCCTCGAGCTTCGGAACGAGGGTCAGACCGCTGCCTACAGCGTGCCCGGCGAAGCAACCGAAAGCGGGCTGAAGGCCCGCTTCGGGCGACTCGGCCTGATCGACGTCGCCTTCACCCCGACGGAGACGCTGAGCTCGACCGAGCCGGGGAAAGGCTGTACGGGAGCGCCGCGGACGCTGCGCGAAGGCCTCTTCACCGGGACGATCGAATTCACCGGCGAGCGGGGATTCGTGCGGATCGAAGGGCCGCAGGCGACCGGATCGATGAGCGTGATCTCCCAGTGGGAGTGTCCCGAAGCCGAAGCGATGGACCCCTTTGCCCATGTTTCGCGCCTGATGGCGGCGATCTCCCGAGACAAGAGGGGCGAAAGGGAATCGGCGACGCTGGCGGCGATCCGCCGCGGCTTCTCGAGCTATTTCGTCGCCGGCGTCGCCCATCGCCACAGCGGCGGGAAAAGCATCTTCCTGGGTGGCAAGATCGAAATCCGCGAAGGCATGTATATCTGGCGCACGACCGTGGTCCGTGGCCCGGCCTCGGCCTTCGACTTCGACCACGCCGCGGGCACGGCGACGTTGCGCCCACCGGCCCCGTTCAACGGACACGCGAGCTTTGCGGCCCGTCGCCACGGCCGAGGGCGGTGGCGAAGCACGATCCGGGTGCCCCTGCTCGGCGCCAAGCCGATCGACACCGGCGGCCCGGGCTTCCAGGTGACCCTCCGTCCCGAATACCAGTTCTGACTAGCTCCTAACAGAACCCCGTGAGGCCGCGCACGCGGCTGGTCAGCTTTCGCAGCTCGGCCACCGTCGTCCCGTTTTTCTCGGACGTTCGCTTGGGATACAGGCGGACGAGGACGGCCAGCTGGACCAGGCGCTTCACCCTCGCGGTCGACATCGTCGGCGCTGGCACGCCGGCGAGCGCCTCCGGCCCGAGCAGCTCGGCGACTCGCAGCCGGTACCTCACCTGTTCCGGGTCCAATTCGGTCTCCCTGGCAATCGCCTTCACCCCACGCAGCCGTTCGGCCGCCGCGGTCACCCGCTTCAGCTCGCGCAGGACCGTCCTCGGGTAGACCGGCGGCGCCAATGGCTCCGGTGCGGGTTGCGAACGGCGGCGGGCCTCGCGCAGCGCCGCGCTCATCAGCTCCGGTTCGCGGGTTTCGACGGTGAACGTCCGGTCGCCGGTACCCACATAGACGCGACCGTCTTCGGTGACCAGCCCACCGCCCCGGAGCCTGGAGACCGGGGCGAACGGCGTTTCGTGGGCGATCGGGTTGAGGGCACAGGTGGTCGACGTCTCGACCCTGACCGGCCACGGGCATCCGCTCTCACCTTCGGGGACGCACTCCCCGTAGGCGACTTCGGGGACAGGGGCGTCGTGTTCCTCGGTCAGCCGCAGACCGGCGAAGTAGGGCCCGAGCCAGTAGGGATCGACCGACGCCCGCTCCTGGCCGGTCCTCTGCCCGCTCACCGACGCAGCGAAGAGCATCGCGCCCAGCACCGCGAAGAGGACGATTCGCCCGGCCCGGACCATCGCCCCATCGTATTGCCCGCATGCGGAGAGACCGTCCGAACAGTCAGCCGCCTTACCGAGAAGCCCCGCCCTGCCCCGGGGCTTTTTCTTTGTCGTGGGGCCTTGCCCCTAGCCGCCGAAGGGCGGGCAGTTGGGGTTGTTGCTCGATTGCTTGCAGGGGTTGGCACTGCCCTTGAAGTGGCCGGAGTTGCCGGCGTGTGGGTTGTCTGCCGCTGCGGCCGCTGGGACCGAGAGCGCGAATGCGCCCGCGAGCAGGAGGGCCGAGATCTTCTTGTGCATCGCAACCTCCTCGTTGAGGGGTAAGTGAGCCGTATACCCGTCGAGGGCAGGTTTAGAGCTCGGAGAGGAGATTTTGGAGGTCGAGCGGAGCCGTGAACATCGCGACGCCGTGCCCATCGGGCTGGCGCGGCCACTCCTCCCGCGGCCGGTCCCAGTAGAGCTCGACGCCGTTGCCGTCGGGGTCGTCGAGGTAGAGCGCCTCGCTTACCCCGTGGTCGGAGGCGCCGGTGAGGCGGATGCCCGCGTCGGCGACGCGACGCAGGGCGTCGGCGAGAGCGCGGCGGGTCGGGTAGCGGATCGCCGTGTGGAAGAGGCCGGTGCTGCCCGGCGGCGGCGGCGAGCCGCCACGCGAGTGCCAGGTGTTGAGCCCGATGTGGTGGTGGTATCCGCCGGCGGATATGAACGCGGCTTCGTCGCCGAGGCGCTGCTGAAGCTCGAACCCGAGCACTCCGCAATAGAAGTCGAGCGCCCGGTCGAGGTCGGCGACTTTGAGGTGGACGTGGCCGATGTCGACGCCGGGGTCGATCGGCTGGGCGCGGTCAGGCATCGAGGACCTCGTTCACCAGCCGGTCCGCCTCGGCGTTCTCCGCCCGTGGCACGTGCCTGATCGACCAGCTCTCGAACCCGCCCAGGGCGCGCCTGACCTCGGCGTGCAGCTCGCGCAGCGCCGCGTCCTTGACCTTGTACTCGCCCCTCACCTGCTTGACGATCAGCTCCGAGTCGCCGAGCAGCTCGACCTCCGAGGCCCCCAGCGCCGCCGCCCGCTCGATGCCGAGCAGGAGCGCCCGGTACTCGGCGACGTTGTTGGTCGCCTTGCCGATCCGCTCGCCGCGCTCCTCGAGCACCTCGCCGCCCTCGCCGCGCACGACCGCCCCGATCGCCGCCGGGCCGGGGTTGCCACGGGCGCCGCCGTCGACGTTGACGGTCAGCCTGCTCATCGAGGCCGGGAGCCAAGCGCCAGCCGGCCGCCCTCGCCCGCCGTAGCGTTCCAGGTTCGCGCCGAGCCGTCGAGCTGGTCGATCTCCTCGCCGCGGGCGATCTGGAAGACCGGCCGCCGTTCGTCGCCGAGGTCGACGCCCCACTGATACCAGCAGAGGTCCCAGGCGACGGTGACCCGGACCTCGCCCGGAGCCCCGGCGGCGGCGCCCACCGAGACGCGGGGCGCACCCAGCGTGCGCGTGAGGCCTGCCACGGTGCGCGACGCGTCGCTGCGGTTGAAGCGCACGACCGCCCGCTCCAGCGGCTGGATCCGCGAAGCGTCGCGGACGACGATCCGCCCCACCGTCGCTCCGGCGGCAGCGGGATCGGCCGGGCGAAGTCGTTCTCTGAGGCTCACCGGCCCAAGCTAGCAGCGGCCGCGCCGGCTCAGGCCGTCGCGGTCTCCTGCGAACGCGCAACTGCAATGACCTTCTCGGCGAGATGCGGCGGCACCGAGTCGTAGCGCTCGAACTCCATCGTGAAGTCGGCGCGGCCCCCGGTGATCGAGCGCAGGTCCGGCGCGTAGTCGAGCACCTCGGCCATCGGCACCTCCGCCCTCACCTCGGTCGCGGAGCCCTTCGGCTCCATCCCCAGCGGGTGCCCGCGGCGCGAGTTGAGGTCGCCGATCACGTCGCCGACGCAGTCGTCGGGGCAGGTGACGGTGAGCTTCACGATCGGCTCCAGCAGGACCGGGTCGGCTTCGGCCATCGCCTCGCGGAAGGCCATCGCCCCCGCCACCTTGAAGGCCATCTCCGAGGAGTCGACGTCGTGGTGCTTGCCGTCGACGAGCCGCACCCGCACCCCCTTGACCGGATAGCCGGCGACGGTGCCGTGGAGCATCGCCTCGGCGACGCCCTTCTCGACCGCGGGGATGAAGCCGCCCGGGATCGCCGCGCCCTTGATCTGGTCGACGAACTCCAGGTCCGTCCCATCCTCGGTCGGCTCGATCTCGATCCTGCAGTCGGCGAACTGGCCGCGCCCGCCCGATTGCTTCTTGTAGCGGGCGTGGGCGCCGGCCGGCTGGCGGATCGTCTCCTGGTAGGGCACGCGCGGCGGGTGCAGCTCGATCTCGGCGCCGAAGCGGCGCTTCATCCGCTCGACCAGGACCTCGACGTGGATCTGGGTCAGCCCGGCGAGGATCTGCTCGCCCGTCTGCGCGTCGCGGTGGACGTCGAGGGTCGGGTCCTCCTCGCGCAGGCGGCGGATCGCCGCCGCCGCCTTCTCCTCGTCGCCCTTCGACTTCGGCTCGAAGGCGAACGCCATCACCGGCGCCGGCAGGTCGAGCGGCGGGAAGGCGATCTTCTCCTGGCCTTCGCAGAGGACGTCCCCGGCCTGGGTGTGCTTCAGCTTGGCGACGGCGCCGATCTCGCCAGCGCCGAGCTCGTCGGCGGGCAGCAGCTCCTTGCCGTGCGGGCGGGCGAGGTGGCCGATCCTCTCCTTCTGGCCGCGCGTCGCGTTGAACGCATGCGAGTCGGAGCGCAGCGTGCCGCGGCAGACGCGGAAGAGGTTGATCCGCCCCGCGTAGGGGTCGGCGAGCACCTTGAACACATACGCCACCAGCGGGCCGTCCTCGTCGGGCGCCACCTCGAGCGGCTCGCCGTCGCCGTCGAGCGCGCTCAGCGGGCCCCGCATCGCCGGCGAGGGCAGGTCCTCGACGAGGGCGGCGAGCAGGCGGTCGGCGCCGAGGTTGCGGGTGGCGACACCGCAGGTGACCGGGAAGAGGCGGCCCGCCGTGACACCCTGCTTGAGCGCCCCGACGATCTCGGCGTGGTCGATCGCGTCGCCGTCGAGGTAGCGCTCCATCAGCTCGTCGGAGCTCTCCGCGACCTCGTCCATCAGCTTCTCGCGCTGCTCCTCGGCACGGTCGCGCAGCTCCCCGGGGATCTCGACCTTCTCGGCGGCGCCGCGCCGGCCGTCCTCGTAGACGAAGGCCTCCATGTCGATCAGGTCGACCACCCCCCGCACCTCATGCTCGGCGCCGATCGGGATCTCGGTGGCGACCACGTGCGGCCCGAACGCCGCCTTCAGCCCGTCGAGCACGGCGAAGAAGTCGGCTCGCTCGCGGTCGAGCATGTTGACGAAGACGAGCCGGGCGAGGCCCTCGCGGTCGGCGCGCCGCCAGAGCCGCTCGGTCTGGACCTCGACGCCGCTTACGCCGTTGACGACGACCACGGCGGCGTCGGCGACGCGCAGCGCGGCCACCGCGTCGGCGACGAAGCTCGGCTCGCCCGGGGTGTCGATCAGGTTGATCTCGCGCCCGTCGTGCTCGAAGGCGGCGACGGCGGCGCCGATCGACATCTCACGCGCCTGCTCGTCGGGCTCGTGGTCGGAGAGCGTCGTCCCGGCGACCACGCTGCCGAGCCGCCGCACCGCCCCGGCCTCGAACAGCATCGCCTCGTGCAGGCTCGTCTTGCCGCACCCCCGGTGCCCGATCAGGGCGACGTTGCGAATCCGGTCCGCAGCCTTGTGCGACACGTAACGAGCTTACGCCCGGTTCAGTCCTCTTGCAAAGCGGACTTCAGCCGCATCACGGCCTTGGTGTGCAGCTGGGAGACGCGCGACTCGGTGACGCCGAGGACCTCGCCGATCTCGCGCAGGGTCAGGTTCTCGTAGTAGTAGAGGGCGATCACCAGCTGCTCGCGCTCGGGCAGCGAGGAGATGCCCTCGGTGAGCCGGTCCTTGACCTCGCTGCTGGCCAGCGACTCCTGCGGGTCGTCGGCGCGCGGGTCGGAGATCGTGTCGAGCAGCGAGACCGAGTCGCCGGAGGAGTCGGAGATCGTCCACAGCTCGTCGAGGGCGTAGACCGAGGAGTTGGCGATGTCCAGCAGCGAGCTGCGCAGTTCCTCGGGCTCGACGCCGAGCTTGGCCGCCAGCTCCTCCTCGGTCGGCGCCCGCTGCAGCTCGTGCTCGAGCTTCGACTGCGCCGCCTCTATTTCGCGGGCGCGCGAGCGCACCGAGCGGGGCACCCAGTCGAGCGAGCGCAGCTCGTCGATGATCGCGCCGCGGATCCGGGTCATCGCGAAGGTCTCGAACTTGATGCCGCGCTCGAGCTCGAAGCGCTCGATCGCCCCGATCAGCCCCATCAGCCCGTAGGAGATCAGGTCGGCGTCGTCCACATGGGAGGGCAGCCCCGCCCCGAGCCGGCCGGCGACGAACTTGACCAGCGGCGAGTAGGCGACGACCAGCCGCTCCCGGGCGGAGGCATCCCCCTCGACCTTGTAGCGCCGCCACAGATCGCGGAGCTCCACCTCTTTGACGCCGGTTTCCATCGAAGTCAATCGATTCTATGGCCGAGGGAAGGAAAACTCGCGGTCAGGCACGCGGATGGGTGGCAGCGTACGCGTCGCGCAGGCGGGCCGCATCGACCCGAGTGTAGACCTGCGTGGTGGAGATCGAGGCGTGGCCGAGCAGCTCCTGGATCGTCCGCAGGTCGGCGCCCCCTTCGAGCAGGTGGGTGGCGAAGCTGTGGCGGAGGCTGTGCGGCGAGACGCCGGCGCCGATCGCCGCCTCGCGGATCCAGAGGGCGAGGCGGCGGGTGACGTCGGAGTTGGAGAGGCGACGGCCGTTCTTGGAGAGGAAGAGGGCACGCTCGGCGCGGTCGTCGGCGAGCGCCGGGCGGCCGCGCTCCGCGTAGCGGCGCAGGGCACGCTGGGCCGGCTCGCCAACCGGCAGCAGCCGCTCCTTGGAGCCCTTGCCGAGCACCCGCACCCGCTCGGTCTCGAACTCGACCGAGCCGAGGTCGAGGTTGACGATCTCCTCGCAGCGCAGGCCGCACGAGTAGGCAAGCTCCAGCATCGCCCGGTCGCGCAACTCCAGCGGCGTACGGGCGGGGATCCGCTCCAGCAGCTCGCGCACCTGGTCGGCGCTGAGCACCCGCGGCAGCTTGTCCTCCCGCTTGGGACTGGAGACGAGGTCGGCCGGGTTCTGGCCGAGCCGCTCGCTGCGGACCAGGAAGTCGAAGAGCCCGCGGATCGCGGCGAGCTTGCGGGCGACGCTGGCCGGGGCCGCGCCGGCCGCCGAGAGCGACGCGGCGTAGCGGCGCACGTCGCGGTGCCGCACCTCGCCGGGCGCGGCGCGCCTCCCCTGCGCCCACTCGACGAACTGGCCCAGGTCCACCCCGTAGGCGCGCCGGGTCCGCTCGGCCGCGTTGCGAGCACGCAGGTCGCGGTCGTAGGCCGCCAGCGCTTCATCCCAGGTCATGGAACTGGATTCGGGTTCGCCTGACCACGTCCTGCGCACGAGGGGGCGGGGGCCCTCTAAGCGGCTTGTACTTTTTCGGATGGTCATGACAGCCGAAGGCTGTCCTCCGAAAAAGTTGAGCGTGAGGGCCCCCGCCCCCTCGTGCCCCTACCCGATGTAAATAGGCGTCCCGACTTCAACCAGGTCGTACAGCTCTTCCACGTCCGGAATCGCCATCCGCACGCAGCCGTGGGAGGCGGCGCTTCCGAGCGAGTAGGTCTCTTCGGTGCCGTGGATGCCGGCGCCTTCGTAGATCCCCATCCAGCGCGCCTTGAGCGGGTTGGAGGGACCGGGCGGGATGTCCTGCCCCGCCAGCGAGCCGGCCCAGTCGGATTCCGGCACGTGCCAGGTCGGTTCGACCTGCTTGTCCTGGATCGCGTAGAGCCCTTCAGGCGTTTCCAGCCCTTCCTGGCCGACCGCGACCGTGTAGGTCTTGGCCAGCTTCAGGTTCTTCCAGAAGCGCAGCGTGTAGGTGGAGCGATCGAGGGTCAGGTAGGTCGGGTACTCCTCGGCGACCTCGCTCGCCATCACGTCGGGCTTGAGCGGGTGGGTGCGGGCGGCGATGGCGTGGTCGGCGTTCGCGTTGAGGACGGCCGCGTTGAGCTGCTCGGTGAGCAGGTTGTCGCGCAGCTTGCGCCCGTACTCGGGCGGCACCACGGTCAGCGAGCTTCCGCTCGCTTCCACGCTCGCGTCCCGCGGCTCGCGGTTCACCTCCTCGGCGACGTCGCGCACGAAGCGGTTGATCGTCCGCTCGGAGTACTCGACGTCGGCGGGCACCGCCTCGTCCACCTCGCCGCCGGTGACGTAGCGGACGACGCGGCCCGGCAGGCCACCGTCACGGCTTACTTCGAGCGCCTCTTCGACCGCGGCGTCGAGGTCGGCGTGGACCTTCAGCCTCTTGCCCGACAGCTCCCACGTCTCGCCGTCGTAGCCGACGCGCAGCGAGTGGCGCAGCGGGGCCAGCAACTGCCTGCGCACCGCCCGCTCGGCGCGCGCGGCGTCCATGCCGCCGACGTCGACGCCGCCGATCGTCACGCCCTCGGCGATCTCGTCGTCCTGGGTCGAGTCGTAGGCGTACGCGGCAACCGCCCCGAGCAGGAGCATGGCCACCACCGTGGCGAGCGCGATCTTGGACTTTCTCCCCATCAGGACTTCATGAGCGTCGCCATGAACATCGTTCGGACGAAGCGCCGGAAAAGTTTAGGCACATGGAGCATTCGCCCGAAGTGCCTCTCTCCCTGCAACTACCCCTGCGGTCCGCGTCCACGCCGGAGCCTGCGGGTATGTTCCCCTGCGTGCGCGCCAAGGACGAGGTCCGCAAGGAGATCTGGAAGGCGATGGACCGCGAGGGCGTCTCGCGCTTCCCGGGCGCCGAGGGGCGCATCCCCAACTTCGCCGGCGCCCGGCTGGCCGCCGAGAAGCTGGCCGGCCACCGGCTCTGGAAGCGGGCGCGGGCGATCAAGGCCAACCCCGACTCGCCGCAGACGCACGCCCGCCGCCTTGCCCTGGAGGAAGGCAAGACGGTGATCATGGCGGTGCCGCGGCTGCGCGACCCCCACCCCTTCCGCGTGCTGGAGCCGAAGAGCCTCTCCGAGGAGGCGATGAAAGAGGCGGCGACGATCAAGGGCGCCCTCAAGCACGGCCGGGTCGTCGCCCTCGACGACCTCCCGCAGATCGACTTCGTCCTCTGCGGCTCGGTCGCGGTCAACCTCAGCGGGGCGCGGATCGGCAAGGGCGGCGGCTACTCGGACCTCGAGTACGGCGTCCTGATCGACGCCGGCAAGATCGACGACCACACCACCGTGGCGACGACCGTCCACCCGATCCAGATCGTCCGCCGCCACCTGATGAGCACCGCACACGACCTGCCCGTGGACGTGATCGCGACGCCGCGGGCGACGATCGACGTCGAGCGCCAGTTCGACCGGCCGCGCGGCATCCTCTGGGACCACCTGCAGCCGCCGCAGATCCGCGAGATCCCGATCCTCGAAAGGATGGGCTACGCGTGACGCCCGAGCTGACCGCCACCGAGCCCAAGGTCTTCCCCGCCGCCGACTACGGCAACCCCGACCCGGAGTGGCTGCGCATCGACTGGCGCCAGCACCTGCGCCGCGTCGACCTGCCCGGCGCCGAGGTCAACTACGTCGAGATGGGCGAGGGCGACCCGATCCTCTTCGTCCACGGGCTCGCGGGCTGCTGGCGCAACTGGCTCGAGAACATCCCCCACTTCGCCCGCACGCATCGCGTCGTCGCCCTCGACCTGCCCGGGTTCGGCGACAGCCCGATGCCGTCGTGGGAGATCAGCATGGCCGCTTACGGCCAGCTCGTGCACGACTTCTGCGAGAAGCTCGAGCTCGACCGGCTGGCGGCGATCGTCGGCAACTCGATGGGCGGCTTCGTCTCCACCGAGGCGGTGATCGACGAGCCGTCCCGGTTCGACCGGCTGGTGCTGGTCTCCGCCGCCGGGATCAGCTTCGCGGAGGCCGAAGGCAGGCACCTCGAAGCGGCTTTCCGGCTGTTCGAGGCGACCGTCCCCTCCTTCGCCGGCGCCCGCGAGCACTGGGTGCGGCGCTCGCGCGGTCGCCAGATCGCCTTCGGCCGGGTCTTCAAGTACCCGAACCGGGTGCGGCCCGAGCTGCTCGCCGAGCAGATCCACCCCAGCGTGCGGGCGCCCGGCTTCGGCGACGCGACCCGCGCGATCGGCGGCTACGACACGCGACATCGGCTGCCCGAGATCGAGGTCCCGACGCTGGTCGTCTGGGGCCTGAACGACCAGATCGTGCCGGTCGAGGCGGCGATCGGCTACCACCGCCTGATCGAGGGCTCGCGGCTGGAGATCTTCGAGCGCACCGGCCACGTGCCGCAGATGGAGCGGCCGCAGCGGTTCAACTCGCTGGTGGAGGGGTTCCTCGGCGAAGACGAACCGCTGGTGACCGACTAGACGGGTCGGCGCTAACCGGTGACGGCGCCGGCCGAAGCCGAGGAAACCGTCGCCGCGTACTTGGCCATCACGCCCGTCTTGTAGGGCGGCTCCGGCGCCTGGTAATCGGCCACCCGCTTGGCGATCTCCTCGTCGGAGAGCGCCACGTCGAGGCGGCGGGCGTCGACGTCGAAGCTGATCTCGTCGCCCTCACGCACGGCGGCGATCGGGCCGCCCTTGACCGCCTCCGGGGCGACGTGGCCGGCCATCAGCCCTCGGGTCGCGCCCGAGAAGCGCCCGTCGGTGAGCAGCGCCACCTCCTCGCCCAGGCCCTCGCCGACGATCGCCGCCGTCACCTGGAGCATCTCGCGCATGCCGGGGCCGCCGGCGGGTCCCTCGTTGCGGATCACGACGATGTCGCCGGGCCGAATCTTCTGGTCCTTGACGGCGCGGAAGCATTCCTGCTCTGACTCGAAGACCCGCGCCGGGCCGACCTGCTTGGTCCGCTCGGTGCCGGCGAGCTTTACCACCGCCCCCTCGGGAGCGAGGTTGCCGCGCAGGATCGCGAGGCCCCCTTCGGCCTTGAGCGGGTCTGAGATCGGCCGCACGACCTCCTGGCCCTCCTGCTCGGTCGCCGCGGCGGCCTCCTCGCCGATCGTGCGGCCGCTGACCGTGATCTCCTCGCCGTGGAGGAGCCCGGCCTGCGCGAGCCGCTGCAGGATCAGCGGCACGCCGCCGGCGCGGTAGAGGTCGGTCGCGACGAAGCGCCCGCCCGGCTTGAGGTCGGCGAGCAGCGGCGTCTGGCGCGAGATCCGCTCGAAGTCCTCGATATCCAGCTCGACGCCGGCCTCGCGGGCGACCGCGAGCAGGTGCAGGACGCCGTTGGTCGAGCCGCCGGAGGCGCAGACGCAGGCGATCGCGTTCTCCAGCGACTCGCGGGTGATGACGCGGCTGGGGCGCAGGTCCTCGGCCAGCACCTTCATGACCAGCTCGCCGATCTTCTCGGCGACGGTCTCCTTCTCGTCGTCTTCGGCCGGGACCATCGCCGAGCCGCTCGGGCTGATCCCAAGCGCCTCGAAGGCGCATGCCATCGTGTTGGCGGTGAACTGGCCGCCGCAGGCGCCGGCGCCGGGGCTCGCCGCCCCCTCCAGCTCGCGCAGTTCCTCGTCGCTCATGTCGCCGGCCGCGTGGGCGCCGATCGCCTCGAAGACGTCGAGGATCGTCACGTCGCGGTCGTGCCAGCGGCCGGGCGCGATCGAGCCGCCGTAGAGCATCAGCGAGGGCACGTCGAGGCGCGCCAGGGCCATCACGCAGCCCGGGATCGTCTTGTCGCAGCCCGAGAGGGCGACGATCGCGTCGAACTGGTAGCCGCGCGCGGTCAGCTCGATCGAGTCGGCGATCACCTCGCGGCTGACCAGCGAGGTCTTCATCCCCTCGGTCCCCATCGTGATCCCGTCGGAGATCGCGACCGTGTTGAACTCCATCGGAGTGCCGCCGGCCGCCCGCACGCCCGCTTTGATGTGCTCGGCGAGGCCGCGCAGGTGGTAGTTGCAGGGCATCGCCTCGATCCAGGTGTTGGCGATCCCGATCGTCGGCCGGCTCAGCGCGTCGTCGTCGAAGCCGATCCCCTTCATGTAGGAGCGAGCGGCGGCGCGCTCAGGGCCGTCGAAGACGACGCTCGAGCGCGGGCGCGGCAGGCCGGTCGCGGTGTCGCCGTTCGTGCTCATGGCTGGAATCTACTGCCAGCCGCCTACCGCGATCCGTCCGGAGGCGGAATGCCCAGCTGCCGAGATGTCGCTCCAGGTCGCGGCGCTTCACGCGGCGACGATGTTGAGCGACTCGCTGCCGACCGACTTGCCCTGGGGACAATGCTCGGCAGCACGGACCTCGAGCATGCCGGCCAGCGCGTCGAGAGCCATCTCCCTGGCCTCATCTTTGGTCTTTCCCTGACTGAAGACGCCGGGCACCTCCGGAACAGAGGCAAAAATCCAGCCGTCGTCACCCTCCTCGTAGAGGATCATCAGGTGAAGCGGGTCGCTCATCGGCCGAGTGTAGCCCAGCAATTGTCGACCCCCGAAATCGCTTGCTTGCAGCGCCTTCATCCGTCTCGACGGACACGATCGCGAGGACCGGGCGTGGCGATCTCCAGCGCGTCGACAGGTCCCGCGCCGCGGCCGATGCCGCGCAGGCCGGCGGCGACCGCCGCGGAGGCGACCTCGCGGGCGCGGCGGGCCGCCTCGACCGGGGTGAGGCCGTGCGCCAGGTAGGCCGCCAGCGCCGAGGAGTGGGTGCAGCCGGAGCCGTGGGAGGCTCCGGGCGGGTGCCGCTCGCCCTCGATCGCCACCGCCTCGGCGCCGTTGTAGAAGAGGTCGACCAACCGCTCGCTGTGGCCGCCGGTGACCACCACGGCGCGCGGGCCGAGCGCGAGCACCTCGCGCGCCAGGTCCTCCTGGGGGTTCCCCTCGTCGGCTCCGGCGAGGGCGGTCGCCTCGGGGATGTTCGGCGTGACGACGTCCGCGCGCGGGAGCAGGAGCTCGACCAGCGCCGTGCGGGCGGCGTCGTCGAGCAGGATCGCGCCGCTCTCGGCGACCATCACGGGATCGACCACGATCGGCGCCTCGCCGACCAGCTCGAGCGCCTCGACGACCGCCTCGACCGTCTCGGCGCTGCCCAGCATCCCGATCTTGACCGCGTCGACGCCGATGTCCTCGGCAACGGCGCGCACCTGCGCGACGATCGTCTCCGGCGAGATTGCCTCTACGCGGTTGACCCCGACGGTGTTCTGGGCGGTGATCGCGGTGATCGCGGTCATGCCGTGGACGCCACAGCGGGCGAAGGCCCTGAGGTCGGCCTGGATGCCGGCGCCGCCGCCGGAGTCCGATCCGGCGATCGAGAGCACGGCGGGCGGCCTGCCTCGAACGGTCTTACTCCTCGTGCATGGCCACTGACGACTGTGACGGCGCAAGTTTGCGACGAACGATCTCGACGGCCGCCAGCAGCTCATCTCGATCCTCCTCGTCAACGGGATCGAGGTTCTCGATCTCGGTCAATGGCTCCAGCACCCGGCTCGCAAGCCGGATTACAGACGGGAGCCCCGCCGTGACCATGAGCTTTTCGCCGTTGTACTTCTGGATCTCTGCATTCATCTCATGCTCGCCGTTCGCCGGATTGACGCGAACGCTCCAACCGAAGCTTTCCCAGTCGTCCCGCCTGCTCGCAAGGACATCTGACATATGGAGTGCTCGGTTCAAGCGGTGTCCATAGATTGCGATGACCCCCTTGAACCAGTCCCGAGCGGCCTCGGAGAGCTCGAGGGCCTCCAGAGCTTTCTCCTTGTCCTGTCTCGAAGCCACCCACACGACGATGCTGAACCCGTCGTCTCCCATAACGAGCATGCCTGCATCACGGACGGCCCGAAAGGTCTCCTCGGTAAGCGGGGCCACCAAGTGCCGGTCGAGCACCTTCTCAAGGACCTCGGAGGAGCCCGAACTGACGAATGCCTCGATTTGCGCGGTCGCATTGACGACCCCGGCCTCGTCGTCCGCAACCCGAGGCTCGCTCTCGTGCGGAGCATCCGTGCGGGGCGCCGCCTCCTCAGTCATGTCCGACCAGCGCGACTTCCCAAGGGGCTTTCAGGATGCCCGAGTTAGCCAGATCCAGCGACCTATCCCGCATGCCAGCCATAGCGGCAAAGCTGCTTAGGTCTGCGCCGATCTCGCGCAGGCTGGGACTGGTCATGTAAGGATCGGCGGGCCTCGCCGTCGCCCGATAGATCGCGTCCTCAAGCCTATTCGTATGGGCGCCGTAGTCGAGACGTGATGAATAGCGATACGAGTTGAACGACTTATCGCCAGGTGAAAGCGGGAGAGAATAGAGGGTCGCTGGCATGGCCTGGTCGATTTGCTTCTTCAAAATTCCCATCTCGACAGATGCGACGGAGCTGACGGCACTCCGCTCCCCATCGCCTTCATTCATGAGAAAGAGGGCCGGTCCAAAAAACGCAAGTACGCCAATGAGTGCGCATGCCACCGCGAACGTGGAGCCCTGCGACCAGTTAAATGCGTGAGACGAGATGCTCAAGAAGAGACCGATTCCCACAGCAGCGCTCACGGCAGCAAGCTTGGGGGGCTGAATCCAACGCCTGCCAGTCATGAATCCCTCTTTCTCGTCATGACCTCATCCTAATGAAGCACCAGCTCGGATAAAAACCATGAAAGCCCCGCCACACCGGCCAGTCCCATGCCCGCCGACGTCCAATCGTCTCTGATTGGCTTCTTGGAGCCTTTGGGCAAAAGAGAAGAGCGAAACGCCCAACCGACGTACCCGGCGAGCCACCCCAGAGCCGCCAGCGCCGCCACGTACTCGATCTGCCGCTCCAGCGGATATTCGCCGGGCGCCTCCACGCCTCCGCTTCCCCCGCGGCCGCTCACTCGATCGATTCTAGCCGTCATTCCCTGGGGCCAAGAGCCTGGTCCTGGCGTACGTGCCTAATAACGAGCAGGTCACGTAGCCGAGCGCCTCGAGGTCGGCGAGAGCGGTGGCCGCGTCGGCGCCCGAGACGCCGAGCTCGGCGGCGATCGCGTCGCAGCTCTGGGCACCGCGCTCGACCGCCGCCAGGACAGGCGCCGCGCCAGGGGGCAGCGCTGGCCCGCTGCTCTGGACCCGGCGCGCTCCGGGACCGAGGAGCGCGTCGAGCACGTCCTGGGCGTCGCGGACGACGCAGGCCCCGCCGGCGAGCAGAGCGTTGGGCGCGGCGGAGAGCCGTGAGCCGACCGGCCCCGGCACCGCGCCGAGGTCGCGGCCAAGGTCAGCCGCGAGGTCGGCGGTGATCAGCGAGCCTGAGCGCGCGGCCGCCTCGACCACGACCGTCATCCCGGCCAGCGCGGCCATGATCCTGTTCCGCGCCGGGAAGGCCCAGCGCCAGGCGCCGGTCCGCGGCGGCAGCTCCGAAAGCACCAGTCCGCTCTCGCAAATCCGCCGCCACAGCGAGCGATGCGAGGCCGGGTAGGCGACGTCGGCGCCGCAGCCGAGCACCGCGACGGTGCGCCCCGCCCCGAGGGCGCCGCGGTGGGCGCAGCCGTCGACGCCGAAGGCGAGCCCGCTGACGACGACGAGGCCCGCCGCCGCCAGTTCGCGACCGAGCGAGGTCGCCACCTCGCGCCCATAGGCCGAGGCCCGGCGGGCCCCGACGACGGTGACCGCGGCCGGGGGGTCGAGCTCCGTCAGGAGCGCGGGATCTCCCCTGCCGAAGAGCGCCCAGGGCGCGTCGGGCGCGTCGCGCAGCCCGCTGGGATAGCGGGGGTCGTGTTCGCAGCACGCCCAGCACTCGGCGGCGGCGAGCGCCTCCCGCAGGGACCGCTCCGAGGTCGCCTCGACCCGAGCCAGGACCTGGCCCGCGACGCGCGGGGCCGCCACCTTCGCCAGCTCCTCGTTGGAGAGACGGAGGAGTTCCGGCGAGCGCGAGCCCGGGGCGCCGGTGGCGATCCGCTCGATGTAAGGAGCGAGATGGCCGACCAGGCGGGCGCGGCGCAGGCACTTGGGGCAGGCACTCGGCTGGTGGCTAATCACGCTCGCGCCTCCTCAGCTGCAACGCCCGCCCGACGTGGTCGCGCTCGATCCGCTCGCTCCCGTCCAGGTCGGCGACCGTCCGAGCCAGTCGCAGGACCCGGTCGTGGGCGCGACCGCTGAGCCGGTGGCGCGCGTACGTGTCGGCGAGCAATCCGGCTGCCTCCTCGACCAGCGCGCACTCGCGCGTCTCGGCGGCCGTCATCTCGGCGTTGCAGCGCCCCGGCCCCAGCCGCTTCTCCTGCCGCTCGCGCGCCGCCGCGACGCGCGCCCGCACCGCCGAGGACGGCTCGCCGGCGGGCCCGGCGATGTCCGTCGCGCTCGGCTGCCGCACCGCGACGAGCACGTCGACGCGGTCGGCAAGCGCACCGCTGAGTCGCCCCTGGTAGCGGCGCACCGCGAGCGGAGCGCACTCGCACTCGGGATCTGCCTCCCCGCGCCCGCACGGGCACGGGTTCGACGCCGCGACGAGCATGAAGCGGCTGGGGAGCCGGCGGTTCGCCCCCGCCCGGGCGACCGCGACCCAGCCGCTCTCCAGCGGTGCCCGCAGCGCCTCCAGCGCGTCGCGGCGGAACTCGCAGAGCTCGTCGAGGAAAAGGATCCCTCGATGCGCGAAGGTGACCTCGCCCGGCCGCGGCGGGTTGCCGCCGCCGACCAGGCCCGCGGAGCTGACGGTGTGGTGGGGCGCCCGGAAGGGCCGGCCACCCGCCCCCTGGTCGCCGAGCCGCCCACAGGCGCTCGCGATCCGGGCCACCTCCAGCGCCTCGCGCTGGGCCAGCGGCGGCAGGATCGACGGAAGCCGGCTCGCCGCCAGCGACTTGCCGGCGCCAGGCGGGCCGACCATCAGCAGGTTGTGGCCGCCGGCGGCGGCGACCTCGAGCGCGTATCGCAGGTGCGGCTGGCCGCGCAGGTCGGCCAGGTCGGGACCGTCCCCCTCCCTGTCGAGCGGGAGTGGGAGCGGCTCCGGCCGCGGCGGCGTCCACTCGCCTGCCGCCAGGGCGCTCACTTGCGCCAGGCTCTCCACGCCCAGGACGTCGATCCCGTCGACCAGGGCCGCCTCGGGACCGTTCGCGGCCGGCACGACGACCGCCTCCGCCCCACGCTCGCGAGCGGCCTCGGCGATCGCAAGGACGCCGTTCACCGGACGCACGGAGCCGTCGAGGGCCAGCTCGCCGACCAGCGCCAACCGCCCGAGCGCCTCCCAGCGCAGCTGCTCGGAGGCCGCCATCAGGGCGACGGCGATCGGCAGGTCGAGGCCAGGTCCCGCCTTGCGGAGGCTGGCTGGCGCCAGGTTGGCGACGATCCGCCGCAGCGGGAACTCGAAGCCGCAGTTGGCCAGCGCGGCCCGGACCCGCTCGCGCGCCTCGCGCACCGCGACGTCGGGCAGGCCGACGACCGAGAAGGCGGGCAGCCCCCGCCGCACGTCGACCTCGACCCGGACGGGCCGTGCCTCGATGCCGTCGAGCGTGAAGGTGTGGGCGCTGGCGAGCATGCAGCCAACGCTCGCGGACCGCGACGCGCGTGTGGTGCGCTGAAACTAAATCTTTGGGGTCGCCTTTGTGACCGAAGGCATGAACGGGCCGGCTGGCCTAGCTTCGACCGCTGTGACCGTGCACCGACAGCGGCTGGGAGCGCGCGCCGAGGACCTCGTCGCCGCCCGCCTCGCCGCGGCGGGCTGGGAGATCGTCGAGCGCAACGCCCGCAGCCGCCACGGCGAGCTCGACCTCGTCGCGCTCGACGGCGAGGCGCTCGTCTTCGTCGAGGTCAAGGCAGGCCGTGCCGGCTCCTCCTTCGGACCCGAGCGCCCGATCCTCTCGGTCGACTTCCGCAAGCAGCGCCGCGTCCGCCGGCTCGCCACGGCCTGGCTCGGCGAGCGCCGCGACCTCCCCCGCTACACAGACATCCGCTTCGACGCGGTTGGCGTCACCTTCGACGGTCATGGCTCGGTCAGCGACTACGAGCACATCGAAGGCGCGTTCTGAAGAAGCGTGCTCCCTTATGGGTCTCTGGGACCCAAAAAGGAGCAAGCGTCACCCGGCCAGCTCCAGCTGCGAGTAGGCGACCGAGTCGAACGAGCGGCGGTGCAACGGCGAGATGCCGATCCGCTCGATCGCGGCGCGGTGCTCGGGGGTCGAGTAGCCGACGTGCTCGTCGAACCCCCAGCCCGGGTGACGCTCGGCGGCGCCCTGCATGTAGCGGTCGCGGCTGACCTTGGCGACGACCGAGGCGGCGGCGATCGCGGCGCTCGTCGCGTCGCCGTCGACCACGGCGCGGTGGGGCACCGCGCAGTCGCGCAGCGCGAAGCCATCGACGAGGCAGATCGCGTCCGGCTCGGGCGCCAGCCGTTCCAGGGCGCAGGAGAGCGCTTCGATGTTGGTGACGTGCAGCCCGCGCTGGTCGATGCCCCGCACGCAGCGGACCGCGACCGCGACCCGAGTCGCCGCGCGCAGGACCGCCGGGTAGAGCTCCTCGCGCCGCTCCGTCTTCACCTGCTTGGAGTCGTGCAGGCCGCTGAGGGCGCGACGGTCGGAATGCGACAGCGTCTCGTAGTCGATCAGGACCGCCGCGGCGACGAGCGGCCCCGCCAGGCACCCGCGGCCGGCCTCGTCGGCGCCGGCGACCAGCCGGGAGCCGAGCCCACGGTCGAACGCGAAGAGGCGCCGCGAGCGCGCCAGCCGGCGCCGATGCGCCTTGGTCGAGCCCTTAGAAGATGCCGATGCGATCGGGCGGCCAGTAGGTGGCAAAGGCCTTTCCGATGATCCAGTCGCGGGGGACGGGCCCCCAGAAACGGCTGTCTTGGCTCGCCCCACGGTTGTCGCCCATCATGAACCAATGGTCGGGCGGGATGACGATCGCCTTCGGGAAATCGCAGCTGTTTGCGGCGCCGCCTTCGCATGGGTTGGTATAGGGCTCGTCGGTCTTCTCGACCCCGTTGACCACGGGGTGGCCGTTGTGGATGCTGAGCCGGTCGCCGGGGCCGGCGACGATTCGCTTGATGAAGTTCTGATCGGAGCGTTTCGCCGTCGGCTGCGGGCACGGTTCGCCGATTTCCTGGCTCTTGGCTCCGCATTCGGTCCCGTTGTCGGCGCCGGCGGGCGGGTGGAAGACGACGATGTCGCCGATCTCCGGGTCGCCGAAGTGGTACTGGAAGCGGTTGACCAGGACCCGCTGGCCGACGTCGAGCGTCGGCTCCATCGATTCGGAGGGGATCTGGTACGGCTTGACCAGCCAGGCCTGGATCCCCAGGGCCAGCCCAAGCGCCAGGACCACGATCACGACCAGCTCGACGAAGCCGCCGATCGGGCCGCTCGGCTTCGGGATCCGCGGTCTCAGTCTTTGCCCTCGCCGGAGTCCTCAGCCTCCGCCGCGGGCTCCTCCGCAGGCGCCTCGTCCCGCGGCTGCTCATCCTCAGTGACCTCTACTTCGGGCGTTTCCGCCTCCGCCTCGCCCTGAGGCGCTTCATCTTCCGAAGGCGCCTCAGCCTGAGGCTCCTCCTCGGACGCTTCCTCTGCGGGTGGCGTGGATGAGGGGTCTTCGCCCGCAGCTTGCGAGGACGAAGACTCCTCGTCCGCGACAGGACCCGCGGCCTCGGCGGCCTCATCCTGAGGCTCTGGGACCGGCGCCGACACAAGCTCGTCATCGATCCCCCACCGCCGCTCGGCGACGCGGGCGGCCTTGCCTATCCGGCCGCGCAGGTAGTAGAGCTTCGCCCGGCGCACGTCGCCGCGCGCCGCGATCTCCAGTTTCTCGATCTTCGGCGAGTGCAGCGGGAAGGTCCGCTCGACGCCGACCCCGAAGGACTGCTTGCGGACCGTGAAGGTCTCGCGGGCGCCCGAGCCCTGGCGGCGCAGGACGATGCCCTCGAAGACCTGGGTGCGGCGCCGGTTGCCCTCGACGACCTGGAAGTGCACGCGGACGCGGTCCCCCGGGGCGAACGAGGGAAGTCCCTGGCGCAGCTGTCGCTGCTCGATGCTGTCGATAACGCTGCTCATGCGAGAAAAAACCGCCGGAGCCGAGGTAGGGGCGCCGCGCGGTTGCGGAATCGTACCTACTTGCCGTCCTTTTCGAGCTGTTCCGCGCGCGCCTGGCTCTGCTCGACCCGCCAGCGCCGCACCCGCTCGTGGTCGCCGGACAGCAGCACCTCCGGCACGCCCCAGCCGCGGTAGCTGGGCGGGCGGGTGTAGTGGGGGTACTCGGGCGCGCCCTCGAGCACCTGGCTGAACGACTCCTCGACCGCGCTCTGCTCGTGGCCGAGCGCGCCGGGCAGCTTGCGCATCACCACGTCGGCGAGGACCATCGCGGGCAGCTCGCCTCCCGCCAGCACATAGCGGCCGATCGAGACCTCGTCGTCGGCGAGATGCTCGTGGACACGCTCGTCGAAGCCCTCGTAGCGGCCGCATAGCAGCGCCACATGCGGCTCCCGGGTCAGCTCGTCGGCGAGCTCGTCGTCGAGCAGCCGCCCGGTCGGCGAGAGCAGGACGATCCGCGGGTTCTCGCCGTTCGGGTAGGCAGCGCGCAGGGCCGCGTCGACGACGTCGACCCGCAGCACCATCCCCGCCCCGCCTCCATAGGGAGCGTCGTCCACCTGCCCCGCCCCCAGCGGCGTCGTTTCGCGGTAGTTGAACAGCCGCAGCTCATTGCCTTCCTTCAAAGCGTTCTGAACCGACCGCTGCGACTGAAACCAGTCGAACGCCTGGGGGAAGAGACTGAAGATGTCGAGCCTCACGAGCGGGGTCCGGGTGGGGCTGGAGCGTCTTGTACTTTTTCCGCGGCGTCGCCCGCGGACAGCCCCTCCTGTCTTCGGAAAAAGTTAAGCGGAAGCCCCACCCGGACCCCGCTCCTCAGTCCAAGATGTCGACGATCACGCGCCGGTCGAGGCGCACGGCGGCCGCCTTGGCGACGGTGCGGATCGCGTTCGCCACCCGGCCGTTCTTGCCGATCACCCGGCCGAGGTCTTGGTCGGCGACGCTGATCTCGTAGACCAGGGCACCGTCCTCCTCCAGCTCCTCGACGACGACCGCCTCGGGGTCCTCGACGAGGGACCTGACGAGGAACTCGAGCAGTTCCGTCACCGGGCCAGCCTCTAGCTGCCGGAGGCGGGGATGCCCTTGGCGCGCAGCAGGGTGGCGACCGTCTCCGACGGCTGGGCGCCGTGCTCCAGCCAGTGGCGGGCGCGCTCCTCGTCGACCTCGATCGTCGAGGGCTCGGTCTGCGGGTTGTACCGGCCGATCGTCTCGATCGTGCGCCCGTCGCGAGGCGAGCGTTTGTCGGCGACGACGATCCGCCAGATCGGGTTCTTCTTCGAACCGACCCTTCTCAGTCTTATCCGTACGGCCATAGCGGCCCGGCAGGTTACAGGACTGGCCCGGCATGCCCGGACGCGAAGCAGAGGACATGCCGGTCGATCGTCAGCGTCTGCGGACCTTGGGGCGCTTGCCGCCGCCCTGCTGCATCGCCATCAGCTGCTGGGGGTCGGGCATCTTGCCGGAGACCATCTGGCGCATCAGCTTGCGCATCTGCTCGAACTGCTTGATCAGCTGATTGACGTGCTGGGGCCGCGTCCCGGACCCGTCGGCGATCCGCTTGCGCCGCGAGCCCTTGATGATCGACGGGTTGGCGCGCTCCAGCGGCGTCATCGAGAGGATGATCGCCTCGACGCGGTCGAGCTGGCCCTCGTCCACCTCGGCGTTCTTGAGCTGCTTCATCGCGCCCATGCCCGGGATCATCCCGATCAGGCCGCTCAGCGGGCCCATCTTGCGCACCTGGCGCATCTGCTGGAGGAAGTCCTCAAGCGTGAAGCGGTCGCCTTCCAGTTTCTTCTGCAGGTCTTCGGCCTGCTGCTCGTCGACCTGCTGCTCGGCTTTCTCGATCAGGCTGAGCACGTCTCCCATGCCGAGGATGCGCGAGGACATCCGGTCGGGGTGGAAGCGCTCGAAGGCGTCGAGCTTCTCGCCCGTCGAGGCGAAGAGGATCGGCTTGCCGGTCACCGCCTTGACCGAGAGGGCGGCGCCGCCGCGGGCGTCGCCGTCGAGCTTGGTCATCACGACGCCGTCGAACTCGGCTGCCTCGGCGAAGGATTCCGCTACCGCGACGGCGTCCTGGCCGGTCATCGCGTCGACGACCAGGAGCACGTCGTGCGGCCGGGTCTTCTTGCGGATCCGCGCCAGCTCGTCCATCAGCTGCTCGTCGACGTGGAGGCGGCCGGCGGTGTCGACGATCAGCACGTCGCGGCGCTCCTGGCGGGCGCGGTCGAGGGCCCAGGTGGCGATGTCGACGGGATCGCGCTCGGTCCCCTGCTCGTAGACGGTGGCGCCGGCCCGCTCGCCGACCGTGACCAGCTGGTCGACGGCGGCCGGCCGGTAGACGTCGCAGGCGGCAAGCGCCACGTCCTTGCCCTGCTCGCGCAGGTGGCGGGCGAGCTTGGCGCAGGCGGTGGTCTTGCCCGAGCCCTGCAGGCCGGCCATCAGGACGACCGTCGGCCCGTCGGCGGCGAAGGCGAGGTCGCGGCCGGCGCCGCCCATCAGCTTCGTCAGCTCCTCGTCGACGATCTTCACGACGTGCTGGCCGGGATCGAGGCTCTCGAGCACGTCGGCGCCGAGGCAGCGCTCCTTCAGGGTCTTCGTGAACGCTTTGACGACCTTGAAGTTGACGTCGGCCTCGAGCAGGGCGAGGCGGATCTCGCGCATCGCCGCGTCGACGTCGCCCTCGCTGAGCGTGCCGCGCGAGCGGACGTCGGAGAGGGTCGCCTGGAGCCGCTCTGAGAGCTGGTCGAACACGGCCACGGAGCTTAGGGGAGCGTCCGTTCGCAGTTAGTCGGGCTATGCCCGACAAAGTGCGAACGCTTGGCCACGGGGGCTACTCGGCGAGCAGGGCGCGGGCGAAGTCGGCGGGGTCGAAGGGCCGCAGGTCGTCGAGCGTCTCCCCCGTGCCGATCAGCTTGACCGGGATGCCCAGCTCGTTGCCGATCGCGAGGACGACGCCGCCCTTGGCGGTGCCGTCGAGCTTGGTGAGGACGACTCCGTCGACCTCGACCGCTTCCGCGAAGACCTTGGCCTGGCGCAGGCCGTTCTGGCCGGTCGTGGCGTCGATCGAGATCAGCGTCTCGTGCGGGGCGTCGGGCATCTGCTTGGCGATCACCCGCCGCACCTTGGCCAGCTCCTCCATCAGGTCGCCCTGGGTGTGGAGGCGCCCGGCCGTGTCGACGATCACGACGTCGGCGCCGCGGGCGCGGGCGGCGGCGATCGCGTCGTAGGCGACCGCGCCGGGGTCGCCCCCGTCCGCCGAGCGGACCAGTTCGGCGCCCGCGCGCTCCGCCCACTCGGCGAGCTGCTCGGCGGCGGCGGCCCGATAGGTGTCGCCGGCGGCGAGCACGACCGAGAGGCCGAGCTCCCTGGAGAGGTGCCAGGCGATCTTGCCGATCGTCGTCGTCTTGCCGGTGCCGTTGACGCCGACCATCAGCAGCACCGCCGGCTCGCCGCTGAGGTCGATCGGGGAGCGCCCGCTCGCGGCGACCTCGGCGAGGATCTCGATCAGCCGCTGCCGCACCGCCTCGCCGTCGGCGGGCACGGCGCCCGAGTCGACGTCCTGCTCGAGCCGCTCGACGACCTCGGCCGTGGTCGGGGCGCCGACGTCGGCGAGGATGAGCGCCTCCTCGAGTCGCTCCCAGGTCTCCTCGTCGATGCGGTCGAAGAGGCTGGCCGAGATCTCCTCGCTCAGCGCCTGGCGGCTCTTGCTGAGGCTCTGGCGCAGCCGTTTGAAGACCCCCTGCCGCCGTTCCTCCGGCTCGGGCTCGGGGGCGGCCGGCGCGTCGCGCGCGCCGAGGTCGAAGATCTCCTGCCAGGAGGTGGCCACGGCGGAAGCCTAGATGGGTGCGCCGCCCCGCCGTGGCGGGCAGCGCTCAAGCGGCGGCGGCGGAGTCGTCGCGCGCCGGCGGCTCGACCGGCGGCTTGGCGCCGAGCAGGCCCGGCACGTCCTCGCCGGGCTCCTGGCCGTTCTCGGCGGCGACGCCGGCGAACGCGGGCGGGGTGCCGGCCGCCTCGCCGTCCTCGTCGCCTTCGGCGACTTCGCGCGGCAGACGGCGCGAGACCACTTTGGTCACGCCGTCGCCGCCCATCGTGACGCCGTAGAGCACGTCGGCGGCGTCCATCGTCCGTTTCTGGTGGGTGACGATGACGAACTGGGCGCGGCCCGAGAAGCGCCGGATCAGCTGCAGGAAGCGGTCGATGTTGGCGTCGTCGAGGGCGGCCTCGACCTCGTCGAGGATGTAGAAGGGGCAGGGCCGGGCGAGGAAGACGGCGAAGACGAAGGCGAGCGCGACCAGCGACTTCTCGCCACCCGAGAGCAGCGAGAGCTTGCGGGTCGACTTGCCGGCCGGCGTCACCTCGATCTCGACGCCGAGCTCCTCGCGCTCTTCCTCGGCCCCCTCCTCCTCGAGGTCGGGCTCGGCGGCCTCGGCGGCCTCGGCCGGCGCCTCCTCCGCGGCCTCGCGCGACGGTCGCAGGCTGACCCGGCGCAGCGCCCCGCGGCCGCCGGGGAAGAGGTGCTCGACCATCTCCTCGAAGTTCTTGGCGGTCGCCTCGAAGGTCTGCTCGAAGGCCCGCTCGATCTCGCGGTCGACGTCGCCGATCAGCGTTTCCAGCTCGCGCATGCCGCGCTCGATGTCCTCGCGCTGGACCTGGAGCGACTCGACGTGCTCGCGCGCCTCCTCGTACTCCTGCTCGGCGAGCGGGTTGACCGGCCCGATCTGGGCGCGGCGGCGCTCCAGCCGCTCCAGCCTCCGGCCGATGTCGGCGCGCTCGTCGTCGGAGAGCGGCTCCTCGGCCGGCCCGACCTCCTCGCCGAGCCGCTCGGCGATCGTCGCCAGCTCCTTCGCCGCCTCGGCCCGGCGGTCGCCGAGGTGGGCGGCTTCGACCTCCGCCTCGGTCAGCTTGTCGGAGGCGGCTTTCATCTCAACCTGCAGCTCGGACTCCTGGCGCGAGCACTCGCGCATCTGCTCGGCGATCGCGTCGCCGTCGCCCTGCTCGCCTACCACCGTCGTTTCGATCCGCTCGACCCGTGCCCGGATCGCCGCTTCGGCGGCGCCCGCGGCCGCGAGCGACGAACGCACGTCGTCGAGCAGTTCGTCGCCCTCGGCGACCCGCGCCCGGAGCGCCTCACGGTGGCGCTCGCCGAGCAGGCCCTCGGCGCGGCGGGCGTGGCGGATCGCCCGCTCGGCGCCGCCGCGGACCGCCCCGAGCGCCGCCTCGCGCTCGGACTCGGCCGCCGCCTCGGAGCGCGCCCGGGCGAGTCCCTCGCCGGCGCCCCTGAGGCCGCTGTCGATCTCAGCCAGCTCCTCCTCCAGCTTGCTCGCCCGCTCGCCGGGCGCGCCGCCCGTCCCCAGGTCGAGGGTCAGCGGGCCGAACTCGGCGCGCAGCTTCTCCAGCGAGGCGGCCAGCGCGATCTCGCGCTCCGAGAGGCTCGCCGCCCGCACCGCGATCCGCTGCTGGTCGCCGCGCAGCTTGGTGAGGATGCCCCAGGCCTGGGTGCGCTCGCGGTCGCGCGCGGCGAAGCGCTCCTCGGCGGCGCGCCGCCGCTCGCTGACCTCGGCCAGGCGCTGCTCCAGCTTGGCCCGCTCGGCCCGCGCCGCCTCGGCGGCGCGCTGCGCCGCCTCGGCCCGGTCGGCGCCGAAGCGCAGCTCCTCGGCGACGAGCCGGCCGCGCAGCTCCAGCTCCTGGCGCTCGATCCGCGCCCCCAGCTCCGCCGCTTCGGCCTGGCGCTTCAGCGGTCGCAGCCGCGCCCGCGCCTCGCGCTCGACGTCGAGCGCCCGGTCGAGGTTGTCGCGCGCCGAGCGCAGCTTCAGCTCGGCGCGGCGGCGGCGTTTGCGGTGCTTGCCGAGCCCCGCCGCCTCCTCGACCAGCAGCCGCCGCTCGCGCGGCTTGGAGTGGACGATCGACTCGACCCGGCCCTGGCTGATCACCGAGTGCATCTCGCGGCCGAGGTTGGTGTCGGAGAGGACCTCGACGACGTCGACGAGGCGGCAGCGAGCGCCGTTCAGCCGGTAGCCGCCGTCGCCGGAGCGGTCGAGCCGGCGCTGGACCGAGATCTCGGAGAGCTCCGTCGCGGCGCGCCCCTCGCCGTTGTCGATCGTCACCTCGACCTCGGCGGTGCGGCGCTGGCCGATGCCCTTGCCGCCGGCCGAGATCACGTCCTGCATCGAGGCGCCGCGGATCGCGCCGGGGCTCTGCTCGCCGAGCGCCCAGAGCACCGCGTCGGTGATGTTGCTCTTGCCGGAGCCGTTGGGGCCGACGATGACGCTGACGCCCGGCGAGAACTCCAGGCGCGTGCGCTCGGGGAACGACTTGAACCCCTTCATCTCGATCGACTTCAGATACATCGCTGCTCCTCGGCTCCCTGATCCTGGGTGGTCGCCCCTAAGGCTTTCGTGCGAGTCGGACGTTTTGCCATCTCAGCCGCCGAGCCGCTCCAGGGCCCGCTCGGCCGCCATCTGCTCGGCCGCCTTCTTGCTGCGGCCCTCCCCCCTGCCGATCGCCTCCGCGTCGACGATCGCCTCGACCTCGAACCTCCGCTCGTGGGCGGGCCCCGATTCGGCGACCACCTCGTAGCTTACGCGCGCCTTGCGCCGGGCCAGCAGCTCCTGCAGCGTCGACTTGGCGTCGATGCGCTCCTGGGTGGCGCGCTCGATCTGCTCGGCGAAGGCGGCGGCGACCGCGGTGGCGGTGCGCTCGAAGCCGAAGGCCAGGAAGCAGGCGCCGATCAGCGCCTCGGTCGCCTCGGGCAGCGGCCGCGAGCCCGCCAGCAGCGTCTCGGCCGGGATCGCGTCCTCCGCAGTGGGCTGTGCCTCGCTCAGCATCGCGGGAACGCCGAGCGCGGCGCCGACCTCGGCGCACGAGACGCCGCTGACGGCGTGGTTGTGGATCTTGGTCAGGCCGCCGGCGTCCTCGTCGGCGAAGCGGTCGTGCAGCTCGGCGGCGACGGCCAGGGCCAGGACGCTGTCGCCGAGGTAGGCGAGGCGCTCGTAGGAGTCGGCGCCGTCCGTCCAGGAGGAGTGTGTGAGCGCCCGGTGGCGCAGGTCCTCGGGCAGCTCGTCGATCAGCTCCGCGAGGGGGGCGACGCTGACGCTCACGCCGGAGCGTGCTCCAGCACGAACGAGACGGCGTCGCCGACCGTCCCGATCTCGGCCGCCTGCTGCTCGGAGACCTTGATCCCGTAGCGGTCCTCCAGCTCCATCACCAGCTCGTAGAGGTCGAGCGAGTCGGCTTCGAGGTCCTCCTTGAAGCGGGTCCCCTCGCCGATCGCCTCGCGGTCGACTTCCAGCTCCTCGGCGAGATGGTCGCGGACCAGGCTGAGCACGTCCTCGCGGGTCATTCGCCTCGCATCATTCCATCTGGCCCCGCGTCGCCCCGCCGGCCCGCAGCAGCTCGGCGGTGCGACGGACCGCTTCGGTCTCGACGCAGCGCGCGGCGAGGCGGATGGCGTTGGCGATCCCCTCGGCGCCGGCGCTGCCGTGGCCAACCACGGCGACGCCGCGGAGGCCGAGCAGGATCGCGCCGCCGGTCGTGTCCGGGCGCAGCTCGCGCCGCACGCCGCCCAGCGCCGGCCGCATCAGGATCCCGCCGACCAGCGAGATCGGGTTGGAGCGCGCCGCGCCGCCGATCGCCCCGGCGACGGCGCGCGCCGTGCCCTCCATCAGCTTGAGGGAGACGTTGCCGGTGAAGCCGTCGGTGACGACGACGTCGGCCGCGCCGGCCGGCAGGTCGCGTCCCTCGACGTTGCCGACGAAGTCGACCCCGCTCGCCTCGCTGAGCAGCGCGTGCGCCTCGACCACCTCCGGGCGGCCCTTGCCGGACTCCTCGCCGACCGTGAGCAAAGCGACGCGCGGCGCGGAGACATCGAGCACGGCCTCGCTGAAGGCGGCACCGAGGAAGGCGAACTGGACGAGGTGCTGCGCGCGCACCTCGACGTTGGCGCCGACGTCGAGGAAGAGCACCGGCTTGCCGGGCACCGGCAGCTGGACCGCGAGCGCCGGGCGCTGGACGCCGCGCATGCGGCGCAGGCCGAAGGTGGCCGCCGCCATCGTCGCCCCGGTCGAGCCGTGGCTGACCATCGCGTCGGCGGCGTCCTCGGCGACGTCGCGCGCCGCCAGCACCACCGAGGCCTCTTCCTTGGCGCGCACGGCCGCTACCGGGTCCTCCTCGTTGGAGATCCACTCCTCGGTCGCGAGGACTTCGACGTTCTCCTCGCCGTCGAGGCCCAGCTCGTCCGGCGGCCCGAAGACCCGCACCCGGATGCCGTCGGCGGCGGCGCGGCGAGCGCCCTCGGCCAGCTCCTCGAAGCCCCGCTCGGCGCCGAAGCCGTCCAGCGCCACCACGATCCCGCCAGCGGCGGCCACCGGCTATTCGGCTTGGCTGTCGGTGCCGGCGGTCGGGTCGATCACCTTGTGCTCGACCACCTCGCGGCCCTTGTAGGTGCCGCAGACCGGGCAGACCCGGTGCGGGCGCCGCGGGCTGTGGCATTTCGGGCAACGGTTCAAGGTCGCCTCGCCCGCCTTGTGCTGGGCGCGCCGCTTGTCCCTGCGCGCGCTCGACGTTCTCTTCTTCGGGACGGCCATCGGTCGCGGAATGGTAGCGGTGCGCTCAGTACGTCGCCCGCACGACCCCCAGGCCGTCGCCCCGCCAGGTCACCTCGCCGTCCGCCCAGGCGGCCAGCTGCTCCAGCCGATCGCCCTCGAAGGCGTCGCCGATCACGAGGGAGCGGGAGTGCTCGCGGACGCGGCGCACGAGGCGTTTCCTCTGCTCGTCGTCGAGCTCGTTGACGGAGAGGACGGAGATCACCAGGTCCCAGGGACCGTCGGGCAGCGGGTCCTCCATGCGGGCGAGCTGCACGTCGTCGTAGCTCTGGCGGGCGCGGAAGACCATGTCGGGGCTGGAGTCGAGGCCGATCACCCAGGCGTCCGGATAGGCCTCGATCAGGCGCCGGGTCGTCTCGCCGGTGCCCATGCCCAGCTCCAGCACCCGCTTCGGCGGGAACGGGACGGCGGCCACCGCCTCTTCCTGCAGCTCGTCGTAGCGCGGGATCCGGGCGCGGATCCGCTGCAGGTACTCGTCGGGGGTCCAGTCGAAGTCGCTCATTCCGTACTCTCGGTCGAGGTGCCATCGTAGTCCGGCCGAGGGGAGGATCGACCATGGCGAAGCAGCCGACGACCACGACCATCGACTTGGGGCGGCTCTCGCTCGCCTTCGGCGAGGGGACCCGGCTCGATCTCGGTGTCTGGCTCGAGCCGCTGGAGCTGGGCGGCCAGACCTACGCGCCGGCGAGCGAGCAGGTCGAGGCGCGGCTCGACGTCTCGCGGCCAACCAACGGCTACGCCTTCCGCCTCCGCTTCCCGCTGCGGGTCGAGGGACCCTGCATGCGCTGCCTGGAGCCGGCGGCGATCGAGCGCGAGGTCGACGCCCGCGAGGTCGACCAGGCCGGCACCGACGACGAGGAGCTGCGCAGCCCCTACGTCGTCGAGGACGACCTCGCGATCGGGCACTGGGCCCACGACGCCGCGGTCCTCGCCCTGCCGCCGCAGATCCTCTGCCGGCCCGACTGCGCCGGCCTCTGCCCGGTCTGCGGCGAGTCGCTGAACGACGCCGACCCGGCCGACCACGAGCATGAGACCGGCAGCGACCCCCGCTGGAGCAAGCTCAAGGAGCTGAAGCTGGAGTAAGAGGACTAGGCCTGCTCGTCGAGCTCGGCGACCGGCTCTTCGTCGCGGCCGGCGAGCCGGTCGCGACCGCGCTGCACGGCCGCGAGGAACTTCTGCAGGTTGACCTCGAGCGTGTTGAGGATCTCGTCGGCGTAGTCCTCGGCGCCGAGCCGGATCTCGCGCTCGCGGGTGCGGGCGTCCTCCACGATCTCGTCGGCGGCGCGCTCGGCCTGCTTGGTGACCTCCTCGTCGGAGATCAGCCTGGCCTGCTGCTCGCGCGCCTCGCGGACGATCCGCTCGGCCTCGCGTTTGGCCTCGGCGAGCATCTCCTGGCGCTCCTTGACGATCCAGCGCGCCTGCTTGATCTCCTCGGGGATCGTGGCACGCATCTGGTCGAGGAGGTCGTAGATCTCCTCTCGGTCCACGCGAACCTGATCCGTGAGGGGCACGGGTCGCGCGTTGTGGACAACGTCGTCCAGCTTGTCAATTAGGACCAGAACGTCCATTTGAAGGTCGTAAGCCTACGTGTCAGTGGGAGTTTCGGGGCGGAACCCGTGATTTCCTCGGCTTTTTGCAAGCTCGCGCCCAAGCCGGGCCGGGACCGGGGAAGCCTACCGTTCGGCCAGGCGGCTCGTCATCGCGGCCGCGACCGGCGCCGGCACGAGGTCGGAGACGTCGCCGCCGAAGGTGGCCATTTCCTTCACCCCGGTCGAGGACAGGAAGCTGTAATGGGGCGAGGAGATCATGTAGATGCTCTCGATCCCGGGGTCGAGCTTGCGGTTCAGCTGGGCCATCTCGAACTCGTACTCGAAGTCGGAGATCGCGCGCAGCCCCTTGACGATCGCGGTGGCGTCGAGTTCGCGGGCGAACTCGACCAGCAGGTTGGAGAAGACCCTCACCTCGACGTTGCCGAGCTTCGCGGTCGCCTCTTCGATGAACCCCTGGCGCTCCTCGGCGGTGAAGAGCGTCTTCTGCTTGCGCAACGGGTTGTTGACGACGCCGACGATCACCCGGTCGAAGGCAGAGGAGGCGCGGGCGATGATGTCGAGGTGCCCGTTGGTGACCGGGTCGTAGCTGCCCGGGCAGACGACCGTCCCGTTGCGCTCGGCCATCAGTCGTCCCGCCGCGCGGCGTAGAAGGAGACGTCGGTGCCGCCGTAGCGGCGCTGCCGCAGGCGCTCCAGCGAGGCGACCGCGAGCGGCCTGCCGGCGCCGCTCTCGACGACCAGGCGGCCGTCCCGGTAGAGCAGCTCCGGAAGATGGGTGTCGAGTTCCCGCCCCACGCGGTCGGCGAGTCTATAAGGGGCGTCGAGGAAGACGAGGTCGAAGCGAGGGGCGTCCGTCCTCGTCGCGTTCGCGACCCAGCGGCCGGCGTCGGCGCGGATCAGCTCGGCGCGCTCGCCGAGCCCGAGCCGCTCGACGTTGCCGAGCGCCGGGCGGGTGTCGCGGTCGACCAGCGTCGCCGCGGCGGCGCCGCGCGAGAGGGCCTCGATCGCCAGCGCGCCGGTGCCACAGTAGAGGTCGAGGACGCGGGCGCCGGCGACGTCGCCGAGCGCGGAGAAGATCGCCTCCCGGACCCGGTCGGTCGTCGGCCGGACCTTCCAGCCGCGCGGCGCCACCAGGCGGTGGCCCTTGAGGTCTCCGGCGATTACGCGCACCTCACAGTGGTATCGGGTCGGCGGCGGCGACGCCGAAGCGACGGCGCGCCGCCTCGAGCAGCGGTCCCAGCGCGGGCGCGTCCAGCGACCCGTGCTCGCGCAGCAGCGCCACGACCTCCTCGCGCGCCGCGATCAGCGCGGCGCTGTCGTCGGGCAGCTCGGCGACGGCGAAGCGCGGCAGCCCGTGCTGGCGGGTGCCGAGCACCTCCCCCCCTCCCCGCAGCGAGAGGTCGACCTCGGCCAGCTCGAAGCCGTCGCCCGAGCGGGCGACGGCGCGCAGGCGGCGGCGCGCCGTCTCGCCCGCCTCGTCGGCGAAGAGCAGGCAGTGGGAGCCGTGCTCGCCGCGGCCGACCCGGCCGCGCAGCTGGTGGAGCTGGGAGACGCCGTAGCGCTCGGCGCTCTCGATCACGATCGCCGTCGCGTTCGGCACGTCGATGCCCACCTCGATCACGGTGGTGGCGACGAGCACGTCGAGGGCGCCGCTCGCGAACGCCTCCATCGCCTCCGCCTTGCGCGCCGAGGGCATCTGGCCGTGGATGACGCCGACCGCGAAGCCGGCCAGCTCGCCCTTGGCCAGCCGCTCCGCCTCGACCTCGGCCGCCTTGCCCTGCATCTTCTCGGACTCCTCGACCAGCGGGCAGACCACGTAGGCCTGGCGTCCGGCGCGCAGCTCGGCGCGCAGGAGGTCGTAGGCGGCGGCGCGGTCGTCTGGCTCGACCACCTGGGTCTCGATCGGCTGCCGGCCCGCCGGCAGCTCCCGCAGCGCCGTCGTGTCGAGGTCGCCGTAGGCCGTCAGCGCCAGCGTGCGCGGGATCGGCGTCGCGGTCATGTGGAGCACGTGCGGCGCCATCCCCTCCACCCCCTTCGCGTCGAGGGCGCGGCGCTGCTCGACGCCGAAGCGGTGCTGCTCGTCGACGACGCAGACCCCGAGCCGGGCGAACTCGACGGTCGGCTCGATCAGCGCGTGGGTGCCGAGGATCAGTCCCAGCTCGCCAGTGGCGAGCTGGTCCAGGGCTCGCCGGCGGGCCGAAGCGGGAGTAGCGCCGGTGAGCAGCGCGAACGGCGTCGCCTCGGCGGCGAGCAGCTTCCCCAGCGTCGCGGCGTGCTGCTCGGCCAGCGTCTCCGTCGGCGCCATCAGCGCCGCCTGGTAGCCGGCTTCGAGCGCCCGCAGCATCGCGTACAGCGC
>Ga0157298_10000013_pt1 | contig 70022 bp, 62 predicted proteins | sample NitcycUS043104R2_FD_108394 | JGI IMG/M metagenome (GOLD analysis project Ga0157298, IMG submission 108394) | Soil microbial communities from Arlington Agricultural Research Station in Wisconsin, USA - Nitrogen cycling UWRJ-S043-104R-2 | ecosystem: Environmental > Terrestrial > Soil >...
CGTCACGCTTTCGCGCATTGCGCAAGATTCCCCACTGCTGCCTCCCGTAGGAGTCTGGGCCGTGTCTCAGTCCCAGTGTGGCTGATCGTCCTCTCAGACCAGCTACCCATCGCAGCCTTGGTGGGCCGTTACCCCACCAACAAGCTAATGGGCCGCGAGCCCCTCCCAATGCGGAGGCCGAAGCTTCCTTTAGCGAACTGGCTTACGCCTGTTCGCCACATCCGGTATTAGCCCGGGTTTCCCCGGGTTGTCCCGGTCATCGGGGCAGGTTACTCACGTGTTACTCACCCGTTCGCGGCTTTGCCCCAGGGCAAGCCCTGGTTCGTCGCACCACTTGCATGTGTTAAGCACGCCGCCAGCGTTCGTCCTGAGCCAGGATCAAACTCTCCGTGAAAGTACTTCTACAGAGAGTCGTCATGCCTGGCAGGTCGCCGGGTACACATACTCGGCGACCGGCATGACGGGTAAATCAGACCGCTCGGCACGCTGACGAGCCGAGCGGATCGGGCTCAAACAATCCACAGGTCCTCAGACCCGCGGAGTGCACGCTGCTCAGTTTTCAAAGACCGCTGCGCCTCTGCGGCGGGTCTCGCCGCCCTTCGCGCATGGAGCAGGCTCGGGCCTGCCCCAGAGGGACGTAGGAGTATAGCGCCGCGGCGGCGGAATGCAAGCTGGCTCAGGCACGAGCGCGCAGGCGCCGGAAGCGCCGCTTGCCGACCTGCAGGACCTTCCCGTCCAGCGCCGCCGCCTCCAGGTCGAGGCTCTCGGCCGGAACCGGCTCCCCGTCGAGCTTGACCCCTCCCTGCCTGAGCAGGCGACGGGCCTCGCTGGAGCTGATCCCGAAGGCGTCGGAGATGACCGCCGGCAGGTGGGCGAGGCCGTCCTCGCCCGCCAGCTCGTGCTCCTCGACCTCGTCGGGGGCCTCGTGGCGCACGAAGAGCCGGTCGAAGTGATCCTCGGCCGCCGCCGCCGCGGCGGCGTCATGGAAGCGCTCGACGATGCGGCGGGCGAGCTCGCGCTTGGCCTCGTTGGGCGGCCCGCCCGGCGCCTCCTTGCCGACCAGCAGGCGGAAGTACTCGCCCATCGCCTCGTCGGGGACGCGCATCAGCTTGCCGAACATCTCCTCCGGCGCCTCGGTGACCCCGACGTAGTTGCCGAGCGACTTGCTCATCTTTTGGACGCCGTCGATCCCGACCAGGATCGGCATCGTCAGGATCGACTGGGGAGGCTGGCCGTAGGAGCCCTGCACGTCGCGGCCGAAGAGCAGGTTGAACTTCTGGTCCGTCCCCCCCAGCTCGACGTCGGCCTCGACCGCGACCGAGTCGTAGCCCTGCAGCAGCGGGTAGAGCAGCTCCAGCGCGGCGATCGGGGCGCTGGTCGCCAGTCGCTTCTGGAAGTCGTCGCGCTCGAGCAGGCGGGCGACGGTCGTCTGGGCGAGCAGGCCGAGCAGCGCCTCGGGCTCCATCCGCAGCCACTCGCTGTTGAAGCGCACCTCGGTCCGCTCGCGGTCGAGGACCTTGAAGGCCTGCTCCTGGTAGGTCTCGGCGTTGGCCTCGATCTCCGCCGCGGTCGGCACCGGCCGCTGGGCCGAGCGGCCGCTCGGGTCGCCGACCTGGGCGGTGAAGTCGCCGATGATGAGGACGACGGTGTGGCCGGCTGCCTGGAATTCGCGCAGCTTCTCGAGCACGACCGTGTGGCCGAGGTGGATGTCGGCCGTGGTCGGGTCGATGCCCAGCTTGACGCGCAGCGGCCGGCCGCTCGCCAGCTGCTCGTCGAGCCGCCCGGCGGGCAGCACGTCGACCGCGTTGCGCGCCAGATCGGTCACAGGCGCAATGCTAGACTGCCGCCTCCGCTCGGCGGCTCGAAGCCCGCCCCGGGCGTCGCTGTATCCAGCCCTAGATGCCGGCCCTGCGACAAAAGCCCCGCCGGCCGGGTGGCACGGTTCCGCCGCCGCCTCCACCGGTCCCACCCACGCAGCGCGCCAAGCCGCGCCTGAAGAAGCTGCGCGTCCTCTTCGTCCTCGCGGGCCTCGCGATCCTGGCCGTCTTCTCGATGATCTTCGGCATGGTCGTGGCGGTCTCCCAGCAGCTGCCCGACATCTACAACTTCGCCCGCTACACGGCCTCCAAGAACAGCGAGGTCTTCGACGCCACCGGCGAGCCGATCGGGACGCTGACCAGCAACGAGAACAAGATCCTGCTCGAGTCCGGCCAGATCTCGCCGAACATGAAGAACGCGGTCGTCGCGATCGAGGACTCGCGCTTCTACGAGCACGACGGCGTCGACTTCCAGGGCATCGGTCGCGCGCTCCTCAAGGACATCGTCAGCCGCAGCGCCGCCCAGGGCGCCTCGACGATCACCGAGCAGTTCGTCAAAGACGCGCTCGCCGCCCAGGAAAGCCGCACCGTCTTCCAGAAGTTCCGCGAGGCGGTGCTCGCCTACCGGCTCGAGCAGCGCTGGAGCAAGGACAAGATCCTCACCGAGTATCTGAACACGATCTACTTCGGCGAGGGCGCCTACGGCATCGAGGCGGCGGCGCGGACCTTCTTCGGCGACGCCCACCCCGACTGCGGGACCGAGACCGAGCCCTGCGCGGCCGTGCTCGAGCCCTGGGAGGCGGCGATGCTGGCCGGCGTGATCGCCTCCCCCTCGGCCTACGACCCCAAGCTCTTCCCCGAAAACGCCCTGGCGCGGCGCAACCTGGTGCTGGAAAAGATGTACGAACAGGGCTACATCACCGAAGAGCAGTTCGAGGAAGGGACCCAGCACGCGCCCCCGGCGCCGGACGCCGTCGAGCCGCCGACCCTCGACTCCGAAGCCCCCTACTTCACCTCCTGGCTGCGCCAGCAGCTGGTCGACCGCTACGGCGCCGCCAAGACCTTCTTCGGCGGCCTCAAGGTCAAGACGACGCTCGACCTCGACCTCCAGCACGCGGCCGAAGAAACGGTCTCGAGCTACCTGGGCGAACTGGGGCCGACCGCTTCGCTGGTCGTGATCGACAACCGCAACGCCGGCATCAAGGCGATGGTCGGCGGGCCCGACTTCGAGGAGGCCCCCTTCAACCTGGCGACGCTTGGCCACCGCCAGCCTGGGTCCTCGATCAAGCCGATCATCCTGGCTACGGCCCTGCAGCAGGGCATCTCGCCCGAAACCGTCTACGAATCGGCGCCGCAGGTCTTCACCTTCGGCAAGAAGGGCCAGGAAGCCTTCGAGGTCAAGAACTACGGCGACAGCTATCTCGGCTCCGCCTCGCTCGCGACCGCGACGACCTACTCCGACAACTCGGTCTACGCCCAGGTCGGGCTGGAAAGCATCAAGGGCGGCCCCCGGGCGATCGCCCGCACCGCCCACCGGCTCGGCGCCCAGACCCATCTCTCGACCAACCCCGCGATGGTGCTGGGCGGGCTCAAGGAAGGCGTGACGCCGCTCGAGTGGACCTACGTCTTCTCGACGATCGCCAACGACGGCGACCGGGTCAGCGGCACCCTCGCGCCCAAGCCCGGCGACAGCCCGATCGCCTTCACCGAAGTCACCGACCAGGACGGCGACCTGATCAAGGGCGGCGACAACGACTCGCTCCACAAACAGGTCCTGCCGGAGGACGTCGCCCAGGAAGCCAAGTCGATCCTGCGCAGCGTCGTCACCAGCGGCACCGGCGTCCGCGCCGACATCGGCGACGAAAGCCAGTGGGGCAAGACCGGCACCACCGACGACAACGGCGACGCCTGGTTCTGCGGCGCCACCGACGAGGTCACCGCCTGCGTCTGGGTCGGCTACGCCGACACGGTGACCTCGATGCTGACCGAGTTCTCCGGCGGCCCGGTCGACGGCGGCACCTTCCCGGCGCTGATCTGGGCCTCCGTGATCTCCGCCTGGGAGGAGATCCAGGCAGAAAACGCGGCCGCGAAGGAGAGCGAGGAGGGGCCGGAGGACGGCGGGGGCTCGAGCTCCGGCGAAGAGGGCTCCTACGTCGCCCCGGAAGAAAGCTACGAAGCGACCCCCGAGCCCGAAGGCCTCGAATCCGAACCGCAGGCCGAACCGGAGCCCGAAGCGACCCCCGAAGAAGCAGCGCCTGAAGCGGCTCCTGAATCCGCGCCCGCAACGGGCGGTGGCCTCGGGGCGCCGGGCTAGCCCCAGCCTGCTGGCCGGGGCCGCGAGACGTGCGCGTTGCCGGCGAGGGAGAAGCGCCAGGGGCGATCGACGGCTTTCGTGATCCCGATACGTGGGCTGGCGACGATCTCGCCGTGCCAGTCAGGCTCGCGCGGGAGCAGTAGGAAGGGGTCTCGGGTGAGGTCGGCGCCGTTGTCGGCGAGGCCGATGCCGAGCGCCTCGGTCAGCTTGCCGGGGCCCGAGCAGAGGTCGGCGTCCGGCCGCTCGCCGCGGCGCGCCCGCATCTCGTCCAGGCCGCGCGTCGGCTCCAGCGCGCGGAAGAGCACCGCCGCGGCCTCGCCCTCCGGTTCGGCGACCGCGTTGAGCAGGCTGTGGATCCCGTAGGAGAGGTAGACATAGGCGCGGGCGGGCGGCCCGAAGAGGACCTCGGTGCGCCTGGTCAGCCCGACGTAGGCGTGGCAGGCCGGGTCGTCGCGCTCGTAGCTCTCGGTCTCGACCACGACGCCGCCCCGGCCTTCGTAGAAGAGGCGGCAGCCGACCAGGTCGCGGGCGACCTCGTGGACCGAGCGCTCGAAGAAGGCGGCGCCGAGCCGCTGCGCCGCCGGCGCGCTCACGAGCGGCCGGCGGCCGCCCTCGACTCGACCGCCGCCAGGGTCTCGCGGGCCTGCTCGATCTGGGCGGCAAGGGCCGCGGAGCCCGTCCCACCCTCGATCCGCTTCGACTCGAGCCAGCTCTCGCGCCGCAGCACCTCGTAGAAGTCGTCGCCCAGGTGCTCGGAGCGTCCGCGCAGATCCTCGGCGCTCAGCTCCGAGAGCGGCACGCCGCGCTCGACCGCGTCGCGGACGAGGCCGCCGACGATCCCATGCGCCTCGCGGAAGGGGACGCCCTTGCGGACCAAGAGGTCGGCGACCTCGGTGGCGGCGAGCATCTCGTCGCCGGAGGCCTCAGCCAGCCGCTCGCGGTCGAACTCGATGCCCGCCAGCATGCCCTCGGTCGCGTCGAGGCAGGCCTCGACCGTGTCGATCGCGTCGAAGAGCGGCTCCTTGTCCTCCTGCATGTCCTTGCCGTAGGTGAGCGGCAGCGCGTGCATCGCCCCCAGCAGGGTCATGTAGCTGGCGGCGACCCGCGGGCTCTTGGCGCGCAGCAGCTCGGCCGAGTCGGGGTTCTTCTTCTGCGGCATGATCGAGGAGCCCGAGGAGAAGGACTCGTCGAGCTCGCAGAAGCCGAACTCGCTGCTCGACCAGATCACCAGCTCCGAGCCGAGCCGGGAGAGGTGCATCGAGCAGATCGCGGCCGCGTTCAGGTAGTCGAGGACGAAGTCGCGGTTGGAGGCGCCGTCGATCGAGTTGCGGCTGACCCGCTCGAAGCCGAGGTCGTCGGCGACGGCGCGGCGGTCGATCTCCCAGTTGACGCCGGCCAGGGCGCCGGAGCCGAGCGGCATCGTCGAGGCGCTCTCGAGCGCGAAGCCGAAGCGCGGCACGTCGCGGGCCAGCATCCAGAAGTAGGAGAGCAGGTGGTGGCCGAGGTAGACCGGCTGGGCGCGCTGCAGGTGCGTGTAGCCGGGCATCGGCCAGTCGCAGTGGCGCTCGGCCAGCTCCAGCAGCCGGCGCATCGCCGCGCCGGCCAGCTCGATCGCCCGCAGCGAGTGCGCCTGGACGACCATCGCCACGTCGGTCGCGACCTGGTCGTTGCGCGAGCGACCGGTGTGGAGCTTGCCGGCCAGCGGCCCGATCTCCTCGCCGAGCAGCCGCTCGACCGCCATGTGGATGTCCTCGTCGGCATCCTCGAACTCGAAGCCGTGGGCGCCGATCCGCTCCCGCACCCTGTCGAGGCCGTCGCAGATCCGGCCCAGCTCGTCCTCGTCGAGGACGCCGAGCTGGCAGAGGCCGCGGGCGTGTGCCTTGGACTGGTCTATGTCGTAGGGCGCCAGCTGCCAGTCGAAGGGCAGCGAGCGGTTGAGCCGCCAGAAGCGGGGATCGGGGTCTTTGCGGAAGCGCGACATCGGCGGAGGCTCGGTCAGCGAAGCGATTGGGCGAGAGCCTCGCACACCCGCGTCACCTGCGACTCGGTCATCGTCGTGAAGAAGGGCAGCGCCAACGAGCGGGCCGAGGCGGCTTCGGCGACCGGGAACTGGCCCTCGCGGTAGCCGAGCTGGCGCAGGTGCGGGAAGAGGTGGATGCAGGGCAGGTAGGCCTTGCTGGCGACGCCGCGCTCGCCAAGGCGGGCGACCGTCGCGTCGCGGTCGGCGCCATCGGGCAGCTCGACGACGTAGACGAACCAGCTGCGGCGCTCGTCGCCGCGGCCGGGACCGGGCAGGCGCAGGCCGTCGATCCCGGCCAGGCCCTCCGCGTAGAGCGAAGCGACCGCGTCGCGTCGCGCCAGCATCGTGTCGAGCTTCTCGAGCTGGGCGACGCCGAGCGCCGCCGCCAGGTCGGGGAGGCGGTAGTTGAAGCCGATCCCGTCGTGGTCGAGCCAGCCCATGTCGGCGGCGCGGCCCTGGTTGCGCTCCGAGCGCAGGCGCGCCGCCGTCTCGGCGTCGGCGGGCACGATCATTCCCCCCTCCCCGGTGGTCAGCTGCTTGTTGGCGTAGAAGGCGAAGGTGGCGAGGTTGCCGCGGGCGCCGACCCTGCGGCCCTCCGCGTCGACGGCGCCGAGCGCCTCGCAGGCGTCCTCGAGCACGCCGAGCCCGTGCCGTGCGGCGATCGCCTCCAGCTCGGCCATCGCCGCCGGGTAGCCGAAGATGTGGACCGGCAGGATGCCGGCGCTGCGCTCGCCGAGCGCCGCCTCGACCGCGGCGGGGTCGAGGTCGAGCGTCTCGGGGTCCACGTCGCAGAAGACCGGCTTGGCCCCCTCGTAGAGCAGGCAGTTGGCGGAGGCGACGAAGCTGAAGGGGCTGGTCAGGACCTCGTCGCCCGGACCCCAGCCAAGCGCCCGCGCCCCGAGGTGGAGCGCGGTCGTGCCGCTGGAGACGGCGACCGCGTCGTCGACCCCGAGCCAGGCGGCGAACTCGCGCTCGAAGCGCTCGCCCATAGGCCCGAGCGAGAGCCGTGTCGAGCGCAGCACCTCCAGCGCCAGCTCCTCCTCGCGCGCGCCGATCTCCGGGCGCGCGAGCGGGATCGGTTCGGTCACGCGCGGCAGCCTAACCGGCGCCGTCCCCGCGACATAACTGATTTCGCTTCGCTCACTGCGCGAAGAATCAGATATGGACGCTTGTTCGCTCCGCTCATCGGGGCTGGAAGGCGTACTCGAGCGAGTCGACCAGCGCCTCCCACGACGCCTCGATGATGTTCTCCGAGACGCCGATCGTCCCCCACTCGCGGTCGTCGCCGGTCGAGTCGAGCAGGACCCGGGTGACGGCGCCGGTGCCGTGGCTCTCGTCGAGGATGCGCACCTTGTAGTTGGTCAGCTCGACCTTGGCCAGCTCGGGGTAGTGCTCGGTGAGCGCCTTGCGCAGCGCCTTGTCGAGCGCGTTGACCGGCCCGTTGCCGACCGCCCAGCAGACGTGGCGCTCACCGTCGACGTGGACCCGGATCGTCGCCTCGGTCTCGGCCTCGCCGGTGTCCTTTTTCGAGGTGATGACCCGATAGCTCTCCAGCCTGAAGAGCGGCGCGTACTCGCCGGCGGCGCGCCGCAGCAGCAGCTCGAAGGAGGCCGGCGCCGCCTCGTAGTGGTAGCCGCGGTGCTCGCGCTCCTTGAGCAGCTCGACCGCGCGCGCCGTCGCGGCGTCGTCCATCTCGACACCGAGCTGCTTGGCCTGGGCGCGGATCGTCCCCTTGCCGGAGAGCTCCGACGGGGTGCTCTCGCTCTGGTTGCCGACCAGGGCCGGGTCGACGTGCTCGAAGGTGCGCGGGTCCACCTCGACCGCCGCCCCGTGCATCCCCGCCTTGTGGGTGAAGGCGTGCCAGCCGACGTAGGCCTGCGAGGGATCCGGCGGCATGTTGCAGAGCTCGTCCACGTAGTGCGAGGTGCGCGAGAGGCTCGCCAGCTGCTCGTCCGAGACGACCTCGAAGCCCATCTTCAGCTGCAGCGCCGGCAGGATCGAGGCCAGGTTGGCGTTGCCGCAGCGCTCGCCGTAGCCGTTCAGCGTGCCCTGGACGAGGCGGGCGCCCGCCTCGACGGCGGCGAGCGAGTTGGCCACCCCGCAGGCGGCGTCGTCGTGGGTGTGGATGCCGACCTCTACGCCGTCGCCGAGCGCCTCGACCACCGCCGCGGTCGTCTCCCCGACGAAGCCGGGCAGGCTGCCGCCGTTGGTGTCGCAGAGCGTCACGTTCTCGGCGCCCGCCTCGGCGGCGGCGCGGACGCATTCGAGCGCGTAGCCCGGGTCGTCGCGGTAGCCGTCGAAGAAGTGCTCGGCGTCGTAGACGACCCGCTTGCCGGCGCCGTGGCAGAAGGCGACCGAGTCGGCGACCATCGCCAGGTTCTCCTCGGGCGAGGCCTTGATCACCTTCTCCAGGTGCAGTCCCCAGCTCTTGCCGACCAGGCAGACGACGTCGGCGAACGTCCCGACCAGCACCGCCAGCGCCTCGTCGTCCTCCGCGCGGGTGTCGCGTCGCCGCGTCATCCCGAAGGCGCAGACGGTCGCCTGGTCGAGCTCCAGCTCGGCGAGGCGGGCGAAGAACTCGGCTTCCTTGGGGTTGGAGCTGGGGAAGCCGGCCTCGATGAAGTGGACGCCGAGCCGGTCGAGGGCCTGGGCGACCTTGAGCCGCTCCTCGACCGAGAGCGAGAGCCCGGGCGTGCCGAGACCGTCCCGCAGGGTCGTGTCGTAGAGCCTTACCTGTCGCATGGTGCTGCCTTTCTAGCCGAAGGGTCGAGGAGCCTGCGCAGGGGCGCGCCAGCCGCTAGGCGGCAGGCGTAATTCGCCCCGCCTCGACCTCGACGAAGTCGAGCCACTCGAGGTACTCCTCGGCCCGGCCGTACAGCGCGTCGAAGAACTTCGCCTGCAGGTGGCGGGTGACCTCGCCCGGCTCGCCGAGCGGGTGGTCGTCGATCTCGCGGACGGGCACCAGCTCGGCGGCGGTGCCGGTCAGGAAGACCTCCTCGGCCAGGTACAGCTCGGCCCGCGCGACGTCGCGCTCGACCACGGTGTAGCCGAGGTCGCGGGCGATCTGGATCACCGACTTGCGGTTGATCCCGTCGAGGATCGAGGCCACGTGTGGCGGCGTCACTATCTCGCCGTCGCGGACCAGGAAGATGTTCTCGCCCGAGCCCTCGCAGACGAAGCCGCGCTCGTCCAGCAGCAGCGCCTCTTCGTAGCCGGCCTTCTGCGACTCGGTCTTGGCGAGGATCGAGTTGAGGTACTGGCCCGAGGCCTTGGCGTGCGGGATCAGGCCGCCGGTGCCGATCCGGCGCCAGCTCGAGACCTTGGCGCGGATGCCGTGCTTCTGGCCCTCCTCGCCGAGGTAGGCGCCCCAGGGGAAGGCGGCGACGATGACGTCGATCGGAGCGTCGGTCGCGTAGAGGCCGAGGTTGCCGTAGCCGCGGAAGGCGAGCGGCCGGATGTAGCAGGAGTCGAGGCCGCAGCGGGCGATCAGCTCCTTGGTGGCGCTGGCGATCTCCTCGGTCGAGTAGGGCAGCTCCAGGTAGTAGAGCTCGGCCGACTTGGCGAGCCGGTCGAGGTGGTCCTTGTGCCGGAAGACGGCCGGGCCGCGCTCGGTCTCGTAGCAGCGGATGCCCTCGAAGACGCCCGTGCCGTAGTGCAGGGCGTGGCTGAGGACGTGCACCTTGGCGTCCTCCCAGGGCACGAACTCGCCGTTATGCCAGATCAGATCCGCCGTCTCCATCCCGGGAAAGTATGCCGGATGGAAGGGAAAGCCCGAGTCAGAGCTCGGCGAGCACCGCCTCGGTCATCGCCTCGGTGCCGACTTCGGTTTCCGGGCTCGGGTCCTTGGCGAGCGGCGGCGGGGCGACGGCACCGCTGAGCAGGTCGGGCGTGCGGAGGCCCCGGTCGAGGACGGCGTCGACGGCGCCCTCGATCCGCTCGGCGTCACCCGGCCGGGCGAGGCCATGGCGCAGCATCATCGCGGCGCTGAGGAAGGTGGCGAGCGGGTTGGCGACGCCCTGGCCGGCGATGTCGGGGGCCGAGCCGTGGACCGGCTCGAAGAGCCCGGGGTCGCCGGCGGCGCCGAGGCTGGCCGAGGGCAGCATCCCCAGCGAGCCGGTCAGCATCGCCGACTCGTCGCTGAGCACGTCGCCGAAGAGGTTCTCGGTCAGGATCACGTCGAAGTCGGCCGGGCGGGAGACGAGTTGCATCGCGGCGTTGTCGACCAGCAGGTGCTCCAGCTCGACGTCGGGATAGGAGGGCGCCACCCGGCCCACCACCTCGCGCCAGAGCCGCGAGGTCTCCAGCACGTTGGCCTTGTCGACCGAGGTGACGCGCGACTTGCGACCGCTGGCCTCGCCGCGGCGGCGGGCCGCCTCGAACGCGGTGTGGGAGATCCTCTCGATCTCCGCCGCCGAGTACTCGCAGGTGTCGTGGGCGGAGTCGCCGTCCCGGCCGCTGTCGCCGAAGTAGATGCCGCCGGTCAGCTCGCGGACGACGAGCAGGTCGGTGCCCGCGATGCGCTCCTCGCGCAGGGGGCTGGAGCCCACGAGGGCCTTGCTTGGGCGGACCGGCCGCAGGTTGGCGTACAGGCCCATCCCCTTGCGCAGGCCGAGCAGGCCCTGCTCGGGGCGCGGCTCGTCGGGGTCCGTGGTGTCCCACTTGGGGCCGCCGACGGCGCCGAGGAGGACGGCGTCGGCGCTCCGGCAGGCGTCCAGCACGTCGTCGGTGAGCGCCGTCCCGTGGGCGTCGATCGAGGCGCCGCCGACGAGCTGCTCGTCGAAGGAGAACTCGCCGAGCGCATCCAGCACCCGCCGCGTAGCCGCGACGATCTCGGGGCCGATCCCGTCGCCGGGCAGCAGGACTATGCGGGGCGCGTCGCTCATGCGGGCGGCACTCTAAGACGTGCCGCACCTGCGGTGCCCATATGGGCACTCAAGGTCCGGCACGTCCCTCGATGTTGAGGCGCACGTAGCGGAGGACGAGCGGCTTGGCGGAGGCTTCGAGGACCGCTTCGGCGAAGGGGCGGCGCAGCTCCGGCGGCAGCAGGTCGAGCTGCGGGCCGATCGTCGCCGTCATCACGAAGTCGAGCGGGCGCTCCGGGGTCACGGGCTTGGGCTGAAGCCAGCAGCGGGCCTCGGCGAAGCCGGCCTCGCGCAGCCGCCGCTCGGTCTCCTCGGGACCCGCGAAGTTCCAGAGCGCGCGGGCGTCCTCGAGGTACGGCGAGAACCGCTCCCGCGCCGCCACCGCTTCGATCGCCTCCGCGTGCTCGGCGACGTTGCCCTCGCCGCCGCACTGGGCCACGAGACGGCCGCCCGGCCGCAGCGCCGCGCGCAGCCGCGCGAACAGCCGCTCGTGGTCGAGGACCCAGTGGAAGGTCGCGGTGGAGAAGATCAGGTCGGCAGGCCGCTCGACCTCCAGATCCAGGAGGTCGGTCACCAGGTAGGAGGCCCGGTCCCCGAGCCGCTCCCTCGCCTTGGCGATCATCGCCTCCGAGCCGTCGACGGCGACGATCTCGCCGCGCGGCAGCCGCTCCGCCAGCTCGGCGGTGACGCGCCCCGAGCCACAGCCGGCGTCGAGGACGCGCTCGTCTCCCTCGAGGTCGAGTCGGTCCAGCACCTCCATGCCCCATTCGAATTGGGGATCGGAGACCTCGTCGTAGGTCTCCGCGTCCCAGTCCAGGGGACCGGTGTGGCTGGGCCGCCCCTCCCCCATCGGCTTAGAGCGCGGTCGTGACCGGCCCGCGCTCGGCGCCGCCGGCGCCCTCGAAGGCGTCGATGGCGCCGCCGTTCTCGAGCGTGATGCCGATGTCGTCGAGGCCGTTCAGCAGCCGGTGCTTGACGTCGGGCTCGATCTCGAACGGGAAGACCCCGTCGGCGGTGTTGACGGTCTGGTCGTCGACGTCGATCCGCGCTTCGCCCGCCGCCGCGACGGCGCGGCAGTGCTCCTCGTCGAGCACGACCGGCAAGAGCCCGACCTTGGTGCAGTTGGAGTAGAAGATGTCGGCGAACGACGGCGCGATCACCGCCTCGAAGCCGAAGTCCTCGAGCGCCCAGGGCGCGTGCTCGCGCGAGGAGCCGCAGCCGAAGTTGCGGCCGGCGACGAGGATCGGATTCGGCTCCAGCTCGATCTCGCCAGAGCGGATCCAGTCGTAGAAGAGGAACTCGCCGAAGCCGGTCCGCTCGACCCGCTTCAGGAACTGCTTGGGGATGATCTGGTCGGTGTCGACGTCGGAGCGGTCGAGCACCGAGACCTTGCCCTCGATCACGTCTATCGGTCTCATGTCTAGCTCCAGTCCCTGATGTCTACGAAGTGGCCCTCGATCGCCGCCGCCGCGGCCATCTTCGGACTGACCAGGTGGGTGCGGCTGCCCTTGCCCTGGCGACCCTCGAAGTTGCGGTTGGAGGTCGAGGCGCAGCGCTCGCCCTCCATCAGGGTGTCGGGGTTCATGCCGAGGCACATCGAGCAGCCCGCCTCGCGCCATTCGAAGCCGGCGGAGCGGAAGACCTCGTCGAGGCCCTCCTCTTCGGCGGTCCTCTTCACCTGCTGGGAGCCGGGGACGACCATCGCCCGCACCGAGCCGGCAACCCTGCGGCCGTCGACGACCGCCGCCGCCTCGCGCAGGTCCTCGATCCGAGAGTTGGTGCAGGAGCCGATGAAGACGCGTTCGGGCCGCACCTCGGTCATCGGCGTCCCGGGCTCCAGCGCCATGTAGGCGAGGGCGCGCTCGGCCGACTCGCGGTCGGCGGGCGACTCCATCTGGGCCGGGTCGGGCACCGCCTCGGTGACCTGGACGACCATGCCCGGGGTCGTCCCCCAGGTGACCATCGGTGAGATCGCGGCGGCGTCGACCTCGACCTCGGTGTCGAAGCTGGCGCCGGGATCGGTCGGCAGCTCGCGCCAGCGCGCGATGGCGGCCTCGATGTCCGCGGGCGCGGCGGGCTTGCCGCGCACCCACTCGAAGGTCGTCTCGTCGGGGGCGATCATCCCGGCGCGGCCGCCGCCCTCGATCGTCATGTTGCAGATCGTCATCCGGCCCGGCATCGAGAGGGCCTCGATCGCCGGCCCCGCGTACTCGACCGCGTGGCCGACCATGCCGCCGGTGCCGAGCCGGCCGATCGTCGCCAGAATCAGGTCCTTGGGAGTGACGCCCCGGCTCAGCTCGCCCGTGTAGGAGATCCGCATCGTCTTCGGTCGCTTCTGGACCAGGCACTGGGTGGCGAGGACGTGCTCCACCTCGGAGGTGCCGATGCCGAAGGCGAGCGCGCCGAAGGCGCCGTGGGTGGAGGTGTGGCTGTCGCCGCAGACGATCGTCATGCCGGGCTGGGTGACGCCAAGCTCGGGGCCGATCACGTGGACGATGCCCTGACGGTCGGAGCCGAGCGAGTAGACCGGGATGCCGAATTCCTCGCAGTTGCGCTCCAGGGTCTCGACCTGGACGCGGGAGAGCTGGTCGGCGATCAGCCGCGCCGCCTTGGTGCCGTCGGTCGGCACGTTGTGGTCGGCGGTGGCGAGGGTCTTGTCGGGGCGACGGACCGGGCGACCGGCCATGCGCAGCCCGTCGAACGCCTGCGGCGAGGTCACCTCGTGGACGAGGTGCAGGTCGATGTAGATCAGCCCGTCGGCGACCTCGTGCGCCTCCCAGATCTTGTCGAACATGGTCTTCGGCATAGCGGTCAGCTCCTCCTCAGCCCGGCGGCGATCACGGCGAGGAACTCGGCTTCCTCCTCGCCTTCGTTCTCGAAGTGGTGCGGCAGGTCCGCGTCGAACGTTACGGCGTCGCCCTCGCCCAGCTCGTGGCGGGTCCCGTCGACGACGAGCTCGAGGACGCCGCGCAGGACGACCGCGGTCTCGCGGCTGCCCGGCTCGTGCATCGGCGGGTCGTCGGCGCCGCCGGTCGCCGCGCCCGGGCGAAGACGGTGCAGCGAGACGTCGGCGCGCTGGCCCGGCAGCGGCGGCGTCAGCTCCTCGAACTGGTGCCCGCCCCGCGCGGAGCGGCGCCTGCGCGCGGCGCGGCTGACGACGACGTGCTCTCCCTCGTCGAGGCGCAGCAGCTGCGAGAGGGTCAGCTCCAGGCCGGCGGCGATCTTCGCGGCGACAGCCAGGGTCGGGCTCGTCTCCCCCCGCTCGACCTGGGAGAGCATCGGCGCGCTGACGCCGCTGCGGGCGGCGAGGTCGCGCAGGGAGAGGCCCATCGCGTCGCGCAGGGCGCGGACGCGTAGACCGATCCGCGGCGAACCGTCGGAGCCGCCGGCCTCGGGCCGCGTGGGCGTCGTCTCGATCATCGCCGGCACAATGCATACGTTATCACGTACATCTGTATGCTTGCCGTTCCAGTGCGCTTTATGTGCCCCTGAAGAACAAAAGGCGCACCGGAAGGCATGGTCTTCGATCCCCGCGGATCGGGTAACGATTCCCGGTGGCGCTCACCTTGATCCTCGACATCGACGGCACGCTCGTCGACACCAACTACCACCACGCGATCGCCTGGCAGCGCTCCTTCCGTGCCCACGGCCACCAGGTGCCCGCCTGGAAGATCCACCGCCACGTCGGCATGGGCGGCGACCAGTTCGTTCCCGCGGTGCTGGGCGAGGGGGTGGATGACGACCAGGGCGAGGCGTTGCGCGAGGGCCACGGCGACGCCTACTTGGAGATGATCGACGAAGTCGAGCCGCTGCCCGGCGCCCGCGAGCTGCTGCGCGAGCTGGCGGACGAGGATCTGTCGGTCGTGCTCGCCAGCTCGGCCAAGCAGGAGGAGGTCGATCGCTACCTCGATCTGCTGGGCGCCCGCGACGTGGTCGCCGGCTGGACGACCTCGGCAGACGTCGAGCAGACGAAGCCGGAGCCGGACCTGATCAAGGCAGCAATGGAGAAGGCCGGCGGCGACGGTCCCTGGCTGATGGTGGGCGACTCGGTCTGGGACGTGCGCGCAGCCGCCAACGCCGGCGTCCCCACCCTCGGCGTCCTCAGCGGCGGCTTCGCCGAGGAAGAGCTGTGCGAGGCGGGCGCGGCCGCGGTGGTCGAGTCGGTCGAAGCGATCCGCCGGGACCGCGGCGCGCTGACCGCGCTGGCGGGACCCGCCGGACATTAGGTGCCCATATGGGCACTGAACGTACGGCGGGTCTAGGGACCGGGCGTGCGTTCCACCGCGGCCTCGGCGGTGGCCGCTTCGGCCTCGCGGATCGCGGCGCCCTCGAGCGCGTTGGAGAGCGCTCGCACGTAGGCTCGCGCCGACGCCTCGAGGATGTCGGTGGCGACGCCCTGGCCGGTGGCGAGACGGCCGGCGACCCGCAGCATCACGCTGACCGCGCCGAGGGCGTCCTCCCCCCCGGTCACCGCCTCGACCGTGTACTGGCGCAGCTCGCACTCGGTGCCGGTCGCCTTCTGGATCGCGTGGAAGATCGCGTCGACGGGGCCGTCGCCGCTCGACTCCCCCACCGCCTCCTCGCCGGAGGGCAGCTTCACCGCGACCCGGGCCAGCGGCTCGCGCCGGGAGCCGGCCTCGACCTCGAACCAGGCCAGCTCGTGGGCGTCCTCGCGCTCGCGCATCTCGTCGGAGACGATCGCCTCCAGGTCGAGCGCCGTCACCTGCTTCTTGCGGTCGGCGATCTCCTTGAAGCGCTTGAAGGCCGCGTTCAGGGCGTTGCCCTCGACCTCGAAGCCGAGCTGCTCCAGCGCGTCGCGCAGGGCGTGGCGGCCGGAGTGCTTGCCCAGGACGATCGAGTTGGACTCCAGGCCCACTTCGGTCGCGTCCATGATCTCGTAGGTGCTGCGCTCCTTCAGCACGCCGTCCTGGTGGATGCCCGACTCGTGGGCGAAGGCATTGCGGCCGACGACGGCCTTGTTTGGCTGGACCGGGTAGCCGGTCAGCCGCGAGACCATGCGGCTGGTGCGGGCCAGCTCGCGGCTGTTGACGCCGGTGGTGAGGCCGTGGACGTCCTCGCGGGTCCGGATCAGCATCACGATCTCCTCCAGCGAGCAGTTGCCGGCCCGCTCGCCGATCCCGTTGACCGCGCACTCGACCTGCCGCGCCCCGGCCAGCACGCCGGCGTAGGAGTTGGCGACCGCCATCCCCAGGTCGTCGTGGCAGTGGACCGACAGCTCGACCCCGCGCAGCGACGGCGCCAGCTCGTAGAGGCGCCGGAAGTACTCCGCGTACTCCTCGGGCGTCGTGTAGCCGACGGTGTCGGGGATGTTGACGACGGTGGCGCCCTCCTCGACCGCGATCGCGCAGACCTCGGCGGTGAACTCGACGTCGGCGCGGGTCGCGTCCATCGGCGAGAACTCGACGTCCTCGCAGTAGGAGCGGGCCAGGGCGACCGCGGCGCGCGCCTGCCCCTTGACGTCCTCGCGGTCGGTCTGCAGCTGGTGCTCGATGTGGATGTCGGAGGTGGAGATGAAGGTGTGGATGCGGGGTCGGGCGGCGTCGCGGATCGCCCCCCAGGCGGCATCGATGTCCGCCTTGTGCGTGCGAGCCAGGCCGCAGATGGTCGGCCCCTCGACGCCGCGGGAGATCGCCTCGACCGCCTCGAAGTCGCCGGGCGAGGTGATCGGGAATCCGGCCTCGATCACATCGACGCCGAGCCGCGCCAGCTGCTGGGCGATCTCGACCTTCTCGGCCGTGTTGAGCGAGATGCCCGGCGACTGCTCGCCGTCGCGGAGCGTCGTGTCGAAGATGTGGACGCGGTTGGCGTCGGATGGTGGGCTCACGGTGCTACCTCCTTCTCCAGCTCTTCCGAATGACCTTGTCTCTCGCGGCTGTCGCGCCGCCCAGCGCTATTCCCCCCGAGGGGGGAGGAGAAGGAGAAGCGCCAGGCTGTCGAGCCGGGATGCCATTCGTCCTGCCAGGTTAGCGCACGTGGCCGCGCGTTCGCCGCCGGTCAGCGCGGCGGCTTTTCGTGCTGGCGAAGCACGTCCTTGCCGGGGCCGCCGTGCAGCTGGTCGGCACCGGGCCCTCCGCTGAGCAGGTCGTTGCCGGTCCCGCCCCGCAGTATGTCCGTGCCGTCGCCGCCCAGCAGGACGTCTGGGGCGCCTTCGCCGAGCAGCCGGTCGTCGTCCCTCCCCCCGATCAGCTTGTCGGCCCCGCCGCCACCGGTCAGCAGATCGTCGCCCGGTCCTCCGCGCAGGGTCACCGGGACCTTGACCAGGCTGCCCACCGTGACGTCGTCGTCGCCGCTGCCGGCGCTCACTTCGAAGCTGGCGATCTGCGGCGCGTCGCAGGTCAGAACGTTGGGGTCCTCTTCTGGGTGCCCGCAGACCTCGCCGCCGACTTCCAGCGGGACGCCCGATTCGATCACGTACCGGCGCCCGTCGGGATCGAGCCAGACGCGGATCGTGTTCGCTTCCGGGCCGCCGGCGAGCAGCACGTTGTACGCGGCCGCCGCCGGGCTGACCGGCAGGGCGAGCACAGCGGCGAGTGCCGCCGAGAGGAGTAACGCCTTCTTCACTAACTGGAGAACATCACGGCGCGCCCAACGTTGCGCCGGGCGCATCGGTCAGAGATCGACCGAGCGGCCGACGCTGAAGCCGTCGAGCTCGAGGATGCGGCCGATCGTCTCGGCTCGCACCGGCGCGTCGGTCGTCAGCGCCATCACCGCCTGCTCGCCACCCGCCGAGGCGCCGACCGCGGCGGAGACGATGTTGACCCCCTCCTCGCCGAACATCGTCCCCACCCTGCCGATCATCCCGGGGCGGTCGGCGTAGCGGAAGACGGCGAGGTGGTCGGCGAAGGGCAGGTAGAAGCTCTCGCCCCAGACGGAGACCAGGTAGGGCTCGTTGCGGGGGCCGACACCCGTGCCGGAGACCTCGGCGGCGTCGCCGTCGGCACCGAGCCGCACCGTGACGAGCTCGGTGAAGTCCTCGGCGCCGCTGTCCTTGGTCTCGATCAGCTCGATGCCGCGCTCCTCGGCCATCTGCGGGGCATTGACGAGGTTGACCGGCTCCTCGGTGTGCCCGGAGAGGATCCCGGCGAGGACCGCCACACCGAGCAGGCGCGTGTCGTGGGCCGCGATGCGGCCGCGGAACTCCGCGGTGACACGGTCCACGGAGCCGTCTCCGAGCCCCTGCGCGAGGCGGCCGAGCTTTTCGCAGAGCGGCACGAAGGGAGCGAGCGCCTCCATCTCCTCGGGGCGGACGGCGGCGATGTTCACCGCGTTGGTGACGACCCCGCCGCTGAGCGCGGCGGTCACCTGTTCGGCGGTGACGACGCCGGCGCGGTCCTGCGCCTCGGCGGTCGAGGCGCCCAGGTGCGGGGTGACGACGACGTCGTCGCGGGCGAAGACCGGGTGGTCGGTGAAGGGCTCGGAGGGGAAGACGTCGAGCGCCGCGCCGCCCAGCTTCCCCGACTCCAGCCCGGCGAGGACAGCGTCGAGGTCGACCAGCTCGCCGCGCGCGCAGTTGACGAGGCGGGCGCCCTGCTTCATCGCCGCGACCGCCTCGGCGTCGATCAGGTTCACCGTCTCCGGGGTCTTCGGCACGTGCAGGGTGACGACGTCGGCGCGGCCGAGCAGCTCGTCCAGCTCGTCGACGCCCTCGACCCCGAGCTCGCGGAAGCGCTCCGCTGAGACGAACTTGTCGAAGCCGAGCACCTCCATCTCGAAGCTCAGGGCGCGGCGGGCGACGAGCTGGCCGATCCGGCCGAAGCCGATCACGCCGAGGGTCTTGCCGTAGAGCTCGGAGCCCTTGAAGCGGGAGCGCTCCCAGGCGCCTCCGGTCAGCGAGCCGTGCGCCTGCGGGACGTTGCGGCAGAGGGCGAGCGCGAGCGCCAACGTGTGCTCGGCGGCCGCGACCGAGTTCGATTCCGGCGCGTTGGCGACGACGATGCCGCGTCGCGTCGCGGCCGGGATGTCGACGTTGTCCACGCCGGTGCCGGCGCGGCCGATCACCTTGAGGTTGTCGGCGCGCTCGATCAGGTCGGCGGTGACCTGGGTCGCGGAGCGGACCAGGATCGCGTCGTAGGAGCCGATCGCCTCGCGCAGCTCCTCGTCGGACATCTCGAGGCCGAGGTCGACCTCGAAGCTCTGGCGCAGCAGCTCGACGCCCGAGTCGGCGATCTTCTCCTTGACCAGGACCCTCACGAGCGCACCTCGCCGTTCTCGACCACCCAGTCGACGCAGCGGGTCAGCGCCTCGACGTCGTCGGGCTCGATCGCCGGGAACATCCCGATCCGCAGCTGGTTGCGGCCGAGCTTGCGGTAGGGCTCGACGTCGACGATGCCGTTGGCGCGCAGGGCCGCGGCGATCGCGGCGGCGTCCAACGAGTCGTCGAAGTCGATCGTTCCGACGACGAGCGAGCGCTTGGCGGGGTCGGCGACGAAGGGGGTCGCGAGCTCGCTGCGCTCCGCCCAGCCGTAGAGGCGGCCCGAGGAGTCGCGGGTGCGCTCGACGCAGCCGTCGAGGCCGCCGAGGGCGAGCATCCACTCGACCTGGTCGGCGAGCAGCAGCAGGGTGGCGAGGGCGGGCGTGTTGTAGGTCTGGTTCTTGCGCGAGTTGGAGATCGCGGTCGGCAGCGAGAGGAAATCCGGCTGCCAGCGGCCGTCCGCGCCGTCGAGCTCCTCGGCGCGGGCGGCGGCGGCGGGGCTGAGCAGGGCGAGCCAGAGGCCGCCGTCGGACCCGAAGCCCTTCTGCGGCGCGAAGTAGTAGGCGTCGGCCTGGCCGGCGTCTAGCGGCAGGCCTCCGGCGCCCGAGGTCCCGTCGATCAGGACGAGGGCGTCGTCGGCGCCCGCGGGCCGGCGCACGTCGACCATGACCCCGGTCGAGGTCTCGTTGTGGGCCCAGGCGACCACGTCGGCGCCCGGGTCGGCGGTCGGCTCGGGGGCGTCGCCGGGAGCGGTCTCGACCACGATCGGGTCGGCCAGGAACGGCGCCCCGGCCGTCGCCTTGGCGAACTTGCCCGAGAACTCGCCATATACGAGGTGCAGCGCGCGCTCGCGCACGAGCCAGGCGGTGGCGGCGTCCCAGAAGGCGGTCGCGCCGCCGTTGCCGAGCGCGACCTCGTAGCCCTCGGGCAGCGAGAAGAGGTCGGCGAGCCCGTCGCGCACGCGGCCGACCAGGTCGCGCACCGGAGCCTGACGGTGCGAGGTGCCCATCAGCTCCGCCTGCTCGGCGAGGCGCGCGAGCGCCTCCGGGCGCACCTTCGACGGCCCGCAGCCGAAGCGGCCGTCGGCGGGCTTGAGGTCGGCGGGAATCTGGATCGTGGTCGAAGACGTCATCGGGGCGTATAGCGTCTCGTATTCGGCATACGGAGCCGCGACAGGTTATTGACCGCCGCGGGTGGACTCGCTCCAGCGGCTCCTAGTAAGGTCGCGCTTCGGCGACCCAGTCTGCTCTGCGTTGCCGGACCGTTCAGGCAACCAGGAGGGAAGATGGCCACCGACGTGTTCATCGCCGGAAGCGACTTCCGGGCGAAGGTCCGCAATCCGTGGGGAGTGCTCGGCTTGAGCGTGATCACGCTCGGGATCTACACGATCTTCTGGTGGTACTTCGTCAATCGCGAGCTGAGGGACCTCGGCATCGCAAAGCGGGTCTCCGGGCTGGGCGACAACCCCTGGCTCTCCACCGCCGCCTGGATCGCCGGTGGCTTTCTCTTCTATGTCCCGACCGTGTGGACCGCCGTCACGACGACCCGGCGCATCCAGGCCGGCCACCGCGCGACCGGACAGCCCGACGTGCTGAACGGCTGGGTTGCGGCGCTGATCTGGATCTTCACGCTCGGACTCGGTGGGCTTGTCTTCACCCAGTACGAAATGAACAAGATGTGGCGCGGAGAGCCGGTGGCGCCGCCTGCCCATGCCGGGGCAGGCGCCGACGCCGATCTGCCCGCCCCGCCCACGAGCGAGCGAGAGGAGATCGAGAACAGATGAGCGAGACCGGAGGGATCGCGAAAGGGGACGGCTACGCGGTCGCGCACCTCGACGACCTCGGCGAGGGCTACGGCTTCCGCAAGATCCGCAAGGGCCTCGGCGTCACCGCCTTCGGCGCCAACGCGATCGTCATCCCGCCCGGCTTCGAGACCGGGCGCCACCTGCACGAGGAGCAGGAGGAGCTCTACTTCCTCCACAGCGGTCGCATCGCGATCGAGTTCGGCGATGGCACGAGCCACGAGCTGGAGCCGGGCGGCGTCGCCTGGGTGGACGCCCCGACCGTGCGCAAGATCCGCAACCTCAGCGACTCCGAGGACGCGGTCTACGTCGTCGTCGGCGGCAAGGACGGCTACGTCGGCCGCGACGGCAAGCTGCCGGAGGGCGAGGAGAGCCGCCTCGGCAAAGGCGGCCCGCCCGGGTTGGCTGCTGCTTAGTTGGGCGTCCGGCAGTCCTATTTTCGAATTTAGGTCGCACGCGCTTCGCGCTTAGCGACGATGTTGGTGCGCGGCTTCGCCCGCGCATTGGTCAGATTGCATTTCGCGGCCTTCGGCCACATTCGAAAATAGGACTGCCGGACGCCCTCTCTCACGCAATCCTGTCCAGGCGGCCGCCTTTCCCTCGCTTGAAAGCTGGCTTACCTCGAAGGGAAATGGTGCTTCGGGTAGCGGATGGCGGTGGTCGCATCCGGCAATGTCGCGAAGCGGCGATATGCAATCTGAGGGATGCGCGGCGATAGCCGCGCTCAGACATAGTCGCTAAGCGCGCGGAGCGCGCGTGCGACCTAAATTGCCGGAGGCGACCACCGCCATCCGGCCTCCACTCCCGTCCCTCAGAACTCCTGGTCGATCCAGGGCATCATGTCGCGCAGCTCCTTGCCGACGCCCTCGACCTGGTGCCCCGCCCCCTCCTCGCGCATCCGCGAGAGGTTCTCGCCGCCGGCGCGGTTCTCTGCTATCCACTCCTTGGCGAACTCGCCGGACTGGATCTCGGAGAGGATCTGCTTCATCGCGGCGCGGGACTCCTCGCCGACGACTCGCTTGCCGCGGGTCATGTCGCCGTACTCCGCCGTGTTGGAGATCGAGTAGCGCATCCCCTGGATGCCCTTCTCGTACATCAGGTCGGCGATCAGCTTCAGCTCGTGCAGGCACTCGAAGTAGGCGAGGCGCGGGTCGTAGCCGGCCTCGACCAGCGTCTCGAAGCCGGCCCGGACCAGCTCTGAGGCGCCGCCGCAGAGGACCGCCTGCTCGCCGAAGAGGTCGGTCTCGCACTCGTCCTTGAAGGTCGTCTCGATGATCGCGGCGCGGCCGCCGCCGATCCCCGAGGCGTAGGCGAGGACGAGGTCGTGCGCTTCGCCGGTGGCGTCCTGGTGGACGGCCATCAGGCAGGGAACCCCCCGCCCTTCCTCGTACTGGCGCCGCACCAGGTGGCCGGGGCCCTTGGGGGCGACCATGCCGACGTCGACACCGGGCGGCGGCGCGATCTGCTCGAAGTGGATCGAGAAGCCGTGGCCGAAGAGGACGAGGTTGCCGGGCGCGATCCCGTCGGCGATCTCGGCCTGCCAGACGTCGGCCTGTTTCTCGTCGGGCAGCAGCACCATCACGATGTCGCCGCGGCTGGCCGCTTCGGCGACGTCGAGCACCTCGAAGCCGTGCTCCTCGGCCTGGGCGCGGCTGGAGGAGTCGGGACGCAGCCCGACGACGACGTTCACTCCCGAGTCCTTGAGGTTGAGGGCGTGGGCGTGGCCCTGCGAGCCGTAGCCGAGCACGGCGACGGTCTTGCCCTCCAGCTTCGAGAGGTCGGCGTCCTTGTCGTAGAAGATGTCGTCGGTTTTCATGGCGGGCAGGCTAGCGCGTGAGCCCTCCTCAGCGGAGGGCTCGCCTCAGCAGCTTGCCCGAAGGGGTGCGAGGCAGCGCCGCCGCCAGCTCGACCCGCTTCGGCACCTTGAAGCCGGCCAGCTCCTCGGCGCAGTGGCGGCGCAGCTCGTCGGGCGTCGCCTCCGAGCCGTCGGCGAGGACGACGACCGCGGTCACCGCCTGCTGCCACTCTGGGTCCTCGCGGCCGACGACGGCGGCGTCGGCGACGGCGGGATGGCGCAGCAGCACCTGCTCGACTTCGGCCGGGACGACGTTCTCGCCGCCGCTGACGATCATGTCGTCGATCCGGTCCTCGACGTAGAGGAAGCCTTCGTCGTCGATGCGCCCGAGGTCGCCGGTGCGCAGCCAGCCGTCGGCGTCGACGCAGCCGGGGGCGACGGTCGGGCCCTGGACGAGGATCTCGCCCTCCTGGATGCGCAGGTGCGTGGGGAGCAGGGGCCGGCCGGCCGAGCCGAGCTTGCGCCGCGCGTCGGCCGGCGCCAGCGTCGTCACCTGCGAGCAGGCCTCGGTGAGGCCGTAGGTCTGCACGACGGTGGCGCCGCGGCCGATCGCCTCTTCGAGCGGCGCCTCCGGCACCGGCCCGCCGCCGACGAGGATCGCGCGCGGGCCCGAGAGGTCGGCGCCGGCCTCGAGCAGCCGGGTCAGCATCGTCGTCACCAGCGAGACGACCGTGACCCCGCCCCCTTCCAGCGCCGCCGCGACGCGATCGACGTCGAAGCCGTCGTGGAGGACGGCGGTCGTCCCGTAGATGACCGAGCGCATGAAGATGCCGAGGCCGCCGATGTGGCTGAGCGGCAGGCAGCAGAGCCAGCAGTCCTCCGGGTCGACGCCGATGTTGAAGGCAGAGCCGACCGCGTTCCAGAGGAAGTTGCCGTAGGTGAGCTGGACCGCCTTCGGCGTGCCGCTGCTGCCGCTGGTCAGGATGCGGCAGCAGGGCGCGTCCATGTCGTGCTCGCCGAGCAGCGGCAGGTCGGCCTCGGTCTGGGTCAGCTGGCCGGGGTCGTCGAGGGCGACGTCGGGCTCCTCCGCCGCGACCACCGCGGCCCGCTCGGCCTCGGTGAGGCGGGGGCCGAGCGGCAGGAGCACCGCGCCGACCTTCATCAGGGCGTGGAGGAGGACGATCTGCTCGCGGTGCGGGTGCATCGTCAGAGCCGCGACCGAGCCGCGCCGCACGCCGTGCGCCTCGAGCCGGCGCGCCACCCAGGTCGCCTCCGCCTCGAGCTCGGCGTAGGTGACCTCGGAGCCGTCCGCGACGAGGGCGATGCGGTCGGGACAGGTCCGTGATCTCTGGTCGAGCCAGTCGTCGAGCTTCATCGGCGCCGGGATATCGTTGCCGATATGCCGCTGCGCCATAAGGACGCCCTGCCCGAGGAGGCCCTCTACGCGCCGATCGAGTGGGCCCGCGGCGGCGAGTACGAGGACATCCGCTACGAGACGGCGGAGGGGATCGCGAAGATCACGATCGACCGGCCGCGGGTCCTCAACGCCTTCCGTCCCCAGACGCTGATCGAGATCTCGGCGGCGCTGGAGGTCGCCCGCGAGGACACCGAGGTCGGCGTCATCGTGCTGACCGGCGAGGGCCCGAAGGCCTTCTGCTCGGGCGGCGACCAAACCGTGCGCGGCGACACCGGCTACGTGCAGGAGGGCGCCTCGCTCGGCCGCTTCCACGTCACCGACCTGCAGGTGCAGATGCGGCGCCTGCCGAAGCCGGTGGTGGCGATGGTCGCCGGCTGGGCGGTCGGCGGCGGCCACGTGCTGCACGTCTGCTGCGACATGACGATCGCCGCCGACAACGCCCGCTTCGGCCAGACCGGCCCGAAGGTCGGCTCCTGGGACGGCGGCTTCGGCGCCTCGCTTCTTCGCGACCTGGTCGGCACCAAGAAGGCGAAGGAGTTCTGGCTGCTCTGTCGCCAGTACGACGCCGAGGAGGCACGCGAGATGGGCCTCGTCAACGCGGTCGTGCCGCTCGACGAGCTGGAGCGGGAGACGGTCGCCTGGTGCCGCGAGATGCTCGCCCTCTCCCCCTTCGCCCTGCGCCTGGTCAAGGCCAGCTTCAACGCCCACGAGGACGGCTACGCCGGCATCCAGCAGCTCGCCCACGACGCCAACCTCCTCTTCTACGGCTCCGAGGAGGCGCAGGAGGGCCGCGAGTCGTTCAAGGAGAAGCGCCGCCCCGACTTCTCCAAGTTCCCGCGCAGGCCATGAGCGTCACGGCGGGCGGGTAGCGGACAGGTGAGACTTTGGGTGATGGCCGCGAGGCCGCGAACTCTCCCGGCAGCGGTTGCGCCGGTGCTCGTGGGGACGGCGGCGGCTGTTGAAGCCAGTGGCGAGCTGCCGCGGCTCGGCGGCTTCCTCGCCGCCTTGGTCGGCTCGATCTTCATACAGATCGGCACCAACCTCGCCAACGACTACTCGGACGCCAAGCGCGGCGCCGACACGGCCGACCGGCTCGGGCCGGTGCGGGTGACGTCGGCGGGGCTGGTGGCGCCGCGGCGGGTGCTGGTCGCGACCTACGTCGCCTTCGCGATCGCGGTCGCCTGCGGCCTCTACCTGGCGGCGCTCGCCGGCCCGGCGATCCTCCTGATTGGCGCCGTCTCGATCGCCGCCGGCGTCCTCTACACCGGCGGGCCGCGGCCCTACGGCTACGCCGGCCTCGGCGAGGTCTTCGTCTTCCTCTTCTTCGGGCTGGTCGCCGTCAACGGCTCCTACTACGTGCAGCTGGAGGAGATCGAGGCGCTGGCCGTAGGGCTTTCGATCTCGATCGGCTTCCTCGCCACCGCGATCCTGGTCGTCAACAACGTGCGCGACATGGAGACCGACCGGCGGGCGGGCAAGACGACGCTCGCGGTGCGGATCGGGCGCGGCAACGCGGTCGCGCTCTACCGGCTGCTCGTGCTCGGCGCCTTCGTCGTGCTGCCGATCGCGCTGCTGGCCGGCGACGGCAGCATGCTGCCGCTGATCGGCCTGGCGGCGCTGCCGCTGGCGGTCCCGCCGCTGCGCACCGTCAGCAACCGCACCGACGGGCCGTCCCTGAACGGCGCCCTCGCGGCCACCGGCGCGCTACTCGGCGCCTTCAGCCTGCTGGTCTCGGTCGGCCTGCTGCTCGCTGCTTAAGCTGACCGCATGCGCATCGCCTCGGTCGAGGTCGTTCCCTACGCGCTGCCCTTCCGGGAGCCCTACGTGACGGCGAAAGGGGTGCTGGAACGGCGCGAGATGGCGCTGCTGCGGCTGCGCGACGACGAGGGGCTGGAGGGGCTCGGGGAAGCGGTGCCGTTGTCGCTGCGCGGCGGCGCGACGCTGGCGCGCGTCGTCGCCGAGCTGGAGGCGCTGGGCGAGCGAGCCAGCTTGGACGAGGAGACGCTGCGCGACCGCGCGACCGCGCTCTCGCCCCCCGCCCGTTGCGCGGCGCTGACCGCGCTCGCCGACCTGCGCGGCAGGCGGGCGGCTGCCGAGCGTGGCGAGCCGGGCGGCGAGTCGATCCCGCCGGTGCGCTGCAACGCGAGCCTGGTCGCCGGCGAGCCGGCGGCGGTCGCCGCCGAGGCGGAGCGCTGGGCAGCCGACGGCTTCCGCTCCTTCAAGCTGAAGCTGGGCACCGGCGACGACGTCGCGCAGGTGCGCGCGGTGCGGGAGGCGCTCGGGTCAGGTGCCTGCATCAGGGTCGACGTCAACGGCAGCTGGGACCTCGAGACCGCGAAGCGACGGATGGCCGAGCTGGAGCCGTATGACGTCGAGCTCGCCGAGCAGCCGGTGGGGACGCTGGAGGAGGCTGCCGAGCTGGCGGCGTCGACGCTGATCCCGATCGCCGCCGACGAGAGCGTCGAGAGCAGCGCCGACGCGGTGCGGGCCTTCGAGCTGGGCGCCTGCGCGATGACCGGCATCAAGCTCTCCAAGGTCGGCGGGCCCGAGGCGGCGGTCGAGATCGCCGAGGTCCTGCCTGCCTACATGTCGAGCGCCCTCGACGGGCCGGTGGGGATCGCGGCGGCGGCCCAGGTGGCGGCGACGCTCGGTGAGGGCGGCGAGCGGCCCGGGACGGGTCTTGCGCACGGGCTCGCCACCCAGCGGTTGTTCGCCTCAACCGTCGCGAGCGTCGGCCCGGAGCTGCGCGGCGACATGCTGCACGTGCCCGCTGGCCCTGGGCTCGGCGTGGAGATCGACGAGCGGGCGCTCGAAGCCCACCGCCTCTAGCTCGTCTGGCGCCTTTCCCGTCATATGGACGGGTTTCGCGCCAATAGGCTCCCCGCATGGACCCGACCAACGCCAACACCGCGCTCGCCTCGGCCTTCGTCGAGGAGCTGGCCCGCGGCGGGGTGCGGCACGCGGTGGTCTCTCCCGGTTCGCGCTCGACGCCGCTGGCCGTGGCCCTGTGGCGCGACCCCGACGTCGAGGTGAGCGTGATCATCGACGAGCGCTCCGCCGCCTTCTTCGCGCTCGGCGCCGCCCAGGCGAGCGGCAGCCCGGTGGCGATCCTCTGCACCTCGGGAACCGCGGCCGCCAACCTCCACCCCGCCGTCTGCGAGGCCGATCTCTCTGCCGTCCCGCTGATCCTGCTGACCGCCGACCGGCCACCGGAGCTGCGTGCGGTCGGCGCCGGCCAGACGATCGACCAGATCAAGCTGTACGGCTCTTCGGTGCGCTGGTTCTGCGAGGTCGGGACGCACGACGCCGACGACAGCGGCCTGCTCCACCACCGCTCGACCGCCTGCCGCGCGGTGGCGGCCTCGCGAGGGGAGCCGCGGCCAGGCCCGGTCCACCTCAACCTCGCCTGGCGCGAGCCGCTGGCGCCAGTGCCGGTCGAGGGGGCGGTGACCGCGACCGAGCCCCTGGCGCTGGAGGGGCGCGGCGAGCGTCCCCTGACGGCGGTGACTCCCCACGACGCCACGCCGTCCGACTTCCTGCTCGACGAGGTCGCGGGGCACATCGACCGAGCGCGGGCCGGCGCGATCGTCGCCGGCCGCCAGCTCGACCCGGCGCTGCGCGAGCCCCTCGCCGAGCTCGCTCGCGCCGCCGGGATGCCGATCCTGGCCGAGCCGACCTCGCAGCTGCGCTGCGGCCCCCACGACCGCTCGCTCGTCGTCACGGCGTACGACCCATTGCTGCGCGACGAGGGCTTCCGCGAGGCGGTCCGACCGGACCTCGTCCTGCGCTTCGGGGAGATGCCGACCAGCAAGCCGCTGCGCTCCTGGCTGACGGAGTCGGGCGCCGAGGAGATCGTCGTCGACCGCCTCGCCGGCTGGAACGAGCCGAGCCGGCGCGCCGCGGCGCTGCTCCGGGCCGACCCGGTGGCGCTGGCGGCCGGCTGGGCGGAGCGCCTCGACGGGGAGCGTCGGGCGCCCGCGCTCTGGCTCGACGCCGAGATCGCCGCCCGCGAGGCGATCGAGGCGACGCTGGCGGACGAGCCGGCGCCAACCGAGCCAGGCCTGCAGCAGGCCCTTGCCGCGACCTACGCAGACGGCGACCTCGTCTACACGTCGTCGAGCATGCCGATCCGCGACCAGGAGGCCTTCCTGCCAAGCCTCGCTTCCGACGTGCTCTTCCTCAGCAATCGGGGCGCCAACGGCATCGACGGCCTGATCTCCTCCGGCATCGGCGCCGCCCAGGCCAGCGGCCGCCCCACCACGATCCTCACCGGCGACCTCGGCCTGCTGCACGACATCGGGGGGCTCGCGGCCCTGCGCGAGGTCTCGACGCCCGTCCGCGTCGTCGTCATCGACAACGACGGCGGCGGCATCTTCCACTTCCTGCCCCAGGAGGAGGCGCTTGACGGCGAGGAGTTCGAGGCGCTGCTGGGCACGCCGCGCGGCGTCGACGCCGGCAGGGCCGCCGCGCTGTTCGGCCTCCCCCACCGCCGCGTCGAGTCGCTCGACGGGCTCGCCGACGCGCTTGCCGCGGGCACCGGCCTGGTCTCAGTCCCGGCCGAGCGCCGCGCCAACGTCGAGCTGCACCGCCGTCTCGGCACAGCGGTCGCCGCCGCGTTGGCCAAGCTGTCCTGACTTGCCTTCGGGTTAACAAACGGCGGGCCACTTCTGTGGTAAAAGGTTTTTGATCATTTAAAACGGGCCGGTGGTAAGCACCGATGGGAGGAGCTTTCCGTGTCTAGGGGTCTAGACCCCTTGTGTCGGGTGGGTCACACCACGCGTCGATGCGCCTCGACCTGCCCCAGTCAAGGGAAGGGAACACTCTGATGAGAAAGCTATTCGTCGCCGTCGCGATGACGGCGGTGATGCTGGCGTCGGCCAGTTCGGCCGCCGCGGCATCGCACAGTCCAACAGGGGAATTCTCCAATTTCGGCGAGTGCCCGCTGAATCGACCGACGCTCGAATTCTGCATCTACTCGGAATCGAACGGCGGCTTCTTCCAGCTCGGGAGCAAAACCGTACCGCTCAAAAATCCGGTCATCCTGCAGGGAGGGCTGGAGTTCGACGTGGGCGCCCCGACATTCTTCGGGGCCGAGAACGGCGTCACGCTCACTAAAGCCGCGCAGCCCGTACCGGGTGGCCTGCTCGGGATCCAAGCGCCGCTGTGGTGGCCACAGTTCCTGCGGGATCTGTTCAACGAAACGATCAACAACGGCTCGACCGGAGTCACCGCGACGGTTGAAGTCGCCGGACCCGCCACGTCGATCGTCGTCAATCCGCTGAACCTCTTTACCGGCCAGGGCACCGCGATCTCGCTGCCGGTGAAGATCAAGCTGAGCAACCCGTTCCTCGGCAGCAACTGCTACATCGGGTCGAACTCCAAACCCGTGGTGATCGACTTCATCACCGGCGAAACGTCGCCGCCGCCTCCCAACACGCCGATCCAGGGCGCGCTGGGGACGGTCACCCCGAACCCAACGGGATCCATGCTGACGATCAGTGGTGGCAAACTGGTCAACAACTCGTTCGCGGCGCCGGGAGCGACTGGCTGTGGCGGCCTGTTCTCGTTCCTCGTGGACCCGTTCGTCAACTCGATCACGGGCCTGCCCTCACCGGCCGGCACCAACACGGCCATCCTCGAAGGCAAACTCCAGGACGCCTTCGCGGCGGCTGTGAAAGCCAGCGAACCCTGAAACACGTAGGCCAGGGCGGCTCAGCCGTCTTGCCGCACCAAGCGCCCGTCGCATCCAGCGGCGGGCGCTTGCTTTTCGGCCAAGCCTCCTAGCACTCGATCCGCCCCGCCTCGCGGCCGGGACCGGGCTGCCAGGCGGGAACGTAGAAGCCGGTCCGGGGCGCGGACAGCGTCTTGGTCGGGCAGCTGCCGTCGGCGTTGACCTGCATCAGCGAGTCGCCGATGCCGAGGCTTGCGGGTTCGGTGGCCGCGGAGCTGAACCGCATGAAGGCGAGGCGCTCGCCGGAGGGGTCCCAGCTCGCGAACAGCTCGACGTTCCCCGGCGTGCGGGTGAGGCGCTGGACGCTGCCGCCGGCGACGTCGAGCACATACAGGTCGATGTCTTCGCCGACTTCGCGGAAGACCGCGATCCTCGAGCCGTCGGGTGAGTAGACCGGGAAGAGGCCGTCGACGAGCAGGCGCGTGACGCCCCCGCCGTCGATGCCAATGGCCACCGGTTCCGGAGTGTCGGTGCGACGATCGTCGCTGCGCGTCGCGAGCAGGGTCGTGCCGTCCGGCGAGAACGACGAGGCGTGATATTCGAGCCCGTTGCGCCAAGGGGTCAACTGGCGCTGCTTGCCGGTATCGAGGTCGATCGTCCAGAGCGTCGCTCCTTCGAAAAACGCCTCGCGCATCTTCCCGCCGATCTTCCCCGGGGCGCCGTCCAGCTCGCGGAAGCGCGTGAATGCGAGGATGTGCCCGTCCGGCGAGAGGACCGGTCCGTAGCCGTTGCTCGTCTTGGGGACAGGACGCAGGCCCCCTCCGTCGGCGTTCACCAGGTAGATCCGAAAGTCCGGCCCGTCGCCCCCTTTGCTTGCGACGATCGCGCTGAAGGCAAGCTGGCCACCGTCGGCCGCCCATGAGAGCGGCGAGAAGAAGAACGGCAGCGGCCTCGCGCGCCGGCCGCCGCCGGCCAGCCGCAGGGGCAGACCGCCATTCGGGTCGACCGTCAGCAGCTCGAGCCGGGTCGGTTTGGTCGTCAGCTTGACGAGCGCCAGGCGCGGCCCCTCCGGCGCGACCGCGCCCGCCACCCCTGCCGCCAACAGCAGCGCCAGCGCCCCCACCACCAGTGCCCGCCGGATCACGCGGCGCATTCTGACCGATCCCCGCGACGTCGGGGGCGGAGCGCCGAGCGCCCGGCGATCGGCGCTAGCCGATCGGAGTGACGAAGAATCCGATCTGCGTGGCGGCTTTGGTCTCGCCTGTGATCAGCTCTTCTCCCGTGTAGGTGCCGTTGGTCTTCTGTTTTGTCGCGGCCGCGCAGCCGTTTTCGGGAGCGAGGTTGTGTTCTTCGTAGGTCAGCCCCGAGAGGTTGAGGTCGAGTTTGATTTCACGTTTCGAGCCGGAGCCGATGTTTGTGTATGTGGCGGTGCCCGCTTCCGTCTGATTCCCGAACGCCACGTTGCAGCTTCCTTCCACTGTGAATTCCATCCGTTTGTTGATCGGGCAGACAACGCTGACGACGCCCTCGTAGTTTTCGCCTTCGAGCGCTGACGGCTGCAAGCGCATGTCGCAGCCGTTCACGTCCACGACGACGTTTTTTTTCGGGGTGGTGCATTCGCCGAACTGCGGTTCGAAGATGACCTGGCCCACCGGGGTCGAGGTCAATTCCTTGGTGAAGTGGACGTCGTTGCACGAGATCGCGGCGGCATCGACCGTGAGCACGTGTTTGGCCGCGCCGGTCCGTTTCGCTGTCAGTACGACCGGGTTGCTGTCGGCTTCGAATTTGAAGGCATGCCGTTCTTCGTTCACCTCCGTCAGCAGCTCCACTTTCGTGTTGAGTGCGCCGTAGGAGTTTTCCAGCGTCTGGAAGAGAGGGTTGTTGTTGAGGCCGGTGCGGCCGACATGGGTGCCCAGGGCCATCCCGACGCTCGCTTCCTCCCCTGACATCCACGGCCCACCGCTGTCGCCTTTCGCCGCGGTCGCTCCGCTCACTTCGACCAGGCCGGTGGTGGTTGTGCCGTCGACGAATTTTTCGGTGACGCCGACTTTCGCGATTTTCCCGCAGCTGAGGCCCGAGCTCTGACCGGAGAGGCAGGCTTTGGCGTTCACCACCGGTTCGGTTTCGCCGACTATGTGCTGGGGTTCGTTTTCAGCCGTTTTGCTCCACTGCGCGACCGACGGGACCACGGGGATGAAGCCTTCGGTCGCCCAGGTCGGCTTCGCGACGGAGATCAGGCCGACGTCCTTGTCCCCGTGTTTGAATTCGATCGCGCTGCCGAGCGTGGTCCAGGTCCCGTTTTTGTCCGCGGTGGTCCACTGTTCGAAGAAACCGCCCCCGGAGCAATGGCCAGCGGTGAGGACGTACGTTTCTGTGGCCCACAGGTATCTGGACCGATCTTTGCGGACCACTGCGGGGCCGGCCGTGCAGAGCGAGCCTTTCGCGTTTTTGATCGAGACGCCCCCGACGACCGTGGGGTTGCAAAACGCATTGTCCGCGACGAATTTGACGCAGCGCGCTTGCCCTTCCCCCAGCAGGCTCGGCCGCGGCGTGGTGGCGATCGCGACGCTCACCCCCGAGTCCGAGGCCGCGGCTTCCAGCTTGACCCGCGTGGAGGCAGGGACCGTCGAGGCGAGCTCCACCCAGACGGCGTTGTCCTGGGGCGAAACCGAAGTCCTGACGAGCCCGCGCTCGAAGAGGTCGGCCAGGCGACGGTTCCAATGCTCCTGGGCCGCGGCCAGCCGCGACCAGGTCGCGTCCACCGAGGTCTCCACCACCACCTCGCTGAGGCCGGCCCGCACGGCCACGGCTTCGGCGCGCCGGCGGCTCTCGGCTGAGGTCACGCCGACGTGCAGCCGTGGGGCGGCGGGCTCGAGCCAGACGCCGCCGAAATCGTCGCCGAGCGCCTCCTTCAATTGCCTGGCGAGGTTCGTGCGGGCGAGCGCGTCTTCGACTTCCCGCAACCGGTCCGCCTGCTCTACGCCCGGATCCGATCGAAGAGCGGCATGACCGGCGCCATAGCCCTGGGCCGCCGTGTAAACCAGGACGGCAACCGTCAGGCCGACCGCGACGAGTAAGGCACGAGCCCGATTCGCCCCCTTGAACACCATGCGCGTCTCCTCTCCCCTCGGGACCTGCCCGCACTTCTACTACCATCCGGCGAGGTTTTTGTCAAACAATCCTGACTAAACGCGCGTCGCGCTTAGTCAGCCAGGAGCGGCAGGATCGCGCCGAGCTTGACCTCGGTCTCGGCCAGCTCGGCGGCGGGGTCCGAGCCGGCGACGACGCCCACCCCCGCGTAGAGGCGGGCCTCGCGGTCTCGCAGCAGGGCGCTGCGCAGGGCTACGCAGAACTCGCCGTCCTCGGTCGCGTCCATCCAGCCGACCGGCCCGGCGTACCAGCCCCGGTCCATGCGCTCCAGCTCGGCGATCGTCCCCGCGGCAGCGGGCCACGGCTCGCCCCCCACCGCCGGCGTCGGGTGCAGGAGGCCGGCCAGCTCGACCGCCGAGTGCGATTCGGCCAGCTGGGCGAGCACGGGCGTCGCCAGGTGCTGGATGTTGGCCACCTTGACCACCTCCGGCTCGCCCGATGCCTCGACCCAGACCGCGTGCGGACGCAGCGCCCGCACGATCCGCTCGGCGACGATCCGCTGCTCGCGGCGGTCCTTGTCGCTGCGCAGCAGCTGCTCGCCGAGGTGGTCGTCGACCGAGGGGTCGGAGCTGCGCCGGATCGATCCGGCAAGGGCCACCGTCGAGGCGGCGGCGCCCGAGCGGCGCACCAGCAGCTCCGGGCTGGCGCCGAGGAAGGCCGCCTCCGGCGTGCCGCAGCAGAAGCAGAAGCAGGACGGGAAGACCTCGCGCAGGGCGCCGAAGACGGCGGCCGGGTCGTGCGCGGCGGCGCCGCTCACGCAGACCTCGCGCGCCAGCACCACCTTGCGCAGCTCGCCGCGGCCGATCCGCTCCGTCGCCGCCGCGACCGCGCGCTCGAAGTCGCCAGGCGGGTGGGCGCCGCGGATCCGCGGCTTGGCGGTCGGGTGCGGGTCGATCAGGGGCAGCGCCTCCTCGCGCAGGGCGGCCACCCGGCCGCCGAGGCGCTCGACCGCCTCCCCCACCTCGTCCCCAGGCGAGACGACCAGGTTGACGGTCAGGAACGCCTCGTCGCCCTGGCGGCAGATCGAGAGCTCCGGCAGGGCCATCACCGCCGGCGCGAACGACGACCACTGCGCCTCCGCCCCACCCTCAGGGTCGAAGGCGAAGCCGCCTGTCCAGACGGCGCCAGCGCCGGGCGGAAGTCCGGCCGGCGCCGCGACGATCGCCCCGTCGCGGAGGCGCGAGCACTCGCGGGCGACGTCCTCGAAGCGCGACTCGCCCCGCGAGGTCGCCTCGTGGGCGACGCCGAGCGCGCCGAGCGCGAAGCCGCGGTCGGGCTGCTCCCAGCAGAACCAGCGGTCGGAGGCGAGCCGCGAGGCGAAGATCGTCGCCGCGACGTCGGGGGGCTCGATCGCGACCGTGGCGCTGACCAGCGTCCGGCGGCCCTCGCGCCGCGCCCGCTCCGCGCCGTCGCGGAGGCGGTCGATCAGCTCGCTAGTCGCCGCCTCGCGCAATCGCTATCTCACCGGTGCGGACCATCTCGATCAGGCCGTGCGGACGGATCATCCGCTCGAAGGCCTCGATCTTGTCGGCGGAGCCGGTCACCTCGATCGTCATCGTGCGGCGCGCCACGTCGATCACCTTGGCGCGGAAGATCTCGGCGAACTGGATGATCTCGGCCCGGTTCTCGACCGCCGCTGAGACCTTGAACATCGCCATCTCACGGGCGACCGTCTCCTCCGGCTCCATGTCGCGGATCTTGAGGACGTTGACCAGCTTGTGGAGCTGCTTGGTGACCTGGTCGATCGGGTGAACGGCCCCGTCGAGCGTCAGCGTGATCCGCGAGATGCTGGGGTCGTCGGTGGGGCCGACCGCGAGCGTGTCGATGTTGAAGCCGCGCCGCGAGAAGAGGCCGGCGATCCGCGCCAGCACGCCCGGCTTGTTCTCCACCAGGATCGAGAGGATGTGCTTGCGGCCGGTCAGCTGGCCCGGGACGTGCAGGTCCTCGAGTTTGACCAGGTCGGGGGTGCCGGCCTCCATCACCGCACCGCCTTCGGCGCCTCGACCATGTCGCGCGCCGCTTCTCCGGGCGGGATCATCGGGTAGCAGTTCTCCTCCTGGGCGACGCGGACGTCGACGAGCACCGGGCCGTCGGTCTCCAGGGCGCTCGTCATCGTCTCCTCGAGGTCGGCGGCGTCCTCGCAGCGCATGCCGGTCGCGCCGAACGCCTCGGCCAGCTTCACCCAATCCGGGCTCGCCCCCATCTCGACGGCGCTGTAGCGGCGGTCCCAGAAGAGCTCCTGCCACTGGCGGACCATCCCCATGTAGCCGTTGTTCATCAGGAAGACCTTGACCGGGATCCCTTCGGTGACACACGTGGCGAGCTCCTGGCAGTTCATGATCAGGCTGCCGTCGCCGGCCAGGCAGACGACCTGCTCGTCGGGCTGGGCGACCTTGGCGCCGATCGCCGACGGCAGGCCGAAGCCCATCGTCCCCAGCCCGCCGGAGTTGATCCAGCGGCGCGGCTTGTCGAAGCCGTAGTACTGCGCCGCCCACATCTGGTGCTGCCCGACGTCGGAGGTGACGATCGCGTCGCCCTGGGTGGCGCGGTGGAGCGCCTCGACCATGAACTGCGGCTTGATCTCGCCGTTCTTGCCAGGCTCGTAGAAGAGCGGGTGGCCCTCCTGCCAGCTCCGCAGCTGCTTCCACCAGGCGTCGAGCCGGGCCGGGTCGGTCTGCAGAGCGCGGTACTCGCGGGTCAGCTCGGGCAGGACCAGCTTGACGTCGCCGACGATCGGGATGTGGGCGCCGACGTTCTTCGAGATCTCGGCCGGGTCGACGTCGATGTGGATGACTTTGGCGTGCGGCGCGAACTCCGAGAGCTTGCCGGTGATGCGGTCGTCGAAGCGGGCTCCGATCGCGACGATCAGGTCGGCGTTGTCCATCGCCCAGTTGGCGGTGACGGTGCCGTGCATGCCGAGCATCCCCAGCCAGTTCTCGCCCGAGGCGGGGTAGCCACCGAGCCCCATCAGGGTCGAGGTGACCGGGAAGCGGTCGGCGGCGACCAGCTCGCGCAGCTCCTCGGCGGCGTCGGCGTTGATCACGCCGCCGCCGGTGTAGAGGATCGGGCGGCGGGCGTTGGCCAGCGCTTTGGCGGCGATCCGGACCTGTTTGATGTTGCCGGCGCTCATCGGTTTGTAGCCGGCCAGCTCGACCGGCTCGGTGCGCGGCGCGTAGTCGATCTCGGCGCGCGAGAGGTCCTGCGGCACGTCCACCAGCACCGGGCCGGGCCGCCCGGTCGAGGCGACGTGAAAGGCCTCGTGGACGTACTCGGGGATCTCGCGCGGGTCGGTGACCTGGAAGGAGTGCTTGACGAAGGGCAGGGTCGCGCCGAGGATGTCGGCCTCCTGGAAGCCGTCGGTGCCGATCAGCTCGGTGCGGACCTGGCCGGTGACGAAGACCGTCGGCGTCGAGTCCATCATCGCGTCGGCGATCGCCGTCACCAGGTTGGTCGCGCCCGGGCCGGAGGTGGCAAAGGCGACCCCGACCCGGCCGGAGGCCCTGGCGTAGCCCTCGGCGGCATGGCCTCCCCCCTGCTCGTGGCGCACCTGGATGTGCCGGATGCCGGCGTCGACCAGGGCGTCGTAGGTCGGCAGGTTGGCGCCGCCGGGGATGCCGAAGATGTCCTTGACGCCCTCGGCCTTGAGGCTCTCCATCAACGCGTCGGCGGCCCTCATCGCAGGCTCTTTCGCTCGCTGCTCATCGGACTGGCGATGGTACCAGCGGGCCTATGCCCGGCCAGCAGGGCTTTTGGCGGGGTTCCAGCGAGTGCGCGGGTCGATCGCGCTCTCGATCGCGTTGCCTTTGTAGCGCTCGATCACGTGGACGATCGACTCGACCAGCTCCTCGCCGAGCAGCGTCGGCTCGAGGCCGAGGTCGAGCAGCTTGGTGTGGATCGCGTTGTAGTAGTGCTCTTCCTTCTCGACCCGCGGGTTGTCGCAGTGCTGGATCTCGACCGAGTAGCCGAGGTGCTCGGCGGCGCTCTTGACCAGCTCGGCCAGCCCCAGGACCGAGAACTGCTCGGTGAACTGGTTGAAGACGCGGAACTCGCCGGCGCCGGCCGGGTTCTCGACCGCCAGCTCGACGCACTGGAGCGTGTCGCGGATGTTGAGGAAGCCGCGGGTCTGGCCGCCGCTGCCGTAGACGGTGAGCGGGTGCCCGATCACCGCCTGCAGGCAGAAGCGGTTGAGCACGGTCCCGAACACCTCGTCGTAGTCGAAGCGGGTGATGAGGCGCTCGTCGCGGGCGGTCTCGTCGGTCTCGACCCCGTAGACGACGCCCTGGTTGAGGTCGGTGGCGCGCAGGCCCCAGGTGCGGCAGGCGAAGTGGATGTTGGTCGAGTCGTGGACCTTCGAGCAGTGGTAGAGCGAGGCGGGCAGCTTCGGGTAGGGGAGCGTGTCCCTGCGGCCCTTGTGCTCGATCTCGATGTAGCCCTCCTCGATGTCGATGTTGGGCTGGCCGTACTCGCCCATCGTCCCCAGCTTGACCAGGTGGCACTCGGGCACGTGGTCGCGGATCGCGAAGAGCAGGTTGAGGTTGCCGATCACGTTGCCGTGCTGGGTCTCGACCGCCTGCTCGCGCGATGCCATCGAGTAGGGCGCCGAGGCCTGCTGGCCGTAGTGGACGACGGCCTCCGGGCGCGTGTCGGCGACGACGGCGTCGAGGAACTCGCCGTCCTCGACCGAGCCGACGAGGCTGCGGATCTCGTGGCCGGAGACCTCGCGCCAGGCGTCGATCCGACGGTCGAGGTCGAGGATCGGGGTCAGCGAGTCGCTGCCCACGCTCTCGACCCAGCGCCGGCGGACGAAGTTGTCGACGACGGTGACCTCATGGCCGCGAGCCGAGAACCGCAGGGCGGTCGGCCAGCCCAGGTAGCCGTCGCCCCCGAGGATGAGAACGCGCATGCTGGCCGCAGCGTATCCGAAGGGCGCGACATAGCATCGGCCGAATGAAGTGGACCGCGGCCCTCGTGGCGATCCTCCTGCTGGGGCTGGGACTGCGAGTTGCGGAGGCCTGGGACGGGCGGCCGCCGGTCTACGACGCGGCCGCCTACGCGACGATCGCGGAGCGGATCGCCGACGGCGACGGCTTCACGCTCGGCGCCGGCGCGACGCAGCCGGCGAGCAACTACTCGCCCGGTGTGCCGCTGGCGGTGAGCGGGATCTACGGCGTGAGCGGCGGGACGCACGAGCGCTTCGCCCGGCTGGTGCTCGCGCTGGTCGGGACCCTGGCCGTCCTCTTCGCCTTCCTGATCGGGAGGCGGCTGGGCGGACCGGCGGCCGGCTTGGTCGGCGCCGCCGCGGTGGCGATCTACCCGGCGCTGCTCGAGTACCAGGGGATGCTGATGGGCGAGCCGCTGGCGGCGACGCTGCTGAGCGGCGCGGTGCTGTCGATGCTCTGGGCGGCCGACCCGGGACAAGGCGTCCGGCGCGCGGGTCCTGTCACGGGGCAGGGGTCTTCGTCCTCGCAAGCCGCGGGCGAAGACCCCGTGCCCCACGCCACCCGCGCGAGGTGGCTGGTGCCGGGACTGCTCCTGGGAGCCCTCGTTCTCGTCAGACCGGAGTACCTGGGGATCGGCGTCTTGCTGGCGGTGGTTGTGCTGGCGTGGGACAGGGACGAGTGGCGCCTTGGCCTCGCTAAAGCCGGCTTGCTCCTAGCCGGCGCCGCGCTCGTCGTCGCGCCGTGGACCGTCCGCAACTCGGTCGTGCTCGATCGGTTCGTGCCGGTCTCGACGGGGGGCGGGCAGGTGCTGTTCGCGGGCAGCTACATGCCGTCGGAGGGGGATCCCGAGCGGGTCGGCGAGGAGGTGCTCGAGCGGCATCCGGAGCTGAGGCGAGAGCTGTCCGCCGACCCACGGCTGGAGCAGATCCTCGCGGCGCTGGCCGCGCAGCGGTATCCGGGAATGGAAACCGACGAGGCGCTGGGGCGGATGGGGCGCGAACGGCTCTGGGACGAGATCGGCGGGCGACCGGTCGAGTACGCGGGATTCGTCGCGGCGAAGCTGTGGCGGGCCTGGTCGCGCGGGCCGCGGGAGGTGATGGAGGAGCCAGGCTGGCGGGCCTTTCACCTGGCGCTGGTCGCCCTGGCGCTGGCGGGCCTCGCGGTCCTCATCCGTCGCCAGCCGCGCGAGGCGCTGCTCTTCGGCGTCCTCCTCCTGGCCGTGACCGCGATCGTCGCGCTGCTGGTCGCCTCTCCCCGCCGCGTCCTGGTCACGCTGCCCCTGGTGGCCGCCCTCGCCGGGGTCGGGGCGACGGCGCTCGCGGGTAGCCTGGCGCGCAGATGGCAAGCCTGAGCGCGCGGCTGCGCTCGCTTCCCGAGCGCCACGGCCGCGTCACCCTGATCCTCCTCGCCGCGATCCTCGCCCTCGGCTTCGGCCTGCGCGCCTACCGGGTGGTCGAGCCCCTCGCAAGTCCAGGCGACGACTCGCGCGCCTACTACGCGCTCGCCAAGGGCCTCTACGAGGAGGGCAGCTATGGGGCCTTCCTGCGGGACTCGAGCGACTGGTCCCCGGGCGCGCCTCTGCTCTACTCGGCCGCCTTCTACGCGACCGCCGGCGCCCGCGAAGGGACGGCCCGGATCGTCGAGCTTCTCTGCGGGCTCGGCGCGATCCTGCTCGTCTACCTCTTGGGCAGGCGAGTCGGCGCGGCAATTGGCGGCAAGCCGAGAGCGTCCGCCACGGGCCTCCTCGCCGCCTTCGGCGCCGCCGTCTACCCGCCCTTCATCCACTCGACCGGCGCCCTCTTCAGCGAGCCGCCGGCGATGGTCACCCTGCCGGCGGCGGTGCTGGCGTTCCTTTGGGCGGCGGGACCAAGCGGGTCGCGCGCGGGTCCTGTCGCGGGGCAGGGGTCTTCGTCCTCGCAAGCTGCGGGCGAAGACCCCACGCCCCACGCCACCCGCGCGATCAAGTGGCTCCTGCCCGGGCTCCTGTTCGGAATCACCGCGTTGGTTCGGCCGGAGTACCTATTGGTTGGAGCTGCCTTTGCCGTGCTTGCCGCTGCTCGGGTCGGCAGGCAGCGAGGTTGGAAGCCCGGGGCCACGGCTGCTGCTCTCTTCGCGGTCGCCCTGCTGCTGCCAATCGTTCCCTGGACGGTCCGCAACGCGGTCGTGCTGGACCGGCTCGTGCCGATCTCGACCGGGGGCGGCAAGGCGCTCTATGTCGGCACGCTGCTGCCAGCCGACGGCGAGTACCAACGCGTCAAGGCGCTGCTGGTCGAGCGGCAGCTCGGACGGGACCTCGAGCCCGGCTCCGAGGCGCTCGACCGGATCGACCCCACCCCCCTCTTCGACCGGGTCGCCGCCCGCCATCCCGGCCTGCCCCGCGACGAGGCGCTCGGCAGGATCGGCAAAGAGAACCTCTACGACTACCTCGGCGAGGACCCCGTCGGCTACGCGGCGATGACGGTCCGCAAGGTCTGGCGGATGTGGAGCGGCGGCGTCGGCGAGGCGATGGCGTCCACGGCCGGTCGCGCGATCCAGGTTCTCGTCGTCCTGCTCGGCCTCCTCGGGCTGGGACTGCTCGCCGCGCGGCGGCGGCCCTGGGAGACGCTCGCGATGGCGACGCCGATCGCGCTCGTCACCGCGGTCGGCGCCCTCTCCCTAGCGGCGCCGCGCCGCAACGAGATCCTGATGACGCTCGTCTTTCCGCTCGCCTCCGCGGCCCTGGTCTGGCTGGCGGCGGCCATATCCTCCCGCTCGCGATGGCACCCCTCGCAAGCCTCCTCCCCCCAGAGCTGACCGCCCTCCGCGCCGCCGGCCTCGTCGTCGCGGCCGGGATCGTCGTCTTCGCGATCATGCGCCGCCGCGCCCTGCGCAACGTCGACGTGCTGATCCTGCTCGCCGCCGGCCTCGGCCTGGCGATCGTCTCCGGCACCGAACTGACCGACACGCTGCTCTCGGCCTTCTCGTTCGAGCGCGGCAACGGCGGCCGCATCCTCGGCCTCGCCGTCTTCGCGATCTTCGTCCTCTTCCTGCTCGTCCTGCGCGCCCTTTCTCAGGCTGCCCGCAACGGGCGCCAGCTGGCGGCGGCGCTGGAGGGGATGGCCTGGGAGTCGTTTCGCCAGGCGGGCCTGCCGGAGCGCTTCCGCGGCAAGGTCGCCGTCGTCATCCCCGCCTACGAGGAGGCGGAGAACGTCGGCTACGTGCTCGACCGCGTGCCGCTCGCCGTCTGCGGCGTGCAGACGGCGGTGCTGGTCGTCGACGACGGCTCGCGCGACGGCACCGACGAGGTAGCCGCCGGACACGGGGCCGCGGTGGCGCGTCACGTCACCAACCGCGGTGGCGGGGCCGCTCTGCGCACCGGCTACCGGCTGATGGTCGAATCCGGCGCCGAGGTGGTGGTGACCCTCGACGCCGACGGGCAGCACCTGCCGTCGGAGATGGAGCGACTCGTCAGGCCGGTCCTCGACGGCGAGGTCGACGTCGCGCACGGCTCGCGGGTGCTGGGAGAGGCCGACCGCAACCACCTGGCGCGCGAGCTCGGCATCGTCTTCTTCAACCGTCTCGTCTCCTTCATCACCCGCACCCGCGTCACCGACTGCTCGAACGGGTACCGGGCAGTGCGGACGAGCGTCCTGCCCCAGCTCGTCCTGCGCCAGGAGCAGTTCCACACCTCCGAGTTCATGATCGAGGCGATCAAGCGCGGCATCCCCGCCAGGGAGGTGCCGGTGACGGTCGAGCGCCGCCTGCACGGCCACTCGAAGAAGCCGGCGGTGGTGCGCTACGGCCTCGGCTTCGCGAACGCGATCGTCCGCACCTGGCTGCGCTGATCTTCGAAGAAGGCGCGGAACCTGGTCCGGCCGCGGACGCGGATCCGGAAGCGGGCGACGCAGCGGCGGTCGAGGCGCTTCTGCCGGAAGAGCCTGCCGTTGCGGTTCAGGTAGACCAGCTCGCCGCCGCGATCGGCGCAGGGCAGTAGCCGGACGATCAGCTTCACGGTGTGCCGGCCCCGCTTGCGCGCCTGCAGGATCACCAGCGGGCGCGGGCGCGGGACGGGGGTCACGACGACCGCGGGTGGCCGCGCGGGAGGCGCGAGGAAGCAGCCGCCGCCGAGATCCCCCTGGAGCCGGTAGACGGCGCCGCCCTGGGCGACGACGTAGATGCGGCCGCAGGAGTCCTCGCCGAAGGAGACCGGTTTGGAGACGAACAGCCCCTCGGAGCGGTCGCCGGTCGCCAGGCCCCCGGGCGAGCCGGGCAGCACGAGGGAGCGCAGTTCCCCGGCGCAGAAGTCGGCGTAGAGGTAGCGCCCGTAGAGATCCTCAAGCCCCAGGTCGCGGACCACGTAGCCACCGGTGATCGAGCAGCGATCGACGCCTCCGTCGGGGCTTTCGTGCGGGTAGTCGAAGACCGGCTCGGTGAAGCCGACGAGGCCGTCGCAGGAGACCGGCGCGCCGGGATAGGGGATGAAGCCCTCGCGGCAGTTCCAGCCGTAGTTGGCGCCCTGCGCGCCGATGTCGATCTCCTCGCGCAGGTCCTGGCCGACGTCGGCGATCGCCATCGTCCCGGTCAGCCGGTCGAACGAGAAGCGCCAGGGGTTCCGCAGGCCCGAGGCCCAGACCTGCGCCGAGGCGCCGCCGGCCGGGGGGTCGATCCGCACGATCTTGCCGAGCATGCTGGCCGGGTCCTGGGCGTTCTCGTCGGGGTCGCCGACGCCACCGCCGTCGCCGGTCGAGAGGTAGAGATAGCCGTCGCGCCCGAGCTGCAGCTGGCCGCCGTTGTGGCTGGCGCGGGTCGAGTGCGGGATGGTGAGCAGCGGCTCACGCAGCGGCACCGGCCCGCCGCCCTGGACGACGGTGAAGGCGTCCACGTGGATGTCGCCGATCGCGCCCCCGGCGGCCACGTTCCCGGTGTAGGCGGCGTAGAAGCGCCCGCTGGTCGCGAAGTCCGCCGCCGGCGCGATCGAGAGCAGCCCGCGCTCCCCTTCGCAGCACTGCACCCACGCTTCGAGGTCGGCGAGCAGCGTCCGCGTCGTGCCGACGGCGAGGACGACCCGCCCCTCGCGCTCGACGACCAGGAGCCGGTCGGGGTCGCTCGGGTCGGAGGTGACGAACGTCGGGGCGTCGAAGCTGCCCACCGGGACGAGCGTCGCGGCGCGGGCCGATGCTGCCAGAGCGAGCGAGGCGAGGCAGGCGAGCAGGAGGGCTATCCGGACCGGGCGGCGCATGCTCTCTCTAACCTCGCGTGATACCCAAGGTTCCGGTCAGCCCACACCCGGATGTCGAACATCCGCCCGGTCGGGCAGGAAGAGGTCGGTGCCGCAGCGCGGGCAGACCTGGACGTAGAGCTTGACCGCCTTGCCGCAGGCGGGGCACTGCCGTTCGGGTTCGAGCTTCTCGGAGCGGTAGAGGATGACCGCGACCAGGCCGAACGGTGGCACCATCGTGCCGATCAGCAGCCACAGCCAGAACGAGCTGCCCTTGCCGCGGCCGATGATCGCCGTGGCTAGCCCGAAGAAGAAGGCGATGATGAGGTACTCGAATCCCACGTCGTCATTTTGGCGTCGAGGCGCGGCGGGTGCCCGATCGAGCCGAGCTCGGAGAGGTCGCGCCGGAAGGGCAGGCTGGCCGTCCAGTCGATCACCGCGCGCGCCTTGCGGGCCGCGCCCGGGATCTGGCTCATGTGGTAGGTCCGCGCCAGCCACCAGGCGGGAAAGCCGCGGAAGGTTCGCTGGCCGATCCGGCCGACCGCCTTGTAGCGGCCGAGGTTGACGAAGGCCGCGTTGCTGCGGTACTCGAAGGGCTCCGGCGAGCCGATGCCGAGCTCGGCGGCGATGTTGCGGGCCGCGACCGGGCCCTGGCGCACGGCGTGCTGGGCGGTCGGCGGGGCGATGCCGCCGCGCGGGTCGGGGGCCGCGGCGCAGTCGCCGATCGCCCAGACCCCGTCCATGCCGCGCACGCGGAGATGATCGTCGACCGGGACGCGGCCACGCTCGTCGAGCGGCACGCTCAGGTTGCGCAGGCTCGGGTTGGGCGCGACCCCGGCCGTCCAGACGACGGTCTTGGTCGGCAGCGTCTCGCCGCTGGAGAGGCGGGCGCGGTCGGCGCTGACCTCCTCCAGCGTCGTCCCGAGCCGGATGTCGATGCCGCGGCCGCGCAGCTCGCGCAGCGCGTAGTCGGCGAGTGCCTGGTCGATCTCGGGCAGCACGCGGTCGGCGGCCTCTACCAGCACCCAGCGCATCCCGTGCAGGCGGGCGCGCGGGTAGCACTCCATCGCGTCGGCGGCGAAGTCCTGCAGCTCGGCAAGCGCCTCGAGGCCGGCGTAGCCGCCGCCGACGAAGACGTAGGTGAGCAGCTCGTCGCGGCGGGCGGGGTCCTCGGCGGCGTTGGCCGCCTCCATCGTTTCGACCACGTGGTTGCGCAGCCAGATCGCGTCGGCGAGCGTCTTGAAGCCGATTGCGTGCTCGGCGAGGCCGGGGACGGGCAGCGCGCGCGAGACCGAGCCGAGCGCGAGCAGCAGCTGGTCGTAGGGCAGCGTCTCGGACTCGCCCTCGCGGGTGCGCAGCTCGACCGTGCGGGTGGCCGGGTCGTGGCCGACGACCGAGCCGAGTCGCAGGTAGGTGCGGTTGAGGATCTCGCGCAGCGGCGTGACGACATGGCGCGGCTCCAGGGTCCCCGCCGCTGCCTCCGGCAGGAACGGCGTGTAGAGCAGGAAGTTGACGTCGTTGACCAGCGTCAGCCGCGCCGACTGCCGCGGCATGATCCGCTCCAGCTCCCGCGCCGCCATCGCTCCGCCGAACCCACCTCCGGCGATGACGACGTTCCAGGCCATAAGGCCAAGCTAGCACTTAGTGACAACGTGTCACAAAGAGCTAGTCCCGACCCCCTTTGGTGCAATACGTGTCCATCTCAGCGCAAATGTCTTTTGCCTTTTCCTTCCGCTGAGAAAAACCGACGATATGCATGGCGATGCAGAGGGCTATGACGATCCCGGAAGCAACCGTGGCAACCATGAAGCCGGTTTCCTTGGCTGAATCGAGTTTTACGCTCAGCATCGTCACCACAAGGGTCGTTGCCACACCGAAGAATGCGAAAGCCACTGCAAGCCAGAGGGATGCATGGTGTCCGCCCACCTCCCGCTTGATGCGGTCTTGAATTCGCAGGTAGCCGTTCTTGCTCATGCCCACGCCGGGCTCGCTTCTCGGTTCGAAGGAAAGCTTCCGCTCCAAATCGACATGCGAACCCTGCTCAGAGCTAGGAGGACTCACCGCTCGCCTCTCCCTGGGGTGCCCCCTCCTCGTCCGACGATTCGGAGCTCTCCTTATAGATTCCCGGCGGAAGAACTCCCTCAGCGATTCTGGCATTGAAAAACATGGTGTATCCACAGTTGTCACACGCAACCGGGATGACTGGAAAGACAGTGGCTTGGTCGAGCAGGCCCGCTTCAGTTAGCCGTGGAGTAGCCCCCAAGTCGCCTACAGTCCAATTTTCGTTAGCGCAGATCGGACAGGCGTGCGGCTCCTGGGTCCACTTTGCCTTGACCCACTCAAGGGCGCGCTCGCGCATCGCCTCGTCCCCGCCAGGACTTTCTTCAGTCACAGTGCGAGCCTATATCAGGAGATACCCGTACCGATAGAGGTCGAAGGCGTTACGGGGAACCCAGCTTCACCCTGATCAGGCGGTTGACCTCGCCGCCGTCGGCGCGGCCCTTGGTCTCCTTCATGACGGCGCCGACGATGGCGCCGATCGCCTTGCCGTTGCCGGCGCGGATCTGCTCGGCTGCCTCCGGGTTGGCGTCGATCGCGGCGGCGACGATGCCCTCCAGCTCGCCGCTGTCGGAGATCTGGGCGAGGCCCTCGCGCTCGACGATCGCCAGCGGATCGCCGCCCTCGGCCACCAAGATCGCGAGAACCGCCTTGCCGCTGCTGTGGGAGATCTTCTTGGTCTGCACCATCGAGATCAGAGCGGCCAGAGCCGGCGGCTCGACCTTTGACTCGGCGGCCGCCTCCGCCCCGTCCTGGCGCAGCGCTGCCGCCAGCTCGCCGGTCACCCAGTTGGCGACTACGCGCGGCTCCGTGCTCGCGGCCTCGCCGGCGACGCGCTCGAAGTAGTCGGCGGTCGCGGGGTCGGCGGCCAGCAACGCCGCGGTGTCCTCGCTCAGCCCCAGCTCGTCGCGGTAGCGCCGCATCCGCGCCTCGGGCAGCTCGGGCAGCGACTCGCGCGCCTCGCGCAGCATCTCCTCGCTCGGCGCCAGCGGCACCAGGTCGGGCTCGGGCAGGTAGCGGTAGTCGTGGGCCTCCTCCTTGGAGCGCAGCGGGTGCAGGCTGCCGTCCTCGGGGTGGAAGTGGAGCGTCTCCTGGGTGACCGTTCCGCCGGCGGCGATCAGCGCGCGCTGGCGGGCCAGCTCCGCTTCGATCCCGCGCTCCAGGAAGCGGAAGCTGTTCATGTTCTTCAGCTCGGTCTTGGTGCCGAGCCGATCGCTGCCGGCAGGCCGGACCGAGACGTTGGCGTCGACCCGCAGGCTGCCCTCCTCCATGTTGACGTCGGAGACGTCGAGCTGGCGCACGGTCTCGCGCAGCAGGCGCGCCCAAGCCGCCGCCTCGGCGGCGCCGCGCAGGTCGGGCTCGGTGACGATCTCGACCAGCGGCGTGCCGGCCCGGTTGAAGTCGACCAGCGAGGCGCCGGAGCCGTGGATGCGGCCGGAGCCGCCGAGGTGGATCGTCTTCGCCGCGTCCTCCTCGAGGTGGGCTCGATGGATGCGGATGTCCCCGAGGCGCCCCGCGCCGGCGATCGGCTCGTCGTACTGGCTGATCTGGTACGCCTTCGGGTTGTCGGGATAGAAGTAGTTCTTGCGGTGGAAGGTCGAGCGCGGCGCGACCTCGCACTCCAGCGCAGCGGCGATCTTGAGCGCGTAGCGGATCGCTTCCTCGTTCGGCACCGGCAGCACGCCGGGGTGGGCGAGACAGACCGGGCAGGTGTGGACGTTGGGCTCGTCGCCAAAGGAGAGCTCGCAGCCGCAGAACATCTTCGTCCGAGTCGAGAGCTGGACGTGAATCTCCAGCCCGATCACCGCGTCCAGCTCAGCCATCGGCGCGGCCCTCCGCTCCGGTGCGCTTTTTGCCAACGGGGGGAGCAAAAGGCGCACCGGAACCCGAGCGATGCGCGTCGAACTCGATCGCGCGCTCGAGCGCGTAGGCGGCCTCGAGCAGGCGCTGCTCGGCGAAGGCGGGCGCGGCGATCTGGAAGCCGACGGGAAGCGCCGGCCCTCCGCCCTGCGGCTCGGCCAGTCCGGCCGGGATCGAGATCGCCGGGATGCCGGCGAGGCTCATCGGCACCGTGAAGAAGTCGTTCATGTACATCGCCAGCGGGTCGTCGGTCTTCTCGCCGAGCCGGAAGGCGACCGAGGGCGAGGTTGGCGTGACGACGAAGTCGTGGTTCGAGAAGGCGGCGCGGAAGTCGTCGGCGATCTTCGTCCTGACCTTCTGGGCGCGGCCGTAGTAGGCCTCGTAGTAGCCGGAGGACAGCGCGTAGGTGCCGAGCATGATGCGACGCTTGACCTCGTCGCCGAAGCCCTCGGCACGGGTCGTCTCGTACATCTCGATCAGGTCGCCGGCGCCCCCCGCCCGCTTCCCGTAGCGGACGCCGTCGTAGCGGGCGAGGTTGGCCGAGGCCTCGGCGGGGGCGATCACGTAGTAGGCGGAGATGCCGTGCTCGGAGTGCGGCAGCGAGATCTCGTCGATCTCCCCGCCCAGCTCCTCGATCCGCGCCAGGGTCTGCTCGAAGACGGCGCGGACGCCGGGCTCGATCGCGTCATGGGCCAGCTCGCTGGGCACCGCGAAGCGCAGCCCGCTCAGGTTCTCGCGGCTGGGCGCCTCGACGCCGCCCTCGATCCCGACCGAGGTCGAGTCGCACGGATCGCGGCCCTGCAGCGCCGCGAGCAGCAGCGCCGCGTCGGTCACGTCGCGGGTCAGCGGCCCGCACTGGTCGAGCGAGGAGGCGAAGGCGATCATCCCGTAGCGCGAGATGGCCCCGTAGGTCGGCTTGAGGCCGACGATGCCGCAGAGCGCCGCGGGCTGGCGGATCGAGCCGCCGGTGTCGGTGCCGATCGCACAGGGGGCCAGGCCGCCGCCGACCACGGCCGCAGAGCCGCCCGAGGAGCCGCCGGGCACCCGCTCGCGGTCCCACGGGTTGCGCACTGGCCCGTAGGCCGAGTTCTCGTTCGAGGAGCCCATCGCGAACTCGTCCATGTTGGTCTTGCCGAGCAGCCGCGCCCCCGCCTCGCCCAGGCGCCGCACCGCGGTCGCGGTGTAGGGCGGCCGGTAGCCCTCCAGGATGCGCGAGCCGGCCGTCGTCTCGATCCCCTCCGTGCAGAAGATGTCCTTGACCGCGACCGGGATGCCGGCCAGGGGGCCGCCGGCCGCGCCGCCGGCAGCTCCGTCGTTCGAAGCGCCGTCCTCGGCGCGCCACAGGTAGGCGTTGAGCTCGTCGCCCGCCGCGGCCTCGCTCCAAGCCGTGCCGTACTCCTCGGCGGAGAGGTCTCCCGCGGCGATCCGCTGCGTCGCCGCGGCGACGCTCAGCTCGAGCAGCTCTCGGGTCATTCGGCCTCGGCCTCGGCCTGCGGCGACGGCACGCGGAAGGCGCCCTCGGCCGGGTCGGGCGCCGCCTCGAGCATCGCCTCGCGCGGCCAGCTCGGCCTCGGCTCGTCGGGACGCAGGACGTTCTGGAGCTCGACCACGTGCGAGGTGGGCGCGACGTCGTCGAGGTCGAGCTCGCCGATCCGGTCGACGTGCTCGAGGATCCCGGAGAGCTCGCCGGCCATCCGCTCCAGCTCCGGCTCGGAGAGCCTCAGCCGGGCCAGCTTGGCGACGTGGACGACCTGCTCGCGCTCGATCACGGTCGGGATTCTAGGTCGGGCGCTGCGCGCGTACCCTCCGCCTACCCAACCGAACGGAGGCAACGATGATCAGCAAGGTCGACTTCGTCGGCGTCCCGTCGCGGGACGCCGAGCGCTCCCGCCGCTTCTACGTCGAGACGCTGGGACTGCGGCCCGACGAGAACGGCCGCTTCGAGTTCTGGGCCGGCGAGACCTGCTTCGGCATCTGGGAGCCGGAGAGACAGGGAATGGAGTTCGCCCCGCAGCGCAACGCCCACCCCGCCCTGCACGTCGAGGACGTCGCGGCGGCACGAGAGGAGCTGGAAGGCAAGGGCGTCGAGTTCATGGGCGACGTCCTCGACACCGGCGTCTGCCACATGGCCTTCTTCCGCGACCCGGACGGCAACGACCTGATGCTCCACAGCCGCTACGCGCCGGTCGGCGGTTAGTCAGCCGCGAACGCCCTCGCGCGCATCCCTGGCTGCTCAGCCAGCTAGAGTCCGGCGGCGATGAGGGGCGAGGCGGCAGAGCGATTCGTGGTCGTGAGCCTGCGGTTGATGGCGGCCGGCTTCGCGCTCGTCGGGATTCTCTTCGTCATCGCCCCCAGCTTCTTCGTCGACGGCACCGACGACCGGCTCTGGCTGGCGCTCGCCTTCGCCTACATGGTCGTCATCACCGGCCTCGCCCTGCTCGCCCAGGCCGACGTCGTCCGCTACCGGCCGCTGCTGCTGGTGCTGGCGGCCGGCAAGGCGGCCTCCTCGCTCGGCTCCCTCGCCTACCTCGCCTTCGAGGAAGACTCGCTCTTCCTCCTGCTCAACTTCCTGGTCGACGGCTTCCTCGCCGTCGCCTCGCTCTGGCTCTGGTCGCTCGCCGGCCGGGTCGAGCGCTCGCCGGCGCCCGGCTGAAAGCGCGCGCCGGGGCTCTCCGCCGCCGAGCAGCGCACCCTGAGCGCGATCTGCGAGGCGATGGCCCCCGCCCTCGACGGCCTGCCGGCAGCCGAGCGCGAGGTCGACGTCTCGGGACCGGTCGGCCGCTTCCTGCCCTCCCTCTCGCCGCACGGCCTGCGCCAGATCAGGCTCGGCCTGACCGCGCTCGAGTGGCTGCCCTTCCCGTGGCGCTTCAGCCGCCTCGACCTCACCGCACGCGAAGACTTCCTCTCGCGGATGGAGCGCTCTCGCTGGGGACTGCACCACCAGCTGGTCCTGATGGCGAAGACCTTCACCACGATCGGCTATGCGATCGACCCCCGCGTCGAAGCGCGGGTGGGCATCGAGACGAGCTGCCGGCTCGACGACGGCGACCTGCCCCCGGCGGCGGGCTCGCTCGGCAGGCTGCGCCCAGCCGCTGAGGTCGAGGAGTGCGACGTGGCGATCGTCGGCTCAGGGGCGGGCGGCGCGGCGGCAGCCGCGGTGCTCGCCGAGGCAGGCCTCGACGTGCTCGTGCTGGAGGCCGGCGAGGCCTACGACCGCGACACCTACCCGAGCGATCCGCTCGACGCGATCGCCTCGCTCTACCGCGACGGTGGACTGACGATCGCCGCCGGCCGGCCGCCGATCCCGGTGCCGGTGGCGAAAACCGTCGGGGGCACGACGGTGATCAACTCGGGCACCTGCTTCCGCGCCCCCGAGCCGGTGCTCGGGCACTGGCGCGAGCGCTACGGGATCGACTGGGCGGGCGACCTCGACGCGGGGTTCGCCGAGGCCGAGGAGTTCCTGCGGGTGACGCCGCTCGACCCGGCGCGGATGGGCCGCAACGGCCAGCTGGCGATGGAGGGAGCGGCGGCGCTCGGCGCCAGCGGCGGCCCGATCTCGCGCAACGCCGGCCGCTGCGTGCAGTGCAGCTCCTGCCCCTACGGCTGCCGGATCGACGCCAAGCGGGGGATGCACGTCAGCTACCTGCCGCGCGCCGTCGCCGCGGGGGCGCGGCTGCGCAGCGGCGTCGAGGCGCGCCGGGTGCTGGTCGAGGACGGTCGCGCCGGCGGCATCAGCTGCCTCGCCGCAACGCCGGGCGACGGCGCCCCCCGTCCCTATGCCGTCCGTGCCCGACAGGCGACGATCGTCGCCGGCGGCGCCTTCGGCACGCCGGAGCTGCTGACCCGCTCGGGACTCGGCGGCCGGCAGGTCGGGCGCAACCTGCACATCCACCCCGCCTGCTGGGTGGGCGGCCGCTACGAGGAGGAGGTGCGCGGCTGGGAGGGCGTCATGCAGAGCTATTACATCGACGAGTGGGAGCCGCAGAGGATCCTGCTCGAGGCGACCTTCACGCCGCTCCCCTTCGGCGGCGCCTGGCTGCTCGGCTCGGGCCGCGAGCACCAGGAAGCGATCCTCGGCTTCGGCAGCGTCGGCTCGATCGGAGTGCAGCTCGCCGACGAGTCGAGCGGCCGGGTGGGCGTCGGCCGTGACGGCTCCCTGCGGGCCAGGTACTCGCTGAGCGACGACGACGGCCGCCGACTCGTCTTCGGCATCGCGCGCGCCGCCGAAGTCCACTTCGCGGCCGGCGCCAAGGAGGTCTACCCCAACATCGGCCGGGCGCCGGTGCTGCGCCCCGGCGACCTCGCCGGCTTCGAGGCGGCCGGCTTCCGGCCGTCGGAGCTGCGGCTGGAGGCGTTCCACCCGATGGGGACCGCCCGGATCTCCTCGGATCCCCGCGAGGGCGTCTGCGCCCCTGACGGCTCGGTCCGCGGCGCCGAGGGCCTTTACGTAGCCGACGCCTCGCTCTTCCCGACCGCTGCCTGGGTCAACCCGATGATGACGATCGTCGCGTTCGCCAAGCAGATAGCCGCCGGGGTGGCCGAAGCGGCCCCGGCGGCGCGGTCCCGCAGCCTGGTCTAGCTCCCGGGAGGCGGCGGAGGAGGCGGTTGCTGGCCTGGCGGAGGAGGCGGTGGCGGGCTGCCGGCCTGGCCCACGCCGGGGTCGCGCGGGCTGCCGCCCGGGCCGGGCTGGTCGTAGCCCCCACCTGGACCGGAGCCGCTGGAGAGCCGGTCGCCGACGTCGGCGAAGGTCATCCCTTCCTCCCGCATCGCGCTGTAGCCGCCGTAGGCGATGCCGGCCGCGGCGACCAGGGCGAGGAAGATTCCCAGCTTCAGCGTCGTGTCCACCTCGACTCCTTCGAAGCCGGTGCCACCGCCGCCCGGCGGGTCAACGATCCGGTAGAGGATCAGGAGCACCGCGAGCGCGCCCAGCGCCGCGACCACCGCGTTGAGCGAGATCGGCGGCTCGAGGTCCGCGTCGGTGAGGCGGATCACCGCGACGCCGATCGCGACGACGATCGCGGCCATCAGGAAGAGCGGGATCACGTCGAGCGCGTCCCAGGCGCTGCCACCGCCGCCGGCCACGTCGCCCGAGAAACCGGGCACGCCCGACACCTCGACGCCGAACCAGTCGAAGAACATGAATATGAAGAGGAGGACAGCGGAGATCGCGGCGACCTGCTCCCCTCTGCTCAGCCTGTCGAGTTCCATCTGCACATCCCTCCGGAAGTAGGGGTCGAGCCGACCCTATACCCGGGCTCGGGCGGCAGCCAGGGTGTTGGAGAGCAGCATCGCGATCGTCATCGGGCCGACCCCGCCCGGCACCGGCGTGATCGCCCCGGCTACCTCGGCGACAGCGCCGAAGTCGACGTCGCCGCGCAGGCCGTCGTCGGTGCGGTTGACACCCACGTCGATCACCGTCGCGCCCGGCTTCACGGCGTCGGCGCCGAGCAGCTCCGACACGCCGACCGCGGCGACGAGCACGTCGGCGCGGCGGCAGGTCGCGGCCAGGTCGCGGGTGCGCGAGTGGCAGACGGTCACCGTCGCGTTGGCGGCGAGCAGCAGCCGTGCGACCGGGACGCCGACCAGCTTGGACCGCCCGACCACCACCGCCTCGGCACCTTCCAGCTCGACCCCCTCGTGGGCGAGCAGCTCCATCACGCCGGCGGGGGTGCAGGGGACGAGGCCCGGCGTGCCGTGGGCGAGCAGGCCGGCGTTGGCCGGGGTGAGGCCGTCGACGTCCTTGGCCGGGTCGATCGCCGCGACAACCGCGTCGGAGTCGATCTGGCCGGGGAGCGGCAGCTGGACGAGGATGCCGTCGACGCCGTCGTCGGCGTTGAGCGCGCGCACCAGCGCCAAAAGCTCGTCTTCGCCGGTCTCTGCCGGGAGCGGGCGATGGACCGAGCGGATGCCCGCCTTCTCGCAGGCCTCGCGCTTCATGTTCACGTAGATCTCGGAGGCCGGGTCGCCGCCGACCAGGACCGTGGCGAGGCCCGGCTGGCGGCCGTGCTCGGCCGAGAAGGCGGCGGCCTCGCCGGCGACGCGCTCGCGAACGCCCGCCGCGACCGCCTTGCCGTCGATCGTCCGCGCCGCCACCGCGCTCACCGCTTGCGGATCGGCGCGTAGTCGGCCATCAGCTTGCGCTCCGAGCCGTCGCCCGAGAACCGCACGACGACGACCCCGCCCGGCTCGACCGAGGTGACGACGCCCTCGCCGAAGCTGGCGTGGACGACGTCGTCGCCGGTGCGCAATTCCAGCGCCGGCCCTGGGTCGAGCGGCTGCACCGCTTCGCTGGGCTCGCCCGAGCCCCAGGCCGGGAACCTGCTCGGGCCGCTCTGGTGGCGCTCGGTCAGCTCGGCCGGGATCTCGTCGACGAAGCGCGAGGGCAGGTTGCGCTCGGAGCGGCCGAAGAGGCGCCGCTCGCGGGTCCAGGTCATGTAGAGGCGGCGGCGGGCGCGCGTGATCCCGACGTAGCAGAGGCGTCGCTCCTCCTCCTCGCCGCCCTCTTCGAGCGCCCGCATGTGCGGGAAGGCACCGTCCTCGCAGCCGACCACGAAGACCGTGTCGTACTCGAGCCCCTTGGCGTTGTGGAGCGTCATCAGGGTGATCGACGAGTCGTCGCTGAGGCCGTCCTGCTCGGTGTAGAGGGAGATCTGCTGCAGGAACTCCTCGAGCGGCGAGACCTCGGCGTCCCCCTCCAGCTCCCGGTTGACGTCGAACTCGGCGGCGACGCCGACCAGCTCCTCGAGGTTCTCGGCGCGCCCCTCGGCCTCGACCGTGCGCTCTGCCGCCAGCGCCTCCAGGTAGCCGGTCTCGCGCAGGACGGCCTCCAGCAGCGTCGCAACCGCCGCCGAGTCGGCGCGCGCCCGCAGCCCCTCCATCGTCTCGTGGAAGGCCGAGACCGCCCTGATCGCGGCGGCGCCCAGGCCCGGCACCTCCTCGACGCGTTCCATCACCTCCCAGATCGGCAGCCCGGTGGTGTTGGCATGCGCGGCGAGCCTTCCCTGGCTCGTTTTGCCGATCCCGCGGCGCGGCGAGTTGACCACGCGCGCGAAGGAGACCTGGTCGGCCGGGTTGACCAGCAGGCTCAGGTAGGCGACGGCGTCCTTGACCTCGGCCCGCTCGTAGAACTTGGTGCCGCCGATCACCTGGTAGGGCAGCTCGAACCGGACCAGCGTGTCCTCCAGCACCCGGCTCATCGCGTTGGTCCGGTAGAAGACCGCGACGTCCTCGCGCTTGACGCCCTCTTCCTCGCCGAGGCGCTCGATCTCCGCGGCTACCCAGCGCGCCTCCTCGTGCTCGTCGGAGAGCTCGGACAGTTGCAGCGGCTCGCCGCCGGCCAGCTCGGTCCAGAGCCGCTTCGGCCGCCGCTCGCGGTTGCGCTCGACGACCGCGTTGGCGGCCGAGAGGATGGTCTGGGTGGAGCGGTAGTTCTGCTCGAGCTTGACCACCTCGGCCTCGGGGAAGTCGCGCTCGAAGTCGAGGATGTTGCGGATGTCGGCGTGACGGAATCCGTAGATCGACTGGTCCTCGTCGCCCACGACCATCAGGTTGCCGTGCTCGGCGACGAGCAGCTGCAGCAGCCGGTACTGGGCGTGGTTGGTGTCCTGGTACTCGTCGACGAGGACGTGGCGGAAGGTGCGGCGCCAGCGCTCGCGCACCTCCTCGAACAGCTCCAGCGCGTTGACGGTGCGGACGAGCAGGTCGTCGAAGTCCATCGCGTTGGCCTCGAGCATCCGCTTTTCGTAGAGGGCGTAGACCTCGGCGGCGGTTTCCTCGAAGACGCTGCCCTGCGCTTCGGCGTAGGCGGCCGCGTCGACGAGCTGGTTCTTGGCGCCGGAGATCTGGGCGCGGATCGCCCGCGGCGGATAGCGCTTGGGATCGACGTGCAGCTCCTCCATGCAGCGTTTGAGCATGCGCAGCGAGTCCGACTCGTCGTAGATCGTGAAGCCGCGCGAGTAGCCGAGCCGCTCGGCGTCGGCGCGCAGCATCCGCGCGCAGGCCGAGTGGAAGGTGGTCACCCACATCGCCCGCGCCGAGCGGCCGACCAGCTGCTCGACCCGCTCGCGCATCTCGCTGGCGGCCTTGTTGGTGAAGGTGATCGCGAGGATCTCGCCCGGCCGGGCGGCGCCCGTGGCCAGCAGGTAGGCGATCCGGTGCGTGAGGACGCGCGTCTTGCCCGAGCCGGCGCCGGCAAGGACTAGCAGCGGCCCCTCGCCGTGCCGCACGGCCTCGCGCTGGGGATCGTTCAGGTCGGCCAGGAGGCGCTCGGCGCGGTCGGCGCCGGGTTCGGTCGGGGCGCCACCGGACTCCTCGAGCACGGCTCGGGAGCCCTCCGGATCGGTCTCCTGAAGCATCGCCCCGAGAATAGAGAGGCGTGCGGCGGGCGATCCTTGGCGCTTTTCCCGCGAAATGGACGGGTTAGGCGTCAGTCACCCTCCGGCCGAGGACCGACCGGTGCGGGGCCGCGGCACCGCGTCGCCGCCGTCCGCCGGCTCGCCGCCGTCGAGCTGCGCGATCCGCTCTTCGAGCCTGGCGATCCGCTCGGCGAGCGACTTGATCGCGTCCGCGATCGGGTCGGGCAGGTGGATCCAGTCCGCGTCGGGCCCCTCGACCCGCTGCCCTTCGACCTTGACCGGGTGGCCGGGGTTGCCGACGACGGTCGAGCCGGGCGGCACGTCCTCGACGACGACCGTGTTGGCGCCGATCTTGGCGCCGTCGCCGACGTATATCGGGCCGAGCAGCTTGGCGCCGGAGCCGACGGTGACGTTGTCGCCCAGCGTCGGGTGGCGCTTGCCGCGCTGGAAGCCGGTTCCGCCCAGCGTGACGCCCTGGTAGAGCGTCGCGCAGCAGCCGATTTCGGCGGTCTCGCCGATCACGACGCCGGAGCCGTGGTCGATGAAGAGCTCGGGACCGATCTTGGCGGCCGGATGGATCTCGACGCCGGTGATCGCGCGGGTCAGGTAGGCGATCACGTTGGGGATGACCGGCACCCCCGCCCCGTGCAGCGCGTGGGCGAAGCGGTGGGCGAGCAGCGCCTGCACGCCGCCCCAGCTGCTGAGGATCTCGAAGGTCGAGACGCCCTGCGCGGCGGGGTCGCGCTCGCGGGCGGCCTTGACGTCGTCTTTGATCTCGCAGGTAACGCGGCTGAGGAGACCCGCCACCCCCGGACGCGGAAGCGAATGCCTGTCCATATCTGATTCCTCAGGCATTCGCGAGAGCAGAGGAGGTGGCGGCGCATGCCTTCATGGTGAGAAGAAGGGTAGGGACATATAGCGCTCACCCGAGTCGCAGACGACGGTGACGACGCGCCTGCCCTCCAGCTCCGGCCGCGCCGCCACCTCGAGCGCCGCCTTGATGTTGGCGCCGGCGGATATGCCGGCGAGGACGCCCTCGCGCTGGGCGGCGAGGCGGGCGGTCTCCAGCGCGTCCTCGTCGGAGACGGCGATCGTCTCGTCGATCACCGAGCGGTCGAGGACCTCGGGGACGAAGCCGGCGCCGATGCCCTGGATTTTGTGCGGGCCGGGAGAGCCGCCGGAAAGGACCGGCGAGGCGGCCGGCTCGACCGCGACGATCAGGGTGTCGGGGCTGCGCTCGCGCAGGACGCCGCCGACCCCGGTGATCGTCCCCCCCGTCCCGACCCCGGCGACGAAGGCGCCGACCTCGCCGTCGGTGTCGCGCCAGATCTCCTCGGCGGTGGTGCGCCGGTGGACGTCAGGGTTGGCGGGGTTGCGGAACTGCTGCGGCATGAAGCCCTTGCGCTGCTCGCGGATCTCCTCGGCGAGGGCGACCGCCTCCCCCATGCCGCCCAGCGACGGCGTCTCGCGCACCTCGGCGCCGTAGGCGCGCAACAGCTTCGCCCGCTCGCGGCTCATCCCCTCCGGCAGGGTCAGGATCAGCTCGTAGCCGCGCGCCGCGCAGACCATCGCCAGGGCGATCCCCGTGTTGCCGCTGGTCGGCTCGACGATCACCGACCTGCCGCGCTCGATCAGCCCCGCCTCCTCGGCGGCGTCGATCATCGCCACGCCGATCCGGTCCTTGACCGAGCCACCGGGGTTGAAGTACTCGAGCTTGGCGCAGACCTCGCCCGGCAGCCCCTCGCCGAGCCGCCGCAGCGCCACCAGCGGCGTGTCGCCGACGACGGCCGAGGCCTCCGGGCCGATCTTCACGAGGCCCGCGAGGGATCGACCAGCTTGACTCGCGCCTGCTTGAAGTCGCTGTGGTTCAAGGTGGCGATCGCGAGGTTATGGGTGAGAGCGGTCGCTGCGATCAGGCTGTCTTTGATCGACATCGGAGTGCCTCGTTTTCTCAGGTCGGCAAGGAGCTGAGCCCAGCGTAGTCCGACCGAGGAATCGAAGGAAAGGCACTGGAGTCGAGCGACCCCCTCGTCAAACCAGCGCTCCAGGTTTGCGCGCCGGGCGCCCCGCGAGAGCAGGAGAATGCCGAAGCGGACCTCGCCGAGGACCACCGGGTCGACGACTAGGGAGCGCTCGTGCCGCCGCAGCCACTCGACTACACGAGGATCCGGCTCGGGCTTGGTCGCCTCCGAGAGGACATTCGCGTCGACCAGGAAGCTCAAAGCGTGTCGGTCGACTCGGATTCGATCGCGACGAAGTACCCCTTCTGCGGACAGGCGAGCAGCCAGTCCACGACTCCTTCGTTAGGCGCCGGCGAGACGCGGCGCAACCGGTACTCATCGCCGTCGATTCGCTCGACCTCGAACTCCTGGCCCGCCTCGATCCCGTCCCTTTGACGCAGTTCGGCCGGCAGCACGATCTGGCCCTTGCTGGATACCTTGGTCCTCATCGGTAAGACAGCATCTTACAGCTTGGCCCCGGCGCCCCGGGCGAGACAGGCCCTGCCCTAGATGAAGTACATCCCGGCCTCGGCCTCGTCGAGCTCGCGGCGGGCGACCTCGGCGATCGTGGTCTGGCCGAAGACGTTGCGCAGGGCCTTGACGCCCTCGGCCCAGATGCCGCCGGCCTCGTCGGCCTCCTGGCCGACCTTGCCGTCGAGGGTCTGGACGACCTCGAGCACGGTGATCTCGTCGGCGGGACGGGCGAGGGTGTAGCCGCCTTTCATGCCACGGTGGCTGGTCAGGAGCCCGCCGCGGCGCAGGGTCGAGAAGAGCTGCTCGAGGAACTGGTCGGGGATGCGCCGCCGCTCGGCCAGCTCCTTGATCGGCACCGGCCGCTCCCCCGAGCGCGCCAGCTCCGCCATCGCGACGACGGCGTAGCGGGACTTCGAGGTGATCGAGATCACAAGAGGTTTCTACCGCACCGAGCGGACCTGGCTGGATGTAGGATCGGGCCTTGGGAGCCGAGCGCCCACACTGCCTCGTGATCGACGGACATCCGCTCGTCCGCGCGGGTGTCCGGCAGACCCTTTCGGGCGACTTCGAGCTGCACGAGACGGAGGGGCGCGAAGAGGCCGTGGAGCTGGTCCGAGACGTCGGCAGCATCGACGTGGCGATCGTCGACATGCGGCGGGCGCCCGGCGGCGCGGTGGAACCGCTGCGCGGCGTCGAGGCGATCCGGCTGCTGCGCGAGGCGGCGCCGGGACTGGGGATCGTCGCCCACGGCGAGCGGGCCGAGCGCTACATGGCGTCGGCGGCGCTGCAGGCCGGCGCGATGGCCTACCTGTCGCGGACGGCGGCGGCCGAGGCGCTGCTCGACGCGGTCCGGGCCGCGCTCGCCCACGAGCGCTTCCTCGATCCGGGGATCCCACACGGCGGTCGCGGCAAGCTGACCCGCCGCCAGCGCCAGATCGTGCAGCTGCTCGCCGACGGGCACTCGACCGCCTTCGCCGCCCACGAGCTGGGCCTCAGCGAGGAAACGGTCAAGACCCACCTCAAGAAGGCGCTCGCCCGGCTCGGCGCGCGCAACCGCACCCACGCGGTCGCGATCGCCCTGCGCGAGTCGCTGATCGAGTAGCAATCAGCGAGCGCGCGCTAGATCCAGCCGCGATCGCGGGCGGTGAGCACCGCCTGGGCGCGGTCGACGGCGCCGATCTTGCCGTAGACGTTGTGCAGATGGGTCCGGATCGTCGAGACCGAGAGGTGCATTTCGCCCGCGATCTGCTTGTAGACCATGCCCTCGGAGAGGTAGCGCAGGACGTCGAGCTCGCGCGCCGAGAGCGGGCAGGGCTCGCGCACCCGCTGCGTGTCCTGGCGCGAGTAGGGCAGCTCGTAGAGCAGTTCCCGCAGCTGCTCCACGCTGAGGCCGCACCGCTTCGCCATCGCCCGCAGGCGCTCCGCCGTCACCGCCTCGCCCTGCGAGTAGTGGGCGACCATGTCGGCGGCCGAGACGACCGCGGCGAGCCCGTCGGCGTCCTCGGCGTGGTGGCGCTCGATGGCGACGGCGATTCGCTGCGGCAGGTTCCAGCGCCGCGCCAGCACTCCGCCGACGAGCGCGTGGTCGATGCCGAGCTGGTCGCGCTCCTGGCGCAGACGCTGCTCGGGAGTCAGCGAGGTGGCGTCGAAGTAGGTGCGGCGGCCGGGATGCAGCTTGGAGACGACGAGGCGGCCGATGTCGTGCAGGAGCGCCGCCACGACGAGCTCGTCGCGTTCGGGCCAGCCGATCGCGCGGGCGATCCACTCGGCGGCCTGCTGGGTGGCGAGGGCGTGGACGCGGAACTGCTCGGGCCGCAGCTCCCAGCCCCCGTTCGGCTCGAAGAAGTCGAAGACCGGCGCGGTCCCGGCGATTGCCAGCACCCCGGAGGGCTTCAGCACGTCGACCGCGGCCGGGACGCTCGCGACCTCGGCGTGGCTGCCGGGACGGTTGGCGAAGCGAAGGACGGCGATCGTGAGCGCGACGTCCGCCTCGACCGCCTCGACGATCTCGCCGACGCGGGCGGTCTCCGCGGTCGCCGCCTTCATCACCCGGGCGCGGGACTCGATCAGGGCGGGGAACTTCTCGACCGCCTCGAAGGCGGCCGCGAGGCGGGCACCGGGAGCCGCGGGAGCGCCGCCCTTCTTGCTGTGGACGGCGTCTGCCCTGCTCACCTTTCCGTTTGGCTTGGTAGACGACATAGGAGACTCGCTCGCCCACGTCATCGGCAGGAGAGGACGCACGGTTTAGCCTGCACGTCCTCATTTTTGAGGTCGTTTATGCGCTGAGGCGAACGAGGGCGGCGTCGATGCGCCGCAGCGACTCCTCGCGGCCGAGGGCCGCGAGCGACTCGAATATGCCTGGCGAGACGGTGGTCCCCGTGATCGCGACCCGGATCGGCTGGTAGACCTTGCCGGGCTTGACGTCGAGCCGGTCGGGGAGCGGCGCGAGCGCCTCCTCGACACCCGCGGTGTCGAAGGGCTCGGCGGTCGCGAGCGCGCCACGAGCCTCCCCCAGCAACTCGCCGGCGCTGTCCTTCATCGTCTTGCGCCACGCCTTCTCGTCGTCTACCGGCTCCTCGAAGAGGAAACGGACCAGCGGCCAGACCTCGGCCAGGGTCTGCGCTTTCTCCTGGGCGATCTCGCAGGCGGCCCGGAGCCGCTCGTCGGGCTCAAGGCCCAGATGCCGGGCGACCGCCCGCGTGTACTCCTCGAGCGGCAGCTCGCGCATGTAGCGGCCGTTGACCCAGCGCAGCTTCTTCTCGTCGAAGACGGCGGCGGCCTTGCCGACGTCCTCGATCCGGAAGCGCTCGACCAGCTCGCCGGTCGGGATCAGCGTCGCGTCGTCGTCGGCGCCCCAGCCGAGCAGCGCCATGTAGTTGCGCACCGCCGCCGGCAGGTAGCCGGCCTCGCGCAGCTCCTGCACCGAGGCAGCGCCGTGGCGCTTGGAGAGCTTGCGGCCGTCGGGGCCGTGCAGGAGCGGCAGGTGGGCGTAGCGGGGCGGCTCGTGTCCCAGGGCCCGCAGCACGAGCAGCTGCTTCGGCGTGTTCGAGAGGTGGTCGTCGCCGCGCACGACGTCGGTGATCCCCATCTCGGCGTCGTCGACCGCGACCGCGAAGTTGTAGAGGACCGAGCCGTCGCCGCGGGCGACCACGAAGTCGTCGTAGCTGCGGTTGGGGAAGCGGACGGGGCCGTGGATCAGGTCCTCCACGACCGTCTCGCCCTCGTCGGGCACGCGCAACCTGATCGCGGCGCCGGGCTCCTCGCTGGGCGTGCCGCGGTAGCCCCGGTCGGCGCCGTGCTCGGCCTTCCAGGCCTCGACGTCCTTGGCGGTGGCGGTGTCGCGGTAGGCGGCGCCGGAGTCGAGCAGGCGCCGCAGCGCCGCCTCGTGGCGCTCGGCGCGCCCGGCCTGGGAGACCGGCCCCTCGTCCCAGTCGAGCTCCAGCCAGCGCAGCGCGTCGAGGATCTGCTCGACGTTCTCGGCGGTCGAGCGCTCCCGGTCGGTGTCCTCGATCCGCAGCACCAGCTCGCCGCCCGCCCGCCGCGCCGCCAGCCAGTTGTAGAGTGCCGTCCTCGCGCCGCCGATGTGCAGGACGCCGGTCGGCGACGGAGCGAACCTAAGTCGGATTGGAGAGTCGGCGGACACGATGCTGATCGGCGCGCATGTTTCCACCTCGGGCGGATTGGCGACCGCGATCGAGCGCGGCAGCGAGCGCGGCTGCGAATCGATCCAGGTCTTCAACCAAAGCCCGCGCATGTGGCGACCGACCCGCTACGGGCCAGACGACTTCGCCGCTTTCCGCGAGGCGATGGCGAGCTCGCCGGTCGAAGCGGTGATCATCCACGCGGTCTACCTGATCAATTGCGCGACCAAGGACAAGGAGCTGCGCCAGAAGTCGCTCGAGTCGCTGACCCATGCGCTGCGGATCGGCGACGGGATCGGCGCCGCGGGCGTCGTGCTGCATCCCGGGGCGCAGAAAGGCGAGCCGCACGGGCCCTCGATGAAGCGCGCGGCGAAGGTGATCGCCGCCGCGCTGAAGGAGACCGAGAGCTGCCCGCTCCTCCTCGAGCAGACCGCCGGGCACAAAGGCCTGCTCGGGCGCGACTTCGACGAGACCGCGGAGCTGATCGAGCTGGCCGGTTCCGGCGAGCGCCTCGGGCTCTGCCTCGACTCCTGCCACCTCTTCGTCCAGGGCTTCGACATCACCGACGCCGAGCACCTGGGCGCTGTCCTCGACGAAGCGGACGAGAAGGTCGGCCTCGACCGCCTCCGCGCCGTCCACGTCAACGACGCCGCCGCCCCCCTCGGCTCCTGCCGCGACCGCCACGCCAACGTCGGCAAAGGCGAGATGGGCAAGAAGGGCCTAGCCGCCTTCCTCTCAGAGCCCCGCTTCGAGGGCCTACCGGCAACGCTGGAGACCCCCGGCCCGGAGAAGAAGGGTCCGGACAAGAGAGAAGTTGCGGCGGCGAGGCGTCTTCGCCGAGAAGGACTAGCGCTGCGCTCCAGCTGAGGGTCCCTATCCTGGGCTGGAGAGGCGTTGCGCCACTGGCCCCGCAATTCTCTCGACGATGGTCACACCATCCTGTGAGCTATCGATAAATCCAGTGGAGTCAGAGCTGAATACAGCCTGAGCCAGGGCAACCGCCACTGCCGAACGTACCTCCGCCTCGCCAGGGCCCGCCACAAGTCGGTGAAAGGTTAGGAGCGCCGACGCCTTGCTTCGACATACCGCCTCCATGTGCCTATGAACGCGAAACTGGTGTGCGGTTACCCGCACCGCGTAGATGAGGAGGCCCAATACAAGGACCTCCACCGCGATTCGCGTGGCAATAGCGCCACTGGAGGCGTCGTCAGAAGGGTGAGCGACCACGATCACCAGAACACCCACGATCAAAGCGACGGCCACAGATACGCCAAGCCATTTCAACCACCGCTGCCATTCTTCTCGATAGTCGGATGCCTGTTCTGTATAGGCCTGACTCAACTCGGAGGAACCCGATGCAGTCGCCACCTCTCGCTGAGCCTCGACCAGAGGCGCGTACTCTTCGATCCGATGGACTAGCTCCGACCTCTCGCTCTCGAGGCGATCGAGCCGTTCCTCGAGGTCAGCGGCCCGCTTGATTTGCCCCTCTGACACGGATTCCCGTTTGCCCTGTTCTGCTGCCCTTTCCTTCAGATCGGCCAGCCGGGCCTCCTGGGCCGTCTGGGTCGCGCCCACTTCAATCCGCTGGTTCTTCTGTGCGCCGAGCTGAGCCTCCAGCTGATTGACACGGTTCGCGAGCTCCCCGCGGCGTTCAGCGGCCCTGGCAAGAGCCTGTTCCATATCGTGCGGCCTGCCGGCGTTCTCAGCGTCTCGCGCTTCTCGCTCCAGGTTCGCGACGTTTCGCTCGGCAATTGCTTCCGCGGTCCTGATCTCGTTTTCCTTCTTCTGGATCTCAGCATCGACGGCGATCACCCTCGCCCGCGCGTTGTCCAGCGCTTCCTGCGCTTCGCCTATCGCTTCCTCGACCGGTCTACGAGCCATCTCCAAAACGGTACGGAAGCGTCCGGCGGAGCGGCCTCGAAATGGTGGCGCGGCGGAACGACGCCATCCCAGCTCGGGCAAGCCGCCGGCGTCGCAGCCACCCCACGGCTGAAGTGGGCGCCCGCGCAAGGAGGGCGAGTGGCCTTCCTCTGACGCATTCTTCCCGCGTAGCGGGACAAACGCGCCAAGCGCCCCCCTCGCGGCTTCGGGGCGCCCGACTATTTGATGTGAACGCCTGAGATAGCCCGCGAGATCACGAGCCGCTGGATCTCCGACGTGCCCTCGAAGATCGTGTAGATCTTGGCGTCGCGGTGCATCCGCTCGACCGGGAACTCGCGGGTGTAGCCGTTGCCGCCGAGGATCTGGATCGCCCGCTCGGTCGCCCAGACGGCGACCTCGCCGGCCTTCAGCTTCGACATCGAGCCCTCGGCGTTTTCGAATTTGTGGCCATTGCGGCCCATCCAGGCGGCGCGCCAGACGAGCAGCCGGGCCGCGTCGATCTCGAGCTTCATGTCGGCGAGGGCGAAGGCGATCGCCTGGTTCTCGATGATCGCCTTGCCGAACTGGCGCCGCTCTTTGGCGTACTCGAGCGAGTACTCGTAGGCGGCGCGGGCGATGCCGAGCGCCTGGGCGCCGACGGTGGGCCGGCTGGCCTCGAAGGTCTGCATCGCCGCCTGCGATTTCGATTTCTTGCCTTCGCGGACGCGGGCGAGCCGTTCGTCGAGCTTCTCTTTGCCGCCGAGCAGGCAGGCGCCGGGGACGCGGCAGTCGTCGAGGTGGACGTCGGCGGTGTGAGAGGCGCGCAGGCCGTGCTTCTTGACCTTGGCGCCCTGCTCGCAGCCCTTGGTCCCGGGCGGGACGACGAAGGCAGCATGGCCGCGCGAGCCCAGCTCGCGGTCGACCGAGGCGATCACGACGTGGACGTTGGCGATGCCGCCGTTGGTCGCCCAGGCCTTCTGGCCGTTGAGCACCCATTCGTCCTTGGCCTCGTCGTACTTGGCGGTGGTGCGGATCGCGGATACGTCGGAGCCTGCGTCGGGCTCCGAGGCGCAGAAGGCGCCGACCTTGGGGTCGTCGGCGTCGCCGAAGCACTGCGGGATCCACTCCCCCATCTGCTCGGGCGTGCCCTGGCCGAAGATCGCGGCGACGGCGAGCGAGGTGCCCATGATCGCCATGCCGATCCCGGCGTCGCCCCAGAAGAGCTCCTCGTTGGCGATCGGCAGGGTTAGGCCGGTTTCGTCGGCCCAGAACTGGCCGAGCGCTTCGAAGCTGTAGAGGCCGATCTTGGCGGCCTCCTGGATGACGGGCCAGGGGGTTTCCTCACGCTCGTCCCACTCCTCGGCGGCGGGGCGCACGACGCCCTCCGCGAAGCCGTGGACCCACTCCTTGATGTCCTTCTGGTCCTGGTTCAGCTCGAGCGTGAACTTCGGGCCATCTGCCCCGCCGCCGTTGCCGGCGACTTCGTTCACGAGCTGCTCTGCGTCTGCCACCCCTGCGGAATCGCTCATGGAGCGATCCTACACGGAAACTTGTCGTCCTATGACGGGCGAGGCAGCGCCGACCGCGCTCAGATGTCGCGCAGGTCGAAGGCGCGCAGGCCCTCGGGGCCGCCGTCGGAGCAGTCGTAGAAGCGCCGGTTGACGCAGTCGTACTCGCCACCGGCGCCGTCGTAGGCCTGCTCGACCGAGAACGGGCAGTGCGGCAGCGCTCCGCCGGTCATCTTGACGCCGCCGAAGCCGCCGGGGCGCAGGACCGCGTCGAGCTCGACCGTCGCGCCGAAGACTTCCTGCATGCAGCCGACGTACTGGGTGCCGCTGAGCGCATCGACGTAGCTGTAGAGGAACCGGCAGCCCATCTCGACGCAACCGCGCGGCTCGACCATCTTGTCGCAGAAGGAACGGCACTGACGGCACTCCCCCGTCTTGCGCTGCGTGGCCGGCATAGGAAGAGTCTAGGGACCGCTTTACGCGGCTAGAGCGTCCACGCCCGGGACGTGGCCCAGCTCGGCGCGCAGGCTGGAGGGACGAACGCGGAACTCGTCGCCGAGCTTGAGCTCGTGGGTGCCGTCGCCGTTGGCGATCGCGAGATGGACGGGAGCGTCGCCCTTGTGGTGCTCGAAGAGGGATCGCAGCTCCTCGATCAGGACGTCGGGGTCGCTGTGGTGGACGGCGTCGATCGTCAGCTTCACCGGTTCCGAAGGGCGGCGGGCGGCCGCGCTCGCCGACGCGATCTCGTCGCCGTCGGGCTCGAAGCGCTCGGCCTCCTGGACCACCAGCTTCGTCTCGCCCCTGTCCTTGTGGTCGATGCGGCCGCGGACGAGGACGACGGCGTCGGGCTCGATCGTCATGGCGCTCTCAGCCTGGTCGGCCTTGAAGACGAGCATCTCGACCTGCCCCTCGACGTCGTCGAGCGTCGCGAACATCATCTGGCTGCCGCTCTTGGTGCGGATCTTCTTGCACTCGGCGACGATCCCGCCGACCGTCACCCAGGCGCCATCCGGCTTGCTGGCCAGCTCGGCGAGCGAGCAGTCGACCCGCGCCCGCAGCGCCTCGCGCACCTCGGTCAGCGGGTGCGAGGAGAGATAGGTGCCGAGCGTCTCCTTCTCCATCGCCAGCAGCTCGCGCTGGTCGAACTCGGCGGCGGAGAGCGGGGGGCGGTGCTGCGAGGTCGAGGCGCCCTGCTCGGTCCCCCCGTCGCCGCCGAAGTCGAAGATCGAGCCCTGGCCGAGCTGGGCGTCCTCCTGCGCTTTCTGCCCGGCGGACTGGGCGGCGGGCAACGCCTCCAGCATCCCCTTGCGACTGGCGCCGGTCGAGTCGAGAGCCCCGCACTTGACCAGGCATTCGATCGCGCGTTTGTTGACGGCCCGCGCGTCGACCCGCTCGCAGAAGTCCCAGATCGAGGCGATCGGAGCGTCCTCGCGGGCACGCAGGATCGCCTCGACCGCCGCGTGGCCGACGTTCTTGACCGCGTCGAGGCCGAAGCGGATCGCCTTCTCGGAGACGACGAAGTCGTGGCCGGAGGAGTTGACGTCGGGCGGCAGCACCTCGATCCCCATCTCCTCGCAGCGGTTGACGAAGAAGGGCACCTTGTCTTTGGTGTTCATCACCGAGGAGATCACCGCCGCCATGTACTCGGCGGGGTAGTTGGCCTTGAGATAGGCGGTCCGGTAGGCGATCAGCGCGTAGCAGGCGGCGTGCGACTTGTTGAAGGAGTAGTCGGCGGCGGCCTCCATCAGCGACCACATGTCCTTGGCGACCTTGGCCGCGGTCCCCGAGGCCTCCATCCCTTCGAGGAACTTGGCCTTCATCGTCGCCATCAGGTCGCGCTTCTTCTTGCCGATCGCCTTGCGCAGGTCGTCCGCCTCGGCGGGGCTGAAGCCGGCCATCCGCTTGGCGATCTCCATCAGCTGCTCCTGGTAGAGGACGCAGCCGTAGGTCGGCTCGGTGATCGGGCGCAGCCGCTCGTCGGGATAGGTGACCGAGGACGGGTCGCGCTTGCCCTTCGCGTAGGCGGGGATGTACTTCATCGCCCCGGGCCGGTAGAGGGAGACGAGGGCGACGATGTCGTCGAACTCGGTCGGCCGCACCTGCTTCATCGCGTCGCGCATGCCGTCCGACTCGAGCTGGAAGACGCCGGTGCCGTCGCCGCGCGAGAGCATCTCGAAGGTCTTGGCGTCGTCCATCGGGATCCCGGCGATGTCGAGCTCGATCCCGCGCGAGCGGCGCACGATCTCGACCGCGTCCTCGATCACGTCGAGGTTGCGCAGGCCGAGGAAGTCCATCTTGAGCAGGCCGATCTCCTCGATCGGCCCCATCGAGTACTGGGTGACGACCTTGTACTGGCGCTCGCCCTTGGCGCCGCTCCCGTTCCCGTTGCCGTTCCCGGGGGCGCTGCGGTCCTCGGCGAGCTGCAGCGGCACGATCTCCTGGAGCGGGCGGTCGGCGATCACAACCGCGGCGGCGTGGATCGAGTTGTTGCGGATGATCCCCTCGAGGCCGCGGGCGACGTCGAGGATCTTCTTCGCGTCCGGCTCGGCGTCGTAGGTGGCTTTCAGCTCCTGGCCTGGCTTGAGGCATTCCTCGAATGAGGGGTTGCGGCCGAGGATCGGCTCGGGGATCTGCTTGGCGAGGCGGTCGCCGGTGCCGTAGTCGTAGCCGAGCACCCGGGCGGCGTCGCGGGTGGCGGCGCGCGGCGCCATCTTGCCGAAGGTGACGATCTGGGCGACCGACTCGCGGCCGTATTTCTCGCCGACGTAGCGGATCACCCGCTCGCGGCCTCGCTCCGAGAAGTCGATGTCGATGTCTGGCATCGATTTGCGGCCGGGGTTGAGGAAGCGCTCGAAGAGCAGGTCGTTGGCGAGCGGATCGAGATCGGTGATGTTGAGGCTGTAGGAGACGATCGAGCCGGCCGCCGAGCCGCGGCCCGGGCCGACCGCGATCCCGTTCTCCTTCGCGTAGCGGATGAAGTCCCAGACGATCAGGAAGTAGGAGGAGAAGCCCATCTCCTCGATGACGCCGAGCTCGAACTCGAGCCGCTCGACGGCCTCGGCCGGCGGCGGGTCGCCATAGCGGGCGCGCAGGCCCTCGCCGGCGATCCGGCGCAGCATCTCCTCCGGCTCGGAGCCGTCCGGGGTCGGGTAGCGCGGCAGCAGCAGCTTGCCGAGCTCGATGTCGATCTCGCAGCGCTCGGCGATCTCGACCGTGCTGGCCACGGCCTCGGGCCACTCGCCGAACGAGTCGGCCATTTCCTCGGAGCTCTTGAGGAAGAACTCGTTGGTGTCGAAGCTGAGCTTCGGCGCCTCGAGCGTCGACTTGGTCTGGACGCAGAGCAGGGCCGCGTGGTTGCCGAAGTCCTCGCGGCGCAGGTAGTGGACGTCGGCGGTGCCGACCAGCGGCCTGCCCAGCTCGCGGGCGTAGCGGACGATCCCCTCGTTCGCCTTGTCCTGCTCGGGGATCCCGTTCTTCTGCACCTCGAAGTAGACCTGCTCGGGGCCGAAGGCCTGAACCAGGTCGTCGAGATGAGCCCGAGCGTCGTCGGGCCGCTCCTCGACCAGGCGGCGGCAGAAGCGCGACTGCAGGCAGCCGGTGAGGACGATCACGCCCTCGGCGTGGGCCGCGAGCAGCTCCATGTCGACGTTCGCCTTGCCGCGGGAGAAGCCCTGGAGGAAGCCCGCCGAGGTGAGCTTCACCAGGTTTGCGAAGCCGGCGTCGCTCTCGGCAAGCAGGGTCAGGTGGTTGCGCTCGTACTTCGGCTTCTCCTTGACCGCCTCGACGTCGTCGACCAGGTAGGCCTCGAGCCCGGCGATCGGCTTGATCCCGTGCTTCTTGCAGGCCTTGTAGAGGTCGACGGCGCCGTTCATGACGCCGTGGTCGGTCAGCCCCAAAGCCGGCTGGCCCAGCTCCGCCGCCCGCGCCGCCATCGCGTCGATCTTGCAGGCGCCGTCGAGCAGCGAGTACTCGCTGTGGGCATGCAGATGGACGGCGGTTGGGGTGCTCACGGACCGGCGATGATGCCAAGCGGAGAGGACGCCAACCGCCGCCAAACCGCGATTTGCGGGCGAATCAAGCTCTTCTGCCGCGAGCCGCTATGTCGCTGTGAAATCTCGCGGCGCGGTGTTGGCCGCGTTCCTTCCGTTCAGTGTGAGATAGCCTTTGAGTGTCGCCGTGTGGTTTGTTCCGGTGAAAATGCAAACACCGCCGTGGTACTGCGCATTGAACTGAGCGTTAACGTCGACTGTTATCGCGTGCTTTTCCCCTTCGGTGACGCGTGTGTATGTCGCGGCGTTCGCCGCCGTTTGCCCTAAGATTGTGATCGTGCAATTGGGGTGTGTGATTGTCAAGGGGATTTCCGAGCATGAAAGAGTAAGTGTCTGCTCAGTTGAGTTGGTGGACCCGGCAGCGACCTTGAATGAGAAGCTGCAGCTTTTGGTGTCTATGGTCGTAGTACCTGGTTCATCGCCTGTTGTATGGCATTTGCCATAGGTTGGTTTGACGATGATTTGCGTGTCTGTCGTAGCAAAGGGCATGTAGGGGGCATAGGTGCTTTCGTCGCAGATCGTTCCTCCTTCCAAGCCGTGGGAGCTGAACTCCAGCCTATGCGCAGTGCTTTCAGTCGCGTAGACCGACATGGTGAGTTCCTCAAAACTGAAATGCCCACCCTGAGTGGCACCGGCGTTCACCGCGGCAGAGGCGCTCGTCGCGATCGCCACGAAGGCACCGAGGCCAAGCGCCTTTAGCTTGAGGTTCATTCCATCCCCTTTCCGAGCTTGCGGTTAGGAAGAGATACGCCCAAGCGTTCGGGCTTTCAAGCAGCAAGTTCTTACGCTGCGGTTAAGGTCCGCAAAGTCGCTGCAAATAGCGTGTGAGGAGTCTGCGCGTGCGCCATTTGGCGCACAGACCATGAAGCCGCTACCGCTGCTTCACCGTACGGCTTGCTTTCCCGCACCCCACGGCCCGCACCACCGGCCGCAGCCCCCGCCTCCTGCCGCTCTGGGCCCGCAGCTTGGCCCTGGCCCGCGCCGGCGCGGCGCAGAGGTCGCGGCTGTTGACGATCAGGCCC